>Ga0209542_10007725_pt1 | contig 20337 bp, 14 predicted proteins | sample RifCSPhighO2_01_FD_184028 | JGI IMG/M metagenome (GOLD analysis project Ga0209542, IMG submission 184028) | Soil microbial communities from Rifle, Colorado - Rifle CSP2_plank highO2_0.1 (SPAdes) (version 2) | ecosystem: Environmental > Terrestrial > Deep subsurface > Rock core/Sediment ...
GCCCGACCGTTCCGGTCTGGGACGGGCGGGAGCTTCGGCAGGCAGGCAAGGTCAGGCCTTTTCGAGATTTTCCTCCGAAGGAGGATCCGCCTCCGGCGGAAAGGCCAGACCTAGCCGCGAGTTTCCCACGAAGCTCAAAAAACAAAAACGCGAGTGATTCTCTTGCTCACACATTCTCATCTAACAACAAAAAAAGATGTGATAATACTTTTCATTTTACCACATCCATTTTCTAATGCTTTTTTTCTTTTTCACAACTCCCAAGGCCCGTCCTTGGGCATGTTTATACACAGAATTATCCCCACCGCTTTTGCTGTATAACCCGTGGATAATGGGGCAAGCCTGCCCGCCGTAGCTTTTAGCGAAGGCGGGGACGGGCCCCGCCAGAGGCGGGCATGCTTGGGGGTTATTTTTTCTCTTTTTCTTTCATTGAGAGCCAGTCGGCAATAAAAGAGGAAAAATCGCGCGCGGTTTCAAAATATTCGGGAAAGTGGGAGCGGTCAAGAATCGCCTTCTCGGGGCGGTCAATGCCCGTGTAGTCAAAAAAGCTAGAGTGCGAGTAGCGCGAAAGGTAGTCCCGCGCGTGCGCAACATCCTGTATCCCCTCGTCTTTCCATGAGCCGTCTATGAGTTTGATGGGGTTCAGATGGATATAGGCAAAAAGATAGCGGAGGTAGTTGTCGTCCGTAACGCGCTCCGCCCGGAACCGCCCGCTCATGAGCGCCCCCGTGCGTTCGTGCCGACGGTTGAAATACATGACATAGCCGGTAAGGAGTTTCCGCATGAACTTCGTTATCCCGCCCTGTTCGGTTTCCTTTGCAAAAATGTGAAAGTGATTCGGCATCAGGCAATACGCGCCGATGGCGACGAGGGGCTGTTTCTCAACATTTTGCGCCACAATCTCGCCGAAAGAAATCTTTCCATCGCTTTCCATGACGACGGACCCCGTGCCGTTTGCGAGGTAGAGGAGCTTCATAAACCGCTCCCGATCGCGGTCATCAAGAAAGATGGTCCGGCGGTCAACGCCCCTGTTGTAGATATGGTAAAACTCATTTTCTGCTATTGGTTCTTTCCTTCCCATAGAGTATAGAGGGTAACGAACGCCCTGTGGATAAATGTGCCCAAGGACGGGCCTTGAGGGTGTTTATCCACACTATACAAACACCGCCCCAGCAAAGCAAGGGTGGTGTTTGTTCGTGTATTCAGCTGTGGATAAACATGCCCAAGGACGGGCCCCGCCAGAGGCGGGCATGCTTGGGGGTTGGGGGGTTAGGCTGGCAAAAAATCTGCCACCCCACAGATTGTGCGGGGCGGCAGATTTTTTTGTTCGTATCTTAGATTTTATTGTCCAAAGACCTCAAGGAGTTTCGCGCGGGTCGCGGGACCAACGGCGCCATAACCGGTCGTCGCAGGTGTTCCTGACGAGACGATGCCGTACTTCGTCTGGAACTTCTTGACCGCGTTTTCGGTTCCCGTGCCAAAGAAGTTTGTTTCACTACCCGATGAGCCGACGCCACTTGAGGAGACCCGTGTGTCAGGGTCAGAGTTCAAAAGTTTCTGCAGGCGCATGACATCGGCATTCTCCGAACCCTTGGAAAGTGCGCTCGTGAATGACGCGCTCACTCCAGCGGCGCTTGCCGCAGGGGCGGCCGGAGTTGCCGGCGTCGCGGCAGGAACCGCGGTACTGCCAAACACTTCTTCAAGTTTCGCGCGCGTCTTGGGACCGACAAAGCCAAAGCCCTCCGAGCCGGGACCCGCGATGCCGTATTTCTCCTGGAATTTCTTTACCGCGCTTTCCGTTGCGGGTCCGAATGTTTCCGTTTCGCTTCCCGGAGAGCCCGCGCCCGATGCGGAAACTTTCGTATCTGTATCGGAGTTCAAAAGCACTTGAAGGCGCTTCACATCCTCACCTTTCGCGCCATTGCCGATGCCGCGAGAAAATGTCGCAGAAACCGCCGCGCTTGAAACGCCCTGCGAGGAGAGCGCCGCGCGTGCCGCGTCCGCCTTGCTTTCGGGGATAATGCCGAGCGCGATGAAGAGGTTTATCAAACTGGAAAGTTCCGCGTTGGAGCTTGCCCCAGTCGCCACCGGAGCCACAACTACCGCCGCGGGGGTAACAGCCACTACCGCAGTTGAGGTGAACGCATCCGCGGCAGAGCCGCCTCCCCCACCGCCACTACTTCCCCCACCGCCAGAACCACCGCCTCCGCCGGAGCATACTGTTGTTGTGGGCGTGACGGTAACCGTCGCCGTGCTTTCACTGACGCTTCTTTCAAGGGTCAGCGTTGATTCACTTGAACCACATTCAAACTTGCTGTAAGTGGAAGGGCTTGTGTTGATTGTGTATCTATCCGGAGAAGTAACGATGAGCGCTGAATTAGACAATACGACATCAAAACTTCCTGAATCAACTGTTATTGAATCAACCGTGTGCTGACCAGATGCCCGAACGGTAACCGACGTTCCGCTGTAGGTCGTCGTAATTCGTGCATCGCTTGACTGCAAGATGGCGTCATTTGCGGCAAAGAGGAGAACGGGGGTGAGAAAAGACATGGCAACCAATGCAAACCAAAGGACAACAATCGGAATGTCTTTTGTATACACGAGGTTTTTCATAATTGAGAATTTTTTAGTGATGTAAGTTGCCACAAAGCGCTACTCTCGGCTAACAAAAACCAGCCAAGGATACGCTTACTGTATTTACCTGAACGCCCAGAATTGGAGGGAAACGCTACTAGTATTCGCGCTTTGTCCGTTTACTTCATCATAAATAGTTACCGTGCCAGTAGCTATTCCTGTGTTAAACAATCTCACGCTAATGGCGCCCGCCGTACTTGAAGCAGACAATATTACTACATTTGAGTTTAGTGACGAAGTCGCTGTCACAAAGACATTATCACCCGCAGTGACGCCCGTTGCATTATTGCAATGGGCATACGCCGTTGACGACGCAGTAATCTGCGCGATATCTCCGGTTAATATAAAGTCAAGAGTACATATCCCAGCGAAAATTCTATCAACCGCCGTACCGCTTACATCCCCGCCGACGGTCAGCGTACCCTGCGTTGCAATACTGCCGCTCGCGCCGGTCGTCGTCGCCATGCCGCTTACATACAAATCTCCTGCCGTAGCGATATCTGCCGCTCCGCCGACTCCAAAAGATGCGGTGGTTGAGGCATTCGTAGTAATAACACCCGAAGAGTTGATGATGAAATTATTTGCAAGACCAACCGTTAAGCTCCCATCCGTATCAATGTTCCCGCTTGCACCGGTCGTCGTTGCCATCCCGCTTACATAAAGGTCGCCGTTCAATGCTGCCGTGTTATCTCCTCCTATTTGAAACGAAGCGGTCGTGGATGCCTGTCCGTTTTCGTCAATGGCAAACAACTCGGAACCGTCAAGACCGTTCAGAATCTCAAAAAGATTCGTCGTTCCGCCTCCATCTTCCGGACCAAAAATAGTAAGAGGGACGCTCGCCGTTGTCGTTGCCTGGAGTGTCAACACGGAACTAAATGTTGTTGCATTTGTAGCAAGACCAGTTGTGCTGCCGAGGGCCATGTACCCAGTCGCTACGGTATTAAACAGCACTAATTTATCACTTGTATTTATCAAACCGCCCGAACCGGAGGTTGAAGACGCTATCGTTATCCAACTGGTGCCATTGTACAGACGAATGAGATTGTCCGCCGAGCTATAAAAAATTGCCCCTTCCGCTTGTCCACTTAATTCAGTTGCCGTGCTTGAGCCGAGAATAAACGCCTGCGCGCCGATTACCGTCGTGGTGCCATAAAGATAGACGAGGTCATTCTCACCGGAAGTTGCGTCGCCTACATTTGCATTGCCGTTAAGAGAGGTGAGGCCAGAAACAGTAAGCGTCCCCCCCGTGTTAATGTTCGTGCTAATTGTCGTAACCGCGCCTGCGGCTCCTGCGACAAGCACAACAGACAGTGTTACCGAAAGGAACACCGCGTAAAAGCTTCTTTGTCTAAAAAACTTGTTCTTCATACCGTGGAATATTACCTAGCAACCTTTCCGTTGAATGGAAGTGTTGTACTAGATGGAATGGTTAATAAATAAATGACCAAAAAAACCAATAAACAGATTGAGTAGTCAAAAGGAATACGCGAAAACAAACGAGTGCAGAATGCACGCTTTCCTCTAGAAATTATATACGGCTATTCATCAAACAAAAAATAAGCCCTGTGGATAAACACCACAAAAACACCCGCGCAGGTCTTTCTGCGCGGGTGTTTTTGTGGTGTAATGGCGTCCTCTACTGCCCGATGTGTGTTTGGAGTGCCTTAAGGTCTGTCCACTCAGGATATCGCGCAACGCTCCGCGCGAGGAAGTCGTCTGCCCTTTCTTTGTCCTTCATAACTTCAAGATAGAAATCTACGGTTCGCGTATACCAATCAAGAAATCTTGGCTCGTTTTCTATGGCATGCAGAAGATTCGCTTCCGCCTTCACCGGATTGCCCAGATAATAGCCGTAGAGGGTCCCGAGATTCGCGAAAGAAAGCGAGTTCCCGGGCCGTATAGAGCCAGCATGTTCCCATGCATCCCGCGCCCAACCATAGTCCCCCACAGACTTCAAGAGAAGACCGAGGTCCACCCACTCATTAAAACGATTGGGGTCAGCTTTCAGCGCATCGGTGAGAATGTTTACCTGCTTTCTCGTTATTTCTTTCTGTTCCTCGGAAATACCGCTTTCAAAGAGAATCTCGCGGTCAAGGGACGGAGATGGCGCACTCACTACTGCCGCTATGGTGGTTTTATCAGATTTATCTATCGTCGACCCAGTCCCGACAACAATATCTTCTTTGTCTTCTTCTACAACGATAGTCGCGTCGCCATCGCCATCATCCACATCGCTCACCGCAGTACCATCGCGCTGTATATTGAAATAACCGATACCGGCGACGACAAGAAGTGCGAACCCTACCCAAAAAAGTACTTTATTTGACATAATTTGTAGAATCATGCTGTGTTTACCCATTGATAAACACTTTAGATTGTTAAATTGCTTTCTTTTTGCACAGATACGCCATCTGGTGGCCAAAAAGATTGGGAAGCCATCGGTAAAATTTCACTGGCCCGATATCAAGTCCGTTTGAGGCCGTCGCCTCAACAACCTCAAGCCCGAACACGGAAAGCCAGTCAAGGAAATCAGTGTGGCTCCAGAAACGCAGGTGCTCAGAGGGGTGTGTTACCCATTGTCTCATAAACCGCCCGCCAAGCGCCACTTGCGCACGAAACCGATAAAACGCCGAGTTGGGAATGGAAATAACAAGATATTTCGTATGCGGTGCCACTTTCTTGATAACCGTTTCCGGTAGTGGCAGGTGTTCCAATATCTCACTTAAAATAACATAATCATATTCTTTGTTCAGAGAAAAATCACCGGCGGACAAGTCAACTCTCTCACCATGGATGCCATTACTTTTCTGTGCGGCCAACACCCGCTCTGAAATATCAAAAATGGACACAGCACACTGTTTTTGTTCCTTGAGGACGCGCGGCAATAGCGAGTTTCCCGCGGCAACATCCAAGACACGGCTTTCCGGCTTGATCCAATGAAAAAAGAGGCGTTCCCTGTCCAACAACTTTTTCCGTATCTCTACATCCCGCTCTTTCCAATATCTTTCGTAATCAAAATCGGTCAATTTTGTGTTTTTAAAAATGTTCACAAGTAATCAAGTAATGTAGTGGAAACCTAGGGAAAACTCTGCGTAAGGTTAGACCTTTTTCCGCTCCGCTCATTAAGCAATCGTCTTGTCGTCCGAAGGACAGCGCAAAGCGCAACAAGACGATTGGTGTGGGGGCTCCGCTCCTTAAGGTCAAACCTTTCTTGAGTTTCCCACGGGTTTTTTCTGCGCTCTTACAGCAATTTATCCTTCCATGTCTTGGGCGTCAGATTGTTTGTTAGGTCGAGGTTATCTAGATAGCGAAACTCTTGCGGTCCGACTGATTTTGCCCAAGTGACCATTTCGCCTATGCCGTCTTTAAGCGCTGTCTTGGCTTTGTACCCAGTAAGGCGTCCTAGCTCACGATGAGTGCAATAGGCAAACTTAACCTCTTGCGGACGGGCGGGGAGATATTTCGGCAGAATCTTTCGTGGGACTTTTTCCCCAAAAAACTCTTTCAAGACAAGGCCTCCGAGATCATTTACCGTTGTCGGAGAATCGTTACCGACATTAAACACCCGCCCGTTGCACTTCGAGTTGAAACCCATCGCCGCTACGGCAGCGGTCACATCGTCAACATATGAAAACGCCCGTTTTTGCTTGCCATCGCCATAAATGTAGAAGTGCTTTTTATGTAAAATACGATTGATAAAAATGCCGAGGACATTACGATAGGGGTCAGAAAGATTTTGACGGGACCCGTATACATTGTGCGGACGCACGATGACATATTGGAAGCTGTGTACATTGGAGAGTATCTTTGTTGACACTTCCATAGATGCTTTTGAGGCGGCGTAGATGTCTTCCGGCTTCAACGGCATACCCTCGTGAAATGGCGGTTTCTGCGCCCCATAGACACTCATTGAGCTTGTGAGCACCATCTTTTTGAGCCCGTTCTTTATCGCCGGAACGAGGAGGTTCATGTAGGCGCCCCAGTTTCGGTCCAACGCGCTGAAGGGAGTAAATTGACTTCGCCCCTCTGTCGCATCCGCGGCAAGATGATAGACGAGTGCTGGCTTAATTTTCGCGATATACGCGGCGGTTTTTGCACGGTCACGCAAGTCAAGTTTGGTGAAGCGCTTTTTATCGCTCACATTGCGAAGAAATCCGCCAGAGAGATCGTCCACGCCATAGACATCGTATCCCGCCGCCACAAGGTAATCATATAAATGACTCCCCATGAAGCCAGCTGAGCCGGTGACAAGAATCTTTAATTTCTTTTTAACCACTGTCATTTTAACTTTGATTTTGTTTCCATAATAATCTTGCTATCGGGCTTGAAAAGTGAAACATGCAACATAAAACAGGGAACATTATATGTTGTATTCATTCGTATTTTTTAATGTTTTATGTTCCATGCTTCATGTTTCGTGATAATTTCTCCACAATTCCCTTTAACTCCATTCCCAGTATCTTTGGCGTCGCATTTTTGATGAATGTATCATACCCATTCTGTGCCAGTGTTTCCATTGCTTTTCTGTCGTTTCTAAGGCGTAATATCCCTTCTGCAAGAGACGCACTGTCGGCAGTTTTCACGAAGAATACATCGCTATCTTTTAGAAGTTCCCGGGCTGCTGGCGTGTCGGCGGTTATAACTGGCTTTTTCATAGCAAGGCATTCATACACCTTGTTTGGTATAACATGTTGTGTCTTCGCGGTGTTGCCGAAAATACCGAGGCATATGTCTGCTTCAGCTATTTTCCGCGGTAACTCTCTTTGCGACACCACATCAAAAAAAATAACATTTTTTATCGCCAATTTCTCGGCGAATTGCACTATTTTCTCCTTCATTTGCCCGTTGCCGATGATAGCAAAATGTATTGACTCATTTTCAAGCCGTTTTGCTGCTTCTACAATGTATTCTATTCCCTGCAATGGGATACAAGAACCGAAAAACAAAGCTAAAAATGACCTCTCCCCCGGTACCTCTTGCTTTGCGGAGAAGCGCGGAGAAAATATGTCAGTTTGCGCACCTATCCATATCCTTCTGAATTTTTCTTTTCTTATGCCGAAGGCGGTGCTCGCATAATCAATATGCGCCTCCGTATCAAAAAGGACTCTGTCTGCAAGCCGCATGGAAATCCAGTCAAGAAACCAGAAATAGAGTGCCCCAACGCTTCGCTCACTTATCTGTTTTCTGTCCCACACCATTGAATCATAGAGCGAGGAAAAACAGTCAAATACAATGGGCTTTTTTGTTAAAAACCAGGATAAAATCATTGCCTGATAGCCAGGAAATCCCACCACCATGGCATCATAACTGCTTTCTATTTTTCGGTGTTTTCTAATCAAATCAAGGTATTTAACAAACCCGCGAGCGCGACTTTGGCATTCTATGACCTCTACACCATTTTGCCGTAATCCGTCAATTAAAATACGGTTTCGCGCGTACGATGGGTCGTAAATACCGAAATAGCAAACCTTCATTAAGAGAAATATATCACAGAACGGTTGTGGATAACTAACCGCAAGGACGGGCCTTAGGGGGTGGTTATCCACACAAAAACCCCCGATTTTCGGGGGTTTTTGGTGTAGCCCATCCCGCAGAATGCGGGGTGCACAAGTGGCTATTTTTTGACTCTTAGAGAACTAGTCAGTAAATACACGAACCGGCATATCGGTCCCAAGCGACGGGAATCCGGGGAGGCCATAGCTGTTGCTCCAGTCAATGCGCGGGCGCTTCGTCGCGTAATCTTCTGTCGGAGACGAAGTAGAGTTCGGCGACCAGACGAAGCGGTCCGTGGTAGACGAAACTGCTCCAATATCGCCATGGAATCCGTCACCTTCTATCGTGTTCCCTTCTATCACATCAACATTCGCTACGCGACCTTGCAAGGCAGTTGTCGCCGTCACTGTCGCCGGAGTTGTTGTCGCTAATCCAGTATCCGAAAGCAAGCGGATCGCGAGTGATTCTGAATTAGCTGTCGTAATCCCCGAGAATCCTCCCGCCTCCAATGAGTATGTTCTTGAGGTTCCTGCGGGTATGGTCCTGTCAACGGCTGTGTCGTCAAAGACAATCGTGAGACGCCGTCCTGCTAGGCCTACCGCAATACCAGTTCCACCCGTTATAGCGTCAGAACGCGATGACGATGCAACTGCGGTTGCATTCAACGGTCCATTCGGGCCTCTCAAGGTGAAGTCCGTCACGGCGACCCCTGTTGAAAGGACATCGAATGACATGCGGCGAAGCGCGATATCGCGCCCGGAACTTGCAGTCACCTTGAGTTTATAGAGAGGCGAGTTTTCCTGGAGAGATGTTGTTGTTGTGACATCTTCTATTGTCGGATAACTCCTGAAGATTTTGACGCCAGTTGGCGTTATATCCCCGGAAGAGCCACTGATGGTTGCGCCGGAACCAACGCCGTTTGCGTAGTTGCCGTTCAAACCGTTGTTGTTGCCGTCGTATTCAATCTGCAGAAACGCCCCTGGCTCATTCGTTGAAGAGAGATAAATGGCGTCATGCGTGGTAAGGTCTCCTTTTATCGTCAAGGTAACGACATCACCTCGCGGAATACGAATCGGGGTTGAAAGCGTGGATGTCGCCATGTCGGCGTTCAAGCCGCTTCCGAACTGGATAGTGCCAACTTTTGTGTTGCCATTCCATACATACGCTTTTTCTCCCACAAGGTCAGCCGGCTGGTTAAAGGTCGTTGAGCCAATCGCAAACGCGATTTGTTTTAGGTCAACATCCTCTTGGACACCTGCTTCAAATACAAGTTTAGAGAGAACCACATCCGTAGCGCCTGCTTGCGCAACGCGATATTGAAGCGAGGTATCATTGGCAACCGTGTAACTGCCATTTGCTGCGGCGGTCATCACCTGTCCGTTCGCGTCAACGATCGCTTCCGCGATTGTCTGACCGGAGGTAAGACCCGTCGCTGATGTCATGGCGGCACTATTTGCGGATGTTCCTTCAGTGCTTTCGTTGTCAATGCCCCACCAATAGAGAGAGGTAACACCTGTCTTGATGTCGCACTTTAGAGAAAGCGTCTTTGAGGTGCCTTTCGGCAAGAGAAGCCCTGTGCCGTCAAAGGTGACGCGGGTGGTGGATGGAGTATCGCTAGAGGATGGGTTTAGAATGTTGCCGCCGGTATTCATGGCGGTAGAGCCGTCATACATCTTGCAGTTTGAGAGGTCGTTCCGCGTGCCTGCGGTGCCTGCCGAAACCGTCGTGTCGTAGTAGAGCGGCACTGAAGTGACCTTAATATCTTCTCCCGACGCTCCCGCGTCAAAGATATACTTCGCGAACTCAAACTGCGAGGAACCGGCAATCACGGTCTGCGCCGCAGGGAGCGAGGACACGCTTATCACCAGCGCGCCCGCTTTCACTGTCTGAATCGGTCCGTCAATTGCCGAGGTCGGGGATGGGGTGATCGTGTTGCCTGTCACCTGACCAGTCACCGTGCCGAAGTTCGTTGAGTTCGGCGTTGTTGATGCCTGAACGGTGTCGTTGTTGTCAAAGTCGGTGCCAAGCTTCGCCTTGAGTGTCACATTAGTGACGCCGACGGGGAATACGACCGTGTCTGAAAGCGTGATAGTGCCGTTCATGGTCGTTAAGCCAGAGCCGTCATTGGGTCCGGCAAGAACCGTGCCATTCTGGTCAACCAAGGTTACATTCGTCACGTCAGCCAACCCTTCATTGCCGCTACCGCTTCCTCCTGTGTTCTCGCCTCCGGAAAGGTTAAAGGTGAAAATGAGCTGGGAAACGGAAATCGGCTCGCCTTTGACATCAAAGGTGAATCCTGCTATCGACTGACCAAGCACATTTTCCGCCAAGTTCTGCGCGGGGACGCCCGTTACCCACGAGCTTACCTGCATAGTGCCGACAGAAATCGTGTGCTGGGATGCATCGTAGTACGGGTTGTCCGCGTTGTTGACATCAGAACCATCAGCTGTCGCGGCTGTGCCGTCAAGTGTCGGACGAATTCCGTATCCGTAGGTATTTCCGACAATGTGGACATCGGTGCGGCGGTCTATGTCAAAGTCAATTGTTCGGGCTGAACCGCCAGCGATATCTCCCTTAATGTGAATATCCTTGGAGAATCCTTTCTTGATGACGATGCCACCGGCGGGGAATACGGTTGTGTAATACTTGCCGGTGCCGTTCAATACCTCGTATTCCGTGCCATCAATAACGGTCTTCAGTTTTGTAAGGTCCCCAGATGCGGCAGAACCGGACTGATACCATCTGAGTGACTTCAGTGTAAGGTCTTCATTTGAACCGGCAGTCAGTTTGACACCGGCGAAGGTGAATGCCGTCGTACCGACTTCCTTCGTAAGTCCCGAACCCGGGTCAAACGCGCCTCGCGCCAGGGTAAGCGAACCGATTGCGAGGTTGTTGTTAACCGTGTGCGTTGCGCCGACAATCGGCAAGCTTCCGAATACTGCGGAGCTTGTATTCACGCTCACGAGCGCAAGTGACGGCGTTTCCCCTGCCTGGGAACCAACATCTGAATCCATGTTCGCGCCAATGATGACAGTGCGCGTCGTGCCTGCCGGAACAACAAAGTCCGTGCCGACGATTGCTTGGTTATATGTGTTCAATGTTTTCTCAATGCCGATAAGCGTACCGTCTTCGTTCATGAGCATGACGCCGGCGATTGAATCGTTTGACGCCTGTCCTTGCCGTTCTACGACGATGCTGTCAATGGTAACCGCGCCATCAGAACTTGCGGTAAGTTGGACTTTCGTGAATGGTACGCGCGAGCTATTTAATGGCGCGAGCATGTTCGTCGGCTGTGTCGGGTGCTTCGTTACGGTAAGGCCCGTGCCTGCGGAGGTTACGACTGGCGTTGTCGGCGTTATTGGCGCCGGCGTTGCCACCGTCCCCGCGCACAAAGCGTTCGCCTTCGCGATAGACAATGTGCCGAAGTAGCCGGTTCCGACGGAAAGCCCGATAGGGGTCAGCACTTCAGAAGCATATTTGTTCTGCCACTTCACAACTGCCGCTTTCGTCGCGGGTCCGAAGGTGGAAGTTTCGCTTCCCGGAGAACCTGCTCCCGAAGAAGCGACTTTCGTGTCTGCGTTCATGTTCAAGAGTTGCTGAAGCTTCATGACGGCAGTTCCCGTGCTTCCTTGTTTCAATGTTGTTGTCCAGGTGTACGGGCATGCCGTGGCACCTACTGTGCCGCCTGTCTGTCCGGCAAGCGCCGAGCGCGCCGCTTCCGCCTTGCTCGCGGGGATGATTTCAAGCGCGATGAAGAGTTCCACAAGCTCGGCAAGAGAGAGCGCGTGCGCCACCGGCACCGCGACGACTCCCGCGAACATGAGGACTGCGACAGCGAGTCCGATGAATTTTGCGGTTTTTGATTTTGTAAAGTTACTCATAACCTAAGTTTTTTAGAACCTCCGGCGCGATAATCGGGTTATGTGTAAAGCAGACGATTTCGCGGAAGAGGATGGTATACATTGTTCCGGCATAAGGACTAATAAATGGTGGTGCCGGATTTTTTCTTAACGCCCTATACCCGGGCGCGGCGTGCTTCCTTCTCGCCACGGCAGAGTTTGCGCTCCGCCGTTTTTTGTTATGGCTGTCGGGAAACAAACCTTTTCTTTAACCAGTAAAACCCTATTAATGTGTGCGCCATTCCGTCTTCGACCACCGGCGCACGAAACGAACGGTTAAACAAAACTCGACCTTTGGATAACCAAATCCATGATCTTTCTTAGGAATATATAGAGCGTCGCAATACATCCACTATGCTCAGAAAACAACCGAGCATATCGGTACATGCATCAATTTCAGTGTCTCTATTTTGATTGTCAAAGTGCGTTCTTTCAAGACGAGCATCCGCGCGATTCTTTCTGAAATCGCGTTTCTCTTGCCTAACACAAAGGCGCGTATTCGTCCGATACATTCACAAAATCTGCGCTTCCATCGCCTCCGCTTATTTTATCAATTGTGAAACGCCCTGCAAAACAAATGAGTGTGGATAACTAACCTTGTTCTCTCCACGACAAATATCTCGTCTGTTTCGCGTGCTCGTTTTTTCTCACAACCTTTTTCTGGGTGTCTTGGTTAAAGGTATCTTACGGCTCATTTGGAAGTCAACCCCGTACGATAATCCAGCGGAGAAAAGCGGTCTCTCATTGTCCTCAAGCGAACCCGCCTTCGGCTCTTTATGATGAATACACAAAGAAAGATGGGGATTTCGTACGGGGTCCAATTTACAAGGCGTGAATCATGAAGCGTAAAACATGAAACATTGAGCATGGAGCATGGATGATTATGGAGGAAACGAGTGTTTTTTTATTTGTCAATGTTCCATGTTGCGTGTTTTATGTTCCATGAATAATGTTTCAAGTTTCAAGATTCATGTTTTAAGGAGGTATTTGCTCCACCGTTTCTTTCCTTCACGACGAATAACGCCCTCATTCATGAGCGAAATAAGCTCGCGTTGCAGTGTTTTCCCGCTCACGCCGTTCAAAAGATGCGCAATGTCCTTTATGGTTATTTCTCCTTTTGCCCGAAGCATCCTGATGATGACCTGACGACGAAAATCTTTTCGGTAAACAGGGGGGTTGTCCCCATTATAATCGTTTGTTTGCAAGGAGAAATTGCTGTTTTCTTTTTTGTCCTTTATCGGTCCCTCGGCGGGAAAGCCCCCTTCGTTTAAGGCAGTTGCCGCAGAAGAAGGACCGCCCACCGCCAATGCCGGGCGGCGCCCCGTCTCGTCGGAAAAAAATCGTTCGGGGAAATCAAAATCGGAAATGCTCCCCCGCTCCGCTATTTCTCTTTCCAAAGCCCCGCGAACCGTTCGGTACTCCTCATACAAAATAGAAAAATTCATCATGGAAATCAGCCGCGCGTCCCTCCCAAGCGTGAGGAGGGTAAAAATCCTCTGAAGAAGCCCGCCTGCGCGCACACTGCCTCCCTGCACGCCGCGGTCATGCGCAAGAGAGTTTATAAAAGACAAAAATGACACGCCGCTTCCACGCAGTTCCCATTTCAACGACTCTTTATCGTCAAAAAAATCTGTCAGCATATATATTGCTGTGGTCAATTTCTCTGTTTTTTTCAATATAATCCACAGTTGTTTATTTTCTGGCATATTTATTTTGTTTTTTGTCTTTTATATGTCCTCTTTACATACTGCCGATGTCTTTTACGAGGCTGTCGTGTCCGTGTGCATGTCGCAACAACTTCCATTATATAAAAACTGTCTTTGCGCGCAATGTGCCTGGTGTCTTTTTCGTGTCCTTGTGCGATGTTCCTCGGGTTTGCCGTAGATTCTTCGTCAAAAAAGTTCGTAACGGATATTTTCCTGTGATACCATAATTCGTATGGGGCGCCGAAAGAAAAAAAAGATGCAGGAGGACGAGGAGCTTCTGCTCCCCCCTCTGGGCATCGGAGAAGAAACCCGCAAGTGGATACTCGCGCTCGTTTCTTTTGCGGGTATGCTTTTTTTTGTGCTTGCCGCGCTTGGGAAAGCCGGTTTGGCCGGCGAGGCGCTTTTTGGTCTTTTTTCGTCCATATTCGGCGTCGGTTATTACCTTTTTCCGGTCATGCTTTTGGCGCTTGCCGGAACCGTTTTCCGCTCGGAGAAAAATACGCTTCTCTTCACTCTTTTCGGCATTGGGCTCTTCTTTGTTTCGGGACTCTGCATTATTCAAATCCTCCTCGGAAGCGGGGGGGTCGCCGGTGCGCTCCTTGCCGGACCGCTCATCTCTTTGTTTGATATCTACGCCTCTCTCGTGCTCTTGGGCACACTCCTCCTCATATCGGTCCTCCTTGCGACGAACATAACGCCATCCTTTGCGTGGCTCCGCTCACTTGTCGGAGGGGGCGAAGAAGGCGACATGCCGGTAGAGGACGGGACAGACAAGGAGGCATCGGCGGAAGAAGGCACGGAAAGCCCTACGGGAAAGGAGTATGATGAATCCCCCGGCACACTTAAAAAGGTTTTTGGTATCGCAAGCGAGGCAATCGCCCCGCGCACGGCTGGAGCAATAATGCCGGACCCGTTTGCTCATCTTCCCGCATACTATAAAAATCCTCCGCTTGACCTCTTGCAGGGCGACCGAGGAAAGCCCGGCGTCGGCGACATAAAAGCGCATGCCAACATCATTAAACGAACCCTCCAGAACTTCGGCATCAATGTTGAGATGGACGAGGTCTCGGTGGGACCATCGGTGACGCGGTACGCGCTGAAGCCCGCACAAGGAGTGAAGCTCGCCCGCATCGTCGGGCTCAAGAACGACCTCTCGCTTGCGCTCGCCGCGCACCCGCTCCGCATTGAAGCGCCTATCCCGGGAAAATCGCTCGTCGGCATTGAACTGCCGAACACCGCGCGCACCACCGTGGGGTTGGGCTCGCTTCTCTCACACGAGGAGTTTGGCGCCGCAGGCAGACCCCTTTTCTTTGCGCTCGGCCGCGGGGTAACCGGAAAGCCGCATTTCGGCGACCTCGCCAAAATGCCGCATCTCCTCATCGCCGGCGCGACCGGTTCGGGGAAATCGGTTGCGATACACACGATTATCGTCTCGCTTCTCTACACGAACTCACCCGCGAGTGTTCGCTTCATCATGATTGACCCGAAGCGCGTTGAGCTGACTCTCTACAACAAAATCCCCCACCTGCTGACCCCCGTCATCACCGAGGCGAAAAAGGCAATTCTTGCGCTCAAGTGGGCGGCAAAAGAAATGGAACGCCGATACGACATCTTGGAAACGGAGTCCGTCCGCGATATCGGTTCCTATCACAAAAACATCGTGGCGCCAGCGTATGAACGGCTCGCCAAATTGCCCAACAATGAAAACAAAAACCTCGCTCTTCCGGAGCGGATGCCCTATATCGTCATCGTTCTGGACGAGCTCGCGGACATTATGAGCGCCTATCCGCGCGAACTTGAGGCAGGCATCGTCCGCCTCGCCCAGATGAGCCGCGCGGTGGGTATTCACCTTATTCTTTCCACCCAGCGCCCGTCGGTCAATGTCATCACGGGGCTCATCAAGGCAAACATCCCCGTCCGCATGGCGTTTCAGGTAACCTCGCAGATTGACTCCCGCACCATCCTTGATATGGGGGGTGCGGAAACGCTCCTCGGCGCCGGAGACATGCTCTATGTATCGGGAGAAATGTCAAAGCCCGTACGGTTGCAATCGGCGTTCATTTCGGAAACGGAAATTAAAAAGGTGGCGCAGTTCCTCGGAGAAGGAGCCGGGGGAAACGGCATGCTCTCTGACATTCTCTTTTCCGACGGAAACAGTCGTGAGATAGACCCCGTCTTTAACTCTTTGAACGGCGTCGACGGAGACCGCGGAGACGAAGACGACCTCTTTGACGAAGCGCGGGAAACCGTCGTCCGCGCCGGACGCGCTTCCACCACTTTCCTCCAGAGAAAGTTCCGTATCGGCTACGCGCGCGCGGCGCGACTTATGGATATCCTTGAGGAGCGCGGCATCGTCGGCCCCGCGGATGGCGCAAAGCCCCGCGATATCCTCGTCAAAGAAGACCGCGGTGAGACGGGTTCCGCCACAGACGACGGAGAGGAATACGGCGAGGAGGGTGGAGGTGGCGGGAAAGAAAAAGGGTCTTCAACGCGCCTTGCGTAGTCGTTGGATTTTAGGGCAGATTTTTTTTCGCCCGGCCGCGGCCGGGTAGTATTTTCATTCGTGTTATGAGCGGGATATTACACCCTAAAATGTTTTTGTTCGCAATTGCGGCGCTTATTATCGTTGGCTATGCTTACTCAAGAACCGCCGACTTTGCCCGCGGACCGCGCATTACCGTCGCGACACCGGAAAACGGCGCCACGGTCATGAGTCCCCTCGCCTCCGTCACCGGCATTGCCGAAAACAGCATCGCGCTGACACTCAACGGACGAACCCTTCTCGCTGACGAGGAAGGCGCTTTCCGCACGGAGGTGCTTCTCGCCCGCGGGTATAATATTCTGACACTTTCCGCGAAAGACCGGTTCGGAAGAATGACCGAAGAAAAAATAGAGGTGGTGAGAAAATAAGATAGAAGATACTAATCTACGAATGCATGCGAATGATACGAATGGCTACAAATGCAACATATCGATTATTCGTAGGCATTCGTTGATTCGTATCCATTAGTATATTGGTATCATATTCATTCGTATGGCAAAAAAACCAAAAATGGAAATAGCTCCCAACGAAGCGTTGGAGACGACAATTAAATCTATTCAGGCGAAGTTCGGCGAGGGCGCCATCATGAAGTTGGGCGATAAGCCGCGGGTAGATATTGCGGCAATTTCCACCGGCTCATTCGGGCTTGACGCGGCATTGGGCATCGGCGGGCTCCCCCGCGGACGCATCATAGAAATCTTCGGACCGGAATCATCGGGGAAAACGACGCTCGCGCTCCATGCCGTCGCCGAAGCGCAGAAAGCGGGCGGCATTGCGGCATTCGTTGACGCCGAACACGCGCTTGACCCCGTCTATTCGGGAAACCTTGGCGTGAACACCGCGGAACTTCTTGTGTCCCAGCCCGACACGGGCGAGCAGGCGCTTGAAATCACCGAGTCGCTGGTCCGTTCAGGAAAGATTGACATCGTGGTCATTGATTCGGTCGCGGCACTCACCCCAAGAGACGAGATAGAAGGAGAAATGGGCGCCCAGCATGTCGGCAAACAAGCGCGACTCATGTCGCAGGCGCTCCGCAAATTGACCGCGATTGTCGCAAAAAGCAAAACAACCGTCATTTTCATAAACCAGATACGGATGCAGATTGGCGTCATGTTTGGATGCTTAAATTATACATCGCGAATTACGCTCGCCGATGGCACGCAAGAAAAAGTAGGGAAAATAGTAAATCAGAAAATAAAAGCGGAGGTGTTGGCGTATGACTGGAAACGAGATAAAATTATTCCTGCAAAAATAACTGGTTGGCATAAAAACGGAAATGCCGATACATTTCTTCACATTACGATATACAATCCCTCCGGAAACGGGAAATCCCAATTATCGTGTACCTCAAATCATCCGCTCCTAACGCCGGTTGGGTGGCGAAGGGCAGGAGAATTGCGAGTGGGAGACCGTGTCCTCATTGGCTCAACACAACGATTGAGTGATTTTCAGATGCAAATAATCAATGGGAGCTTGTTGGGCGACGGCAACCTAAGCCCTCGCCCGCACCACAAAAATTCGTTGGGGATACGCTTTAGATTAGGACATGGACTCAAGCAAAAGGGATATCTTCTTTGGAAAGCCACTCTCTTTAAAAACATCTCGCATACAATATATGAGGATAAAAAATCCATCAAGTTTGACTTAACGCCGCTACCAGAATTACATGCGGTACATACCTCTATGTATAAAGAGGGATATAAATTTCTTTCTCCGGAATTTTTAGCACATCTTACCCCTCTTTCTCTGGCTATTTGGTATCAGGACGATGGCGGGCTTGCTATAAGGAATAAAGAGAGAGACCGCGGGAGAATTACTATCTGCATTCAGGCGATTCATCCAAAAAGCAGGCGCGCATTGCAAAATGTATTAGAAACAAAATATGACATACAAACAAGATTGGGTTCTGTGCGCGGTAAAGCAATTCTCTACTTCAACCAACACAATTCAGAAAAATTTATGAACCTTGTAAAAAGATATGTGCATCCGAGCATGGGCTATAAATTACTACCGCGCTATAAGGATAGATATATGGTAATTCCGCAATACGCTGAAGCACAGAGACGACTGATTAGCGTCCCCATACTGGATATACACGAAAAACCGCGCACGCGAAGTATGGTGCGCTTTGATATAAGTGTCCGCGGTCATCATAATTTTCTTGCCGACAACATACTCGTCCACAACAGCCCCGAAACGACCCCCGGCGGGAAGGCGCTCAAGTTTTATACCTCCGTCCGCCTTGATGTCCGCCGCATCGCGCAGATTAAAAAAGGAGAGGAGGTTGTGGGCTCCCGCGTGCGCGTCAAAGTGGTGAAAAATAAAGTCGCGGCGCCCTTCCGCCTCGCGGAGTTTGACCTTATGTACAACGAGGGCATCTCGCGCGAGGGCGAGCTCATCGCTATGGGAGAAAAAATAGGGCTCATCGCAAAATCCGGCACCGCCTACGCGTTCGGCGACACAAAGCTCGGCCGCGGCTATGACGCGACGCGCCAGATGCTTAAAGAAGACAAGAAACTTTCCGGCGAAATCTACAAGGCGATACAGGCGAAGATGAAGGAGCCGGTGGTTGTTTAGGGTTTCTCGCGCGACCACACTCAAACATTAAAATGTCCCGCCACATCAAGCGTGGCGGGACATTTGTGTAAAAAAAAGGGGGGGGTTGCGCACGCGTTGGGGAGCGGCTATTTTCCCCCCGCCCAGCAACCGTTGGCTCATATATTATACATAAAAAAAACGGCTGTCAAGCGCCGTTTTTTTGCGCTCACTATCGCGCTTTTCCACCAGCCTTACCCTTTTTTTGCAACACCGTGCTACACGCTTTTCGCAAACACCAGATTTTCCGCGCGCGAGGCGAGGAAATCCCGCGCGAGAAGCACCGCAAGGATGCCGCTCCCGAGGAGAGCCGTCTGCACAATGAGTCCGGTGTTTATGAACGCCGCCGAGAAAAAATTAAAAAGTTCCGACGCCTCAATGCGGGACATGTTCGCGAATACCTCGCGCACGAATACCGCCTCTTTCACTTGCCATGCGAGCGCGACAAAGAGAACGCTTTTGACAAAAAACGGACTCGCGAGCTGGCGCACGCCCCAGATGAAGTAAACGCGACGCATTACTTGTTTTGAGAGGGTAGACATATTTTTTTAGAAAAAATTTTCAATTTTCAATGACCAATTTTCAATGAATTATCAATTTCTTAATGGGGCAAGATATGACGATTGACAATTCGTTTCGTTGAAAATTAAAACATTGAAAATTCGCTGATAATTGAAAATTGATACTTGAAAATTACCTACGACCTCGTCAAATACGCGCTTATCCTCTTAAACTCCCTCTTGGCGCGATGAATCCGCGTCTTGATTGCCGACACGGAAACATTCTCTTGCGCCGCAATCTCCTTCTGTGGAACCCCGTCTATGAAGTGGAGCTTCAAAGCCCTGCCGAGCATCGCGGGCATCCGCGACAAGACCGAGACGACAAAATCGGGCGTTTCCACATCCGCAGGCGCCGTGTCGGGAAACGCTTCAAGATACTCCTTCTCCGGGTGCACCAAAGCCCCGTCATCTTTCTTTAACTTCTGGTAGAAGGTAAAGGTTGTATTCAAAAGAATCTTATACGCCCACGACTTGAAAGACGCCCCCTCCTGCTTTTGGAACTTCCCGCCGTGCAGATATATTTTTACGAAGGTTTCCTGCAGAATATCGTCTATTTCAAGGCGACTTCCCAGCACTTCCCGCACTTTGCGGCGGAACGCGTCTTCATACCGCGCTATCAAGACCTCAAAGAGCGCGGGTTTCTTCAAAGCAAGCGCGAGCAGTTCTTCGTCGCTTTTCGCGCCGTGTGGGTTCGCTTGAGCCGGAAGAATGTCTCCTTCTTGCGGCGTATTCAAAAATTCCGTAGACATAGTGACTGTGTAAAGAAAAAGTAGCGTGTTGCTTATTGTAACACAGACCCTCTCCCTCCTGTCACTTGCTCACATACCTATTCTGTTGTTATTTTGTTTTCGTGAAAGATTAAGATACCACTACACAAATGAGTACAAGGGCAACGAATGGCGACA
>Ga0209542_10007726_pt1 | contig 20336 bp, 15 predicted proteins | sample RifCSPhighO2_01_FD_184028 | JGI IMG/M metagenome (GOLD analysis project Ga0209542, IMG submission 184028) | Soil microbial communities from Rifle, Colorado - Rifle CSP2_plank highO2_0.1 (SPAdes) (version 2) | ecosystem: Environmental > Terrestrial > Deep subsurface > Rock core/Sediment ...
GAAGCTTTAGAAAAATACACTCGCTACTACAATCACGAAAGACTACACATGGGAATCTCACTTCGTTCGCCAATACAATTATTAACAAAACGCGTCCAAGCTATTGACTAGAATACGATTTATTTATTCTGACCTCTTTCTAGAGTAACAAGTAACGGCGACGCTACGAAGATTGAGGAGTAAGTTCCGGCGATAACGCCGATGAGAAGCACGAAAGCAAAGTCCTTGGTCGAATCCCCTCCTATGAAATAGAGAGCGGTAAGGGCGAGGAAAATTGTGAGGGATGTATTGATTGAACGACCAAATGTTTGAGTGACGGATTTACCAACTGTTTCGGTGAAGGATTCCTTGCTGTTCCCTACTCGTAGATTCTCACGAACTCGGTCAAACACAACGATGGTATCGTGAACGGAGTAACCGAGAATGGCCAGGAGCGCGGTGACGAAAAGCAGGTCTATTTCCCCGCCGTTAAAATGGGCCCAGGCCACAAAAACTCCTGTAGGGATAATGACGTCGTGAGCCAAAGCGACAATAGTCGCCAGACCATATTTCCAAGAAGCCACAGGACGAGAAACCTTTCGAAAAGCAAAAGTTATAAAAAGGACAATACAGATAACTACTAAGATGATGGCGATGAGAGCTTTATTTTTTAACTGACTACCGACTACTGGACCCAGGGTATTGAATTCTTCCTCCGTGGCTGGATTCTGTGGGTCTTTTGATAAAATGCCTAAAATAGCGCTCTTTTCTGTTGGAGTTATGTCTCGAGTTTTTAGAACATAATGTGTGTCTCCTGACGGAGTAAGTACGTAAGTACCAAGATTTAATGTATCAAGATCTGCCTTTGTTGTGTCAAAGTCGGGACGAATACTGGCATAACTAACCTCGAGAGATGAACCTCCTTTAAAATCAATCCCCAAGTTCAAACCATATGCAAATATAGCCAAAATCGAACCGAGAACTAGAACGGCCGAGAGAACAAAGAAAACTTTTCTGTGGTTAATTATCGTCATAATTTTTAATTTTTGAATTTTTAATTTTGTAAATAAATCCCAATTTTTGAATTTTTAAACATTAATACATTGAGAATTATTTAAAAATTACAAAATTAGAAATTATAAAATTGTTCACCTATGAAACCCGTTACTGAAAAAGAACTTTTTTGTTGGTGAACTCTCCTTTGGTGCAATGGCGAACAAAAATGTTCGAGAAACAGTGATGGCTGTGAACATAGAAATCAAGACCCCGAGGCCAAGCGTCAGAGCAAAACCTTTTATGGCCGATGTTCCGAGCCAGAACAAAATAACAGCAGTAATCATTGAAGAAATGTTCGAGTCGCGAATAGATAACCAGGCTCGTGAAAATCCTTCGTGTAAAGAATCGTGAACCGATTTTCCTTTTTTTAACTCTTCTTTAAGACGTTCAAAAATAAGCACGTTTGCGTCTACGGCCATACCTATAGAGAGGATGAATCCAGCGATACCGGCCGCGGTAAACGTCACTGGAATTAGTTTGAACACAGCCAAAGATAGAACTATATAAATACAGAGAGAAAGCGAAGCCACCAACCCAGGAAGTCTATACCAGAGTAGTAGAAAAGCCACGATAAGAGCGAAACCGACAATACCGGCTTTTACTCCCGCGGTCTTGGCATTCTCACCCAAAGAAGCACCTATGGTTTGTGTGGATATAAGTTCAATAGGCACTGGTAACGCTCCATAGTTCAAATCTCGAACCAAAGCTTTGGCCTCGTCTGGCGTAAAACCGCCAGAAATTATAGCCTTTCCGTCCGTAATTTTATCCTTTATAACCGGACTTGAAATAATCTGACCATCCAAGAAAATAGCCAAAACTCTACCGACGTTTTCCGAAGTTATTTTGGCAAACAAATCACGACCCTCCGAGTTAAATGTTATAGCCACAATAGGCTCGCCAGATATCTGTCCGTTTCCGGAGTTTGTAAACTGAAGCTGGGCCTTGTCAAGATACGCTCCACCCAAACCGGTTGATATAAAAACATCGCTTACTGTTTTTGTTTTAAATTCTTCCGCAGTAAATTTCTCGGCCTCCGGTCGCATAAGCATGAAGTCTAGTTGTGGGGTTTTGCCAATCAAAGCAACGGCTTGCTGTATATCGGTTACACCCGGTAACTCAACGGCCAGTCTGTGTTCCACGCCTCCGGATATTATTCCTGGATTTTCCACCTGAACCACCGGCTCGGAAACACCAAACATGTTTACGCGCCTTTCTATGACATCACGCAGGGAGGACATGGCCGAACCAATGTCACCTCCTTTTACCTGCGAGATATCAGCACGATAGGTCAGTTCAGTCCCTCCGTTCAGGTCAAGACCCAGCCTAAATGGCCGATTCGGACTGTAAACAAAAAAAACAACGCCGGCGAATATAACAATCAAAAACAGGGATATTACTCGGTGTCTTAACATAAGTTCAATATTATTAGGTTTTCCTATTATATGGATTTCCCTGCGAAAGGCAAGTAAGAATTTTCAATTCTCAATTTTACAATTTCCAATCAATTTTCAATTTTCTAATACTTGAAAATTAACTCATTGTAAATTCAATGAAAATTGGAAACTGAAAATTAGAAATTATTCCAAGTACTCCTAAAACTCGAAGTAATCGAACAATCGTAATCTGAAATTGGCGGACACCGAAGTGTTATTTCCCATGAGAAGTGAGCAGGTATTGCTTGTGTCAGAGCACGCGCCGGACCATCCGGTAAATTTCCAATAAGAAGAGTTTGGAAGAGCTTTCAGCGTAACCGAAGAGTCTCTAGCATAACTATATGAACATGTTGGATTACAACTTATCAGATTATCGGTACTTTTCACCTTTCCTCCAGCTGATGTCGTAACTGTGAGGGTAAACGGTCCCGGACCGGAGCTATAAGTACAAGGGAGTGGGTCTCTGAAGTTATCGGCAGATGGGTCGCTACAACTACCACCTCCACCGGGGCCATATGTACAAGGAAGTGGGTTACCGTAATTATTGGCAGATGGATCGGCACATCGTCCGGCACCGGGGCCATATGTACAAGGAAGTGGTCCACCCCAGTTAACAGCTCCAGAGTCTGTGCAGGTAGCTCCGGAATCATATCTGCAAGGAAGGGCTCCTCCCCAGTTAACAGCTCTAGGGTCATCACATGTCCTTCCGGAATCATATCTGCAAGGAAGGGCTCCTCCCCAGTTGACTGCTTTAGGGTCGTTACATATACCTGGAGGGTTAATGGTTGGCGGATTAACTGCAACACACCATGGACTATTTACTCCCCCGTTTATGCCCAAGCATTGCCAAGTAGAACTTGAACCGGCAGGTGGAAAGGGTGGCTGACCAGAAGCATTTCCGGCCGTACAATATATATCCGTGCCGTATGAAGTCGAACCTACTGGATATATTCTGTTTGCCGTACCACAAACACCATTGACTTTTTCTCCATCTACTAAAGTTATGGAGTGTGTAGTCCATGACGAATTGTGTCCTAGAGTATCTTGAGATACAGCTTGGAAAGTTTTTGTTCCGACACTGTTCCATTTTCTGGTCATGGTTCGAGATGTACCGGAATTTACATAAGAACCACCGGAAGGCATCCACTGATCAACGGTTCCATCAGTATCAAGGTCTACCCCATAACGAACCTGATCAAGGTCAGGGTCAACAGACTCTATGGCGAATGTATAATCCGTATTTATATTGCCCGCTGTCGGTCCTGTTATTGTCGGAGGATTTGGGGCGGTATTTACTGGAGGAGTATTACTGTGACTCGCTGAACAATTATTACTTGGGCCACCACTACCTACACATTGCCAGTTAATACTTTGACCAGGATTTGGAAATGCCGGTGAAGATGGTGACGGAGTACCCAGTGAACAGAAGCTGTCACCGCCGTATGATGTCGCGCTATATGGATATATCTGGTTCGCTGAACCACACTCGCCCACGCCTGTTATTGGAGGACCTGTGTGCGTTGCTGTACACTGGAAACTCTTCTGTCCACCATCCACCCCACTGCATGTCCAAGTAACATATGAACCGTCAGCTGGAGGAAAGGCCGGCCTACTAGAAGGGTCACCGATCTTACAATAATCGCCTGAGCCATAAGATGTGGCGCTATATGGATATGTTTTATTATATTCTCCACACTGACCATCTTCCGGAACCAGAGAAGTAGAGCAATTTATATTCACAGGAGAATCTATAAGTTCCGGATTTCCATCATCGTTTTGGTCTATGGCATAGAAACGAATTACATGATTTTCATTATTTTTCCAATCCGAAGGTATGGTGTATGTAAAGGCATGGTTTTTACTGCCAGGAAGGTCTTCACGGAAATCACTCGGATAAATATCTTTATAGAAAACTCCATCTTTATAAATATGAACAGCAATCGTAGTGTCAGGATAATCTGGGTCCCAAGCCCAGCCATCTAAAGTACTACAATTACCTTTATTATTGGTACTGCCAGCGTTGGAATCCAAATAACCATAGGCTTGATTATGGCCCGGAGGATTAGCAACGCTAAAATTCATGTTCATGGTATTACCTAACCACGAATCATCCGAAGGTGGTGGAGCACAGACGGCGCCACCTACGAATTTATAATCACCCCAGGCATAATGAATCATTTGGGTGGAAAAAGTGTAGTTTCCAGGAGCAGTCGGAGTATTTAGAGTAAAATTCCAATCAATGGCGTCTCCCGGTTCCGGTCGACCAGAAAGATGTCCATAAGATGGATTTATATTAAAAGGACTTTTTTGTAAAAGCCTATACACACCACCGTGATACCACCAAGTATTGCCTGTATTCTTTGAACCGACGGAAAAATTATAATCCGTTCCAGGACTCAAATCTCCGGAAGGTAGGCCGGATAAAACCGACACATCAGCATTATCAGAACAACTGCTTCCTTGAGATTTTACGTTAACAACGGTGGAATCAGAGCCGGAACCTTCATCGTTTGAACAAGTTATTGTGAAGGTGTGCGAACCAACGGTCATTCCGGTCATACTCTGTGAACCACCGCCGGAAGATTTGTCACCACTCCAATCTCCACTAGCAACACATGAATCAGGATTTCTGCCAGTGGTCCAACTCAACGTCATGGAATTCGTTGGCCATGTCATGGAATTACGAGAAGCGGACAGAGAAACTGTGGGGGCACTTCCGCCACCTCCCGGAGGTGGCAAAACACTCACCGTCCAATCTTCAGAGTCTTTTGCGCCATCGCCGAGTGGAGTACAAGTCATACGATAAACCTGTGTCTGTGTTAAATTACCTGTCGGCCTAGAACCACTACCTTCTGTCCCAGAAGATAACTCCCCCCCACCCAATAAATCAATTTTCCACGAAGCAGAGTTGGTTAATGAAAATCGTAAAAGTGTGCCTGCACCAGAAGCCACAGTACTTTTCTCGGAATCAAACGAGTTTATTACGCAAGGAGGATCTTTGATAATAATTTCGCCAGAGATTATACTAACGCCTGCTATTTCAGAGTCGCTCGTACCTTCTGGACATATATTCGGACTGGAAATACTTGCGTCGATTGTCCAGTTTGTATCTTGCTGAATATCTTGTACCACAAATGAACCACCGTCATCGTCTGCAACAGCACTGTTAGGCTCCCAATGCCACTTCCCACTTATGCTAGGAGCCCCTGGTCCACTCAAACTTACACTAGGACTAACTCCACCGTAGTCAACGGCATTACTATAACTAACGCCCCAATTTACAGTAACCGAATCACCTTTTGCTACCTGTGTGGGACTGACGCTAACGCCGGCATTTATACTCATATCGCACATTATCGCCGAAACACTCTGTGGTAGAGATGATAAACCAAGCATTAGGATACTGACCAATAAAACCGACGGGGTTAAGAGTTTTAGTTTCATATTTTTAATTTTTAGCGGATTTATTTCTCATACTGAAATGTAACCATTAGGTTGTTGTCTAGCGGAGAAATGCTTATGAGAACACTCTGTATGCCCTTTACTGCTCGTATGACGACCACTTTCTCGGAGCCAACTTCAACATTTACATTCCATCCGAGTTTGGGAAGAGAAGAAGTGTACAGGTCGAAAACATCCTTCATGCTTTTATTGGAAATATACGACACGGACATTGACCGACTTTTACCTTGCTCAAAGTCAATAGAACCAGAGTAACTGAGTCTTTCATCTTCCAACAAAACTTCTTCGGGAAAACCCGGCGGAACATTCCTATACAGAGAAACAGTTGTGCCGAGAGGATAAACGCTAGGAGTAGAAACCTCATACGGTGCTTCAGGCTTTTTGGTCATTTGCAAAACATATACGACCCCTATCAACACCAGAACTACTAAAACAATGAAAAGGTACTTTAATTTAGAATGACTGTTCATAAAGTAATTATATCCCAGAGTGAAAAAAAGTATAGTGTGGATAATAAACGAAACCGCCCAGCCCTAATTCTTCAATTAGAGCTGGGACGGGTGTGTCCTAGCGAATGACCTCTGACTGCCCCCGCCCCGACTGTAGGGTAGAAGCAAGACCGCGGTCGTTGCATGGAAAGACGAGGCCGTTCGGCGCCGAGCGCATAGCCCGCATGATGTCGACTTCTGTTTGGGAGTAGTCGGTAATGTTGGAGTTGTGGCTAACACCGACAGAACCCAAAGCGGTGTGATGGTTCAGGCCGAAGGTGTGCGCCATCTCGTGTCCAGTCGTGCTGGGAGTAATCATCGCCATCGAGTAGAATGTCAGGCGTCCTCCGACGATTGTCGTCGACGAGAAGTTCCTCGTAACCTGCGCGGCGGCCGCGATCGTATTGTCGAAGTCGACCACGAAGACCGCCGAACCGGCAATCGGCATCCTGTCCACCGTGACAGACCAACCGATCACGTCCTGGAGTGCTCGAGCCTTGGTGTTGAGAACATCCATGGCTACGGCATTCTCCGCGAGCGCAGAATCCACGAGGAACGAGATGGGTCCGTTGACCCGCCTCATCTCCCGGAACCCGGGGTTATTGGGCGCCGACTGGTCTCCATAGACCGCCTGCTTGACGACAACCAAGGAGTTGTCGTTACGCAACGGCCACAGAGAGAAGTTGGTGCGACCGACCCGCGAAAACGTTTCGCATGGACCGACGTAACCACTTTTGTCCAGCGTGAGGTTGAAGGTGCTGTTCATCGAGGACGGTACCTCGACAACGAACCGACCTTCAGCGTCCGTCTGACCACTAGTTGGCCCTTGGACTGCAACCCCAGGAACGCCGGCGTCCGAGATGACATCCTTTGCGCTGATGGTCACCAAGGTCGTCGAGGGTCCGGGCGTTGTTGGTGGTACCGGCGGGTTTGTAGGCTCCGCCGGTTGACCTCCCTTACAGGCTGTAGAGATGATGGCCAGGATGGCCATCGCGAACGAGAGACTGATCCTCTTCGTCATGATGCCCTCCAAAAACTGAAACACGCTTGTACACTCTGTAACAATCATACCATCAAAATAAAAGCAAGACAAGGTTATCCACAACCAATTTTTTACATCTAAAAAATCACACTTTAATAAGTCACTCCTTAATTTTAAGACTTTTTAGGCTCTACACTATACGATTAATCATATAGTGTACATTATTACCCCATAGGAAATTCCTATGGATCTTCCTGTGGGGGCATTCCTAAGGGGTACAAGTTATTTGAAAAATAGACCCCATCTTCTACACTATACGATTAATCGTATAGTGTAGAAGATGGTGGTTTTTCTATAATATGTTCTGCTATACACCGACCCACCTTTTAATCTACCTTTTGAAAATTTTTCTATTCTGTTTTCTCTCTATTTCGTTGAGCCATTGCCATCTTCCCCTACCTACCCTAGGTGGCAAGCCAGCCGTGATGACGGTTTCCAACACATCCCAAATAGTCTTTTTGTTCTTTCGTAAAATATCCTCTATATAGATAAAATTCCCGTTTTCGTACTTCAAAGACACCCTGGCAACCGTAGAAGGACTGACTTTAAGCACATCAGAGATAAAATGCTTGGACACTCCTTCTTCCAACATACAGAGAACGGCGAAACGTTTTGCAAACATCGTTTTTTCTGCCGGAGTCATAAACTCTTTAAGCAAAATATCACTTTTCCTACTGTCTCCAGCTGTATCAAACATAGAAACAAGCTGATTGTATATTTTCTTGTAGTCTTCTTCTCCTAATTTTCTTTTTGAGACATGGGTCATATTACCTATTATACTACACTATACGATTAATCGTATAGTGTATAGAATAGTTATGAAAAAATCGTCAGGGAAAAGTTATCCTGAAGAAGAATTTGTATGGAATACTATACGATTAATCGTATAATGTACGTTATCTACGTTTAGTATAAAGCCCTGAGTATAGTAATATCCTTGGGTATAGTAATGTGGAATGTCCGGACACAAAACTAGAACTCCCTATAGTTGAAGAATCGAAGTGTAAAAGAAGGAGTAATCACTTTATTGCCATTAACATTCAAAACACAATCCCCTGTTCCGGAACAAGCTCCAGACCAACCTGTAAATCCCCAGTATTGCGATGCAGGATAAGGTTTCAGTGTTACCGTACTGCCTGAAGGATAGTTGTATGCGCATGTGTTTCCACAATTTATAGCATTATCAACACTCTCTACCGACCCGCCAGCAGTTGGTGTCACGGTTACCGAGTAAAGAGTTTGGGTTAGCGTTGCCGTACACTGCGGACTATTGGAACCCCCGTTTGAACCAAGACATGTCCAGTTGACACTCGCTCCGGGAGCCGGGAATGCCGGTTGGGATGATGGAGTTCCCGCCGAGCAGTACGTGTCTCCCCCGTATCCTGATGCACCAACCGGATATGTTCTGTTTGCCGTACCGCAGACACCGGTTACCGGAGCGTTGGATATTGTAACGCTGTAACTTCGCCAAGAAGAATTTTGTCCGGGAGTATCTTGGGCTAATGCCTGAAAAGTTTTCGTGCCACTACTTGTCCAACTATGATTTACATTTTGAGAAGTACCAGAGTTAACATATGTTACTCCAGCAGGTAACCATTCGTCAGCCGAACCATCCATATTCCAATCTATCCCATAGCGAATCTGCTGGCTCTCTGGATCAGTTGAGACGAACGAATAATTATAGTTTGAGTTTACTATACCTGAAGCTGGACCAGAAATTGTCGGTGCCACCGGAGATTGGTTAGCACTTACCGAAACGGTGGCACTTGCTGGCTGTGATCCCCCATCGCCAGAACAAGTTATGGTGTACGACTTATTGGAAGTTAGGGATCCGGTACCCTCACTTCCCGATAAAGATTTGGAGCCAGACCAGTTGCCAGAAGCAGTACAAGAACTTGTGTTATAAGAGGTCCAAGAAAGAGTCGATAGGCCACCATATGCAACAGTAGTTGGGTTAGCGGCAAAAACCACAATCGGTGCAGTGGCCGAGACAACAACATTTACCGAAGCCGAGGTGTCGGAGGTGCCAGCTTTTGAACAGGTAATGACAAAATTATAAACTCCAGCCGTCATGCCCGTTCTGTCTTCATAACCACCACCTGTGGCTTTCGATCCACTCCAATAATTTGAAGCTGTGCAACTGTCCGGGTTACCGGTAGTAGTCCAAGTTAGACGAGTAGAATTCGTAGGTAAAGTCATGGAGGTCGGGTTAGCGGAAATACTGACACTTATGGGTGTCTGAGCATTAACCGTATAGCCACAATAATTCCATCCACTACCGACCCAATCCGAGTTGTAGCAATAGACCGAGCCCTGATGACTGCCGGATGATGTCTGTGGTCCGGGATAATATGTTCCCGAGTTGAAGTAACCACTACTGACATTGGCTCCGTCGTTATATACATGGCAATAATACCCGTAGGTGGAAGTCAAAGTAATACCTGGATTGCCGGCATATGAAATCGGATTTGGAGAAACCGAACATGACGCGGTCGGCAAACATTGCGGATTTGTGTACGACTGAGTTGATGGGCCTGAACAATCTGTTCCTCCATATGCCGGAGACGGATTGGTACAGGTACGAGTTTGGGTTCCGGAATATCCACACTGACTGTTTGGTGTACTCCAAGCGCTCCAACCTCCGTTTATCGGAGCATTAACCACATTATAACTACAATAATTCCAACCACTATGTACCCCAGCTGAGTTGTAACAGCCAACTTCAACTTCATGATTTCCTAGTGATGAAGCATCTATGTTCACTGTCCCAGAATTAGAAAATCCGCTATAGAAAAGGGTCCAGTCGTGATATGCATCACACCAGGATCCATTGGAAACACTAAAAGCAACACTAGGACGACTGTAAAGTATTGCAGAAGTTGGTGATATGGAACAGGATACTGTCGAACAAGGTGGATTCGTGTATGACTGTGTCGATGAACCTGAACAAGTTGCTCCTCCACCAGACGGAGCAGGATTTGTACAAGTGCGGGTTTGGGTTCCGGAATATCCGCAAGAATTATTTTTTGCACTCCAGTCGGTCCAACCGCCGTTAATTACCGGCGCACAATTTATAGTCTTGGGACTACCGGAAAGCATCGCGTTAGCACCACTTGAATTAGAATTTATTCCATAGGCATATACGGAATAGTTTGAGTTGTTTTTAACCCAGTCCGGAATAGTGAGACTGTATCCGTGATTTCCGGAAATACCGAGAATACTGTTTACATCTCCGCGGTATTCACTTGTCCCAATCGAACCTAGAAACTGAAAGCCTCCGGGACCATCGATATACACATGTATAGCAATCCCATCGTTTGGAGTATCAGGGTCGTATGCCCAACCACCAAGAGCACTGCAATTGGCGTAGTCAAGCCAACCTTGTGGGGAAGCATCACAGGGAAACGTCAGATAGACATCTTTTGTGCTGTTTTGGTTGAGTTTAATGGAAAAGTCATAAGTCCCATCTGAAAGACCACTAAAGTTATAGGAGGTGTTCCATGGAACGGAAAAGTAATTATTCATATTCCAGTCATCCGACGCCTTTCTGTATCGAACAACATCCTGAGTAATTCCCATTCCGCTCGCACAATAATCGGAAATCGTCCAGTTAACAGAAACATTACCGCCCGGACTGCTGTTTGCTGATATACAGTCGGCAGAGGCGGAACAAGAGTAGTTAGTGGCGGCGTTTGCGATACTTGGCCCAAAAAATATTTCAATCGCTAATACCAATATCAGAATTGAGAAAATAGAACTGATTGGAAATTTTTTCATGTTCTGTTGAATATATTGTATTATCTTTATGACAAAAAAGAAAGGAGGCTATTCGGTGACACGGACAACTCCTCTCCTAGTCGGGTCAAAGTGGTTGTGATATTCCCAATCCCCTACCTTATCAAAAACGAACGACCAGGCTTGCCCCTGATTCATCGGTAATTTAACATCAAAACCCGGATAGTCCGTATGCGAAGGATGTGGATTCGAAGCCGGCCATGCGGGACCGGACAAGTCGTTAACCCAAGTGATTCTTTGACCTTTCCTTATGTTTATACTACTCGGCTCAAAACCGGAGTTTGTGATTTTGACCACCGTATCGCTCGATGTGAGAGATTTAGCGTCCGAAAAACCAGGTACAGGTTCGTTATATTGCAGATTCAATGTCGATGGACCGGGGTTGGATTTGGTGTAAAACAAGACACTTGCGCCGACAATCAAAGCGATTACGATTATAAAAATTAATTTTTTATTCATTTTTTTATTTGGTTAAGATATTGATTTTTCCGGCCCCAGGGCAAAATGTTGTAAACATGATAAAGCTCGGTAGGGCCGACCTTATAATTATAACCTGAATATTGCAAAAGCGTATCTAAGCAAATATGCTTAGGGTTATAATAAAATTACAGACCTTCACGGGAAAGTAGGGATTTGATGGTTTTTAGGGCGATTTTGACATCAAGCCAAAAAGAGCGGTTTTTGATGTAAAAAATGTCATAGGTTAGTTTCTCGCGAGTCAAATTTACTTCGGGTCCATGATGGGGATGATTCTCCTGATGTATCTGAGCCCAACCAGACAGACCTGGTTTTATTAAGTGTCGCACATTATAGTATGGTATTTCCTTATCATATATGGCCACTCCTGATGGTAGCTCCGGCCTTGGACCTATAAGAGAAATATCGCCTACCAGAACATTCCAAAGCTGAGGAAACTCATCAAGGCGAGATTTTCGTAAGAAGTTGCCGACCCGGGTCACTTTGTTTTCTTTTCCGGAAGATAAATCTACTTCGTTTCGGCCCATCGAACGAAATTTATACAATCTGATATTTTTTCCGTCCTTCCCTACTCGTTCTTGGGATATGAAAATTGGTCCGCCGTCATCGAGTTTAATAGCAAAATACACGAACGGATATATTACTAACGAAACCGTACCGATGACGAGTGCCAAAGAAAAATCCATGGCTCTCTTTAGAAAATCATAAGTAAAATTAGGGGAAATCGAAATGTTTTCCAAAAACCACGAATATGTTACGAGTGATAAAGGAACTCTGTCGAATATTTCCTCATAAATACGATGGGAGTCTATGAACCGAACCTTCGAGAATATGAGATTGTAGAGATGTGGCAAAAGCGGTCCAACATTCTCGTGTGAAAAATCGATGGCAATTGTCTTTATCTCGTTCGAATAAACAACTTTGATGATGTCTTCCTGAACATCGACAGCCGAAACGGCCGAAACATCTATGGATGAAACGAATGAGAAACTGTACCTACTGTTATTATTTACCTCATGAAGAAGCTCTTTCATTTCATCCCCGGAGCCGATAAGAAGGGCCGGCTCTTTTTGGATACTGCCGAATAGACTGTTGTTGTACAACCTCCAAAACAAAATGCAGATAAACGATATGAAGAGGTATATAAACAGTATGGTCTTGGGAGTGATGCCGAAAACCGGAATGGCATAGAAAAATATGATGGCCAAAATACTGTTGACTACCTGTGCATTAAAGACAATGCTTGGTAATTTACTCTTCAGTATCAGTGTATGCTTTTCATACAGCCCGGCGATGAAATAAACCAGAACCCAAAGGACAAAAAGGATAGAAAATGGCACGAAATGTTTTACGAAAGTTTGAAAATCAGGGATAGTGGCGAAACGTAAATAAAGCGAGAGCCATAGGGAAAAAACAAAGAAAAATAAGTCTCCAATAAAGAGTATGAGGGCTTCTTTTTTAGCGAGGTCACTCATCCCGTTAGAGATAGGAAATCACACATACTCCGTCGTGATTTCTATATAAATTAAGTAGTAAAAGGCTAGTTTGCATACCATTTTAATTTCCGTTTATCTCTAACGGGATCATGTGCGATAGGGAGTATATTATGCTAAAATGAGCAAATATGCAACGGGCCAGGAAGGACCAAAAATGTACAAAAGTTCTGTACTTTATCACTAAAGGTGTATGGGGAGGGGCAGGAAAATATGTCTATGCACTGGCAACGAACCTACCGAAAAATAAGTATGATGTTGCCGTTATTTGCGGTGAGGGAAATGTATTAAAAAATAAACTGGAAGAGAAAGGGGTACGGGTATATGAATTGTCCAACCTCAAGAGAGACATTTCGGCTATGGCTGAAATGAAAAATTTCTATAAAATACTGAGGATAATTATAAAAGAACGACCCGATGTGCTTCATCTCAACAGCCCGAAGGCCGGAGGACTCGGCTCTGTTGCTGGACGACTGGCTCTTGTCCCAAACATCATACTGACCGTTCACGGTTGGACATTCAACGAAAACCGAAATCCCCTGGCCAAAGGGCTCATTTGGTTTTTCTCTTGGATAACGGCGTTGCTTTGCACTAAGGTCATCGTTATCGCAAAAAAAGAAAAGGAGCAGGCTTTGAAAATGCCTGGAATAAGCACAAAAAAGGTTGTGCTCATTAAAAACGGAGTGGATAAAATAGATTATATAAATCGGACAATAGTTCGTGAAGCTTTGCTTGGAAGAATCGGGAAGGAAAAACTAGATAAGAAACTGTGGCTCGGAATTATTGCCGAACTGCACAAAAATAAAGGCCTTGAGTACGCTATCGAAGCCGTATCGAAAATAAAAACTCCGATCGTGTTCTTCATAATAGGTGGTGGTGAAGAAAGAGAAAAACTTGAAGCTTTGATACAAAAACTTGGACTGCAGGATAAAGTATTTTTGCTGGGCTTTATAGAAAACGCCAACCTTTACCTAAAAGCCTTTGATATTTTCATGCTCACATCAGTCAAAGAGGGCCTCCCCTACACAATCATCGAAGCCGGTTTCGCCGGGCTCCCTGTTATAGCCAGCCATGTTGGCGGTATCCCCGACATAATAGATGACGGTGTAAACGGAATCCTAACCCGAAAAGGCGACGTTTCCCAAATAACAAAAGCTGTGGAATACTTCATATCCAATCCTGACAAACAAAAAGAGTTCGGTAAAAAGTTGAAAGAAAAAGTGGAAAAAGAATTCTCTGTTGAGGATATGATCAAAAAGACTGAGAAACTATACAGGAATTAAATCTCTTTCTCGCCATATCTTTTGGGAGTACGCGCTTTTTTTGCTAAAAAAGACGCTCGAATCCTTGCGCCGTCGCGCTACTGAGCCTCCAAAAAGATATGATCTCGACGAGATTCAATTAGCAGAAAACCCGTGGAACAATGGGCTCTGCTCCAACGGGTCACGACTTCTTTTTCTTTGAACTGGGCCGAAACCCTTTGGCGACAGCGCAAACTTGGAGCTCTAGAAGTGTGAGCATCCGTCCGTCCTGGTAGAGCCAGAACTCCTCACGAGCCCTCTCGATCACCTTGAGATTTCTCAGAAATCTCTTCCGACGAGGAGCTTCGCGGAGCCTTCTCTCTTCGGTCATCCTTGCGACCTGCTCCTTGAGATCGCCGACCACACCCTCCAACTGCCCAGGATTAAGGAAGCCAAATGGCATAAACACCCCCTAAGGTCATTATACCCAAACATACGACTTTGTAAAGACACGGTAATTGGTATCTGTTGGAAATTTTTAGGACGTTCAGATTTGAGGCAATGTCGCGTGTATAAACATCAAAGATTGAATGTGAGATTTTTGAGACTTCGCAGGCGATTTAGAAAACAATGACGAAGGTAAAGTAAGCCTGGAGCACTGTTTGAGCAGATGTACTCATCTCGCGAGTTTGCGGGAAGGCTACGAGCCGAGTCTATTGTTTTCTTAGAGCGCCGAGACAAGCAAAACTCACCAGAGTTTATGTGGTCTTAAAAATATCATGTTCAATCTAAACTCCTATCATCTCATTAGTTGCGGTATCCTTGTGAATGCCTCGTGATGAAGATCGCATCCCCATTAAAATACCGAGGCCAAGAAATTCGGTCACCAAATGACTCCCGCCATAACTCATGAACGGCAAGGTATTTCCTGTCACCGGCAGAAGCCCCATGTTCATACCTATGTGTATTACGGCATGAACCAGAAATAAAATGCACAACCCAACTCCAAACAAAATCTCAAAATTACCACTAGCCTTGAAAGCTATTTTTAATATCCTAAAAAATACTATGCCGTAAAGGAGAAACAACAGCATCGCGCCAACAAAGCCCCATTCCTCGGCAAAAGCGGCGAACATGAAATCGGTCTGATATTCCGGAAGAAACTGGAGTTTGGATTGGGTGCCGTAACCTATTCCCTTACCAAAAATCTGTCCGGAACCTATGGCAATAGTAGATTGATAAGCATTATATCCGCTTCCCCTAATATCGGTCAGGGGATGAATAAAAGTCTTTATACGAGCTTTCTGATATGGTTGGAAGACAAAAAACCACAGCGCCCCGAAAGCTATGAGGCTCACCAGAAAAACGGTTAGAAGATGCTTTTTGGAAATACCTGAGACCAGAACCATACCGAACCATAAAAGAGAAATGATTATGGCCGAACCAAAATCAGGCTGGAGAAAAACCAATATAAATATGACGAAAACATAAAAACCGGAAACCAGAATATGTCGTATATTTGCAATTTCTATGTGTCGACGAGAAAAATATTTAGCCAAAAGTAAAATAACAACCAGTTTAACTGGGTCGGCTGGCTGAAAGGAAAAGGCTCCAAGATTAAACCAACTCTGTGCACCTTTGAATACGCTACCCAAAATAAAAAGGAGTGACAGGAGTGCGACTGAAATAGCAAAAAGGTACATGATAATCCTGGTATTTTTCAGAAAAGTCCAATCAACGGTCGAGGTGACGAGAAAAACAACGAGCGAGACAGAGAGCCATATTATCTGTCTTTCAAAAAACCTACTGGTTCCCGTAAAAGAATTCATGGTAATCAGACCGGCCAGACTAATCAGTAAAACTGCTAGAATCAGAATCCAATCGACATTTTTAAAGATTGATTTGAAAGAGTTTTTTACGATAAAAAGCATGAGGGAGGGCTGTTATGGGGAACGATAGAATACATTGATCACGCTGATATTCCCTTCAAATGCCTTCTGCCATGTAAAGACAAAATCTTGGGAAGTACGCTTGTAAAGATTATCTATAAATGTCCGTGAGGCTCCTAAGACATTTTCTTTACTGTCGAGCGCAAAAACGGTCAACTCTAGTTGTGGAATATCCTGCAAGGAATTGTTCGTCACGGTACCGGAGAGACTCGGAGAGGTGCTGGAAGAAATAGCCCCGTAAGTTACGGATACATCCGGTTCGGATTGGGTGTCTTTTTCCCATGGAGAGAAGGCGGTAAACTGAAAGTTGACCAGTTTCGGTTTGCTATTTTTCAAAATAACTCCTGTTTCGAATATTGCGAACTTTCTATTCTTAGGGATGCTTGTTTCACCATCTCGAACTGTAATCAATTTATTGTCAGTATCGTAAACTTGGAACTGATACTTTGCTCTTCGGTTCTTGGAGTTTATGTTCGGGTTCTCGACATAAGCGACCAAACTATACACATCACCGGAAATATTAAAAACCTTTGACCACAAGACTATCGGGTTCAAAGCGTCGCTTGTACAGATTCGCTGACAAGCCCCGCCACAATCCACCCCCTTCTCTTCACCGTTCCGCACACCGTCCGAGCATGTTGGAGCACTATAAACAATGCTCCAAAATACTATGCCGACAACAAGTGTCAGAACCAAGATAACTCCCCCGCCATACATAAACCTTCTTTTAGTAGCCCAAGATGCCATAGGTTAAGTATAAACGGAAAAGCCGAATTTATAAAGACGTAGATGTGGCCTAATATTGATTTTACAGATTAACTATATATACTGCTAAAGGGGGTTCCGATTGATCAAATACAGTGTATACTTAAACGGTGGCAAGTTTCTCTTCGAATTCGTCGCGTCTTCACCTTTAACCAAAAGAAAGAAGATCAGCATAAAAGGAGGAAAATTCAAGATACTGCGGGCAACCCGCAAGGACATCGTTTCAATACTGAACGGTGTTCCCCCTATCGCCGTCGTGAGGCCAAAAAAGTAAAAGGCGTGACCAAAATTCCGGTCGCGCCTTTTAACTTACGAAAAAAACCATTCAATACTATGTTCTGGCGCTTAGCTACTCTCCCTTTTCAAGTACCATCGCCTCAACGGAGCTTAATTGCCGTGTTCGGAATGAGAACGGATGTGACCTCCGCGATAAAGCACCAAAACATAAAACTTAATGGTTTTATTTTTTCTTTCTATTCAATTTTCAAAGTAAACCCGAACACTAAATTTGCCATTGATTTTATCATGCGCTAACGCGCGATGGCAAAATTAGTGTGCGGGTAAAAGTAATGTCCATGGATCTGCCTCTTCGACAGAATAAATTCATTCCATGTAACAGGATATCAGGTTAACCCTGATATAGAAACGGCGCTCGGACGCTGTGTGAGAGATTACTCTCCCACGCGCTCCTCACTTGTTTCTATAAAGTTTTTATGGCTTTCAAATTTCCTAATAGAAATCGGCTAATTAGTACACCTCGGCTGAACACATTGCTGTGCTTACACCTAGTGCCTATCACGTGATAATCTCTCACGGGCCTCAAACGATTCCTAATCTTGAAGTTGGTTTCACTCTTAGATGCTTTCAGAGTTTATCCATTCCCGACTTAGCTACTCTGCGTTGCCCTTGGCAGGACAGCAGACACACCAGAGGTCAGTTCACCCCGGTCCTCTCGTCATGTTTACTTCGTAAACCGCGGACTATCGCCGACTTCACGCCGACCAACGCGGACAAATACGAAGTTTCAACCCCCTATTTCTAGGAGCATAGACTATACCTTTTTCCCAAAGGAAAGACCTTTGGGAAAGCTGCATCTTACCTAAATATTCCTGTACAGCGGTTCAACCGCTGAACTTTCCGGAGATATTTAAGTCCTGTTCTAATGAACAAAGTCGTTACGGGGTCAATCCTTTTCAGGACGACTTCCCACGGTATTACCTTAAATTGGATTTTAATTTTCAAACAAATTACATAATCGGACCGTGATTTTTGTAATTCTAAATCAAAATCATATGAAGGCTTCACCGTTATGAGCAGCATTTTCAATCGTGATTACTCACGAAAGTAGCAATTCAATTACTAGGGGCAAATCTTCTCAAGAATCAACGCCTACAGTAGATAGGAGACCAACCTGTCTCACGCATGTTAGGCTCGCCGTAGCTCTCTTGAGCGTAGGTGGCTTTCCACAGATTACTCTGTGCATTGGACTATAACTTCTCTGCCGATGAGGCAGATGTTGATGTTTAGTCTCTACGGGCAATATATTTCCGATTAAGGGTCCCGTCATAAAAACTGACGGGTAACTCTTAAAGAACAATTTCGGCAAGAGAAGAATGAAAGGGCGTAGCCCACTAGTGTGAATCTGGCTCGCACGGACGACCTGGCACTTTAGAGCCAACAAATACCCGAAGGTACTGTGCCAGATCCTGGCCATGTCCGTTCTCACACCGCAAACCTGTGGCCGATTTACTAAGCAAGTAAATCGCACAGCTACAGTTCATGTCTACTACTGGATCAAGGCCCCATTGCTGGTTCCCCTCCATCTCCTCTCGCCTAAGGCACGCATGTCTTGCTTAAGGACAAGCGAACCCTTAATCGAAAATATATTTTCCCTCGGTATCGTCCACTCATGTGGATTCCACCGATATAAATCAACTTTAATCCGAACTATGTAAACATAGTTTTAGGACCGCCGTGATTTGATTGATCTCTCTACTTCATTTTGCATAAACGAAAATTCCTCTAAGGATTCAGATTGTAGAGAGCTCATGATATGTATTGCTACATGATATGAACCCTCAACGGTCTGACGTTGCTTCCATCATTGTCTGATGGTACTGACTATACCTTTTCCAGATTTTCCACTTCTGGAACTGACGTGTTAGCACTCGCCTCTTCGGCGAACGCTCTGCCTAATTTCTTAGACAAGTCGATACGGGGATTATCAATCTTATAGTTCATTGCTTTTGGAACAAATGGAGCAACAATTGAGAGAAAACGATTATAATCGTAACTTCCAATTGAAATTTTCCATTGATTTCTGTCTTTTACAATTGTCGGGTTTATATGATATTTTTCTTTGAGAAAATCTGCAATTACATGCTGATCCTCCAAAGAAAAAGAATGTGTACTCAACGTCACGTTTCCGTGATTATTTGAGCCATCATCCATGTACCATACCGCCAACATTTGTGGAGAGAAAACCGGGAGTATTTCTACTGGGAATTTCTTCACTCCATTTTTATAAAAAATTTCGTGAATGATTCCAAAGTTTTTTAGACTTTTTGTGTGAAAATAACAAGATACTTCTTTCAGATTTCGCTTCTTGTTTAACAAAGTAATTTCTTTTGGTTCTTTAGAAACTAAATCTTTTAATATCTCGTACTTCCACCAGACATACTCTTTTTGTTTATCTCCATGATGCACTCGAAAGCGAGCGGTGTAACTAGCTCGTATTCCTTTCGATCGGCATTCAAGCCGTGCGTCGCCAAGCAATGATCCTATAATCACATCTAACTGATGTGATGGAAATGCAGATTGTAATCTTCCCACGATATTATCCATTACCTATATTTTACCACCATAAGGAGGAAATATGTGCAACCGGACTTCACCGTTATGAGTCAGTTTACTAATTCTTTTTATTTTTCTTCTCGATGTGAATTCGCTGGGCTCATGAATCCTTACCCAGCTCGCGTATCTTTTTAAATGGCGAACAGCCATACCCTTGGGAGCTTCTTCACCCCCAGGCTAAGATGAGCCGACATCGAGGTGCCGAACTGTGCCGTCGCTATGGACGCTTAGGCACAACCAGCCTGTTATCCCCAGGGTAGCTTTTATCCGATAATCTCCGGCCGCCTCTAACACGGACCGTCG
>Ga0209542_10007727_pt1 | contig 20328 bp, 28 predicted proteins | sample RifCSPhighO2_01_FD_184028 | JGI IMG/M metagenome (GOLD analysis project Ga0209542, IMG submission 184028) | Soil microbial communities from Rifle, Colorado - Rifle CSP2_plank highO2_0.1 (SPAdes) (version 2) | ecosystem: Environmental > Terrestrial > Deep subsurface > Rock core/Sediment ...
CGTGGTTCAAATTGTGGTACTTGCTGGTTTTCCGAAGACTGCTTCTGTGCGGGGGTTCGCGCTTCATTATTCGAAAAGTAAAGGTATGCAGATAGTAACAAAACAAGAGTTGCCGCTGACAAAGCGAACCAAAGTAAAAACGAGTATTTAAAATTTTTCATGTTGGATTTATTAAGAGCCTATCCCAATAGGGTCTGCGTAACGAGCCAGTCATCCTGCGAGCGAGACGCGAGTCGGAGAATATAACGTATTAAATATACGATATATTCGAGACGAAGCGTCGTAGCCGCAGGATGGCTGGTGCAGTCGCAAAGTCCCTATTGGGATAGGCTCTAAGGCTAGCTTCCCATAATTCCCCTGGAAAATCCAGCGCAAAATCAAAAACCCTCAATGCTCTCCGTATCCCGAGACAACTTTTTAATTTTCTGCGGGGCGTGTTTGATGGAGACGAAAATTTCTCTTCGTACTATGCTCCAAAGATGGCGGAAGAAGTTGGGTTTAAAGATGTACAGGAGAAACCGTGTCTCAATGGAAAACACTGGAGAGAAAAGCGTGCATCTCTTCGGGAAAAGTGATACTTTTAGCCGTTGATGGTGGTCGTAGCTCAATTGGTAGAGCCCCAGATTGTGGATCTGGTGGTTACGGGTTCGAGCCCCGTCGATCACCCCATGAAAAGAATAAAAGCATTGCTCTGGGGCCGGATATATCTCTGGATATTTCGTCCTCTCTATAAACTGGAAAACATGTATCCGGTGTGGCGTTTTGTGAATCGCGAAGCGGTTCGGCATTTTCAACGCTTTGGAAGGAAACAGCTTTCTCCTGTGCAAGAGCGGATTGTCTCGGAACTACGAGAAACCGGCGTCTCTATAACGAGCCTTGAAGAGCTGTTTGGAAACGGAGAACAGACATTAGAAACGCTGGTTTCGTATGCCGGTTTTGAAAGTAAGAAAGGACGCATCAATCCAGTGAAGCCGTTCATTACTGAATATTTCGAAGAGAAACCCACAATAACGGCCGAGAATCCCTACGCGCGTCTTGTGCTAGATGAACGGGCGCTTTCTATAGTCGGCACCTACATGGGCATGTCGCCCAGATTGTACGAATTCACTCTGACCGAAATCAAAGCGGTGCCAACCCGGACAGGGAAGGAAGGTTCCATGAAATGGCACCGCGACCCGCACGATCTTCGCCTGTGCAAGATGTTTATCTATGTGTCGGATGTTGGACCGGAGAACGGCCCGTTTACCTACCTCAAGTATTCGAATTACAACAATACATATCGGAGTCTTTTTCCGCAGGTGCCACCCTCCGGCATATACCCGCCGGCAGAAGAAGTGGAAAAGCGCATAGACCCGAAAGACCTATTGCAATGCATGGGCAAGGCGGGCACCGTCGTTTTTGCCGACACGAGCGGGTTGCATTGGGGCGGGTATGTGAAGGAAGGGCATCGGCGGATGCTGACGGCAGGGTACATCCCGCCCAAGTCGTTTCTCGCGCGACAGATGGTTTACCAAGAGACTCTCGGCGAGGCATTGTCGCCGCTTCAGCGGTATGTTGCTCTTGCTCCGGAAAACCTCGCTTCGCGCGCGCTCTACATAACGCTCAAAGGCGCGCTCATGGGAGAAAAAAGTCTTGGCATTCACATCACCGGCATGAAAACGGAGATGTAGGCGGTATATGCTTCCCGTATGTTTCACTTCAAGGATTTTATAGTGCGTTACGAACGGTACCTTTCCGGAGCATCCTTGCTTGCCGGTTTTGTTGTTGATACTTTGACTCTTCGGCGCGTTGATCTTTTGCCGGAAACGATACTTCTCTACAGCTACCTCGGTATTGCCGCCCTCGCGATTTTTCTCATACATCTCATGGAAGAAAATGCCGCCGAGGGCGGTGTCGCCGCTCGTTTTGTCCCGTGGCTCACGTTTCTACTTCAGTTTACCTTCGGCGGGCTTTTCAGCGCGTTCCTTATTTTTTATTCGCGCAGTGCTTCTCTTTCCGCAAGTTGGCCTTTCCTCGCTCTTTTGTTATTCGTTTTTGTCGGTACCGAGCTCTTCAAAAGGCATCACGCGCGGCTCGTCTTTCAGCTTTCAATTTTTTACTTTGCCATCTTCTCTTTTTGTGTGTTTTCCATACCGATCGCGGTCGGCGCTATCGGTTCGTGGGTATTTGTACTCTCCGGCGTCGTGAGTTTAGTTGTTTTTAGTTTATTTGTTTTTCTGTTACGCATTACCGGGCGCGCGCGTATTCGCGCGCGCATGCCCAGCATCGCCTTCAGTATCGGTGCGATTTTTATTCTTATCAACATTCTTTATTTTTCAAATATCCTTCCGCCAATTCCTCTCGCACTCAAAGAAATCGGCATGTATCATTCCGTTTCCCGGACCGATGCCGCATATATTCTCCTTGGCGAGGCGCCTCCGTGGTACCACGCTTTTTCGCGTCCCATCCTCCATATAACCGAAGGCGAGCCGCTCTATGTTTTTGCGGCAGTTTTTGCGCCCGTTTCTCTCAAAACCGATGTCGTCCACCGCTGGCAGTACTACGACGCATCCGTGAAAATGTGGAAGGATTCCACGGTCGTGCGGTTTCCCATGATCGGAGGACGCGACGGAGGGTATCGTGGATTTTCTCTCAAGTATGGCGTCACACCAGGGTTATGGCGGGTTTCTGTTGAAACGCCGAACGGCCAGCTCATCGGCAGAACGACATTCACTGTTGAAAAGGTTTTTGAACTCCCCCCGCTCGAACAGACTTTTCGACAACATTAATCAATGCTTCCACGTTCTCACATTCTGGCGTGAATGCCATACTCCGTGAGATTCCCGCATACGCGGGAATCTCACGTCGTTGAAACTTCCTCTCTCACCGCGTATACTTCTCCTACGTGGAAGCAGATATTGTTGTTGACTTGCAGTACGGGGATACCGGAAAGGGGAAAGTCACGCACTTCCTTGCTACGCAAAAGAAGTACACTCATGTGCTCCGTTATAACGGAGGCTGTAACGCGGGGCATACTATTTTTCATAAAGGGAAGAAATTCGTCACCCACCATATTCCAGCGGGTGTTTTTTGGGGGGTGAAGTCAATCATAGGACCGGGATGCGTTCTCGATCCCGAGCAGTTTTTCAAGGAGTTGAGGGAGTTGAAGGCGGGCGGTGTACAGACAAAAGGAAAAATATTTGTTGCCACCAATACGCACATTATCACCGCCGCGAACAAGACCGAAGACAGCAAGGACGCGCGAATCGGTACGACAAAACGCGGGAACGGACCGGCCTATCGGGATAAATATGGAAGAACAGGTATCCGCGCTGAAAACGTGCCCGCACTCAAGCCGTACCTCATTGATCTCTATGAGGAGTTTCATCGCACTTCAAAGAAAGTCGTTATTTTGGGCGAGGGGGCGCAGGGATTCGGTCTTGATATTGATTGGGGCGATTACCCGTACGTTACCTCAAGCCATTGCACGGCCGCGGGAGCGCTTTTAAACGGCATACCGCCCCATGCGCTTCGTCAGGTATGGGGAAGCGCCAAGATCTATGAAACCTATGTCGGCGCGAAGAAATTTGAACCCAACGAACCGGTATTCGCAGAAATTCGCAGGACTGGAGAAGAATATGGCGCCACAACCGGTAGGCCGCGTCAGTGCAATTGGTTGAACATAAATCTTTTGGAACGCGCCATCCGTATCAACGGGGTTACGCACATGGTGTTCAGCAAGATGGATGTCTTGCGCGATGTCGGGCAATGGGCAGTTATAGAAAAAGAGAAAACAATCCGTTTCCCGAGCGAAGCGAAGATGAAGCAGTTTTTGCTTCGGCGGCTTGCGCTTCTCGACATCCGAAAATCCAACGTGTTCTTTTCGGAGAGTAAAGACAAAATCTAGTTTCCCATGGTACGCACCGTTTTTTCTCCTTCTGTTGTCCGGAGTTTTGTCTTTGGCGTTGAAGACAGTCTGGTGTCAACCGTCGGTCTGGTCTCGGGGGTCGCCGTTGCGGGTGTTTCAAGCGCAACCATCCTCTTGACGGGTATTATTCTGATTGTGGTCGAGGCGTTTTCCATGGCGGCAGGGAATCTTATGGCGGAAAATACGCTTCGCGAGATACGTCTCCGCCGAATCACTATGCTCTCTGGGTCGATGATGCCCGCGTTCGTGATGTTCTTTTCCTATGCCCTTTCCGGATTTTTCGTACTGGCGCCGTATGCCGTGATTATGCCGAATCAGGCGCTTCCCCTGTCAATAGGTCTCTCGCTCTCTGCCTTGTTTGTCCTTGGAGTGGTTGCCGGCGAGCTTTCGCATACGTCGCGGCTACGAAATGGGATTATGATGGTTTCGGTTGGCGGGCTTGCAATCGCAATCGGCGTCGGCGCAAGCTTTCTCATTCAAGCATTCATCGGCACTCTTTCATGATTAGATTTTTTCTACCCTCGGCATGCATTTCGGTTATCGCGCTTGCGGCTGTTTTCATAATCGGCGGCACGCAAGCGCTTTTCATTGCCGCACTGCTTTCCGTGCTTGAGATCACGCTGTCGTTTGACAACGCGGTCGTGAACGCGCGTGTTTTGAAGCGCATGTCGCCCGTGTGGCAGAGGCGTTTCCTTACCTGGGGGATTCTGATAGCGGTCGTCGGGACACGCTTTGTCCTGCCCATTCTTATCGTGAGCGCGGTAGTGTGGATCTCGCCAGCGCTGGTAACCCAGCTCGCGCTTTTTGATCCGAGTCGCTACGGAGAACTTTTGGAAGGCGCGCGGCACGCCATCAATTCGTTCGGTGCGGCGTTTCTTATCATGGTGTCTCTCAAATATTTTTTGGACAGCGCGAAAACGGTGCATTGGATTTCAATCATCGAGAAACATCTTACGTTGTGGGGAAGAATAGAAGCCGTTGAAATCGCTCTCACGCTTGCCGTTATTACCGGCCTCTCGTTTCTCGTGCCCTCCGCTGTCGCCGCTACCGTTTTGGTTGCAGGCGTTATCGGCGTCATTCTTTTTATCGTGATGGAAGGGATTACCAGCGCGTTTTCTATCGAGACGAGCACGGCATCGCAGGGGCTTGCGCTCTTTTTGTATCTCAATGTTCTTGATTCTGCCTTTTCTCTTGACTCCGTGGTCGGCGCGTTTGCACTGACGAATGCGATTCCGGTTATCGTTGCCGGCCTTGGTATTGGCGCGTATTTTGTCCGTTCTTTGACCGTCTACATGGTGAGGCAAGGGACGCTGGATACACTCATTTTTTTGGAGCATGGCGCGCACTGGGCAATATTCGGGCTTGCGGTCTCCATGTTTGTGAGTTTGCTCACGGAAGTTCCCGAAATCATAACCGGCACCATCGGCGTCGCGTTCGTTGTTGCCGCGTACTATTCATCACTCCAAAACAACGTATCACAAACCTCTGTGTCAGGGAGATAAGAACGAAGCGGAAGAAACGTGGCCAGTGTCTTCACGCGGGGAAGAAACGAAGAAACACAGACCGCTTTGCGGGCCCCGGCATTCTCTTGCTGTGGCGCAGGAGCACAATCTGTGGACATACGATGTCCACAGATTTTTGCCAGTAACGTATCTTTTCTCCACAGAAGAGGAATGTCAGGATTTCTTTGCTATCATGGCGATATGAAGAATATGAATCCGTGGGATAAGCCAAATCAGAAAAAACAGCCGTTTCCGCCAGCTAAATACGGGGTGGGGAAGTACGGCACTTCGCGCGTGGGCTCGCGCCGCCCCGGCGCACGAGGGAAATAAAAGCAGGCTACCTCGCATTTTTCTCGAAGAAGTTTTCTATTCAAGAAATGTCAGGGCGAGCATGAGTATGATGCCACTCATGAACGCCGCAAGTTCCACCGCAGACTGTTTTGGATTCTTTGTTTTTTGAAGTTCGGGAATTAAATCAGTCGCGCCGATATAGATGAAAGCGCCTGCGGTGAATGCGGCAACCAGAGCTCCCAATGAGCCGATCGTGTCCTGTAACACCACAACAAGAATTGCACCGAGAATCGCGGTGAGAGCTGAAAAGAAATTAAACAAAAGCGCTTTTCCGCGTGAAAGGCCGCTGTGAATCAGTAGCGCATAGTCGGCTATTTCTTGCGGTATTTCATGAAGAAACACCGCTATAGTAGTTGCGACACCGACTGCGGGGGAAATGAAATAGCTTGCCGCTATGATGGCGCCGTCAACAGTGTTATGGAGGCCATCTGCTATTAAAACCAAGGGCGCGAGATGGCGAGGATGATGTTCTCGCTCTTCCGCCTCATGTTCTTCTTCCGGCCCGTGGTGCGCATGATGCCATCGCAAATATTTTTCAAGGATAAAAAAGGCAATAACACCCGCGAGTACGGCAATACCGAATGTCCGCTCATTACCAATTTTTTCTAACGCTTCGGGTATAAGATGGATAACCGCGTCTCCTATGAGGGAGCCTGCGGCAAGTCCGACAAGAATAAACAGTATTCGGTGCAGTAGTGACGCATGTAACGAGAACGCAAAGAGCCCAGCCAGCGAGACTGTGCTCACTGCCAGCACGCTTATGAATATATACAAAAAAGTTTCCATGGAGGATCTGCCGTGGGCTTATTGTAACCTTTTATATGGGTATTTCCCATTATTTTGTTCTTAGAGCCTATCCACTATCTCGCGGTACCCACCTTGAAAATGCAGGTTTTTGAGCGAAAAACGAGTCGGAGTCTGAAACGTAATAACATTACGTTGAGGACGAGACGAAGTTTTGTAGCCAAAAACATAGCATTTTAAAGATGGGGGAAGATAGTGGATAGGCTCTTAGCGTTTGGGGTGTACAATAAGAGCCCTATCAGCATAAACAACCATTATTCATGATGAATGAAAATATGCCTTCTGCATCAGGACTTTTCCAGAGCAAATGGGTAATCAAGCTCGCGGTAGCATTTCTCGCCGTTGCCACTATTTTTGTCGGAGCAAAAGCACTGAACGCCATTATAAACTTTGATACGTCGGAACCGCCGGCAGGGAATGTCATTACCGTTGAAGGACAGAGCAAGGTAAGCGCGATTCCTGATGTTGCGGCCGTTTCGTTTACTGTGTCCGAAGAGGCGGTAACCGCCTCCGGCGCGCAGGACAGTACAACCAAGAAATCTAACGTCGCGCTCGCGGTTCTTAAGGAGCTTGGCATTGATGAAAAGGATGTAAAAACCGCCTCATACACTATTTCACCCAAGTATGCCTACACTCCCCCCTGCTACGGCGGCTATTGCCCCTCGTCTGAACAGCGCGTAACCGGTTATACCGTATCGCAAACAGTTGAAGTGAAGATACGGGATACGAAGATGGTGGGTGATGTGCTTGCAAAGCTTGGGGACGCGGGCATCTCAAATCTGTATGGCCCGAACTTTACGATTGATAACGAAGACGAGCTTCGCGCGGAAGCACGCACAGAAGCGATAGAGAAAGCTCGCGCAAAGGCGGAGGCGCTCGCGGACGATCTTGATGTCCGCTTGGTGCGCGTCGTCTCTTTCTGGGAGTCTGGAGGCCCAGTTCCGTATTATGGTTTTGGAGGAGCTGGCGGGGTATCTGCTGATATGGTCAAAGCAACACCGCAGATTCCTGCAGGCGAGAACGAAATCGTCGTGAACGTCTCCATCAGCTACGAAATCCGCTAGCTAACCCCAATAGTAGAGCAAAGCCCACTACAAAACAACACAAAGTACCGAGGCGAAACCTCGGTACTTTTCTGTTCTGGCTTTCATAGTATTGGCTGTGGATTGACTAAAGGCATTAGATTTGCTATCTTTTTAAAAGCCCGTGCAGGGCTTTTTTCTTGAAAAGGTATGAGTAAAATCATTGATTATGTACAAGCAGTCAGAGGCGAATTGACGCACGTGTCATGGCCTACGAGAAGCCAGGCTATCGCCTATACGGCTTTGGTCATCGGCATTTCGCTCGGAGTATCTTTTATCTTAGGTGCGTTTGATTTTATTTTCACGTATCTTCTCGAAAGACTTATTCTTCTGACGCAATAACATGACGAAGCAAGCCGGAGGAACACGCGCATGGTACGCAGTGCACACCTATTCAGGGTATGAGAATGCGGTGTTGCGCAATCTAAAACAGCGCATCGAGTCTTTGGGAATGCAGGGGAAGATTTTTGATGTGGTTGTTCCGAGCGAGAAGAAAATAAAAGTGGTCGGCGGGAAGCGCCAGACGGTAGATGAAAAGATATACCCCGGGTATATTTTGGTAGATATGATTGTGGATGATGAAAGCTGGTATGTGGTCAGGAACACCCCGCGGGTAACGGGGTTCGTGGGCTCCGGTGTTACTCCCGTTCCGCTCTCCGAAGATGAACTTGCCGTGCTCTTCAAGCGCATGTCGGCGGATACCGCGAAACACAAGATAGATTTCGCGGTCGGCGAGTCTGTGGCGATTTCCGACGGCCCGTTCAAGGACTTGGAAGGGAAGGTGGGTAGCATAGACGAGGAGAAGGGAAAGATAAAGGTCTTGGTTTCCATGTTCGGGCGCGAAACGCCGGTGGAGCTCGATTTCCTACAAGTACGCAAGCTCTAAGTGTGATACCAATATACGAATGCATGCGAATGATACGAATGAGAAGATCATACATCGTGCGCTCTCGTATCGTCTGAACGGTCTTCTTTTTTCGGTCCATAATGAACTTGGGCGGTACTGTAGAGAAAAACAATACGGAGACGCCTTTGCTCGTTCACTCACCGCAGAAGGATTATCTTTTGAAAGAGAAAAATCTCTACCACTCCCGCTCGTCAAGAATAATCAGACGAACCTCGCCGATTTCATAGTTGATAACAAAATTCTTGTCGAGCTCAAGGCAAAACCAGTTGTTACGAAAGCGGATTATCTTCAAATACAGCGCTATTTACAAGCATCAAAAATAAAGTTAGGATTGCTTATTAATTTTAGAAGTCAGTATTTGAGGCCTATTCGTATCATTCGTCATAATTCGTAAAATATTCGTATCATGGCCAAAGTAATCAAAAAAATAAAGCTTCAGCTTCCGGCAGGCAAAGCGACCCCGGCTCCGCCGGTAGGAACGGTCTTGGGCCCGGCCGGGGTGAACATCGGCGAGTTTGTGACGAAGTTTAACGAGCAGACGCGCGCGCAGATGGGCGACATCATTCCCGTTGAAATGTCAGTGTATGACGACCGTTCTTTCACGTTCGTGCTCAAGGTTTCCCCGGCCGCATCTTTGGTCATGAAAGCCGCAGGAATCGAGAAAGGGTCTGGCAAGGTGCCTGCTGTCAAAGCCGGCTCCATTACGAAAGCCCAACTCAAAGAAATCGCCGAGAAGAAAATGCCGGATTTGAACACAACCGATCCTGCGGCGGCCGAGCGTCTTATCGCCGGCACTGCCCGCTCAATGGGCGTGGATGTGAAGTAAGATATGATGGAAAAATCATCTCTCGAAGTCCCGCGTCGACATTTTAAACGCACCCGTCACTTTCTTTTGGAAACTGTTCAGACTCACAACTTACTTACAAAGCCTTTTGTTGCGGCTATTCCTTTTATAGAAGATTCTTCTCTTTCAAAGGCAGAAAAATTTTTCCTTCGATACACAGCAAGAAGGGCAAATTTAGCTCGGCAACACGTAACTGGTGTTGCTTCACTTGTTCGGAAGGGAATCCGGCTTGCTGAACGAGTGGCGCGGTAATAATGGAGCTCGTTTCATTTGTCACAGAAATTATCACTCCGCCCAAGGACGAGTCTTTTCTTGAGAAAATAAAAAAGTCAGAACTTACGCTCCAAGACCATGACGTGGTCGCGATTTCTTCGAAGATAGTGTCCATCTGGCAAGGCAGATGCGTGCCGCACGCTAGAGACCAGAAGGATGAATTAATTAAGAAAGAGGCGGACTGGTATCTAGAGAGAGACCAGAGCCCAGAAGGAGCGGTGATTCACACGATAAAAAATAACGTGCTTTTACCGGGCGCCGGCGTAGATCCGTTTGGTGGGTGGTACGTGTTGCTTCCCGAGAAGCCCAAAGAAACCGCGGAAGAACTTCTCGCGTGGTTTAAAAAAACATACCGTATGGAGCATTTGTATCTTGTTATTACGGACTCTAAATCCGCGCCGCTTCGGCGCGGGGTTGTAGGCTATGCCGTTAGCTGGGCGGGCTTTGAGCCACTGTTTGATAACCGACACAGGAAAGACCTTCTGGGCCACGAATCAGGTGGGAGCCAAGTGAACGTCCCGGATTCCATAGCAGCCGCCGCGGTTTTAGCAATGGGCGAGGCGAACGAACAAACGCCCCTCGTTCGCATGCGCGGGGTTCCCTACGTTTCAGAAAAACGTGCCAAGCGCGAAGCTCGTTTTAATGAGTACCTAGTTTCAAAAGAAGAAGATATATATGCACCATTGCTCAAGGCACCCTGGAAAAAAGGCACCTCCGGTAAATAAATGTTTCCTATCGCATCTGTATCACTGTATTAATACAGTGATACGTTGCGCGCAACGGCTTTAGCGTTCGAGAGTTACCCATGTATAGGCGAGCCCGTCATACGTTCGTTTCTCTTCTGAAATTATTTTGTTGAACTCTGAATAGTCGGGGAAATACACATCAGCGTCTTTTTTGGCGTTGATTATCGTAAGGCAGAGGCGGTCAGTGTAAGGGAGCGCGGCTTTGTATATTTCGCCTCCGCCGATTATAAAAATCTCGTTTTCATCCAGACTCCTTGCCTTTTCCAGTGCTTCTTCTATGGAGTGCGCGACGATGCACCCCTCTTTTTGATAGTTTATGTCCCGAGTAACGACGATATTTACGCGTCCCGGAAGCGCCCGGCCCATGGCTTCCAGGTTCTTTCGCCCAGTGATGACCGGATGTCCCGTCGTCAATTCCCGAAAACGCTTCATGTCCTCCGGGATTTTCCAGAGGAGATCATTGTTTTTTCCGAGTCCTCGGTTTTTTGCGGAAATAGCCGCAATCGCACTTACTATCGAACGATGCGAGGGAGAAGGAAATACATTCATTTTTTTATCCGAGCGAGTGATGAGAGCAAATGCTTTGATTTATTCCCATTCTGGTATTCTCAAGAACATTAGAATAGATTAGAATAGATTATTTTCGTTTCTTTCTGCGTGATTCTGCGTTCAGTCTGCGAATGTCTGCGCTCCGAGAGTGCCATTTTTGATGTTTCTTAATATCGCGGTCGGCCCACAATTTCGGGAGCATCGTCTCCGGCTTCCATTGTTTCTTTAGCTTTGCGACGTCCGTCGTCGTCTGGTACTTGCCGGTCTTTGTATAGTCACCTGCAAGTATTGGCCCGGTCTCAAAGAATATGAGCTGTGCGATGCGACGGCCTACGACAAGGGGAATGATGTAGTGCTGGGATGCGTTTGATATTTCCATGACCCAGCGGTTCGTGTAGCCCACGTCGCCCCAGCCGGCGCACTTACAGACATTTATGAAATTGCGCCCCAGAGATGATCGTGCCTTCATCATGGTTGTTACTGTTTCGCGCCCTCCAATAAATTCTTCCGTATGCGCGAGTATCGTCTCTCCCGGCTCGAGCAAAATGATTTTGTCGTCTGGGCGGATTCCATGGAACGGAAAGTTGAAGTTTTTCATCGCCTCCGCCGCAGTAGTCGCTTTGTGGGGCATCGTGCCCCACACTATTTCTGTATCTTTTTTGCTGTAGAGATTGAATACTTTCTTGTGGCCCGAGGGCGGCTGTTCACGGAAATACCATTCCCCCAAAGTTACGTCGTAGCTACTCGTTGCCAGATTCTTACGGTCAAACGGTTCAATAACGACCGTCCCCGCTTTCATGTGTTCTAAGATTTTTTTGTCAGATAAAGCCATGAAGCTTTTAGTTTACAGCTTTTCACTCAACTTTCCCAACCCAATGAGTCCTTGACTTTTAATAAATTTCTTATACTATCCTCTTCCATGAGAGCACGAGATACCCGCAACAGAAGACAACGTGTCATTTTTTTTAAGGGAGGGAAGAGATTACACCCTTATCGGCGCTGGGATGTTCATTGTGGGACTCCTTATGCACGATTCTTCCTATATGAGCACTGATGAAGCCGGAGGTCTTGCTTTTGCAGGTGAAATATTTGGTCTAACCGGCATTGCAAATTTGCTATTGGCAGGTGGAATTCAAGCCGCTAAACCCTTTCGAAAATAACTAAACCGCCATCTTTGCCTTAATTGGGGGATGCGACTGATAATTTTCTAATTCAATATCTTCCATTTTAAAATCGTTAATGTTTTTGACGGCGGGGTTTAGTTTGAGCGTGCAGAGGGGCATTGGTTCGCGCGAAAGCTGTTCTTTAACGGCATCAAAATGTTCTTCGTAAATATGGCAATCGCCGAGCGAATGCACGAATTCTCCCGGCTTAAGGTCGGTTACTTGCGCGACCATGTGCAAAAGTAGGGAATAGGAGGCGATATTGAACGGAACGCCGAGGAACATATCGCACGAGCGCTGGTGCATCAGAAGCGAGAGTTTTCCGTCCGCAACGAAGAATTGGAAAAACATATGGCACGGCGGGAGGGCCATCATGTCTATCTCTCCCGGATTCCATGCGGTAACGATAAGCCGGCGCGAAGTTGGATCTTTTTTTATCATTTCAATAACGTTCGCGAGCTGATCCACAACCTTGCCGCCCGGGCTTTGCCACTTCCGCCACTGCACGCCGTACACGCGACCCAAATCCCCCGGGAATTTTGCTTTGGGCGCCCAGTAGGGCGCTTCGGCATTGTCAGTCCAGATAGTGCGCTCGCTTGCATTCAGTTCCTTTAGGCGATTGTTGTCGCTTGAGCCCTCTATAAACCACAGAAGCTCGCTTTTTACGGCCTTGAAGGCGAGTTTCTTCGTTGTCACGGCCGGGAAGCCGTCCTCCATGTTGAAGCGCATCTGGAGCCCAAAAAGCCCTCGCGTCTTGCCGTTCCTGCCCTCGCGGTCTGTGCCTTCGTCAAGGACTTTCTTTAAGAGATCGTTGTACTGCTTCATAAAAAGCGTAACTTGCATTGTGGTACAATGAGCATGTATGCGCAAGCCCGCAAAGAAAACAGCAATAGTAAAAACCCAGTATGGCTCTTTTAAGGCAGTGTTTGAATCCGAGCCGGATATGGGCGGCTTTGTTGCAACAGCTCTCACTGTCCAAGGTGCCGTGTCATGGGGAAAAAATATTTCAGAGGCGAAAAAAATGATCGCCGACGCCATCGAGGGCATTATCGAAGTCCGCGGTCTTTCTGATGCGGTCGCGCAAGGGTATATGCGCTTTACTGCCCGAGCAAAGAAGGTGCCGCATCTTGCATGAGCATTCTTCCGGCGCTTGCCGCACGCGTGGTCGTGCGCAAGCTCATTCGCGCCGGTTTCCAATACGCGAAATCAAAAGGCAGTCATCAATTTTATTACAATCCAGTTACTAAACGACTCACTTCCGTTCCCATCCACGGTGGCAACATCATCGGCCGAGGCCTTTTGAAGGCAATCATCAAACAGGCCGGTCTTACCGTCGAGCAGTTTTTGAAGTTGTGAGAGTGTATCCTTTGGTCTGAACACCGCTTGCGGTGTGTATCACGTATGTGATACACTACCCATATGGCGACCACCACAAAAACTAGTTATGTAACCGCGCGCGTGGAACCGAAACTAAAAAAGTCCGCCGGTAAGGTTTTTAGGGCTGTAGGAATTTCCACATCAGATGCCATGACTCTCTTTCTTAAAAGAGTGGTAATGGATCAGGGTATGCCCTTCCCCATACGCATTCCGAATGCCGAATCGCGCAGGGCCTTACGCGAGTTAAAGCGCGGGAGAGGAAAGGTATATCAAACAACAGACAAGATGTTTGAGGACATTTTAGGCAAGCACTGGAATGCGAAGCATTCGACCTAAAGGCCCGTTCCGTCGGGACGTGAAGCGGTTAAAGCGTCGTGGCTGGGACATCGGAGTCCTCGATACGGTGATACAAGCGATCCAAAGAGACGATGCGCTTCCAGCGGGAGCACGGCCGCATCTTTTACAAGGGGAGTGGCTTGGATACTGGGAATGCCACATCGCAAACGACTGGCTTCTTATTTACAAAGTGAATTCTGCCGAACTTCTCCTTGCTCGCACGGGCACCCACGCGGATTTGTTTGAATGACTCACGTCAGGGAATATCAAGGCGAGGCCTTGATTATGAGCGACACGATGTCGCTCATATCGTAAAGCGCATCTGAAGTCTGAATGAAGCACGCGTTTTTAGGGTTTTTTAGGAGATCGTTGTATTGTTTCGTTAGTTTATAGGGTATTGCATTGCGAGCGAAATACAATTACCCGGAGTTTGGTGAATAATGCTTAAAATCGACATTTTTTGGCAGATGCGGTATTCAAGGAATGCCTTAAATCCTACAACTGGTCTGCGTCAAAATATGGCTCAAAACCTATTATTCACCAAACTCTACCCAGAAACTTGACTTTTTATCTTTTGAATTGTATTATTCCAAAATGTCCCAAGAAAAAAATTCCATTATCCCTTACGATGAAAATCCACAGGGGAACATAATAAAATACTTGGAAAAAGGTGATTTTGAAACCATGATCGCATGTCAGACTATAATTTTTTTGGGGCTCTTAACGAAATCTCTCAGGAGTTTTAACGTAGAAAAATTTCGTGCCGGTCGTCAAAAAAGCGGTCAAGCTTTCCCTGATGCACGAGAACGCGACGTTGAATCACGCGTTCAAGATTATCTAAATCAATCCCGTACTACAGAACGTCTGAAAGCGGCAGAGACAGCCCATGTACTTGGTCGTATGTGGCAAATAATTTTTGAGAGAGAAGCTGCCAAACAAAGTTTCGGGTTAGCAATACTGCTTGATCCAGGAAATCCTGAATATAAAAGTTCTCTTGAAAACTAAAACGATATTAATAGCTTAAAAACCGACTCGATACTAAATTACTCTTAAAATAGGTACGGAGTTATACTGTCAGGATGAAAAGGCGAGGTAGGCTCATAGTGATTGACGGAACAGACGGGGTGGGGAAGGCAACGCAAACCAAGCTTTTGGTGGCTCGGCTAAAACGGGAAGGTGTGCCGGTTGCCACCATGGATTTTCCGCAGTACTACAATAATTTCTTTGGCGATTTCATCGCCGCGAATTTAACCGGCAAGTATGGAGATTTTCTTAAAGTGGACCCGTATATCGCATCGGTCATGTACGCGGCGGACAGGTTTGAATCAAAACCAAAAATAGAAAAGTGGCTCAAAGAAGGAAAAACAGTAATACTTGACCGCTATGTTTCTGCAAACCAAATGCATCAGGGAGGAAAAATAAAAAATGCGGCAAAACGAAAAAGATTTTTGAATTGGTTGGATACGATGGAGCACAAAGTATTCGGCTTGCCACGGCCGGACCTTATTATCTATTTGCATCTTCCCATCAGCATTGTTTTGAAATGGCTTAAGAATAAAGACCGTAAGAAAAAGGGTACCTATGCGAAAGGGAAGAAGGATAGAGTAGAAGCAAATAAGGCATATTTAGAAAATGCTCAAAAAAGCGCCGAAGAACTCATTCGTTCCAATCCTCGCTGGAGAAAAATAGATTGTTCCGACGGCCGTGGTGGATTTTTAGGCCGCGAGGCGATTCATGAAAAGATCTATAGAGCGGTAAAATGTCGCTAAGTGTCTCCTACCTTATCCACAGAGCTCTCTCTATGAGGCTTTTCCTAGTATCCCCATTCCAGTATTTTGCAAAATACTGGAATGGTTTATAATACGTCGATGGTTGCATCGTATCGAAAAGTAGCAGGAATAATAAGGGGATTCGCTAATCACCGACGGTTGGAAATGCTTATCCTCTTGAAGCGCGAACCGGAACTCTCGGTGGAAGAAATAGCAGATACACTTAAAATCGGATATCAAAATGCTTCGGATCACATACGCAAACTCGCTATCGCTGGCCTTGTCATGAAGCGGAGCGATGGCAATAGCATCCGCCACAAACTCACTCCCCGCGCAGAATCTATTCTAGTGTTTTGCAAAACACTAGAATAGAATGATGGTGATTTTCCCCTAGACATGAGACGCTGTACACTGAACGTTAGGTGCTATACTGATATATGACATTTCTTTCTACGCAAGATAAAGAAATTTCCGACGCCATACTCGGCGAAGAAAAACGCGAGCGGGAAGGGCTTGAACTTATTCCTTCGGAAAACTATGTGTCCCACGCGGTTCTTGAGGCGATGGGCTCGGTAATGACAAACAAATACTCCGAGGGCTACCCCGGTAAGCGCTACTACGGAGGCCAGCTGTATATGGATGTGGTAGAAAATGTTGCTCGCGACAGGGCAAAACAGCTTTTCAATTGTAAATTTGCAAACGTTCAGCCGCTCTCTGGCGCGCCAGCGAATGTCGCGATGTATTTTGCGCTTCTTGAGCCGGGGGACACCGTTTTAGGCATGGACCTTTCGCACGGCGGGCATTTAACGCATGGGCACCCCGTGACGTATCTCACGAAGATTTTTAAATTCGTCCGCTACAAGATGAAAGATACGACAACGGGTGAGATTGATTATGACGAAATGCGGGAAGTGGCAAAGCGCGAAAAACCGAAAATACTTTTGGCTGGCTACTCGGCATATTCGCGCGAATTAGACTATGAAGCCTTTGTTTCCATAGGCCGCGAAGTGGGGGCGCTTGTCATTATGGACATCGCGCACATTGCAGGCTTGATTGCGGGCAAAGCCGTGAAAAATCCTTTTGACTATGGCTTTGATATGATGACGACGACCACCCACAAAACCTTGCGCGGGCCGCGCGGGGGGATGATTTTGACGCGCGAAAGCGAGGAGCTGGCGAAAAAAATAGACAAATCAGTATTTCCCGGTTTTCAAGGCGGCCCACACATGGCGCAAATTGCCGCAAAGGCCGTGGCTTTCGGTGAAGCCTTGCACCCATCATTCAAAACGTACGCCGCAGAGATTCTGAAGAATGCGAAAGCAATGGAAGAAGTATTTCGCGCCGCAAACATTCGCATGATTGGGGGCGGAACTTCTAATCACTTAATTCTCGCGGACGTGTTTGGCTCTCTGGGTGTTTCAGGAAAAGAAGCGGAAACTGTGTTGGATGAAGTAGGAATGACCTTGAATAAAAACGCCATCGCGGACGATACGCGCTCGCCGATGGATCCTTCCGGCATTCGTTTCGGGACGCCCGCAATCACCACGCGCAAGTTTACCGAGAAAGAATGTACTCGCGTGGCAGAGTTGATGATTGAAACTTTGAAGAATAAAGACAATACGGAAGTAAAAAAGCGCATCCGCGAAGAAATCCGAACGATGTGCGCTAAGTTTCCGATCCCGGAAAGTTTTATTTCTTTAGTATGAGAGAAAATTCTTTCTCTTCTTCAGGTCTCATAGTATCCGCCAAGGTTCCCATGAGACGTAACGGCCCTTGGCGTGATTCGGACTTGCTTTTGCCGAATCATGTAGAAGCAAAAAACAAAAGTGATACTTGGTATAAAGCGCCTTGGAAACTTGGGATTTGTCCGCATTGCCAAGGCGCAAAACAGCCACTTCATGCCGGGCCTGCTGTGGTTCGTAACCACCCGCAACGGGGTTTAACCTGCGAAGCCTGTTGGTAATTGGTATTGCAAGTTCTGCTTTTTTCATTAGCTTGACTTATTCTCTCTTCAGGATTATCATTTCTTTGTGAACACAATCGTTATTTTGTCTGTTCGTCGCCGCGGCCTTATTGTTTGAGGTTATCTGCGAGTATTGGTTCCTAACAAATATTTCCAAACGGCCTCAAACGAGGCCGTTTTTTATTTGTTTCATTAACCTAATATATGTCAAAAGAATCAGAAAAATTCCCGGATGCTACGCCGCCTTCCAGGCTAAGAGGAGACGACACTCCATCGGTTCTTGTGGCACTTGAAGCAGTGCTTAAAAAACTCCCCGAGTTGCGAGAAAAGACCACACGCTTTCTTGTCAAACTCGAAGAACACTCATCATGAAAACACAATCTAATTACCAAAAGGTCGCTTCATATGAAGCGAAGATTGGTGAAGTGAAAAAAGTTCTGCTTCTCTATTCCGGCGGGCTTGATACGTCCGTAATGCTGAAATGGATTCAAGATACCTACCACGCGAGTGTCATTACCCTCACCGCAGATTTAGGGCAACAGGCGGATGATCTTGAGGCTATCAGGGAAAAAGCCCTCAAATTCGGAGCTAAAAAAGCAATCGTGCTCGATCTCAAAGACGCTTTCGCGGATGAATTCATCGCAAAGGGCATAAAAGCCAACGCTTCCTACCAGGGCGCCTATCATCTCTCAACCCCGATAGGGCGAGCAATCCTTGCAAGAGAGGCAGTCAAGGTCGCGAACAAAATAGGGGCTGACGCGATCGCTCATGGCTGTACCGGAAAAGGTAACGACCAAGTCCGCATCGACGGCTACATACTTGCGCACGATCCGACGATGAAAATCATTGCGCCGGTTCGGGAGTGGGCTATGGACAGGGGAGAGGAGATTGCGTATGCCAAAAAACATGGCATTCCGGTCCCGGTCTCCGCCAACTTCCCCTATTCCGTGGACGACAACATGTGGGGCATGACCTGGGAGGGCGGAGAAATAGCGGACCCATCGCTCATACCCAAGAAAAAACTGTTCCTCACGACATACACGCTTCCGGAGAATGCCCCCTCGAAAGCACACTATCTGAAACTTACGTTCAAGAACGGCATCCCCGTGGCATTGAACGGAAAGAAAATGAAGTTGTCGAAGCTCATCAGCGCCTTGAACATCACTGCGGGGAAACACGGAGTTGGCACTGTTACGCTCCTTGAAGATCGCCTCATCGGCCTCAAAAATCGGGGTGTGTACGAGAATCCTGCCGCGGAAGTTATTATTACCGCTCATCAAAACCTGGAGAAATACGTTTCGACGCGAACTCTCAATGAACTAAAAGAGAACATAGACACGAAATGGGCGTACCTGTGCTACGGGGCCCTTTGGTACGATCCCATCATGGATGCGCTGAACGCATTCAACAACGCGGTAAACGCGAGGGTCGAAGGCACGGTCACTGTGGAGCTTTTCAAAGGAAAAGCAAACGTGGTAGCACTGACGTCGCCGTATGCGCTTGAGTACGCTTCATTCGTCAATAAAGAAGGATATAAACTGAATCAAAATGCAAGCGCCGGGTTTATTGAGATCTATACGCTTCAGATGAAACTTGCGAACGTAAAAAATAGGAAAAACATATGAGCACCCTCTGGATGAAAAAGAAGAAATCCCTACCTCTGATCGAGTCGTTCTTGGCCGGAGACGACACGACGACTGATCTTGTATTGTTGCCGTACGACATCCAAGGGAGTGTTGCCCATGCAAAAGGATTAAGAAAAATCGGCGTTCTTTCCGCAAAAGAAGAACGAGCTCTCACAAGAGAGCTCGGGCGCATTTTTACCTTATGGAGAGCGGGGAAGATAAAAATATCTCCGTCGGAGGAGGATTGCCACACGGTTATTGAAAATCTTCTCGTGAAGCGGCTCGGCGTTGTCGGGAAGAAGATCCATACCGGCCGTTCGCGGAATGATCAAGTGCTCACCGCGCTCCGGCTCTACATGAAAGACGCGATTGCCGGAGTTGAAAAAGAGATTATGTTTCTTATGCAAGCATTCGAGAAGAAGGCGCGCGCGTACAAAAGCATTCCGATGCCGGGCTATACCCACACGCAGCGGGCAATGCCAAGCTCCGTCGATGCATGGCTCCTTTCTTTTAGGGATGCGCTGTCGGATGATTTGGTTTTTCTTGCGTCAATAAAAAAAATCATTGACCAGAACCCGCTCGGTTCTGTCGCCGGGTATGGAGAAACCACGCTCGGTCTGGATAGGGCGCTCACTACAAAACTTCTCGGATTCAAACAAACGCAGAAAAATCCGCTCTACTGTGCTCTTTCGCGCGGCAAATTCGAACTCATGCTTTTACAGGCGCTCTCGGCGGCACTCTTCGACATCGGGAAATTTGCAACTGACGCGCTTCTTTTCAGCACCAAAGAATTCGGATTCTTGAGCTTGCCCGACAGTTTCACAACGGGCTCAAGCGTTATGCCGCAAAAGCGCAATTACGATGTTCTGGAATTGATGCGAGGGCATGCGGCGGCTTTCAACGGGACTCTCGTTTCTCTGCAGTCGCTTATTGCCAACCTCCCCGCCGGCTACAATCGGGACTTTCAACTGACTAAAGAGCCTTTCATGCGGGGAGTAAAAACTGCGTATCAGGTCATTACGGTCGCCACGTTGGTCGTCGCGAACCTGACCATGGACGTGTCGGCGCTCAAAGCGGCGTGTACGCCGGAATTATATGCGACGGAAGAAGCATATACACTAGTAAAGAAA
>Ga0209542_10007731_pt1 | contig 20321 bp, 18 predicted proteins | sample RifCSPhighO2_01_FD_184028 | JGI IMG/M metagenome (GOLD analysis project Ga0209542, IMG submission 184028) | Soil microbial communities from Rifle, Colorado - Rifle CSP2_plank highO2_0.1 (SPAdes) (version 2) | ecosystem: Environmental > Terrestrial > Deep subsurface > Rock core/Sediment ...
AATACTACAGCTGTGCGGGGCCGATGCCTTCCCGCAGGACCTACGGAGCATGTGTTACTCTGCGCTCCAAATGATGTCCCGTTCCTACTACACTCCCGACGTTTCAAAGAAGATTTGCGCTCTCGTGCCGCAGGCATACCGCACGACAGAATGTAACCCATGACCTTCGTCAAGAACAAGGTCGTGCTCGCGTTCATCTTGGCGGCGGTGCTCGTCGCCCTCGTGTTTACAGTTTACGCGGTTCTCCCGGCATCCCTTTCGCGCGAGGACGACGATTCGCTTGCCCGCCTCGAAGTGGAACTGTGCAAGAGCGCGACGAACGAGGCTGAAAAGGAAATATGTTACCAAAAAGAGGTACCCAAACTGATGGATGAGGGCCTTACGCTGGAGCGCGCCTTCGTCGTTACCCAGAAAATCCTCGACCTCGACCCCGGGTACCAGTCATGCCACGTTCTGGCGCACCTTCTCTCGGCCAAGGAGGTAACCAAGGACCCGTCGAAATGGAAGGATGTCGTGAGCCGTGTTCCGACGGGGATTTGCGGCACGGGGGCGCTGCACGGCGCATTCCAGGAACGGTTCAAGACCGATTCGCTCAAGGGGGTGGGTGTCGAGACCATGCGCGAAATGCTTGAGGGTGTGTGCAGCAAACACGGTACCTGGAACCCGACGCTGCTCGACCGCTCCAGTTGTTTTCACGGCATGGGACATTTGTTCTTGTACGTGACCGCTGCCGACGTCCAAAAATCCGTACAGCTTTGCGCAGAACTCGCGAATCTTCCAGAGTTTGATTTTCGGCAGACCTGTTATGAGGGTGTCTTCATGCAGGCGAACCAGCCGCTTGACCCCGAAGACGAAGCCCTGACACACGATATAGCCGCGAGTCTCAAGAACCCGAAAAAATTCTGCGGGCAATTCGCCGCTGGGCTCGTCCGCGACACGTGCATCAAGGAGAGCTGGGCGCAAGATTTGCGCACGGTTACGACACCCGACGGGTATGAGGCGCTGTGCAAACAGACCTCCCCCGATTATTGGAGTTATTGCGCGGGGGCGAACATATTCGCCGTTATCGAAACGTTGCACTACGACCTCCCGAAGATATTGGGCCTCTGCCGCGGGTTGAAAGACCAGAATTTCAAGAATCTGTGCTGGGCCCGTACTGCGGTGAAGGTCATATGGGCGGATTACAGAAACACACAGAAGGCTATTGATATTTGCACCGAAGCTCCGATGCAATCGAAAGCCACTTGCTGGGAGTATCTGACAAATCATGCCGAACAGGGGTGGCACCCCAACACCCCGGAAGTAAGGGCTCTCTGCGGCGGCATGCCCGAACCGTGGCGCAGCACCTGTGCGAAGCGGACGAGTACGGTCTTGTGAGTATGAATATTTCCGTCCGCGGATTAGTTGCAGCCGGTATACTCGTCGCACTCGGGGTGTTTCTCGTGCTGCGTACTTTCCCGGCGCCTCCGCCCGACGTACCTACGGTCCAAGCGGACTTGTCCGCGTACCAACTCTTGGAGCGGCAGTGGACAGACGCCTTCTATCGCTCTCCGGATAGCGCGTACGCGGAGTTCCTCAAGACCGGGAAGACGCTTTCCTACGACGAAAGTCATAAGCTTTCCCATGCCGTCGGCGGGATACTCTACAAGGAATTCGGAGTGGATGGATTTACCCGATGCACTCCCGATTTCGCGTTCGGGTGTTATCACGGGCTGGCCGGAGCCGTGCTTGCAGATCGCGGTCTCGGCGCCACTGCTGATATGCGAAAGGCGTGTGACAGTGCGGGGGACGCATCGGTCGCGTTCGGATGTATCCACGGTATCGGTCACGGCATCCTCTCTTACCTCGGGAACGGTAAGCTCACCCAAGCACTCGAAGCGTGCGTTCCTATCAACGCGGGTGTCACGATTGGCGGATGCTACGGAGGCGTCTTCATGGAGTACAACTTCAACACGATGCAAAGTCCGACGGGTATCGAACTGCGCCCCTTTCTCGCGTCAAAGGCATATGAGCCGTGCGCGACGGAGATTCCCGCGCAATTCCGCGAAGCGTGCTACTACGACCAGGCGTCGTGGTGGAGTGCATCGTTTGGCGGTAAGGATGCCGCCGCGTCTTCACGGTACGAGAAGACGGGAACACTTTGTGCTGCTATACAAGAAACAACGTTACGCGATGTGTGTTTCCGCGGCATTGGTAACGTCATCGGCCCCGAGAGCGGATACGATTATCGGGTGATGAAGCAGTGGTGCGGGACCATGTCAAGCCCAGAGTCCCGGGACTTGTGCTACCACGAGGCGCTTCAACATCTTTTGCAGAGTGATAAAGGGAAGGCGGAACTCCGCACACTATGCGGCACGAAAGAAATTTCCTATGCGAATCTCTGTCCCGGCCGATAAGGCCCCCAGATTCATATTTGTACGACCGGTGTTATGATGCCCCCGATGAACTGGTCGCGGTCAAACCTGTACCTGCTCGGGGCGGTCATGCTTGTTGCGGCCCTTGGAATCTACCTTTTTTTGACAACGGCACGTCCGGCGGAATCCCCGGCCCTGCAGGACAACGTCAGCGTTGTTCTTACTGATGCGGGATTCCTTCCGCACGACGTCGCCGTCAAAGTCGGAGGCACGGTAACGTTCTCGACGGCTCGCGGCGAACCGTTCTGGCCCGCATCCGACCCCCACCCCGTACACACCATCTATCCTGAATTTGACCCGCAAAAGCCGATCAAAGCCGGTGAGTCGTGGAGCTTCACGTTCCGGCGTGAGGGAACATTCAAGTATCACGACCACCTCGGCGCGCAGAACTGGGGGACGGTACTGGTCGGAGCGGATACGGGCATGCGAGATGTATCATCGGCCAAGACCTGTGACGTTATCAGCGACCTGGGTCAGCAGCGGACCTGTATTGGATTTCTTCTCCAGAACACAGTCAACAAAAAGGGATTGGCGGCGGGCGTCGCGCTTTTCAAGGAACTCGCACCGCTTCATCCCGAGGATTGCCACCAGTACGCGCACGACGTGGGAGAATATGCATATGCGGCCCATGTTCGCGGTCAGAAGATTGATATCGGGCAGGAAGCGTCCTACTGCGGATACGGATTCTGGCACGGATTCATGACCAAAATGGCGGCCGAGTCGGGGCTCGCGTCGGCCAAAACGCTCTGCATCTCCCTCGAGGGTCCGACCGAGCGAACGACATTAGAGATCAGAGACAATTGCTTTCACGGTGTCGGGATAGGCCTCATCGCGGACCCGCCGCAAAAAGAAATATGGGGGAAAGCCCAGGCCGTCATCTCGCCCGCGCTTCGCTATTGCGACACAATGGATGTGGAGGATTTTTTCATGCGCGATTGTTATTCCGGCGTTTTTCACGCAATCATCAATTTCATGGCATCCAAACAGTACGGGTTCGTCTTGGACGCGAAAGACCCTCTCGCGTTCTGTTTTGCGCAGGAAGAGAAGTACAGGTCCTCCTGTAACTACCAGGTCGCATCAAAGATGGCCGGCGCGACCGACCGCAACGTGAGCAAGATGTATGCCGTCCTCCGACGTATCCGGAATGAGGGGGAATTCAAGGTGGCGTTCTCTCTCGCGATAACGGGGTTCGTAAACCAGCAGATGTCGACAAAGGAGCTCGGCGACTTTATCGGGCAGTGCGCGCGTGTGAGCTCATCCGTGTCGGACTACTGCGTTTCCGGCGTTGCACAGAGCCTCTTCAGCAACGGGACGCCGGGGAAAGAATTCCGCAAGCCGCTCGACGTGTGCGGCTCAGGGAGTTTGACGGAGGCGCAACGCGGAGCGTGTTATAAGGAAGTTGTCATACTTTCAAGAAAGTTTTACTCAAGAGAGACTCTGGACGAAATGTGTGCCGCGATTCCGGACCCGTACCGCGCGTTGTGCGATGTGCAAACATTTCCAGAATAAAACCGGTATGCGAAAAACGCTCGTACTCTCTGCCGCGGCCATTTTTCTCTTCACGGTGACCTTAGTTGTGGTGTACCGCGATGCGGTCCCGTTTTTCGGGACGCGGGGCGTCTTTACCGATGTAATCGCAGGCGCGGGCATTTCTACGCTTCCGACCGCCGGCGGAGTCAGTTGGGGAGATTACGACAGCGACGGGTACCTTGACCTTTTGATGCGCCCGCACGGCGGTAGTTACGTTCTCTATCGCAATGACGGGGACGGGACTTTTACCGATGTGACGGAATCAGCGGGTCTTGCGTCAATCACTCACTTCGCGAACAGCGCAACATTCGGCGACTACGATAACGACGGATGTTCCGACCTGTTCGTTTCGCAGGGCCTTAATAACGCAGATTCGGCAAAGCCCGATGCGCTGTACCGCAATAATTGCGACGGCACATTCACCGATGTCAGCAAAGAAGCGGGCGTAACCGTCGCGCACCACGGGAAGGGTGTGGCGTGGGGGGATTTCGACCGCGACGGATTCCTGGATATCTATGTAGCGACGTACGGCGGCCTCTCATTCCGGAAAAGCGACACCGCATGGAAGCTCATCGGATGGACATTCGAACCGAACGTCCTCTACCGCAATAACCGCGACGGCACGTTTACGAATGTTACGAAAAGGGCGCGCGTGAGCGGCGAGCCCTTCTGCACGAAGTACAAAGAGGAAGAGCTGCTAGAGCTCGGCTCGACGCAGGGGGGTGTCGGCAGTGTGGAATACCTTACAAAGACCGATGCCGGCCTGAAGCCCAATTGGCAGGCCGTGTGGTTCGATTACGACAACGACGGCTTCTCTGATTTGTACGTGAGCAACGAGGTGGCCATCAATGCGCTGTATCACAACAACGGCGACGGAACGTTTACGGATACGACCGAACGGGCGGGGCTTTGTCAGAAACAAAGCACGCACGGTATCGCCGTCGGTGATTATAACGGCGACGGTTTCTTTGATATCTATGCGACGGGGAGCCGCCGCAACATTCTCTGGCACAACAACGGCGACGGGACGTTCACCGAGATATCCGAACGTGCCGGAGTGGCGAATTTCGGGTTCTTGGGATGGGGAACGGGAGCACTTGATTACGACAACGACGGACTTCTCGACATCTATTCAATAAATGGCAGCACGCAAAACACCTCGGTCAAATCAACGTACCCGGAAAGAGAGGACCGCCTGTACAAAAATAACGGTGACGGGACGTTCACCGAGACCGCAAAAGAATCCGGGATTACCGGCAACGATTCAAAGTCGTTCGGGGCATTCGGCGATTTCAACAACGACGGCTTTACCGACGTATTTGTCGTATCCGACGAAGGGTTCGAGCCCGCCGGAGCGAACCGCTTGTACAGAAACACGCCCAACGGCAATCATTGGCTCACGGTCAAACTCGTCGGAGTGAAGTCAAACAGGGAAGGCGTCGGGGCCGTAATAATCGCGGAGGTCGCGGGTAACAAACGGGTCCGGCAGGTACTGTCGGGCGGTTCGTTCGTCGGGCAAAACAGCATTTGGCAGACGTTCGGGCTCGGGAAAAGTACCGTCGTCGACACACTTACCGTCCTCTGGCCGAGCGGCATACGGCAGACCCTCCATTCCGTCCCCGTCGACCGGATACTCTCTGTGCGTGAAGCCTCTGAATGAGCCGTGTTCTGCACTTCGCGGCACGGCCCGCTTCAAAATGGCGCGCGCTTCGTATTTAGGTGGTTGGTGATATTATGACCCCCATGTCATTTTCACGGGTCGCCATGTATGCGGCGGGAGCGGGAGTACTCGTACTAGGGCTCGCAATATACGTATCTCAGATACAGGAAACTCGGCCGGCGCGGATAACGGGCTTGCCGGAGGACAGCGCGTCGGTTGTCCTCACCGAGCAAGGATTTACGCCGAAAGAAATCACGGTCAAGGCGGGCGGGACGGTCACGTTCTCGACCGACCGCGATAAGCCTTTTTGGCCGGCATCGGACTCGCATCCGAATCACACCATTTATCCCGAATTCGATCCGCAGGGTCCCGTCAGTGCGGGTGACACGTGGTCATTCCGTTTCGACAAGGAGGGCGACTGGAAATATCACGACCACCTGCGGTCGTACTTCACCGGCACTATTCATGTGGTCAAATAATAAACGGAAGATTATCCTTGCGGGCGTAGTGCTTGCGGTCGTCGTCGCGGGTCTGTACACGTGGCAATCCGGTATGGCGGAGCGCATCGCGAATGCGCGCGCTGCTGCGGCATGCATTCAGCCTTCAAATGAAGGCGACGAGGAGGCACGGGTGAACTGTCTGATTCAGGTCGCTTTGGATTACATGCGCAAAGGCGACATACCGGCCGCGTACCGCGCGTTCGACTACCTCTACGAGACGTATCCGTTTTTCGGCGCATCGGGCTGTCACGTGCACGCGCACAAACTGGGTGACACGGCGTACTACGGATTTTTCATCACACACGGCCTCTCGCTTCAGCAAATGAGTTTCCCGCAGCAAACCACCTCCTGCGGCTACGGTTTCTTCCACGGATTTCTCGAACACCTCATACAGGATCATCCGCAATCCGACTACGTAATGAAGACGTGCGAATATCTGCGGGAGCGGCTGACCGGGGACATGCACGACATCGCACGTATCTGTTACCACGCGAGCGGGCACGGCTTTATTCAGGCGGTCGCCGACACGCTCAAAAAGAGCGAGTGGGGCAAGGTGGGGGAAATCGTCGCGGACCCGCTCAGGAAGTGCGAAGCCCTGCCGGGAAGGACGGAACAAGAGATTGAAGAGTGCCGCGAGGGGGTTTTCAACGTGATGTCGGACTGGATGATAGCGAGAAATTTCGGATTGTCTTTCGATTTTAAGGGTCCGTTCAAGGATTGCGACACACTGCCGTCGCGTTGGCACTACGCCTGCTACTACGAGTTTGGACAGAAACTTTCGTCGGTCATCGGGGATAAGGTACCTGTCGCAGCGGAGTACGTAACCAGCATCCGGGAGCCGGATATCCGGGGAATGACGTTTGGCGTCATCGTGGCCGGAATGATGCAGCGTCTGGCCCCCCTTGATGAATATAAAACGGTATTTACAGATTGTGCAAAAGTCAGCGACGACGCGCTTTTTGAGGTGTGCATCCGGAGCGCCACGAACGGAATGATGGAGCACGGTAGCCCCGACAACGAGTACGAAAAAATACTTCCCATGTGTGCGCTTCCCGAACTCGCGGCGCGCGGAGGTACGAAGAAATGCTACGACACCTTAGCCCACAGACTTTCGAGATTTTACCCGCCCCAGAAGAAGGCCGATGTGTGCGGCATGTTCCCTTCCGAATACCGGGAGGCTTGCAATAAAGCGCCATGACAAGGAGATTGTTGTTGGCGGCTGCCGTAATCGTAGGCATCGCCGCACTGTGTTTCGTATGGTTCGCGCGGCCGGGTTCTCCGTCTGTACTTGAGCGCCGTGCGGACGCGGCGGTCTCTACGTGCGCAACGCAAAGCGACCCCGCCGCGTGTTACGAGCGCGAGGTACCGGCGCTTCTTCCCGGTTTGACCGTGCCGCAACTATTCGACGTTGTCCGGCTGATACGGCAAAAAGATACGGCCTACCAGTTTTGTCACGTTCTCGCGCACAAGATAGGGGAGCGTGTCGTCGCGGAAGACCCGGACAAGTGGGTGGATGCGATTCCGTACAATCCGACCGACGGCCTTTGCTCCAACGGATTCATACACGGCGTCATCGGGGGACGATTCCGTGCCGAGGTTCTCGACGATGCAACGCTCAGAAAATTCATCCCGGATTTCAAACGTGCATGCGAAGCGCACGGTGATTGGCGGCCGAGCGACCTTGACCGGGCTATGTGCTATCACGCTATGGGACATCTCTACGATTACATTACGAATGCGGACCTTCATAAGGCACTTGCGCTTTGCGAAGAGACCACCACCGAGCAATTCCACCGCGTATGCCGCGAAGGTGTGTTCATGCAGATTTACCAGCCGTTGGAGCCGGATGACTACGCGCTCATCGAGCAAATGCCCGTGAAGCCGACACCCGGCACGGTGCGGCAGTTCTGCGCGCGGTTCAAAAATAATCCGTCGTATGAAGGCGCGTGCCTGCGCGAGAGTTGGCCGACGCATGCGGGTATGACCGATGGTACGGGCGTTGCATCGTTTTGCTCGGGACAGCCGAACACAGCAGAAACGGCCGCCTGCTATGAGGGAGCAAGCGCCATCATCGGCCGCATGTCGCTCGGCGACCCGGGGAAGGCGGCCGCCGCATGCGGGCAGCTTCCCGACGAGCGTCAGGAAATGTGCTTCACGGTGACGGCGCAAGCGGTTCTCGAGGAAAACCGTAACGACGCGTCGAGGTCTATCGAATTGTGCCGTCTTGCGCGGGAACCTGTCGCGCGAGGTTGTATGAAGGCGCTTGCTTCGCGTGCCGAATTCATTTTCGGACGGAATGTAGGTGAATTGCAACAATTCTGCGCGGCACTTCCGGCCGGTATCCGCGCCGGATGCGGGCCGGTTTCCCGCTGATGCTATCCGGGCTATAATGTGGCGCATGACAAGGTACAACCTCGCTCGCATCTCACAGTATCTGTTCGTTCTTGTATTCGTGATGTGCGCGGCTGCCATCGGTGTCGGCCAACGTGCGGAAGCACACGTGACGGGATTGTCATGGGTAGCAACATCCACGCCGTATATCGTTGATATTGGATATGACTCGGACGAGTTTCAGACGGGCCTCAATGCACGTTTTGATTTCCAACTTCTCGATGAAAAAAGTGGTAACACGACCCCCTACGATCATGTATGGGTGCGTTTCGCACACGGTGATACTACACTGCTCGCAACAGGCATCCGCCGGCAGCAACTGGGGCCTACGACGCTCCTCTATGGGTTCAAGGATTCCGGCGCTTACACTCTTGAGGCAAGTTTTCGCGACGAAGACGGGAACGATATGGCTGCAGTTTCATTCCCCGTAACTGTGCGGACCGCTTCGACGAGATTGCTTGACTACGTCGTTCCGGGCGCGGCCTTTTTCGCGGGTATCGTGCTCGGCGTAGCGGGTGCCTATGTGGTTTCCAGGAAAAAGACCGGGTATGAGACGCGGGTCAGGGGATCTTGATGCCCTCGAACAACAAAAAGGCGTCGAGGTCGTGCACGATTTTCTCGCGCGGCACTGTGCGCGCAAGTTCTGTATAGGGAATGACATCTGCATGTATAGCAGTAGCGTCGGTTGCTGTCGTTTCTCGCAGCGTTATGGGAGAAACGCCCGTGCGCGGACTAAGCGCAAGAAAAAGCGACGGGAAAGCGCTGTGCGTCAGGATAAGTGTGTGCGCTCTCAGGTCAAATGGAACACCGCGCGCGCTTAGCTTCATATCCTGATTGTTGACGCTCACAATCAGTGAGACGAGGGCGTCCAACCCGCCGTTGCGTTCACGCCACATGTTGAGGACTGTCTCGAGGTCTTTCAGAGTCGCATCGGATCCGGCGAAACCATCCGAGTTCACTTCGGTCGCTGCCGCCCTCAGATACGCGATAGCATCTGAATCACGGTACGTGGTAGACGAGAGCAGGCGTGTACGCTCTTCGGGAGCGTACGGATGCGACTGTGCGAAGCGCACCGTCCCGAGAATTGCGTACACGCCTCCGATATCCGAGAGTACGTCCGGGCACTGATAAAATTCGATAGGATTCACAGGCGCGTAGTCTATACGGAGCTCGTTCCTCATGTACTGCATGGCGGATCCGAAGTGTTCTGTCGGTCTGAAATACAGCTCGCGAATATACCGCAGAGGCATTAGACTCACTCCACGAGGGTTGCCATATGCAAATACATACGGTCCGGGCTCTTCCGCGAGGCAGACACTCTTGGAAAGTACCGGCCGTACGTTGTTTTTTGCGAGGTCGAGATCCGCGCCAGTCCTAAGTGTGACAAAAGGAGCATCACCAATCGGTTCCACCGGTTCCGGGACGGTACGTATGACGTCGCGGATGTCGCACAAGGAGATTATGCCGTCGAGGCAGCGTTCCCGTGTATGCGCAAGCCCGTTGAGCTCCTTGAAACGCAACACAACGGTCCGCGCCGAGGAAAGTAAAGTATCTCGCGTAATCATACCGCCGAGCGTTGCGAACCGGAACGAAGCATCACCCGCCTCCTCCTTTAGGCTGCGCGCGAAACGCTCTGCGTCCGCTTGACCCGCATCAATCGTCTTTTTTATCGAGAGTTCATATCCGCGCTCATCGGCGTTGGAGCCGGAAGATATGAACCGCTGCCGCACTCGCTCTTGCGAGGCGAGTTTGTTAAGAAAATCCAGCGGATACAGTGAGTCACGGACGAGGGCAACATCACGCGGGTCTTTTTGCACATCCGCAAGCGCTCGCGTTGAGCTTGCGAGCTCCGACACGCTTTTTTCAAGACTATCCGGGTCAACGCCGGAAATCCCAAGAAGCGGAGAACGCTTCGCAAGTGCGAGCGCGTACGCTACACGCAAGGCACGGTAACGGTCGAAGCTCGACGGCCGCCAGTGTTCCGAAACGATCGTGCCGTCGACGACCTCGTAACGTACACCCTCGACGAAGACGGTCTCAACGATGTTATTTTCCCGCAGAGTTGAAGAGAAGAATAAGGCCGCTCTTTCCTGCGCTATTGCCGTGTACTCAATCGAAGCATAGACAAGGATGCAAGCGAACAGAAGTGCGCAGACCCCAATGGTTATTTGCGGATTAGTGCGGATATTCATAATGCTCCGGCGGAGGACATTACAGGAGCTGCATCCTGTGCCGCAACACACTCCATCATAGGAGGGTTTCGGTCCGGTTCTTGGGCTAGTAGATACCGCCGCACGTTAAAAAGAAAATGTCACCGTCTTCTGTCTGAGGTATACATGCCATGGCGGTCGGGCTGTTCCTTTCAAACGAGGATTTCATACTCTGCCAAAATCCCCGCGAAAGGGGCGAACCAGCTGAAGTAGACATATATGCCGAAAAACCAAACGCACCAAGCACAGCGCCGATGAGCAGAAGCGCAGCTTTATGGACCAATTTTTCGTCGGTCATATGCACAGATTCAGTCTACCACAGGGGAGGTTCTTTTGGCCGCTTGCGAGGCTCAATGTGCGGGGATATCTAACGTGTGTTGAGCCGTCTCGCCTTTCCGTGAGCACTCGCGGAAAGCGGTCCGCAGGTAAGCGCTAAGTAGCGGCCCTTTTCAACTCCGTCGCTGTAGGTGAATGAGGGTGCGACACGGAGACTCTTGGCGATGTCCCGTGCGAGCTCGGTCATATCTTCGCCCTCACGGGCCTCGACATACAGGACGGGTTTGAGCTTCGGGCCCGTCGGGGTTTTTTCTTCCGAGCAATGCAGTTCGTATCGATCGGAGACGCGTTCAGGCATCGTGCGCAGCACTCGTTCGACCTCGTCGGCCCGCAAGACGCCACCGGGTACTTTCAGAAAATCCATACCGACCCTGCCAAGAACGGTGAACGACCAGGTCCCGTGCTGTTCGCAACGGTCCTTTACGACGCGGACGACGTCGCCCGTACGGTAGCGTATGAGAGGGAATGAGGAAGGCTCACCGGGATACGCCGTGATAACGAGCTCACCCTCGGCGCCGGAGAGCGCTTCGACAGAGGCGAGGGTGTCCGGGTCGATGAGCTCATGGTAGTGACTTCGTTTCGCATGGTAGACCGAAAGAGGCTCTTCACCCGTGATGGGCCGGCACGGCATCCCGATGGGACAGTCCTCGACCTCGCTCGAGCCGTAGAAGGGAATGATGGTCGCATTGGGGAACGTGTCCCGCATGAACTCGAAGAGCAGCTTCGTGCACGCCTCTCCTGCGACCTCGATAAAGCGTATGCGGTCAGCAATGCCGTGGCGCTTCATGTGTTCCGCAACGAGGGGGATATGGAACGCGAACAGAGACATAGAATCCACGCCGGCTACTTTCGCCAGGCGCGTGCACGCCTCGGCGTTTTTCGGATCGAATGTGAGAACGCGGGCCGGGAATCCCTGTGACGACTGCACGCTCCGGTGCCAATGCGGCATCGCCGGGACCGTGTAGGAAAGAATGGGGTTCTTAAAATCGTGATACGCGAGACGATATTCCATATTGCGCAAATTCGTTCTCGGACTGAACAGCGGCGGCTTGCCGCTGGTACCTGACGATGTCCGAAGATGATTGACCTCTCTGAGCGGGATGAAGAGCCTCTCACTCAACGGCGACCCGATGAGTGCGTCTTTTGTCACAAAGGGAAGTGCCGTCCAGCCGCCCAAATCTTGCATCCTACGCGCGGGACTTCCGGGCTTCAGACCGTACAGATTCCTGTAGAAAGAACTCCCCGATTCCCGCGTGCAGTGTTCGAATAGTGAGGTACGTTCCTCCGTGGAGAGCATTCGCGCATAGTATCACGCGCCTGATTCCGGGGCTCAAACATGTATCCCATATTTCGTGCAACAACCAGTCAAGCGTGTTAGTATTTTGTGGTATGAGCATCAATACTCGGTCACTGGTCGTTCTGTTGGTGATACTTGTAATTGCGGGTATCGGCATCTTCTTCGTGCGCACAAGTGCCGCTCCCGTCAGCTCAACCGGTTCAACGCCATCTGTCAGCGTGAAGTGGCTTATAGCGCACCAGCCAATCAGTGTATTCGCGCGCGCAGCGACCGTCTTCGCGGACGAACTTTCGAAAGCAAGCGATGGCCGCATGAAGCTTGAGGTCATGACGCCCCAAGACGTCGGGGTTGCCGTGGGAGACATACCGAACGCCAAGGTTTTGCAGCTTCTTGATTCCGGCGATGTTCAACTCGCAACGACGTACACGGTTGCTCTTGGGTATAAAGATGCGCAGCTGGGGGCGCTTAATCTTCCGTTCGCGTTCGGTAAGTACGACCAGCTCCCCGGCTTTCTCGACGGGGCGCTCGGCTCGCGGCTGCTCGACGGGATAGGAGCGACGATATCCGCTCGCGGCCTCGCGTTTACAATGAGCGGCGGGTTTCGCATCATCGCAGCTAAGGACAAAGACATACGCACGCCGGCCGACATGAAGGGCCTGCGCATAGCTACCTCCGGCGGCCCTGTCGCCGAGGCGACGCTCAAGGCCCTCGGTGCGACACCGGTCCCGCTAAATCTCGAGAGCGGAGCTACTTCGGTTGACCCGAAAACCATAGACGGTGTCGAGACGACCTACAGCAGACTCTCGGGAGTGCTTGGTAAGAACAGTGCATACACGAAACACATCAATGAGACGTACCACAGCGTATTCCTGACCGTAATCCTGGCGGGCAACGCTTTTTACGATTCACTCTCTCCGCAAGACCAGGCGGCTCTCAAGAAGGCGGCTCTCGCGGCGGCAGCGGTCGAACGGCAGGATTCGATTGCGCTGGGCGAGCAGGTGAAGGTACAACTACAGACGGAAGGCAGCGTCGTCACCACGCTGTCACCGGAATCACGGTCCGCATTCAAGACCGCAGCGCGGTCTGTCTACGACCAGTTCGCTCCGGTACTCGATGCAGACATCGTTCAAGCTATCATCGCTGGGCAGGAGTAGTCTCCGAGCAGGCAGTATCGGGCAACAGAGAGAGGATTAACCCTCTTCAACTCGCGTCGCGACCTTTTTCCCGCATGAACAGCGTTCTCCTTGTGCGATTGTAACCGGCAATGCATAGCGGAAAAGCGGCAGAGGGTCATCACCGATACTCGTAAGATACGTTGCGCCGCCCTCCACTTCAAAGAGGTACGACTCGGATAGATGAAAAACAGGTTCTTTTCTTGCGGCAAGTTTTTCGCATTGCTCAAGCACGGGGACTCCCGGAAAGAGATGGACTTCTTGGGCAACGTGCGCGGTGCCGCTCCGGAGAGGGGCAGGTATCGTCCACGCCTTCTGCAATATTGGATGCACGATAATCCATGCGGCGGGGAATTGCGCGCCTCTCTTCAAGAGGTACGACGAGAATCTCTGCGCGTCCTCTGTATCAGTGACCACAGTGTCCATGCTTGCCGTCCGTATCGCCGCAGCGCCGACGGGCATGTTGCCCTGATCGTTCACAAATATCGGTGCGCCCGCCGCCTGTCCCGCAGCGAAAAGGGCGGGTTCAACTTGCCAGAAGAGCGGTAGCCGCATCATGATGCCGCTGCTTTTGAAAGCACGGAGCGCGAGCTCGCACGATGTCCAGCGCCAGTTGAGCGGACGCGGGAACGCGCGCAACTTCGGGTCGTCGGGATTGAAGGACGTCGGTACGACCTCACAGGCATTGTCGGGGATCCGTGGCTCGGCTATTTCAAGGATTGTGAGCAACGTCTCGTGATCGGTATGCGGACCAGATATAAGTAAGAGCGGAACACCAAAGCGTTTATATCCCACGGCAACCGTGGCGGGAATGCTTTCAGTATCGTTCATGGCGCGAAGTATAGCAAAATGAGATACGGCGGGGTACGTGCTATATTGTGGCTCTATGGCAGTTCGTAACGCTTTGGCACGATTTGCCGCGTTCGTATTCGGGCTCCTGCTCAACGGCTATTTGACAGTCGTTGCGTTTGCGCGGCACGTTCGCTGGGACGGTTGGCAATTCAAGGATTCGTCGCGGGCGGGCAACGCCGTCGTTCCGACCGTCTCAAAAATCAATCCGAACAAAATGATGTTCGTCAGTTGCGGCGGTTTTTTCGAATAGGCGGATTTCGCCGGCTTACCTGATATCACCTTTTGCGGCGGCACCGACGTGCAGACGAATATACGATGTCATGTCTTTGATTGCCTCTAGTCGCGTGTCGGGTGACAGCCGCAATAGAGAGTAGTACACGAAGGGTTGTTCCGTTGAGGCCAGCGTATTCGACGGAAACAGGCGACCGTGCTCCCCCGTCGCGGAAGGGTTCGAGTCGAGGAACAGCGGGGTAAAACCGCTCCGTAAATAAAATAAATACCTGATACCGAGGTCAATGTCTGCACCGAAAGCCGTGTTGAGGAGCACGTTCGTTTGTTCGTCTAAAGCGATTTCAAAAGCCGATTGGTACGCCCCATCGCTCCGGTTTTTCATTCGGAGCACAAGGGTGATGAGCCGGTCGGTAACATCTGGAGGCGTCGCGGGGTTGTCGAGAATATGCACCGCCGTCTCCAGGTAATTCACCGCGTCCGACTCGGTCATGACCGGGGATGACGCAAACTCCGATTCCAAGCGCCGCAGTATGACCGCGTCGGTACCGGTCGCGTACGTGCTTGGATGAGAGCGTAACGCGAACATGCGCACGTCGCGCATAGCAGTCAATATGCCCAAATCCGCGTCGGACGACTGGCAGGCATAGTATGTCCACGGTTGCGAGAGTACGTAGGTGATGTTGTTTTGGGCGAAGTAACCGAAGAACGGAAAATCTTTGTATGTAGCGCTGGGGATAAACCGGATGTCTCCCATCAGGTACGGAGCCGTCGACGATGAGATGTTGGGGAAAGAAGGGAGATTTCTGAAGGAAAAAAGCGGCGCAGTGCCGTCGCGGAGGTCCAGACACGAACTACGGGACAGCATAAAGAACGGATCGGTTTTTGACGTGAATTGCGGATCAATGCTGAATCCGATGTCGCGTATTTCGCGCGCGAGTGTGAGCGCTCCGTCCGGGATTGCTACTGTTTCGGGCTTCCGGAGCGGAGGCAGCGTAATATCCGAACTGTCGCATTGCGTAGTGTCTCCTCGGACGCACCGCATACGGCGCTCGTGCTGCTTTCGAACGGTGTCCGCCCCGGAATCAAGGACAGAGAGCGCGTCGAGGACGCCGCCGTACGAAATAAAGTTTTGTTGCGCGACGTACGGACGGCTATCCGACGGTACGCTGTCCCTGAAAGCGCTACGGAATCTCGCGAGGTCACGCCGGTACGCATCCAACGCGGCACCAAGAGCGAATTCGTATGCGCGCGCGTCCCGGTCGCTTCCGCTCGACACGAAAGAGAGCCGCGCCGCTTCCAGCGCGGCTTCGCTGCGCAAGAACGAGATGGGATAAAGCGCGGACTGGACCAGGAATGCGTCGCGCGCGTTTTGCTGCTGTTTTGAAAGCAGCAGAGCGGTTTCTTGCAGCGTGTCGGCAATGGCCGACATTTTTTCCGGATCCGTTCCCGCAAGCGCCATGAGCGGGTTGCGGGTCGCGGCCATTTTCTCGTACGCGAGACGAAGGACGTCGCCGGATTCTTTCCGTTTGACCTCTGTCCCGTTGAGGAAAACGAGTCCGTTTCGGACAGTATACTGCTCGGCGCCGATCGATACGTGAATCTCGGCGAAGGGGCGAAGAGCAGAGGAGTAGAAAGACGGGTTAGACGCAGGCGCGCCGACAGACACGAGCATGCCGAGAGCAACGAGGAGAAGGACGATACGGAGCGGGACGGGCGGCGCCTCCGATGGTAGAGTCTTGCCGTGTGTCATAATGGACACACTAGCTGAAATGAAGACGCTATGCAATTACGTCAAAAGCTGACCCGCGTATTCTCGCGCGTCGACAGGCGCGTCATATATACGGGTGTTCTTGTGGTCATCGCGGTGGCGCTGTTTTTTATGCTTGGCGGACTCGTGCCCTCTCTCAAAGCGGAGGCGGCTCTGTACAAACTGGAGAATGGCCTGGTTAACTTCGATTCCGCAAAGACATTTTGGGACGGCGAGATTTCGCGCAAGGGTTCCCGGGCCGCTTCCGAGGAGTTGTTGGAATTGGCGACTGCTATGGACAATGAACTGAATGCGCATCTTTTCGCGCACGCGTTCGGCAAGGCGCTCTTCGACAAAGAGGGTGAGGGCGGATTTTTGTTCTGCCCGTACAATTTCAACCAAGGGTGCCCCCATCAGTTTATCGGGGAGGCAATTGCACATGAAGGCTTCGGCGTAGTTGACCGGCTTTTTTTATCGTGCAAAGTTGCCGGCTCGGAACCGGCGTGTATGCATAGCGTCGGACATGGGATAATGGGATACGTCGGCTACACTTTTGAGTCTCTGGAGAGGGCATTGGATGAGTGCAGCTCATATAATCCGAGTCCCAGAGGGGGCTGCATGGTCGGATCGATGATGGAGTACAACTTACGCTTCTTGACAGGAACTGGCAAAGACGGTGTATTTCATTCGAGACCGTATGATAAAGCCCGTCCCTATGATCCGTGCCTGTCTCTCAGTGTGCGCTATCAGGACAGTTGCGCGTTTGCACTGCCCACGTGGTGGAGCAATGTCGCCATGGGGAACTTGCCCATAGAGCGTCGATTCAGCGAGCTGAACGCGCTTTGCGATGGCATGTCGAGCAGGCTTGAGCGCCCGTGCTTTGAGGGGTTGGGAGTGATGGCTGCATATCTCAGCAATGGCGATATCCCCGACTCAGTCGCCCTCTGTAAAGCACCCGGTTCGTCTCTCCTTCAGCAGCTCTTTTGTACGACGGGTATCGTGCTGCACCTCCATTTTTGGCAAGTCCCGGGATATGCGGATGTGTGTGAGTATGCAAGCCTGACGGAGAGTTTCCTGCAGTATTGCCAAAATTACGCCGCTGCCGATGTCGAACATGTCGATGCTGTACCACTGCCTCAGTGAGTTGCGACCGTCAGTATGATATACTTGCCCGCATGAGATCACGACGCACTATACCCGTGCTGTTCGCGCTTCTGCTTGCCGCTGTGTTGAGCGGGTATGTAGTACTCCACAATCTCTTCAGCAACGTTGCCGGACAGAAACTGGTCCAGGCGAAAGCCTGTGATAATGGAGGGGAATCACAAAACGCAGCCCGACAGAATCCGAATAAAGCATTTTTCGTCAGCTGCGGCGGCTTCATTGAGTAAGAAGCGTCATGTCTCATACGAGCCCGGCCGAGACGTCGCCGCACATACTGGAGCGGGAGGACGTCGCGCGGATGGTGAATGCGATTTTTGACGACTTCCTCTTTGCGCCTCCCCATGACGACATAACGCGTATTATCCGTATGACCTCCGGTACGACCGGACGGGAGCCGATGATGGTCTTGCGCGAACTGCAAGACGGTTCGGCAAATCAAGTCGCCTGGTTTACGGATGTCGAGCGTCCGCTCGTGTGCTTCAGTCAGCTACAGCTACGCAGTATTTACGTGTCGTATTTCAGGGTGGACCGGACGAAACAGGGCTCACCGATACTTGCCATTGATTCGGCGGATCTCACCGACGACATTGCGCCGCTCCTTGCGGATCTCGCGCCCGACCAGCTCATGGGTTTTCCTCACATGGCATTACGCCTTGCGGATTATTTTTCGGAATCCGCCGTGAGTACCGTGCGCGCGTTGCGGATGACCGGCGAGCCGCTGGATGAATCGCTGCATGCCATGTTGGCGAAACGGTTTCCCGCCGCAACCATCCGGTCCCAATACATCATGGCGGAGATTGCATCCATTTCCGCCATGACGTGCGCCTATCTTCCGGTCCGCCGCTTCCATCCGGCCGACCATGTGCGGATTGAAATATTCGAACCGGACGAAACAGGCGCCGGCGACCTCTTGGTGAGTACCGTGATACATCAAAGAGTTCCCGTCAGTCGCTACCGGGTAGGGGACGTGGCAAGACTCGTTGACGGTGTTTGTCGCTGCGGAGAGAAGACTACCTTTGAGCTGCTCGGGCGCCGCGGATATGATTTTGTAAAAATCGCCGGAGCGCTGCTTGTGCGGGACGACTTTGACCGGGTGGCCGGACTCTGTGCGGATTTATTCGATGATTACCGCGCGGAAGTTAGAGAGGTTGAGCAGAACGGTACGCTCTGCGGCATCCTATCATTACGCATATACCGGGACGACGGCCGTCATCCGGCGGGACTCGAAGACGAAGTGGCGGCCCGGTACTCGCGGGAGCTGTTTCTTTCCGGAACGCAAACGCTCGACGAATTCGTCACCAAAGGTTTGTTCATGCCGATTGCGGTCAGTGTCGTTACCGAGCCGTTCCCTTCGAAGCATAAAAATGTAAAATTGAGCTTCCGGAGCGAGTAACCATGAGTACACAAGAAAACATACAAAAGCTGGTCACGAAAGTGAGCTCGGCCGCCGAGTCAGGATTCTATCATTCACTGTGGGCCGGAAAGACGGACTTTTCCGACCTGCCGACCGTATCCCGCGACAACTTTCTCTACACCCCGTTATCGAAACGCCGGTATAAAAATGAGAAAGGGCTGGTAAAAGTAGTACACGATTCGCGCGGACTGTTTCTCTCCGAATGGAGTTTTGCGGATATCGGCCGCGAAGAATACGGCCTCCCCGCAGAGCGGCCGATGGTCTTTCTCACGGACCCGCATGAAGCGATAGAAAAATCGATGTGGTGCTATGAACGGAATATGTTGCCGCTCGTAGGGGAAAAAGATGCGACGATTACTTCGTATGCGGCATCTCGGTATCAGATAGACTCTCTCATTACTGATGCCGAGGCGCTCGTAAAACTGGCATCGTATCTCGAGAGCAGGCAGGAACCGCTCGATTCTATCTCCATACTCGGCTCCTCGTTCTCACCCGAAAGCTTGGTACCGTACCGCGCGTACGCCGCGCGGGTGCGACTCGTTCTCTCGTTGCCCGAGACAGGCTCATTCGCGCAGGCGGAGCTTGCAGCGGCACCGAGATTCGAGACGTTGCCGGGCTGTGTTGTCGAGCGCGAAGAAACCCTCATTGTGAGCAAGGAAACCATGCTGGTGACGCCCGTAATCCGGTACCGGACGGAGATACCGGCCTCTTTCTATGATGGAGCGTGAGGATGTCGTTGCATTGAGTCGGGTGATACTTCGTGACGCGCTGTCACATCCGCCTGAAGATCCGAGCTCTTTCCTTGTTCGCGTCACGTCCGGGACATCCGGTACGCAGCCGCTCGTCATTATCACAGAATATTCCTCCGAGGCCCCCGCTTCTGCGGTGGCGGGCGGTATGAAGCGCATTATTTCGTGCTCCGGCTCGATGGGTGTCCGCCTTGCGAATGCCCTCATTGTACGCAAAACTGCGGAGGGCGCGGTTGTACAGGTCTTGCCGCTCGACCCGCGGGACCTCTTGTCGGGGCTGGACGATCTTTTGAAAGACTTCCGCCCGCAGGTCATCTACGGTCTGTGCTCATACGTTATGAAAATGAGTACATTCGTCCGTCCGTCCGTCGCGCACTGCATCCGGCGCCTGACTTTTGTGGGAGAGATACTGCTCCCCGAAGTCGAACGGCATCTTGCCGGCCGTTTTCCTGATGCCGAGCAGGATGAACAGTACATGGCATCCGAAACGGGAGGGTATATCGCGAACCGGCTGTGCGGGCACTTACCGCGGAATCACTATCATCCCGCGTTAGGGGTCACCATCCGTATTTTGGATGCCGACGAAGAAGGTGTCGGCGACATCCTGATATCAAAACGTATTTTCCGGACGGTACGTCTCGAGGACTACCGTGTCGG
>Ga0209542_10007732_pt1 | contig 20319 bp, 19 predicted proteins | sample RifCSPhighO2_01_FD_184028 | JGI IMG/M metagenome (GOLD analysis project Ga0209542, IMG submission 184028) | Soil microbial communities from Rifle, Colorado - Rifle CSP2_plank highO2_0.1 (SPAdes) (version 2) | ecosystem: Environmental > Terrestrial > Deep subsurface > Rock core/Sediment ...
TTGGGATGATGAAAAAAGACACAACGTTGATTAATGTCTCTCGAGCTTCCCTCGTTGATCAAGACGCGTTTCTCGAAGCTCTGACAGACGGAACCTTGCATGGCGCCGGGTTAGACGTATATCCCAAGGAGCCCACGGAAGCGAACAACCCGATTCTCACTTTGCCGAACGTGGTCGCCACTCCGCACATGGCGGGCTCTACCATGGATGCCTATCGAGAAGCGCTTTCAAATTCAGTTGAAAATTTCAGGCGAGTCGCAAAAGGAGAAAAGCCGAAGTGGGTGGTTAATGATTAATAACAGGATTTTCATGAATCATATTCTTAGTTAGATTTTTTAGGACGAAATAAAAGAACCAAATTTGAACAAGAATCCCTATTAGTGAAAAAAATGCGAGATTGTCTAGTAAAAGACCCTGAAGGCCCTCTATTGAGAAAATGCGCGCAAAAGTAATATAGGTAAATAATGTTACGGCTGTATACAAAAACTCTTTGTTGAATTGGTGTAAATATTTTTTTCTTAAAAAATGGACCAACAAATAATTGAATAGAACTAGATATATAAAAGTGAAAGTAAGCCTGGAATTTTGTATCATGAGGAGAACAAAATCAAGATTTAATAGAATTAATACGACACTAAGAAGGAAATAAAAAATTTCAACAGAAAGAAACAAAAGGGCTATATAGAAAAGTGAAAATTCATAATTGGACTTTATCGTTCTAAAAAAAATGGGAACATAGAGCAACAAGCACAATCCAGATAACAAAAATAAATTGACTGAAACTCCAGAATCCCAGAATCGAAACCATGAAGTGCCAAATAATGACAAAATATTGAGAGAGGAAAAGAGAAGGCTCTTTATCATAGTGTAGTCTTATTACTCACTTCTTAATTATACAAGGAGATATATCTTAGGAGATTAATCCAGAAACGCTCTGCACCAGAGTTCTAAGTTAAGCCACTGCCAGATGTGGAATGAATTTTTTGCGGGCGTTTGGCAGTAACGGTCGTATTCCGCCAACACTTCTTTTTGATTGAAAAACGGGCGGGAGCCGAACGAAGAAGATGAGAGGATATCGCGGATATAGGGTTGGAGTTCTTTCTGAAACCACTCTCTTTGCGGGTTTACGACCGCACGCTTCGGCACTTCAACGATGTGTTTTGGCAAAGATTTTCTATACGCATCGCGCACGAAAAACCGCTGTTCCCCATTTCTAATTTTCTGGTGAAGTGGGAGCCCGAGCGAAAACTCAAGCAAGCGATAATCTAAAAGTGGAACACGCAATTCCCTTCCGTATGCCATTGACGCTCTATCACAAGAACGCAAGATTCGGGGAAGTTTAGTATGAAAAATATCTCGATACTGCATATTCGCGAGGCTGGACTCAAATGGCGCCTCAAAGGCTCTCGGTTCTATAAACGCGCGCTTTGCAAAATCCGGATTTAATACTTCTGGTTTTGCGAAACGCGAGCCGTCCGCGGAACTACCGGGACGTTCATACGCGTCAATCGCGTTTTTCAGGAATGTTTTTTTCGACTCTTCGTCTTTAAATCTGCGAATCTTGGCAAACGCTTCAAACTCTTGGTTTGCTACAGCTTCTCCTTGTTCTTTCGCCATATCGAGCCAAAACGGTCCCCAATAGTACTCGTATCCAGCGGCAACCTCGTCTCCCCCTTGTCCCTCCAAAATCACCTTAATATCAGTGTCTTTATAGGACTCCACAAGCCTCTGCAGTGCCAAAGAGGGCAATCCTGAATACGGTTGATCCTGGTGCCATGTAGCAGGTTCTATAAGGCGTACAACGTCCTCTGGTGACAAATGCGCTATCGATACGTCCCATTTCAAGACTTCCGCGAGTTCTCTCACGTACGGCTCCTCGTCGTAGCTAGAGCCGGCATAGGCAAACGAAAACATGCGGAAATTCTTCTGGCCGTCATTTGCCTTATCAATGGCATGCGCAAGAATAGATGAATCAATACCACCAGAGACATGGAGTCCTACCGGCACATCTGCTCGAAGTTGAATTTTGACCGCATCCTCAAATAATTCTTTAAAAGTATTTTCTGTTTTTTCATCGCTCCAGCCAGAGGTATCCCATACGCGTTCTGCCAGTTTCCAGAATGGCGAGACTTTCACCTGACCATTTTGAATAGTGAGTATGTGCCCCGCAGGAATCTGCATCACTCCTTCAAAAAAGGTTTCCGCCGAGTGGTCATAGACGCCGTGAGCCAAGTATTCGTAAATTATTTTTTCATTCGGTTTCGCCGAGAAGCCTCCTGCAAGAATTGCTTTTATTTCAGAAGCAAAATAAAACGCGCCCTCGTGAAGTACATAGTGAAATGGCTTCACCCCCACATGATCACGAGCGGCAAAGAGTGTTTTCTCTTTGGTATCCCAAATGGCAAACGCAAAAATACCGTTGAATCTTTTCACGCAGTCCGGTCCCCATGTTTCATATGCCTTGAGGAGTACTTCAGAATCTGAAGTGGTGTGATACTCGCCCCCTAATTCTTTCTTAAGTTCAAGGTAGTTGTATATCTCGCCGTTAAAAGTGAGCCAGTATCGTCCTTTTGCAAAACTCATGGGTTGATGCCCGGCGGCAGAAACATCGAGGATTGAGAGACGACGATGCCCAAACCCCATACCCTCTTCGAGGTGAATGCCCTCGTCATCAGGGCCACGATGCGCGATGGCACGCGTCATCTTGGTAAGCACATTTTCCGATACAGGGCGCCCTTTCAGATCAACAATGCCTGCAATGCCGCACATAGTGGTACCCTAGCACATTTACTATTGCCCTACTTTTCAAATGCCTTCTCAGTTGCGTGCTCAATTCGGAATGGGATCTTTGCAGACAAAGAATAAATCAAAACCGAAAAGATTAGGGGAAATTTTTATGAGGCTTTTGTAGGTGCCCAGACCGATGATTTCTACACTGCCAAAATGCTTGGATAAGATGCCTCTAAGCTCTTCTATATGAAAATGATTAATATGGGTTGGATCATCTATTGGAGTGTTCTTTTTTGACCCGAAAAGAAATCTGATTCTATGCTTCAGCGTAAACGCATTCGGAACGCTACCTACAAACTTTCCACCGGGCGCTAAATGCTTCACCACCTTCTCTGAAACTCTGTGGGGAAAATAAAGGTGCTCCATCACTTCCCCCGCTACTATCACATCAAATTTTCTCCCGCCAAGTTCAGACCAATCCCCATTCAAATCCACTATCATTGTCTCTATCCCGAGTTGCTTTTTGGCCATGCCGAGCGCCACTGGATCTATATCAACCCCCAACACCTGATTTCCTTCTACAAAACTGCGGGTGAGGCCACCATCTCTGCAACCTATATCAAGAACCTTATGCCCTGTCCCAACATTCGCTTTCATAACAGCACGCCTTTCGTCGAGCAAGAGAGTAAAGCCTCTCCCTCTATTAAGAGCGTGGTGTTCCGAATAGACATCCCCTAGAGCCTTATTGGTCATAGTGATAGCAGGTTTTGGATTAGAGTAACACAGTGGTTACAAAAACGGTACTATATACACCAATGAGCGAAAAAATAGTGATTATCGGATTTGGCTGGGTTGGGCAGGCGAACGCGCTCGCGCTTTTATATGACGACTACGCTGTTTCTTATTTTGACACGCAGTCTCCGGAAGAACACTACGAACGCTCGGATGAATATAAAAAAATCCGCAAGTTATCGACGGCTTTAGAAGTAGATGGCCCCGAAACCTACTATCTTGTCTGCGTCGGAGATCGTGTGGACGAAGCGGGCAATCAAGACATTCGCACCATAGAAAAAGCGTTGGATTCTCTTACCAAGGCGCGCGGCACAGTTATTCTACGCTCCACAGTTTTGCCGTCCTCCCTTGATCACCTGAAATTTGATATCTATGTGCCGGAATTTCTTCATGAAAAAGCGGCCGTAAAAGAGTGTATCAATCCTGAATTTATTGTCATAGGAAAAAAAGATCCACATACCAAAACGCCTGCCTTTATAGAAACGTGGCGAAAAAGAAGTGGAAAGTTTATCGAGTGCACCCCGCGCGACGCGTCACACATAAAATATATGTCTAATCTTTGGAATGCCCTTCGCGTGGGATTCACGAACGAATTTGGCTCTTCTATTGAAGAACCCGCAGACCGAAAGGCCCTTGCCCACATTGACACCGTTGTCAATTTTCTTTTCGAAAACGGACCGTATAAACGCTATGGGCGCTCCTTCGGCGGTCACTGTTTGCCGAAGGATGTGCGCGCGTATGTAAAATGGTGCGAAGACAACGGAAGGGACAATGTCTTACTGAAAGGCTTGCTGCGTTCGAATGACCTTCATCTAGAAAAAGAAAAAAAGTATCCTCATTTACCCGAGTGGTTTTCGGAGTGGTCTGAACGCACCGGCTCCGGCTGGGTTGCGCTCCAGATTCTCGGCAAGTCCATTAAAAGAAATATCTTTCACCCTATCGCCGCTCTCAAGCGTCGTAAAACGGTGGAATATCGATTGCTTATAAAAGACTAGAACCCATCTCAAAAATAACCATGAAAATAAGCCCTGATCATTTCGCTACTGCGGCCGCCAAAGCCAGGCTACGAACCTTCGCGCTCTCAGTCGTCGTGTCTATGACACGCCTCCTTCGTTTGCTCGATTCTCGCCTCTGGTTTTGGCGGCCTCGTTACGCGATTATTTTTGAGATGGGTTCTAAATAGAGCATGGGAAAAAAGAAAAATATTCTTGTTACGGGCGGAGCAGGATTTATTGGTTCTCATTTGTGTGAAGCTCTTATAAAAGAAGGGCATAGTGTGGTTGCGGTTGATAATTTTGACCCAACTTCTCCCCTGTATCCCCGAGCACAGAAAGAGCAAAATCTGGAGTGGCTCACGCAACAAAAAGATTTTACCTTGGTAGAAGCAGATGTGCGTGACAGAAAAAGAATGGATGAGTTATTCTCTACACATGCATTTGATCACGTATATCACCTGGCAGGGAGGGGAGGTATTCGCCATTCTAAAGAAGATCCGTTTTTCTACGTCGATGACATCATTGTCGGCACATTAGTAGTACTTGAATGTGCTGCAAAAAACGGTGTTACAAGCCTCATCAACGCAAGCTCTTCTTCAGTCTATGGACAAACCACAGGCGAAAAGTCTAAAGAAACTGATGATACCGATAAGAGCGGTTCTGTCTATGCGGCAAGCAAAAAAGCTTCGGAGCTCTTATGCCATGCCTACCACGTGCTCTATGGCCTGGGAATAGTAAACGTAAGGTTTTTTAGTGTGTATGGACCGCGCGGTAGACACGACATGATTATCTATAAATTTTCCCGCATGATAGAAGAAGGCAAGCCGATTCTAGACTTTAGGCCGGATCCAAAACGCGATTTCACGTACGTATCAGATATCGTCGATGGCCTTATAGCAATGCTACAACTGCCACCCTCGTATGAGGTGATGAACCTCGGTGGGGGCAGACCTATTGCCGTAACCGACTCAATCAAAATTCTCGAAGAAGCGCTGGGCAAAAAAGCAGTAATGGGAGACGTAGTGGAAACACCAGCTTCTGATATGGCTGTTACCAATGCTGATTCAACGCGCGCGCGAACACTGCTAAACTGGGAGCCAAAAGTAAAACTCGAAGAGGGAGTAATTAAATTTGTCGAATGGTATAAAAATACCCGCCAATTCACTTTTGATTGAGCGCGAGCGTGTCGCGATACATCACCATAAACTGCCGCAGCACTGTCCCAAGCTCATATTGATGCGAATGCTCATATGCGGCTTTCGCTAAAGTATTGCGAAGCCCCGGCTGACCTTTCAGCGCCTTCAAACGTTCAACCAAACGCGCCTCATCGTGTATCTCAAAAAGGTAGCCTGTCTCTCCTTCTTTCACGATTTCATGGCACCCACCAACATTCGTTGAAATAATGGGTAGACCAAAGTGCATCGCCTCAACAAAGACATTAGGAAATCCCTCTTCGAGAGAGTTCGATACGTAGACGCTCGCATTTTTAAAATAATTGTTTTTCTCATCTTCTTCTATCCTTCCAGTAAAAAGTACTTGCGACTCGGCATGGGCAACTTCCGCTGCCTCTTTTGCTTTTGTAATCTCAGCCACTTCTCCGGTGCCGATGAGTATGAGACGAGCCCGAGAGTCTTCAAGTTTTGCAAATGCATGAATCAGCGCTGGAATGCGCTTGTGAGGTATAAATCGACTTGCTGACACAACGACAAAAGGCTCATGCACATCAATTTCACGATACCCGCCACCTTTTAAACCGAGGGCGTTATAAATCATGCGCATATTGGGCGGCCGATATCCTAGAATTTTTTCCACATTTTGTGCACGGAATTCAGACGGGACCCAAATCATATCAAAAAGAGAAAGTCCCCATTTTTCAATTCGCCACATACATCGTGCCGTTGCAGAATGTGTATGCAGATCTTCAAAGTCGTATGCTTTCAATCTGTATGTTGAGAGAGTTTCCCACACCCAATCTCCGGCAAATTTAATAACCGAAGGGATATCGCGTCTTTTAGTTATCCATCCAACAATAAATGACAGGACACTTACGCTGTGACAATGTACAATATCGGGCTTTTCTTTCTTGAGCACGCGTAGAAAATAAAACGGAAACACTATCCAGCGAAGAACTTTATCAAGCGGCGTACGAGTATAGCTCCACGGATAACGGTACACTGGGTATCCATCCGGCGATGCGCATTCAAAGCGCTTCCCAACTGTCAGCACTACTGGTTTCTCTCCTCTCTTGTATAACTCGCTACAAAGGTGAAAACATTGCGTTGCGGGCCCCCCTATCATGGGCGGGAAAATGGGTGCATACATTAGTATTTTCATATAGAAAGTTTGTCCGGCAAGGTTCTTGCAAAAAGCACATTCACCACTCCTTCTTTATTCTGATCATCAATTTTTACAATTTTCTTGCTTTTTCTATCGATGCTCCATGCCCCATACCCCCGCTCTTTCATCCAAGAAACTATCTGCCAGCGATCGCGATTAAGCGACTCATAATTAAATTTATCGAGTTCGGCAATCACTACCAGAGATTGCATCTTTCCCAATAATTTCTCGGCTCCCTTCAAGACCTCGCCCTCAAATCCCTCGACATCAATCTTAATCAATGCCACTTTTGGAATGGCATTTTTCTCTACATACGCATCGAGCGTGGTTATATCTACCTCTTTCTTCTCAAGAACCGTGCCTCTGCCGGTGTTTCCGAGTCCTGCAAGACCGCTTTGGAACGTCACAAAAAATTCCGCTTTTCCAAGCTTGTCGCCCACTGCGGTCTCGCGCAAAACCACGTTCTGTACGTTGTTCGTGCGTATATTTTCGGACAGTATGCGAAACGTGTTTGGAACCGGCTCAAAGGCATGGACGCGGCCTTGCCCGCCGACTGCGACAGACATAGAAAGCGCATAGAGGCCGATATTTGCGCCGACATCAAAACACACCTCTCCAGGCTGTATGATTTTTCTTATTATTTGAAGCTCCAAGGAATCTCCGGAAGCGGCGTACTCGGCCTTTGCGGTGAGACCGCTCGCGAGCGTAACGGTGTGACTAAATAAGCTTGCCCCCATAAGTCCATAGATTATCTTTTCGGCAAAAATCTTACTCCCGACGTAGAGCGAGCGAAAAACAGATGCAAAGCTTTTGTTTTTCCGAGCCGAGGAAGGGAGCAAGGCTTCCTTACCGGATTTAAGGATGTGTTTCATAATTGACCAACCGTGTGTATATCATACTCCGTGAGAGGAACCCGAAGAAACACTTCGCGCCTGCCCGTCCGACCTGCCCGCAGAAGCATCTGCGCAGGCGGGAGTCTGACGCAGGCGGGCGAGCACATAGAGACCGATATATCTCCTGCGAGATGGCAAGAGGTATAGCCAGATGCACACCGCGGGGATTCCAAAAAGAACGGTGTCTTTTACCTTTGCAAGAAACGATACGGTGCGTACCGCATGACTGCCGCTCCCCGCTTTCACCGCTGTCTTTTGCACTAACCCCATCGAAACAGATTTCCCGAATTTGAATCGCAGTTTCAAAATAATAAACCGAATGCTCGCCGGCGTACGCTTCATATAGGTCATGTGGAAACCGAAATGATTCAAAAACTGCGTGATGGATTTTTCATTCCAGCGCGTGAGGTGCCGCGGCGGGACGTCAGCCGGCATGAGAAATTTCGCGTGTGCTCCGTACGGTACGGAAATTGCAATGTGTCCGCCAGCCGCAAGGAAATCCCGAACCGCAGTCATGAATGCGGCATGGTCATCAATATGCTCTAAGACATCAAAAAATGTTACAAGGTCATACCGCTTCTGGGTATTCGCTTTCGCGAACGTATGAATATCAGACACGAAAAGATTCTGGAGACCGAAGGTTTTCTTTCCCGCGTCTATCGCATCGCGATCAAAATCAATGCCGGTTCCTTTCCACCCGCGTGATTCGGCATACGCAAGGAAATTACCCACGCCGCAGCCGACATCCAAAACCGAGCCCGCGCGGGGCGCAAGAAATGAAAGGACTTTCCGATGGTTCCAGTTTGCGTCAAGAATGGGATTTTTATTCCTGTCCGCATACCGCTCATCATGCTCATACCACGCGCCTCCCGGATTTTTCAAAGGTTCCCAAAAACCTCCAGTGCATGCGCTGCAATGAAAGAGTTTGTACTCTTTTCCACTTTTTGGATCTATATGCGTTTCCGTATGAGTGAAAGCCGCCTCCCTTGTGCAAAGCGGACACGTAGTTCTTGTGGTCATCGCATCTCGCGTCTTACATTCTCCAAGTCAGCCGCAACCATCATCTCAATCAACTCTTCAAACGATACTGCAGGTTCCCATCCAAGATTTTTCTTGGCTTTGCTGCTATCTCCACACAAATAATCAACTTCGGTTGGGCGATAGAAATCTTTATTCACCGACACGCGTGTAATTCCCTTTTCGTCTACTCCCACTTCTCCAAAACCTTCACCTTGCCAGGAAATAGGCATGCCAATCACCTCAAACGCTTTCTCTACAAACTCACGCACTGAATGACTCTTACCAGTTGCAATAACGTAATCTTCGGGAGTTTTTTGTTGCAGCATAAGATGCATCGCGCGGACATAATCTCCCGCAAATCCCCAGTCGCGTTTTGCCTCCAGATTTCCTAAAACCACATGCTCTTGAAGGCCGAATTTGATACGAGAGAGAGAATGAGTGATTTTACGCGTTACGAAGTGCTTGCCGCGCCTCGGAGATTCATGATTGAAAAGAATGCCAGAGCAGATGAAGATGCCGTGGCGTTCGCGGTAGTTGACGACATAATCTTCATGGGCCTTGAGCTTCGCTTCGCCATAGGGAGAAACCGGCGCAAACAGCGACTCTTCATTCTGGGGCGGCTTGGTTTTCCCGAACATCTCGCTCGTTGATGCCTGATAGATGCGTACGCGTGGATTCTCCTTTACCGCCGCATTCACCAGCCGCCCCACCCCGTAATAATTTATCTCCGCCGTCTCCTCGGGACATTTGAAAGAAATCCCCACGTCAGATTGAGCCGCGAGATTATAGATTTCGTCCGGCATGCTCTCGGCAAACGCGCGCTCCAAAGAAGCCACGTCGCGCAGATTGCCATAGAGAAGATGCACTGTGCGAGAACGTGCAAGATCTTCTATGCGCAACATCGGGTCAAGGCTCGTACGCCGCAAGAGTCCCCATACTTCATATCCTCGCTCCACGAGATATTCCGCGAGGTAAGAGCCGTCTTGGCCGGTAATGCCGGTTATAAGCGCGCGTTTCATGAAAGAGTATTCAGTATATAGTATTTAGTATTCAGTATTTATTTAGAGATGCGCGCGGAACCTGCATACTCCATACTGCATACTCAATACTGATTGGTGGCTATAGAATAGTCTACAACACTTCTTTGTACCAGCGTAAAACTTCCCGCGCCATGTTCTCCCATGAATACTGGGCGGCATGTTGCTTCCCTTTCTCTGTAAGTTCATGGCGCAGTGAAGAATCGCTCAAAATCTTCCACAGCGCGGAGGCGATTTCCCCAGTATCTTCAGGGTTAACTAAAAGCGCCGCTCCGCCGGAAACCTCCGGCATAGAAAAGATATTGGACGTAACAACCGGCGTCCCCGCGGCCATTGATTCCAGAATGGGCAAACCGAATCCCTCGTGCAAAGACGGATAGGCCATCACATCCGCACCGGCGTAGAGAGCCGGCATGTCTTCATCTTCTATGTAGGGCATAAAAACAACTGACTCGGTAAGGCCTTTCTCGCGAATCAATCTTTCCACGCGGATATTCTCCTCGGGCGAGTGCTTCGCCCCAACAACCAGAGTATGTGGGAAATGGTGCGTTTCTTTTAAGAGAGCGTATGCTTCTATGAGCCGATAGATGTTTTTGTGCGGGTCAACGCGCGCAGGGTCAAGGATATAAGGCGAAGGGATACCATACCGCTCCTTCATACGCGCCTTCGCGGCCTCTTTGGCGGGTGCGCGGCGGAAAGAATCGCTCACTCCCAAAGGTATGATGTGTATCTTTTTCTCGGAAACAGGAGATATGCGAAGGATGCTTTTTTTCACAGTATCGGCCTCACAGAAAATTGCAGCGATATGCCGTGAAAAAAAATGCAAAGTAACATACACCATGTTGTACCGCACTTTGAGTCCCCAGTTTTTCCATCCTTCTATATGGCTATGGACGGTGAGGATGGTCTTCGCATGGGAAAGCCAGAACAAAGGGTAGACGCTTTCTTGCGGATAATGAATGATGTCAAAATCATTCCGTGTCCTCCATAAAAAAAACGCCTCCGATAACAAGCGAGACAATTTCGGCACCGTTATCGCGGGCAGAATCATTTCATGCGCCCGTCCGTAGAGAGGATTCTGGTTTGTCTTTGAATGCACCAACGTGAGCACACACTCTCCTCTCTCAACAAATGGTATAAGGCCTTCCACCAATTTGCGTGTATAGAGGGCAGTACCCATCGCGGAACGGTCCATCGTATCGGTGAGTATGGCGATGCGCATCCCGTTAGAGAAAAGCCGCCCTAAAGGGGCTGAAGCCCCTGCCGTAGGCAGGGCGTTCTCTAACGGGACGTTTATTTTTCGTTCCGGCATTTGAAAACGAGGCGTTTCATCTTCCGATGCAAAGACGGCAGAAAGAAGGCCGCCGCTTCCTCCACGCGGTGTTTCCATCCGTAGTAGTACAGATTATCCATGCCGCGATAGCGCAGAACCTTGAGTGAATGTTCGGTTACTAGTTCGGTAATTTCATTAAAACGAAAGTAATGGTCGTCAATCGGTTGAAATTCGTGATTCCGAATTTTGTCGTAGAAATCATAGGAGGCCCAGTCGCGGTTCGGCACCGTCACAATGAAAGTGCCTCCGGGACGCAAAACCCGTGAAACTTCAGAGAGCGCTTTTCCAAAATCAAGCATGTGCTCCAAAGCCTCCGTCATGAACACGATGGTGAACATATTATCCGGAAACGGAAGAGCTTCTGCATCGCCGACGACAACGGTAGCATTGGGATTGTTTTTTCGCGCTATCTCGCACAACTTCGGCGAGATATCCACCCCATAGAATTTAGTCCCTTTTTCGGCGCGCGCTTTGACTTTCTGGAGCAACAGCCCCCGACCGCATCCCACGTCCAGAATGGAACCGTCATACCGATTGTGAATAGAAATGCAATCATCATAAAAATCGCCCCCAACCCCCACCACCTCGGCTATGGCGTCATACCCCTTAGCTATCTCCTCTTTGGTTATTGTATGTCTGTCCATAGCTATAACGTCCGCACATCATACTCGGAAAGTACCCGAGAAAGAACCGTAAGCGAGAACGGAAGCGCGGGAAACGCGCGCGCAATGTGGGCGCGATATGCCGCGTCCTGTGCAATCCTCTCAAGAACAGAACGTGAAATGCCCGGAATGTTCTTTTCGGAAAGCGTGCGCGCCGCATCCGTAAGATCCGGCTCTATCAGTCTCTGAAGCATTGCCCTCGGAACCCCGAACCCTAACTTGTCCGGCATCAGTAATTCCTTAGGGAGACGGCTCTTGAGCAGTGCCCGAAGGGGCAATTTCCCTTCTGTGCCAAGCTTGTCCTCCCCCGAGATCCGCTTCGCAAACGAGGAAACGTAGGAATCCAAAAAAGGCGTCCGCGCCTCAAGCGAATGCGCCATGGTCGCGATATCCGTTTTATATAAGAGGTCGTCCGGAAGATACAACATTTCATCAAAAAAACTCACCGGCAGATCGCGAAGTTGAAAACGCTTTCGGAGTTCCCGAGAAACTGCACGCCTATCCGCAATGTCTCCTGCAAGAGAAACGGTTTCGAGATACCCCTCCAGAAGATCTCCGCGCAAACGGGCTTCAAAGAGACGAAGCCGCCTCACGAGAGCTTTTGGCAAAGACGACGAGAACGGCATGGCGAGCGATTCGAAAAAACCGAGCGACGCGCCAACCCGTGAAAGACTGGCAAGCGCCTGATATCGTTCGTAACCAAAGAATAATTCATCACCCCCTTCTCCGGTCAAAACGCATGTTACCAGTTTCCTTGCTTCCTCCGACACAACCAAGGACGGCAGAATCCCCGGGTCGGCAACCGGCTCGTCCAGGGTGTCAAAAAGCTTTTGGTAGGCGGATTCAAGGCGCGCGCGGGTAAGCGGAATGACATGGTGCGTAAGCCCCGCAAATGCGGCGATTTTTTTGGCATATGTCGCATCCTGACGTCCTTCCATCGAGACCGTAAACGCATGCAAGGGCGCACCAAGCTCCTTCAACATGAGCGCAATTAAAGTCGAATCCACGCCGCCCGAAAGGAATACCCCCACTGGCACGTCTGCAATCAAGTGGTGCCTGACGCTGTCTTTGAGCGCCTCTTCAAGGGTTTGAGGAAGGGCGACTTCTTGTGTGGGCATTTTTTCAAAAGAGAGCTCTCGCGAGCTACACCGATAGGAAGCGACCATACCGGGAGAAAGTTTTTTTATTTCCTGAAACACCGTATGCGGATGCATCGCGTATCCGAGCGTGAAAAACGACGCACATCCGATGAGAGAAAAAGTGAATCTGATGCCTTTTGCCTTTGCATACGCATTGAGCGCCTTCATTTCGGACGCAAACGAAAAATGTCCTCCGCTTTCAAGATAATACAAAGGCTTGATGCCAAATGGGTCGCGGGAGAGCGTCAGCTCTCCTTTCTCACGGTCATAGAGAGCAAGAGCCCACATGCCGCGCATTTTGGAGAAAAATGCTTTCCCTTCTTTTTTAAATCCTACAAGAATGACCTCGGTATCCGAATCCGTGACAAAACGCTCTCCCGCATCTTCAAGATTTTTTCGAAGTTCTTTGAAATTATAAATCTCACCATTGAAAATGATGCCGAGTGTTTTTTCGCTGGACCACATGGGTTGCGCCGCTTTCGGTGACAAATCGATAACCGCAAGACGACGGTGTCCTAAGGTAAGGCGTTCATCAGAAAAAACACCTTCCCCATCGGGTCCACGGTGGCTCATACTCTCTGCCATTTTTTTGGCAAGAACAATATCGTCTCCGGCAAATCCTAAAATCCCACACATATGTATACCTACACTATCTCAAGGAGCTTGGTAACGTGCTTTTCCCACGTCAAATGCGAGACGGAAGCGCTGGCGTTTTTCCCGATACGCTCGCGAAGCGGCGCATCATTGACGACTTTCGCAAGAATCTCGCCCATTCTCCACGACAGCAACGACGCATCGTCGGTTGGGACCAGAAAGCCATTTTCGCCGTTTTTGATGATTTCGGAGACACCGCCCACATCCGTTGCAACGACCGGCACGCTGGCGGCCATCGCCTCCAATACCGCATTTGGCATCCCTTCCCATAATGACGGCAAAATGAACACATCCGTCGCCGCAAGAAGTTCAGGAATATCGGTTCGGTTTCCGAGAAAATGCATCCGCTCCTTAAGGGAAAGCGCTCTCGAGTAATCTTCCAAGGACATGCGGCGCGGGCCGTCTCCGGCAAAGACGAGATGCGTGTTTGGACTTTTCTCTTCCCACTCATCAACTTGGTCGAGCGCTTCAATCGCATACCGTTGTCCCTTCTTTTCCGTCAAGGAGCCGACCGAGAGCACGAGCACTTCGTCCGGCGCGACGCCAAGCTCTTGCCGCATGGATTCGCGCACGGGCGGGCGGGCAAAGAACGCATCGCCAATGCCGTTATAGAGAAGGACTTTTTTAGCAAATACAAACGGGAGTGAATTTTTAACGCGCGCGCTGTTCGTGATTATCGAGTGCGTGCGGAGAGAAAGAATGAGGTCTACTATTTTGGCAAAGATACCCTTCTCGGTAGGAACATTTCCCTCTCGTACGGTAATGCGCACGGAGGAAAAGAACGCTGCAATGCGGACGACGGTGTTTGTAAAAAAAAGATTAGAAACAATTGCATACGGATTAATGGAGCGTATCAGTTGGAAGAGCGTGCTATAGGCGGAAAAGTCAGCGAGTGATTTGAACGGCGCGTGGTGTATCTGGCTCTCGGGAATGCGAAGAAGGGCACGCAAAGGCATCCGGGCGCCGGCAAGCGTCGTCACGATATGGACGGGTATTCCCCGCGTATGGAGCTCGTTCGCCTCGGCAACCACAGTGCGCTGGCCTCCGCCGAAATCAAGGTCATTTATGGCAAGGATAATGGCGTTTCTCTTCACAGTGGGGTTCATGGATTTGTTACCAGCTCTATGAATCGCTCGGCAACCGTACTGATGTCATAACGGGAAACCCATGCGCGCATTTCGGCGGCTCGCTCTTTCCGCGTTTCAGGAGACAGGGAAAGCGCTTCTGAAAGACGTTTTGAAAATCCCTCCATGTCGCCGGGCAAAACCAAAGACGGCTTCAGAGAGGATGGAATGATCTCCGGAACGCCGCCGACATCGGTTGCGACAAACGGCACTCCGAGCGCCATTGCCTCCAAGAGCACGTGCGGGAACCCCTCTTCGTCTGACGGCATAATGAATGCATCCGCCGCCGCCATAAGTTCGAGTACTCGCTCATGAGCTTGCCATCCGAGAAACTTCACTTTTTCCCGCAACGCAAAACGCAAAACGCAAAACTCAATGCTTTGCCGAAGAGGGCCGTCTCCGGCGATGACAAGCAGTACGTCATCGGGCAATCGCTTCGCAATGTCCGGCAGATACTGCGCCCCTTTCCGAGGAGACAGCCGATGCGCAAACAGCACTATTTTTTGATTTTCTAAAACGTCCAGTTTTTTTCGTATTTCTTCCCCCTGAATACTTGCCTGCCCGTCCGAAGTCAGACGCAGGCGGGATACTGAATACTGAATACTCTTCGTGTCAATCCAATTCGGCATGACGAGAACTTTCGAGCGAGAGATGCCGTATTCGCTTGCATACGTATCCGCAAGTCTTTCTGTGCCGGTAACAACATACGAGACCGCCCGGTAGACGAGGCGCTCAAACGCTTCACGAAGAACAGAACGCCGATAGTGCCATGGCAAACCGCAGTTCCAATACCACACGACTCCTCCGGTCAAACGAAATACCAGAGAAGCGGCAAACGCGCTCTTAAACGAATAGTGGACATAGCACAATCGATATCCCGAAAACCGCGCGCGCATGATTGCAAAAAAATTCGCGCGCGCGCTTCGCACGCCATCAAGCGCCGGTAACTCCCCCCGCTCGACCAGAAGCGTGATGTCAAACGCAGACGCGAGGTGTGAGAGAAATCCGGGAATGTAGGAAAAATGCGTATGGGCTTCCCGTGAGTATTCCGGAAGTATGTACAGCAGTTTTTTCATCCCGTTAGAGGTAGGACACTGTACCCATATATGGGTACAGTGTCCGCGCGATTATGGGTATGTTTCTAATAAACTCGACCATATGCATATAACTGTATCGTAATTGTCTTTGTAACGGTCGCGACCTCTAACGGGATTCATCGCACAAACGTACCATCTCGGAGAAAGTGCCGATTAAGCTCGACAAACCCCCCGATCGTTGCAACTGCAAGTGAAGCCCCGAGCGCCAAAAGAGACACAGAGAGTCCTGATTCAAGCGATGCACCGGAAACCGCAGCCAAGAGATACGCGAACGCTCCCTCGCGAACACCGATGCCCGCAACGGTGAGAGGCATCATGGCCGCAACCATCCCGACAGAAAAAACGGCAAATATCAGAAAAAAAGAAACAGTGAGTCCAAGGGAGAGCGCTATCGCATAAAAACCGCTTGCGATGACAGCGTTCATAATGAGAGAAAGAATGAGCGCGCCTCCGAGAAGATCAAGACGCGACCGATAGACGGAAAAAGCTCGGCTCAAAGAGGTGGCGAGAGAGTGGATTCCCGGAGGAAGTATCCTGCCAAACGGCCGTATTAAAAGTTCAAGAGGCAGAAATGCAAGCGCACCCAAGAGACAGACCGCGAGAATCGCAGCATAGGACGCCCACCACGGAAACCCCGCTGCAAGAATTTCTTGAGAATTCAAAAAGAATGCCGCCGCGACCAGCACGAAAGAAAATACGGCGACTTCTCTGTCGGTCAAGGCCGCCATAATGATCTTTTCTCTGGAGGCCTGATTGCCGGTATCACGGACGATCTGGTATATACGCACGGCTTCCGCCGCAAGTTTCCCGCCGGGAAGCACGACGGAATAAAATGAGTAAGAAAGATTATAGGTGAAAAGATGCGAAAGAGGTATAGAAATATCCTGCGCCGACAAGAGGAGCGACCAGCGGATTGTCGCTAGATACGTTGCGAGCACATACGAGAATGCCGCGTAGACAAGCACTACCACCGAGACATCAGAGAGATGTGTTACAACCGCGCGAATATCAACCACTGAAAACAAAAGCCAAAAAATAGCGGCAGTGACAAGAAGTTTGATGGCAAAGATGCCAAATTTCTTAAGGCTCATTTCAAATGGTTTACTCTGCGCGTTTCCTGAACTTGAGAGCCGCTTGGATACGCACACCTCCGTGGCGAATAATGAGTTCCCCTAAAAGCCCGAGGGAGAGAAGTTGAAACCCGACGACCACAAAAAGAATACCCAAAAAAAGGAGCGGGCGGTTACCGATCGTTTGGTCAAGAAAAATCCTCAAATACGAAAGATAAAGGAGAATCAGAACGCCTACCCCGCCAAGCGTTACACCGGCGACTCCGAAAAAATGCATGGGGCGATCGAAAAAACGTCTCATAAAAAGTAATGTTACCAGATCAAAAAACCCTGATAAAAGGCGAGAGAGGCCATACTTTGAACGGCCGAATTTTCGTTCTCGGTGATTCACCGAAATCTCCGACACGGAGAGTCCCCTATTCGCAATGATTGCGGGAATGTAGCGGTGCATGTCCCCGTAGAGCCGCAGGTCCCTGGCGACATCCCCTTGAAAGGCCTTGAAACCGCAATTCATGTCATGGACGACGGAACCTGCAAGCATTCGTGCGGAGACATTTGCAATCTTCGAGAAAAAACGTTTTTCAAACGAGTCCAGCCGTTTTTGTTTCCATCCGACAACAAGCATAGTTCCCTTTTCAATCTCCGCAAGAAAACGCGGAATTTCATGCGGGTCGTCCTGCAAATCGCCGTCCAGAGTGAGTACGATATCTCCGCGACTCTCGGCAAAACCAGCCTCAAGCGCTTTTGATTTTCCATAGTTTCTCGCAAAAGATACGATGGTGACCCCCGGCAGTTCCTTGAGAACTTCAAGCGTTCCATCGGTTGAGCCATCGTCCACAAAGATAACCTCGGAGGGCTTCCCTATACCACCGAGGACTTGGGAAAGCTCGTCAAACAGGGGCTGTATGCTCTCCTTCTCATTATAGACGGGAATTACCACCGAAAGATATGGCTTTAAAGCGTCTTTCATGGCTTCACTCTAGCTCTATTTCGCCTTTTCGTATACCTCCACGTAAGGCCCAAGATTCGAGGCACGAACAAGCGACGTGAAAGGATTATCAGGGTTTTGGAGAAGCTCATCCGTAAGCGGGGTGACGGGATCGTGCGGATAAAACATGGCGGCAAGCGCATACCCTTCTGGAACCGGATACTGCTCTTCTGGGCGATACCAGGACCTGACGATATAAGAGAATTGGAGAGAGCTGTCTTCTGGAAGCGCTTCAACGTCTCCGGAAGAAAGCGCAAAATACGCGGGTGCAGGGAAACTGTTCGTATGCTCCAAAAGATACCGATCGCGGGTGCGGAGTGCCGAGGGTTCGTTCGCGGAAAGATATTCGGTGACCGTGCGATTGCGCGGAAGCTCAAAGTATTTAGCGGCGATAAGAACAGAAGAATCCGCGGGAACATGCGTCATAACCCACTCGCGCGCGGCAAGGCGTGTGTCTTCTTGGGAAAGCATCTGTGTATAACCAATTGAAGCGACAGCCCCCCATGAAAGCGTACACACGAGAACGACTGCGGCGCTTATTCTAAGGATTGTATTTTTTCTTTCAAATGCGGCCATAATCGCATACGCCGCACCAAAGAGAAGCGCGGGGAAAAGCGGCAACACATACCGATTGTCAGGACCGGGCCAGGCAAATAGAAAGACAAGTATATAGAAAAGAGAAAATCCTCCGATAAGTATTGCTGGAAACGAACGCGCCCTGCGACGATACACAAAAAGCAGAATGCCTGTGATGCCCGCAATGAGAAGAAAAGGATTGTCCCAAAAGAGAACATGCCCCATGAGCGCCAATTTTTGCGAAAGAGGAACGGCCGCTTCTTGGACGATGGGAAGATTCGGAAATGCGGAAACGCCGACGGTTTCCAAAAGCGTCCGGAGCGCACGGCCAAACTGCCGGACAAAACTGTAGGGATTCAGATAACTGATGATACCGATGAAAAAAACAGCAAGCCCTCCTCCCCATAAAAGATTTTGAAAGCGGCGTGATGGTGCAAACCAATGCGCCGCGAAAAGCCATGCAAGAAGCGCCGCAGGAATAAAGCCCGTCCAATATCCGGCCGCAATGAGAAGGGCAGATAGCACATACCATCGAAGCTCCCCCGTTTCCGAGAGACGCACCAGCGCGTAAAATCCGGCAAGCAGAAGCGCGGTTGTCGGCATCCACAGATGCCCCACTTGTGATTCATGAACGAGCCAGAAATCGAATGCTGCGAAAAGAACCGCGACAAGCGCCGCCTCGCGTCCCGCGAGGCGGCAGACAAACAGCCACAGAATCCCCAAGAACGCTATGCCTGAAAGACCCGAGAGCGCTCGCGCTCCGACGATGAACCATGAGCTGTGTAAGAGCGCAAATTCCTTAAATGCGTCAAGGCCGGAGAACGAACCCGCGACCATGCCGAGGGCGCCATAAAGCGCAAAGAACGGCGTCAAGATAATCGCCATCAGAGACGGGGCATACGAGAAAGTCTCTGAAGCGATGAGGGTCTTGTCATTCAGGAACGAGAACGCGGTTGCAACATGCACAAATTCGTCCCCCATGACGTCCAGTGGAAGCGCGTAGGTGAGCCCGGCGAAGCGCATCACACACCCAACAACAAGCGCTATGACGATAATAATGGGCACCAGTAGTTTCATCCCGTTAGAAATAGGACGCGGCCGTTGGTTTGTATTATTGTCGTTTGACCCAAGATTCATATACGTACGCCCTGCGTAAAGCGTGAAATAAATGTTCTGTGTCCGCGATTTCTAACGGGATTCATGGCAATCCGGTCAAACTCCGGATAACAGGGTACCGCCCGCAGCCTTCCTTGCCATCCCGGCGTATCTCATAAATTTTCGCTGCAGGGAATGCTTCGTGCATAAGATCAAGTTCTATGAGTTCATCATCAACGAATGAAAACGAAGTATCGGCAGGAGGATGTTGCAGAAGAAACGGTCCTTTATGCATGACATGGGTAAAAAGAACCGGAACCGGAGGTGAACCTGAAAAAGCACTCATTACCTTTGCCTTTTGAAGGGGAAGACTTACCCCCCTAGTAATGATATGCGCGTCTGTATGTGTCGTAAGAAATACCACGGAATCAGGATAGAGAAAGTGTGCAAGCTCACCCGGAGCAAATGCCAGAGTGCCTTCTGCAATGCGGTCTCCTACCTTGAGCTTGAATTCCTCATAGGGCACTTCAGCAAGGTCAGCGAGTTCAGGACGAGAAATGAGAACGCTTATGAACGCCTCAACATCAAAAAGTACCCGGTCAAAATCCAAAAAATATGTCATAGGAGAGTCTCAATCGCGGAGGCGAGTTTCTCGGAGCTGTGTCGCACCAAACTTCTCGGCACCGTATCCCCTTCCACTTTTTGCGCCAAGACGACATCCGCAAACGAGCCGCGAACCACAGATGATTCTTGCGGCAAGTCGTCAGCCACAGGGAA
>Ga0209542_10007735_pt1 | contig 20316 bp, 17 predicted proteins | sample RifCSPhighO2_01_FD_184028 | JGI IMG/M metagenome (GOLD analysis project Ga0209542, IMG submission 184028) | Soil microbial communities from Rifle, Colorado - Rifle CSP2_plank highO2_0.1 (SPAdes) (version 2) | ecosystem: Environmental > Terrestrial > Deep subsurface > Rock core/Sediment ...
GGGTTATTTCAACTCCGCACTTCTCGCAAATAATCCCCTTGTAGCGGATACCGCGGTACTTGCCACAGTAGCACTCGTAATCTTTTTCGGGGCCGAAGATCTTTTCATCAAACAGAGAGTTTTTCTCCGGCCGCTGGGTGCGGTAGTTTATCGTTTCGGGTTTTGTGACTTCGCCGTGACTCCAGGTGAGGATTTTTTCGGGGCTCGCGGGACGGATTTTAACCGCGTCAAAGTCGCCGATATCCGCTCCCGGTGTTTTGCGCGTAGTTGCGCGCACCGGATCATTGCCACGCATGAGTTCAACATCGAGTGCCAACCCCCGCAGAGTATGCAGAAGCACGTTGAAAGAGGCCGGCGCATAGTGCTGGGAAATGCGCTCACCCCGCACAATTGCGTCAAACGCAGCGGAGCGCCCCATAATGTCGTCGCTCTTGACTGTCAGCATCTCGCGGAGGGTATACGCAGCGCCATAGCCCAAAAGTGCCCACACCTCCATCTCGCCAAATCGCTGACCGCCGCCCTGGGCCTTACCACCCAAGGGCTGCTGGGTTATCAAAGAGTACGGCCCGATTGAGCGCATGTGGATTTTGTCCTCCACCATGTGGTGGAGCTTCATGATGTACATGTATCCAACCGCGATATCCTGCTCAAACTGCTCGCCGGTCCTGCCGTCGAAGAGTCTCATCTTTCCCGTTTCTGAAAATCCTGCCGTTTTGAGCTCCTGCCGAATTTCCTCGTCTGTTGCGCCTGCAAACGGCGGACATACCGCCTGGTAGTTGAGCGTGTGAGCCGCAAGCCCCAAATGCAATTCCAAAATTTGACCGAGGTTCATGCGCGAAGGGACTCCTAAAGGAGTCAAAATGACATCGACGGGGCGACCGTCTGCGCTGTAGGGCATGTCTTCTTCTGGCAAGACACGGGAAATGACGCCTTTGTTGCCGTGCCGGCCAGCCAGCTTGTCGCCGACCGATACCGTGCGCAATTGCGCTACCTCGATATGGACGCGTTTGATGATCCCGGAGTCCAGGTTATGCCCCGCTTCGCGGGAAAATACTTTGACACCGATGATGCGGCCGCGCTTCCCATTCTCCATCCGCAAGCTGGAATCTTTTACGTCGCGGGCTTTGTCGCCGAAGATTGAGCGTAAGAGCCGCTCTTCGGGGGTCAGCTGGGTTTCACCTTTCGGAGTAATTTTGCCGACCAAAATGTCGCCGGGCCGGACTTCAGAGCCGACGCGTACAATACCGTCCTCGTCGAGGTTGCGGAGTTTTGTCTCGGAGACGTTCGGAATATCGTGGGTCGTCTCCTCGGGCCCGAGTTTGGTGTCGCGGACATTCGCGACAAACTCTTCAATATGAATGGAGCTGAACTTTGAGTCCTTGACGAGCCGCTCGGAAATAATGATGGCGTCTTCGTAGTTTGCGCCACTCCAACACATAAAAGCAACGAGTACGTTTTGTCCGAGCGCCAACTGTCCACCATCGGTTGAGGAGGTATCGGCAAGGAGATCCCCCTTCTTAACTTTGGTACCGACAGAAACCGCCGGGCGGCCGTGGAGCGCCGTGAAGCCGTTGGTGCGCACAAAATTGACCAGTGGATATTCAATTTCTTTTCCTTTTGCGTTTTTAACAGCAATCCGCTTACCGTCGGCAGCCGTGACGGTACCGTCTTCCTTGGCAGTTATAAGGCGGCCAGTGTCGCGCGCCGCGCGCGCCTCGATGCCGGTCCCAACCAGTGGTGCTTCCGGAATAATGCAGGGGGTCGCCTGCTTTTGCATGTTGGAACCCATGAGCGCCCGGTTAGCATCGTCGTGCTCGAGGAACGGGATCATTGAGGTTGCAATAGAGAAGGGCTGCTCGGAAGCGACATCGATGTAGCGCACCTCTTTGCGCGCGACACGGGTGGGGCTTCCCCCCAGACGCACCTCAACCATGTCCTCCAAAACCGCCCCGTCTTCTCCTACCAAAATTGCGCCGTGTGCTATGGTCTCCTTTTCTTCTTCAGCGGCGTTAAGATACACTATTTCTTTGGTAACACGGCCGTCTACCACACGCGCGTATGGCGTTTCGATCATGCCAAATTCGTTGAGCCGCGCGAAGGTTGAGAGGCGCAAAATAAGACCGATGTTCGGGCCTTCGGGTGTCTGTATGGGGCAGAGGCGTCCGTAGTGGGAGGTGTGCACGTCGCGTACCTCAAAACCGGCGCGCTCGCGGGTAAGACCTCCCGGGCCGAGCGCTGAAAGAGTCCTCATGTGCTCAAGCTCGGTCAAGGCGTTTTCTTGCTGGGCAAATTGGGAAAGTTGGTTGGTGGTAAAAAATTCTTTAATACGGGCCTGAAGCGGACGTGGGTTGACGAATTGTACCGGCATCGTCGCCTCCGCATCAATCGTAGACATCCGGTCTTGAATATTGCGCTTCATGTGTGTGAGCCCCACCCGCAGGCGCTGTCCCAACATTTCCCCGACATAGCGAACGCGGCGGCTTCCGAGGTGGTCGATGTTATCTTCTTCCGCCTCCGGATCATTTTCGAGCTTCAAGACGTGCGTCAGCACTGTCACCACATCGTCCAAGGAAAGGGTCTTACGCGTGAGCTCTTTCTCGTCGAGTGATTTATGAAAGCGCTGGTTGAAGCGGTATCGTCCCACACGCGAGAGGTCGTAGCGCTCGACTCCGAAAATAGAGTTGATGTACTCCTGCGCGTTTTTAGCGGTCGCCAAGTCACCATCGCGGAGCCTCTTGTGTATTTCAACATACGCTTCATCAACCTTTTTTGCCGGATCTTTTTTAAGAGCCTCTTCTATCCAACGCTTGCCGTGGGGGGTTCCCGCAAAGAGCGACTTCATATCGCTGTCGAAGGCGGCGCCCAAGACCCGCAAGAGCGAGGTTGCGGGGAATTTGCGTTTGCGGTCAATGCGCACGTTGAGCTCGCCGTCTGCACCCGCTTCGATCTCGATCCACGCGCCGCGCGCGGGGATTATTTTTGCGCCGAAGTGCCGTTTGCCTTTTACTTCATCTGCAGTAAAAAAGACGCCGTAGGAGCGTGCGAGCTGCGGTACGATAACGCGCTCAACACCGTTTATGACAAACGTGCCGTGCTCGGTCATTATGGGAAAGTCGGCAAGAAAAATCTCCTGCTCCTTTTCAGAGCCGGTCGTTTTATTTTTAAGCCGGACAATGCCGCGCAGCGGCACATCGAGCGTCATCTTTTGCGCTTTGGCGTAGTGCTCGTCTACTTTTGGCTCACCGATTTCAACTTTTACAAACTCAAGGTCAAACTTTTTTCCGGAATAGTCCTTGATAGGCGTGAATTCTTTAAACGTCTCCTTGATGCCCTCCGAGAGAAGCCTGCCGAAGGACTCAACCTGCGCGGCAACCAAATTGGGGGTATCAACCCGAGGTTGCCGGTATCGTTTGAAGAATTTTTGCTCACGCATATGCACGTTGAAGTGATAAATTACTAAAAATGTAAAAAGCACCCTCAAAAAACACAAAAAGAGCGGGCGCGTAAAACGCTCCCTACCTCAGTTTCTAAACTGGCGTTAGGTGGCTTGTGTCACCACTAATATGTTATAGAAACCGCGCTCTCAAAACTCATTCAAATCCCCGCCCTGGTTTCCTACCCACTATAGCAAACCCTGTATTTTGTGCAACCTCTTGTTTATCCACTGCGTCTTTTGGAGCGCAGGGCGTCGATTTTAGCGTGGTGGCCGGAGAGGAGGATTTTTGGAACGCGGTGTATCTTTCCTTTGACTTTCAAGACTTCAGGGCGGGTGAAGACATCATGAGATGCGATTCTCCCTTCCTCAAGCGACTCAAATTTGCCCAAGACTCCGGGGACTTGGCGCGCTGTGGCATCAATAATAACGAGTGCGGGGACTTCGCCCCCGGTCAAAATGTAAGGACCGACCGAAATTTCCTCGGCTTTGAGGATTTTCTTTGCCCGGGCATCTATCCCCTCGTACCGACCGCATACAATAATCACCTCTTTTTCTTTGGAAAGTTTCTTAGCATAAGCATTGGTGAAGGGTCTGCCACCAGCCGAAGTAAGTATCACCTTCGGCTGTTTCTTCCTATATATCATAATATCATAATCTTGCTTTCTTTTTGCCCGGGCAATTTGTTCTTTGATTTTTTCGACAGCTCGAATAACGGGCTCTGCGCGCAAAACCATCCCGGGGCCGCCGCCGTACGGCCGCTCATCAACCTTCCCCCATTTATTCCCCGCAAATTTGCGCAGCTGGTAGGTTTTTATGTTTAACTTTTTTTGTTTTACTGCCCGCCCCAAAATAGACGTATTCGTATACGCCTCAATAATCTCTGGGAAAAGTGTAATAACGTGAAAAGTCATGTCGCTACCCTATCGCAAAACGTATAAAAACAAAAGCGGAGCAAAATTAATTTTTGAGGGGGTACGGAGCCGGACGCGGCGAGTCTTCAGGGCTTTCGTAGCAACGAAAAGCCCGTACCCGGAAAAAATTTGATTTTGCGAAGTCCTTAAAACTTGGAGAGTTCGTCCATTGCTTCGTCGACTGATTTCATTGCGGGTGTTGCGGGTGCCTCGTGTGTGCCATCCCAACCCTGGGCGGCGCTGCCTCCGCTCGAAGCCCCGCGCGTCGAGCCAGCAGGCTCGTTGATTTTGAGATTGACGCGAGCGTTGTGCTTCATCCCTACAACCCGCAAAAGAGTGCGGATCGCTTTGGCGGTGTTGCCCGAACGGCCGATAACCTTGCCCATATCGTCCGGGTGCAAATCAAGCATCAACAAGACGCCCATCTCATCAACCGTTCGGCCGATTTTTACCTCCTCCGGATGCTCAACAAGACCCTTAATAACAAACTCCAAAAACTCCTGATCGCGCTCTGCCATATCTGTATATTTAGTTATTAAAATCTACGTTCTTATTTTATTGTGCGGGCGTTTCTTCCGCAACCGACTTATCCTCTTTTGTCGCTTCCGGCACAGAGGCTTCGGGGGCGGGTGTCTCCTCCTTCTCGCTGTTGCCTTCAGCTGCTACAGCGATCTCTGCCGGAGCGGCAGTTACTTCCTCCTTCTTAGGAGGCGATTTGCGGGGGAGAACATTGCGCTTCTTCCCTTCAATAATCTTTTGCGAAATAAGCAGATTGTGCACCGTGTCGGAAACCTGCGCGCCTTCCTTCATCCAGTGTTTGATGCGCTCGGCCTTAAGCTCCACCCGGTCGGTGCGAGCATCGTAGGAGCCGACGAGTTCCACATAGTTGCCGGTCTTGGTTGAGCGTTTTGAGTCAACGACAATAACCCGGAAACTCGGGTCGTTCGTTCGTCCGCGGCGCTGCAATCGAATCGTTAGCATGCCGCCGCACAATAACAGATTAGACAAAAACGGTCAAATAATGTAGAAGTATCGCTAGACGAACTCCTAACAAGAAGGGGGCTCCATGCTCGAGAAGCTCGATACCTTCATCCTGGACGGTATCTTCCAGAAGATCGCCGATTGGATTAACGAACGGTTCGGGTGGTCATGTTTCCGCTTGGCGATAATAACTTGCTGGATGGTTGTTATTATATGGGCCGCAGAAATAATATTCTACTGGAACGTGGCTCTGCTCCCCCAACTTTCGACCGCATTTTTCGGCTTATATAGTCTGGCTGCAATGCTTCGACTTCGCGATTGGGAAAAGGCCGATAAGGATGAATCACTACAACGCGCTGAGCGCGTTGCAAATATCGAAAGATTGGGAGGAAGGCTTACTCGCAAAATCCTACTTCTGCTGTCCCCCTTTTTTATTATGATGCTATTCGACTTCCTCATCACGGGGAATAGCCGGTGGGGGCTGGCAAGTCTGCAGTGGGCTATGTTCACAGCCAATCTCTATTTTGCGGCCTGTACTCCAAAACCACGCAGCCCACTCAAGGCGGGTAACAAACTCGCCGAGGCGGCAATCCCGACCCGATGAACAATAACGACCGCGACGGACACCAATCCGTCGCGGTCTTTTCTTTTTCTTATATCAATGCTATACTCTCCAGTAATTAAATGCCTCGCAGAAGGAACGGCGGGCCCGAACATACGGGCGCGAAAAAACATATAGAAGGAATTGCCCAAGTAAACCGCCGCGGCGTCGGGTATCTTGCATGGCCGAATGAACCGGAGAAAGAAGATATAGAAATTCAAAACGCGGATCTTGGCGGTGCATTAAACGGCGACACGGTGGAGGTTGAGCTGAAAGGCCTGTTTCCCCGCCCCAAGGGCACGGTTGTCCGCGTCATAGCACGGGCTAAGAGCGAGTTTGTATGTACGATACGCGGTAGGGCTGCTGTCGCGGCTGACCCTCGTTTCTACCGCCCCATTCAAATTCCGCCGCACGAGTATGCAGAAGGCGAAAAGGTGCTAGTACATCTCATCTCGTTTAGCGGCAAAGAAGACCCAAAGGGCACAATTCTCAAACACCTCGGGCGCGCGGGCGAGCATAGGGTTGAGATGAACGCGATTGTTCTTGAACACGGCTTTCAAACCGAGTTTCCCTCCGCCGTCGCCGAGCTCGCACATGCGACAGAGTTAGCACACGCAACAACTATCCAAAAAGAAGCGCCGAAACGTAAAGATTTCCGCAACACGACGACCTTCACCATAGATCCGCCGGACGCCAAAGACTTTGATGATGCACTCTCTTTGCGCGCGCTTGGGAATGACGAGTACGAAGTGGGCATCCACATTGCAGATGCGACCTTTTTTGTGCGCGAGGGCGAGCCCTTGGATGATGAAGCGAGGAAGCGTGGCACCAGCGTGTATTTGGTTGATGCGACTATTCCTATGCTTCCGCACGAACTTTCCGGCAACGTCTGTTCACTCAAAGAAAATGAAGACCGGCTCACCTTCTCCGCTGTCTTCCGCATGAATAAAGAGGGGCACGTGCTCGCGCGCGAATTTGTAAAATCAATCATCCGTTCCAACAAGCGCTTCTCCTACGAAGAAGCCCAAAATGTACTGGACACGGGCAAGGGACCGTTTATAGAAGAGCTTGGGGTACTCCGGCACATCGCGCGAGCCTTAAAACAGAAAAGAGAGCGTGAGGGAGCTATAGATTTTGGCGACAACGAAGTAAAATTTGAGCTCGACGCAGACGGCAAGCCGCTCCGGGTAGTGCGGAAAGAACGTTTAGAAACAAATTCCCTTATCGAGGAGTTCATGCTCCTTGCAAACCGCGAAGTCGCGCACTTTATCTCAGCACTTGCTAAAAAAGTGCCGGAAAGCGGCATGGTGTTTCTCTACCGCATCCACGATGTACCCAAGGAAGACCGTATACAGGAGCTCGCGACCTTTGTGCGCGCCGTTGGGTACGAGTTCGGCAAAGGTAAAAAATTCTCCGCCCGCGATATCCGCAAACTCCTCAAAGATATCGAGGGGAAGCCCGAGGAGCATCTCATAAAGACCGCGACCCTCCGCTCTATGGCCAAAGCAATTTACTCAACCAAAAATATCGGTCACTTTGGTCTCTCGTTTGAGTACTATACCCATTTTACCTCCCCCATCCGGCGCTACCCGGATATGTTGGCACATCGCATTTTGGCGTCTCATTTAGACGGCAAACCCCTTACCCGCCGCGAGTACGGGCACTTAGAAAAAATGTGTATAGCCGCTTCCGAGCAGGAAGCAAAAGCGGTCGATGCCGAGCGCGAGTCAATCCGCTACAAACAGGTGGAATATATGACCGGAAAAATTGGCCAGGAATTTGATGCGGTAATCAGCGGCGTTACTGATTGGGGACTCTATGTTGAAGAAAAAGAAAGCGCGGCAGAAGGGTTGGTGCGCATACGCACGCTTGGGGACGACTTTTTTAACTACGTAGCCAAATCCTATTCGCTTGTGGGCCAAAAGACAAAGAAAAAATTCTCACTCGGCGACCGGGTGAAAGTAAAACTCACGGCGGCAGACCTTGCTGCCCGTACACTCGACTTCGAGCTCGTGCGCTAGTTAGGAGGAAAGATACGCAGGGATTGCGGTTGCAAGGATTTTAAGAGTTTTTTCAAACACTTCCGGATTTTCCTCCAAGAGCGTCATACGGAAGCCGTAGAGGTCGGTATTAAAGCCGCATAGAGGCACGACACACAGGCCATACGCCGCCATGAGGTAGTAGGCAAAGCGTTTGTCCAGCTCGTGCGGTTTAAAGGTACTCACTTTTTCTTCCACCATCGCCCGGATTTTTTGATCTCTGATGGGAAGCGTTTGTGTCGGAGAGAGAAGGGCCGGATCAAACACGGGGGTCAAGTAAAACGCGCCGGAGGGCTTCACAACAGAAACCCCTTCGATCTTGCGCAATACTTTATGTGCGGCGTCCGCGCGTTTCTGGTACGCATCGCGCCGGCTCTGCAAATATTTTTTATAGCGCGGATCGGACAATATTTTCGGCAACACTTTCTGCGGAAGCGTTGTTGAGGAGACCTCGAGCATTTTCGCGTCGTGGATGGCCTTTATGTAGCGGGCAAAGACGGGGTCATGATTTTTGTTGTAGACCTCAATCCAACCACAGCGCGCGCCCGGCCACGGCACCTCCTTTGAAAGACCTTTCATGATGATGGCAGGGACTCCCTCAAGCATCCCCGAGAGCGGCACAAAGACCTCCGAACCATAATAAATGTTTGAGTAAATTTCGTCCGAGACCAAAAAAAGGTCATACTCTTTGGCGATTGCGACAATTTCCTTGAGTACTTGGCGGGGATATATCATCCCGGTCGGGTTGTCGGGGTTGATGATAAGGATGCCCGCTAACTGCTCGTTGTATTGCACTTTGTTTCGCAGATCGAAGAGATCGGGGAGCCAATTGCGCGAGGGGTTCAGCATATAGGTGATGTGTCGCGAGCCCGCATGCGCCGCCTCCGCGGAAGAGTGGGTCGGGTACGCAGGAGAAGGCCCGATGACACGCGCTACTTTGTTGAGATTGGTATAGACCTTGGACACCGCATCTCCGAGTCCGTTGAAAAAAATAATGTCCTCCGGGTCAAGCATTCCCGTCCCCTCTTTTTCTCGAAGTTTTGAGAGAAACTGACGAGTCTCCAGGAGCCCCTTGGTCGGGGCATAGGCAAATGTTTTATCGTCAGTAAGCGCCTCCGCGATAGTCTCTTTTACCCACGGAGGGATTTTTTCTCCCTTAGCAACCGGGTCGCCGATATTTTCCCACACTATCTCCACACCCATGCTTTCAAGCGATTTACCAAAATCGACTATCTCGCGTATCTCGTACGACAGCTCATTCGCTCCTTCCTGAACCAAGTTTGTCCTCATGGCGTTAGCATACGAGCCCGCTTTTATTTTGCAACGACAACAGCCTCCTCGAACTTGACTGATAATAACTTGGAGGCGCCGTCGCTACCCATCGTGATGCCATAGAGAACTCCCGCTCTCGACATCGTCTCGCGGTTGTGGGTTATTAAAATAAGTTGCGACTTTTTAGCCAAGTTTTCTATCATGTCGCCGTAGCGACGCGAGTTGGCCTCATCCAAGGCCGCGTCCGTTTCATCCAAAATCAAGAAGGGTGGCGGGTTCACCTGGGACATCGCAAAAATCAACGCAATCGAGGTGAGCGCCCGCTCACCGCCCGAGAGCATGTGTAGGCCTTTGATGCGCTTGTGCGGGAGCGAAACGGAGATGTCCACACCCTCTTCAACTTCTATATCCGACGCATCGTCGCCCTGTCGAGGGTTACCCTCTTCTTCACTCTCCGGAGCTCCCCGGCGGAGCTTTTTTTCTTTTATAAGCGCGAGCGAAGCGGTGCCGCCTCCGAACATCAGCTTGAAGAACACTTCAAACTCGGTATTGATTTTTGTAATTCCGTCGCTGAAGCGGCTCTGAAGTGTTGCAGTTAACTCCTCAATAAGAGCCCGGAGCTTCTCGGTACTCTCTTTAAGGTCCCCCAATTCGCGTGCCAAAAATTCATCCCGCTCTTTTGTCTCCCGGTATTCTTTTACGGTCTCCTCTCCTCCTCCAATCCCCGCTTCCTCAAGCCGGATCTTGAGCCGCTCGAGTTTTTTGTGCCGCTCTTCTTGAAGGTCTCGTTTCTCCACTCCTCCTTCAATCGGATAGGATTGGTATTCAAGTGCAGCTCCCCCGATGAGTGCTCCAGCTTCGGCAAGCTCGCGCTTAAACTCCGCTTTTTCCCGCTCCAAGAGGCCCTCGCGCCCGGCAATTCTCTCCAGTATTGCCTGCAAATCGGAGCGTTTAGCCATAGCAGCAAAAAGTTCCCGCTCCGCCTCCCGGCTTGCATCTTTTTCGCTTTCGATCTTTTTGCGCAGCGCCGCGACCGCGTTTACCGCACGTTCTTCGTCTGCCTTCACTAGCTGAAGCTCTCCTTCAAGTTTTTTCTTTTTCTCCCGAAGATCTTCGGTTTTGAGGGCAGTGCCCGGAGAACCCTTCACACGCCCTACAAACTCTTTTGCAAGCGAGAGAAGCGTTTTAACTCGGGAGAGAAGCCCCTCCGGGGGGAGCGCGAGCGCCCCTTCAAGTTCGCTCACTAGTTTTTCCCCAAATGTAAGCGCTTCGGCTTGCGGAATACCCGCGTCTTCAACGGCAAGTTTTTCACGCGCCTCAAGCTCACCTTCGATGCGTCCGAGCTCGCGTGTGATTGCTTCCCGCTTGATAGCGCTTGCCCGCCCGCTCGCCTCTAGCTCCACCAAGTCGCGGGCCGGAGCATCTGTTTTCCCCTTTGAATCAAGCTCGTGCCGCAAATGCGCTATAGTCGCTTCGAGTGCCTTCATCTCGCGGGCCGGAGCATCTTTTTCTCCCGAGACTTCCCTCTCCGAGGCTTTGAGATAGATGTCCTCACGCTTGAGATATTCGAGATATTTTTCTTTGAGTTCAGTCTGCAGTTTTTGTGTCTCCTCAACTTTTTTGACCTGCGAGCTCAAAAACTTCAAATGCGGAGCGAGCTCGCGCCGGAGTGCCTCAACCTCGCGCATATTTTCGCCTGATTTTTGCAGCTTCCGCTCTGCGTCTTCGCGCTTGTAGAGGTAGGCGGTGAGCCCCAAAGCATCCTCAAGCATTTCCCGGCGCTCGCGGGGAGAGGTCGCGAGAATACGGTCTGCTTCACCTTGAGAGATTATGTGGTGGCCCGAGGAGCCGATGTTTGCTTGCGCCAAGAGGCCGGCAATGTCGCGCAGGCGCACCGAGGAACCGTTTAAGATGTAGTCGTTCTCGCCCGAGCGGTGGACCACCCGCTCTATCGCAACCTCATCAAAATCGAGGTTTAAACCTCTGTCGCTGTTATCAAACAGGAGTTTTACTCCGGCTCTACCCGCCCGTGGCGAGCTCCCCGAACCGTTCCATATCAAGTCTTCCCCACGCTTCCCCCGCATTGATTTCATCGACTGCTCGCCCAAGACAAATCGAAAGGCCTCGGCGACGTTACTTTTTCCTGAGCCGTTGGGGCCTACAATAGCCGTAATCGCCGAGGCGAATTCAAGCGGCGTCTTTTTGGCAAATGATTTAAACCCCGATAACTCTATCGACTTCAACCGCATTTACTCTCTATTGTATCAAAGAAAAAGCGCCGGCCCTTGAAGGGGCCGGCGTCATTTGACGTGCCGTTCATCCGACAACCGCCCCACAGCTGTTCAGAAGAACTGAGGTGGGGAACGCGCGCGGAGGACTGTTCTGAACGATGGCGTAGGCCTGCGTTCTGCCGGGAATGATGAAATACGACTGCCACAGCATAAACGGAATTTGTATTACCGGCGCCCTCGCTGCTAGAGCAACCTGCTCCGGAAATTTTGGATGAACGGGGATTGAGTACCACAGCTTGGCGGGCCTCAACTCCAGAGACGGGTTGCATAGCGCCGCAAGCAGGATAAGCTCTTTCACCACCATATGCATTCTCCGTGAACAAGTGTCCACTTTTAGCAAAACATTTTTAAAAACAGAGTGCAACTACCACCCCTTTGCTGCAAGGGCTTTGTGAGCGGCCGCTTGTTCGGCTTCTTGTTTTGATTTGCCTTCGCCTTCCGCCACGAGCCTCTCTTTTATGTAGACACCAACGGTGAAATGTTTGTCGTGGTCGGGGCCCCATTCGCGCATTACTTTATAACTTGGTGTTACCCCTTCCGTTTCTTGGGCGTTTTCCTGCAAGCTCGATTTCGAATCCTGCCAGAGCCCTTTTTGCACTATCTCATCAATTTTGGGGAACAGTCGCTTTTCCAAAAATACCTGCGCTGCCTCATACCCTGGTCGAGGATAGATGGCACCGACAAGCGCTTCGAGTGCGTTTGCAAGTAGCATCTGTCGCGCGCGGCCCTTGTCTTTGGCCTCACCCCGTGAGAGAAGCAGGTAGTCATCCATGCCGATACTCCCCGCGATTGCAGAGAGTGTCACAGCGTTCACCAAGGCTGCGCGATAGGCGGTCAGATCTCCCTCATCCTGCTCCGGAAATTTTTCATACAAAAAGCGCGTCACGATAAGCTCCAACACCGCATCGCCCAAAAACTCCAGCCGTTCATTGTGGCCGTGGGTGAGCGTGCGATGCTCGTTGAGGTAGGAGCGGTGGGTAAACGCCTGTCGCAGGAGGTCGAGATTGTTGAAAGAGAGACCCACCCCCTCTTCAAATGTTTTAAAATTTTTTGGCATGAGTTACGATTTTTTAGTCAGTGCTTGGAGCGCCTTAGTTACAATGGGGAGAACATCGTCGTAGAAATTGAGCTCGAGCGCGTCTTGGAGCCGGAACCACTGCGCATCATCCAGCCCTCCTTTTTGCTCAAGCGTAATTTCAGTAAAGGGGGTTTCTGCAAGAAAGTAGGTCACGTGTTTGCGCTTTTTACCCACCTCGGGGTCAGAGGCAATGTACTCGTTCTCTCCTATTTTTTCTTTGAGCTTTATGTTAAGGCCCAACTCTTCCTTTATCGTGCGCACAGTGCCGTCTTCAACGCTTTCATTTGCAATCGCCGGATCGTCGCCGATTTTGCCCTTTGAAAGCGTCCAGTGGCCGAAGATGTCGTGCACGAGTGCTAGGTAGATGTCGCCCTTGTGATGGCAGTACACAATCGCGCCGCCAAGACGCTCGAGCGGCATCTCTTCGTAGGGAACGTTTTTTCGTTTTTTGGAGACCTCATCTTTGCCGGGCTCACCGAGCTCTTTGTAGACAGCGCCCAAGACCCCGTTTACAAACCGGCCGCTGTTGTCGCCTCCGTATGTTTTGGCGAGCTCTATCGCTTCGTTGATGGCAACTTTAGCGGGCACTTTACTGCGATCGGCAAACAATAATTCAAAGAGCCCAAGCCGCAATACATTGCGGTCAACGAGCGCTATGCGCGAGATGGGCCACTCGGGCGCCGCCTTCTCTATCACTAAATCGAGATCTTGCGTGCGTTCAACAACACCGCGCACGAGTTCTTCCATAAACGGCGTGTCGCCGGCGCCAGGCGCATATTCCCGAGCATTGCGCAGGAGTGTTGCGCGCGCATCCGCAAGGGAGAGGGCCCGAACATCCCACTCAAAGAGGGTCTGTAGCACAACCGAGCGTGAAAGGTGCCTGTTTGCCATTGTCATCCTTCGACTAAAACTCAGGATGATGCCGAGTCCTATCGAAGTATCAAAAAGAGCTTCTAAGAAACACGAACGGGAGCTAAAAACGAAACGCGGGGACTACTTCTGCCCTTCGTTTTTGTCTCCTACGGCTCGTCCTTCCTTCTCACGCTTTGCCGCAAGCTTTTGCGCACGTGCTTGGGCTTTAGCAGCCAAGTCCACTACCACTCTGCCGCGGTAGCGACCGCACACAGAGCACGCGTGGTGCGAGAGGCGCTTTGCTCCACATTCGCACGTCACAAACGCCTGTGCCTCAAGCGCGTGGTGCGACCGGCGGTTGCCGGTGTGGCTTCTAGTGCTTCGCATTCGGACGACCATACAGGGAATATAGCAGATAAGGCACAAAAAAGGAATCCCCGCCTTGTGAGCGGGGATTTTTATCTGGCAGGGCCCTTATTCAGAGACCTACAATGACGGTATCGAGTGGACGCCTGCAGCGCGAACCGGATTGGGGATGGATCCATTCGGGTATTCCCTTCGCGCGGCAACAAACTTGGACACTGTCGTCCGGTTCGTATGGGTCGTTTACACGCAGTGGACACATCCGACACAATGGCGCGCCGGAAACTCGAGTAACCCGTGTACACGCTTCAAAGGTTGTTGGTGGATTTCCTCCATTTTGTGAAAACATGGTTCCTCCAGCTTCCTATTGCCGCGTCAGAAGTCGTTCTTTGTCGAGACAGCGGCCCGGGACATCCCGAGCGAAACCTGCTGGGTCTCTTCCTTTTCCTTCCTTTTTTACACCGAGGCAACAATGCACCCTTCTGCCGGAGGAGGTTATCCCTCCATTGGCCGGGCACCCGACACACGTGGGTTCTTTTTTCCTCTTTTTTGGCTGTCGTGGAGCGTTAGGACCTTTCAAGCCCATTGGCCTCTTCTCCCTAGTTTGGGCTGGTTTCCGATAACGCAGTGCAGTACTGAACTCTAGTTTAGCATTATATCACGCTTAAGAAGTTTTTGCAAAATGAGCGGCGGTGGATGTCGGAGAGCCCGAATTTTTTTATAGCGCGGCTATGCGCTTTGGTGCCGTAACCCTTATGCTCTTCAAACAGGTAGTGCGGAAATTGTTTTGCGAGCCGGCGCATCAGGCGGTCGCGCCGCACTTTTGCAACAATCGAGGCAAGCATAATGAGCGGTTCCTGCTCGTCGCCGCCGATAATTGTTTCTTGTTCATATTCTTCCGGCGCATACAGTAGACCATCGAGAAGCACTTTTACTCCCGAAGTTTCTGGCGCGAGCGCTCGTACACCCCGCCATGTGGCGTAGCGTACCGCGCGAGTTAACCCCAATCTATCGATAGTAGAGGCGGCCGAGTATCTAACACAAAATTGTAACTCGCCTGCTTTTGCCCGCTCACAAATAATTTTATAAAATTCTTCGCGCCTCTGCGGGCTTACTTCTTTGGAGTCCTTGAGTCTAGGAAATATTTTCCGGATATTAAAACTAGAAGGCACCGCGACAACCCCAATTGCAACCGGCCCCGCCAAAGGGCCCCGCCCCGCCTCATCCACCCCAATCAGTGTCCGCAGCATAATTCTATTGTACGCGTGAAAAACACCCCCTGCCCTTATTTCTTAATTTAGTTAAATTAGCAAATAAGCACTACCGATATATCGTAGTATTCTCTAATTCGTACGAATATTGAAATAAGAAGTTTATAAAAAAGAAAACCCGGCGCGCTTTTCAGCGCGCCGGCTCGAATTCAGGATGAGCTCCCAGAGACTTTCGCAGGATATGCTGACTTCCACATCAAGCGAGAAACAACGAGAAGAGTCACTGCAACGAGGAGAATCGCCGCCCAAACCAGCGGGACCTCCGAAGTCCACGAGTCGCGGAATACCAGCATGAAGATCGAGATGGAGAGAAACACCCAACCCACGAAGAACTGAAAGAGGGCGTCTCGACCGACCTCGAAGATTTCAGAAGGAAGTCGCTCTTCAACCCTTCCGAGAAAGAGGGCCAAAATCACCGCCGCCATGCAGATTTGGAATCCGTACGCAACCAGAAATTCCTGTACGACTGGATCCAACATCACGAAACTGCTGGCAAGAACGAAGCTCACTGCGGCCAACATGCCGAAGAGAAACATCGCCCAGCCGGCCACATTCAAGAGTGTCTTCATGGTCTCCTCCCTAAGAAAGCTTCTACTACCACATTAGCGCTGTTCGCTCAAGCTGACAACCAAGGGTTATACTCCCTATATGTCGGCGAAGTTTGTACCACTTCATGTCCACTCGCACTACTCGCTCCTCAAAGCGTTACCTAAAATCCCAGACTTGGTTGCACGTGCAAAAGAGGAGGGCTGCGAAGCTTTGGCACTCACCGACCTCGGCAATCTCTACGGCGCGATTGAATTTTACAAAGAATGCAAAAAACGCGGGATCAAACCCCTCATTGGGCTTGATGCCGACCTCGGCGAGGGCAAACGCATCCTCCTCTACGCAGAAAATAAGGAGGGCTACCAAAACCTTCTCTTATTGGTCACTAAATCAAACCTTGAGTCGCCGGGGAGCCCTATTATCACCAAAAAGATGCTCAAGGAGCACTCTCAAGGGCTTATAACCCTTGACCCAAAATCGCAGGAAGTTGCACTGCCCGAAATTTACTACCTTAGCACTGAAGACCGCCGCGCATGGGAAACCCTGCGCGCCATAGAAGACGGGGTTGCAGACCAGGGCGGCATAGACGACGAGGATATTGATTATTCCTTCCCTACGGGTTCGCACATGAGTAGCCGGTTTACCGGAGCACAAATCAAAAAAACTCTTGAGATTGCAGAGCGTGTCAACCTCGACCTCGAGCTTGGCTCGTGGGTCTTCCCTGAATTTCCGCTCCGGAAGGGCGCTACCTATGACGCAGAAATGCGCACGCTCGTCGAGCGCGGTCTTGCGACACGTCAAATGAAAGAAACCGCCGAAGTACGGGAGCGCATTGAATACGAACTCGACATCATCGCCGGCAAAGGGTTCGCACCCTACTTTTTGGTTGTCGGTGACCTCATGCGTTACGCGCACGAAAACGGCATTCTCACTACTATCCGCGGCTCGGTTGCAGGGTCTTTGACTACCTACCTCCTTGGTATCACGACCGTCAATCCGCTTGAATATAAATTACCGTTTGAGCGCTTTTTAAACGCCGAGCGCCCCAGCCCACCGGATATCGATATGGACTTTGCCGACAATCGCCGCGACGAGATGATTGGGTATGCGCGGGCTACATACGGGGAGGACCGCGTCGCTCAAATCGGAACCTTCGGCACCATGCTCGCACGCGGGGTCGTGCGCGATGTTGCGCGCGCCTTGGGCTACCCCTACGGCCTCGGCGACAGAATCGCAAAAGAAATTCCCTTCGGTAGCCAGGGCTTCCCCATGACCTTGGAGCGCGCACTCAAAGACAATCCCGAGCTTGAAAAAATATATAAAACCGAAGCAGACGCTAAAGAAATTATTGATCTAGGGAGAAAAATCGAAGGAAGCGCCCGCCATATCTCGGTACACGCGGCAGGAGTCGTGATAACGCCGCAACCGCTTCAAAATTATGTTCCACTCCAGAAGGACCCGAAGGGCGGAAAAATCATCACACAGTACGACATGTACTCGATCGAAAATGTGGGGCTTCTTAAGTTTGATTTCCTCGGTATCCGCAACCTGGCAATTCTCGCGCACGCGGTCGAGCTTGTTGAGACGACACGGGGCAAAAAAATCGATATCGAAAACGTCCGAGTAGACGATACAAAAACCTTTGAGATGCTCGCGCGCGGTGAGACCGAGGGCGTCTTTCAGTTAAACGGCTCCGGCATGACCCGCTATCTCAAGGAGCTCCGGCCTACGACCATTCATGACATCAATGCGATGGTCGCGCTCTTCCGCCCCGGGCCTATGGAGAGTATCCCCGCCTACATCGAGCGCAAACACAACCCCGCGCGCATCCAGTACCTAGACCCCCGGATGAAGGAGATTTTGGAGCGCTCGCACGGGGTCATCACGTATCAGGACGACGTTCTTTTGATTGCGGTCAAGATCGCCGGCTACTCTTGGCTTGAAGCGGATTCCCTGCGCAAGGCGATGGGCAAGAAGATACCGAGCGTAATGGAAGCGGAGCGGGAAAAGTTCATCGCAGGCACTATTAAAAACGGGTTGAGCAAAGAAAAAGCCGAAAGGTTGTGGAAGCTGATCGAGCCCTTCGCCGCGTACGGTTTCAACAAAGCGCACGCTGCAAGCTATGGATACGTTGCCTACCAAACTGCCTACATGAAAGCAAATTTTCCCGTTGAGTACATGGCGTCGGTCTTGACCGCCGAGGCGGGCGATATCGAAACAATCGGAACAATGGTTTCGGAATGCAAGCGGATGAATATCCCCGTCCTCCCGCCGGATGTGAATGAAAGCTTTGGAGATTTTACGGCGGTGTTGGGTGTGGGAAGCGAGCGTACTCAAAAAGCCGCGGCACTCGCAGGCAACGCACAGAGAGACGCCATACGCTTCGGGCTCTATTCGATAAAGAATTTCGGGAGGGTCACCGCTGATACCATCATCGCGGAGCGCAAATCGGGCGGAAAATTCATTTCCCTTTCCGACTTTCTGCGCCGGGTCAAAGACCAAAATCTCAACAAAAAAGGCCTCGAGTCACTCATTAAGTGCGGAGCCTTGGACAGTCTGGGAGAACGAGGGCACATGTGTAACGCAATCGAGCTGCTTTTGACCTACCACCGCGACTCAACGCGTGAGTCCTCGCACGACTCGCTCTTTGTCGGCCTCGGAAACACCGCTCATGACCTGCGCCTGCCAAAAAGTGAACCTGCTCCGCTTGAGCAAAAACTTTTGTGGGAGAAGGAACTGCTCGGCCTCTATGTTTCGGGGCACCCGCTGGAGCGGTTTAAAGAAAAACTAAGCAAACGCACGATGACTATAAAAGAACTGCGGGAAAAGATGGCACCCGGCATGCAAACGGTTGCCGCGGGCATCATCGAAGACATCCGCATGGTCTTAACCCGCACCGGCGACCAAATGGCGTTTATAAAATTGACCGACTTCGACGGCACTATCGAGGCAGTCGTTTTTCCGAAAAATTTTGCCGAGCACAAGCAGATTTTGAAACAAGATTCCTGCATCGCACTCAAGGGCCGTTTGAGCAACCGCAACGGTGAACTCTCCCTTGTTGCCGAGCAGCTAAAAGCCCTTTAATCCACAAGGTATTGACGAATAGGGCTTGACATTTTGTAGTAAATGGGGCTATAATTAAAGAAGTTAGTTGGGAGGGCTTAGCTCATGTGCAAAATCATCGAACTGTCGGCCCACAACAGAAAGCCGACAGAAGTCCGTCAGCCGACGGAAGAAGACAAACTCGCCGAGTTCGAGCGACGAATCCGCGAAAAAACCGACGCTCTCGCACGGCAGGGGCGGTAGCATGACCGCCCGGATTCTCTGGGGGGTTGTGGTCGCTCTGATTATGACCTCCACACTGTTCGCCGAACTCTTCGGCGAAGAAGAACAAGCGGCGACCCACCTCGGGTCGCCGTTTTTATATTTCCTTGCTTAATGCTATTATCACAATTAGATAGACCTCACACATGGGAGCAATACATGCCACCCCTCCTTCGGCTCGTGGTAAATAACGACCGACCGGGCGTGGGTTTTCTCCCGCCCGCAATTGTTGTCGGCCGTCACTTGGTGCCTCTCCATCGTGCAATAGGAGAAGATGATACCTCCTATCTCAAGCGGCTGGCCTCTGAAGCACTTTGCGAGATAAGGGTTTCTCCCTTGTCCCCCGAGCGACCCAACGCAAAGATGGTCCTCGCTCTTTTTCAAAGACACCTCTCCGACATCGACTCCTTTAAGAAAGCGGAGGTCTTCTGGAGCAAAGTGGCAAAAAGCATGGGGGGTGGGACGTTTCTCTCTAGTTATTCCTTCTTTATCTACTTCTCCTATAAAGAGACGCGGCTGAGAGAAGTGATCCTATCTGACAACTGCCAGTTGCACCGGGTGCAAGAGGTACGTGCTTTTCTTCAAGCAATCGTCTCGAGTTAGCTCACCAACGAAACGGCGCCCCACAAAGGCGCCGTTTTTGTTTTGCGAAAAGCAGCAAGCGCGTTACTATATCGGGATGCCGCAAGATTCAAACGAACGCGACCATCGCCGCATTGGGAAAGAGTTGGATCTCTTTACCTTCTCCGACCTCGTCGGTTCCGGACTTCCCCTCTGGACTCCGCGCGGCACCGTCGTGCGAAGAGAGCTTGATGCCTATGTATGGGATCTGCGGAAGATACAGGGCTTCGAGCGAGTCACTATCCCCCACATCACTAAGCGGGATTTGTATGAAAAATCGGGACACTGGGAAAAGTTTTCTGACGACCTCTTCCGCATCATCTCGCGAGAAAAGCGCGAGTATGCGCTGAAACCCATGAATTGCCCGCACCACACGCAGATTTTTGCCCGTAAACCGATGAGTTACCGCGAGATGCCGCAGCGCTACGCGGAAACCACCATGGTCTACCGCGACGAGCAGTCGGGCGAGCTTGGGGGACTCACCCGGGTTCTTTCCATCACCCAAGACGACAGTCATGTGTTTTGCCGCGAAGCCCAGATTAAAGAAGAGTTCTTCAAGACCTGGGACATTGTTGATACGTTTTATAAAAAATTCGGGTTTACACTTACAGTCCGCCTTTCCTTCCACGACCCAAAAAATCTCCAAAAATATCTCGGTACCGAAGCAATCTGGAGAGAGGCCGAGCAGGCGCTCCGCGAGATAGCGAAAGAGCGCAACGCCGACTATTTT
>Ga0209542_10007736_pt1 | contig 20316 bp, 11 predicted proteins | sample RifCSPhighO2_01_FD_184028 | JGI IMG/M metagenome (GOLD analysis project Ga0209542, IMG submission 184028) | Soil microbial communities from Rifle, Colorado - Rifle CSP2_plank highO2_0.1 (SPAdes) (version 2) | ecosystem: Environmental > Terrestrial > Deep subsurface > Rock core/Sediment ...
GTAAGGATCTTCATTAGTAACGACCACGTAATCGGCGGTCTGGCCGGCTAATTCACCGAGTTTTGGCCGGCGGGAAACATCGCGGCCGCCGCCGGCCGAACCCAAAAGATGAATCAGGCGGCGGTGCTTAATCAATTTAACGGCCTGATAAAGTTTAGCCACCGCCTCGGGCTCAAAAGCGTAATCAACAATCACGGTAAATTTCTGGTCCGCCTCGATAAATTCCAGCCGGCCGGGAATGCCGTTGATTTGAGCTAAAATTTTAGCCAAGCCAATTTCGTTAATGCCTTGGGTTAAACAAACCGTCAGTGCCGCCAAACAATTGGCCAAATTATGCGGGCCTAAAAGCTTTGATCGAAAAGGCGTAGAACCGATTTGAAATTCCGCGCCCTGATTAGTCAGCTTAATATCAGTCGCTCGAACGACTCGCGCCTGGTCGCTGGATTGATTAGTCAAAGTAAAACCCCATTTATCTTGAGCCCAATTAGCTAAAAAATCCGGATGGTGTTCGTCGTCCAAATTAACAATGATGGTTTTTTTAATTTCCTGGCCGGCGATATTTTTTGGCTGGTCGGTTTGCAGTTTGCTGAACAATTTCAGCTTGGCTTTTTTATAATTATCAAAACCGCCGTGAGCTTCAATGTGCTCGGGGTGTAAATTGGTGAAAACCAAAATGTCATAATTAATGCCCAAATGGCGGAATTGCTCAATGCCCTGGGAAGTAGTTTCAATCAAAGCATACTGACAATTAGCTTTAGTCATCTGGCTGATTAGCCGCTGCAAAAAAAAGCGGCCGACCATCGACATTTTAGTGTCATTCAACCACTCCTTTTTGTCAATTTTAAAAAAAATAGTTGAGGCCGCGCCGACTTTGTAACCAGCGCCTTCCAGTAGTTTGGCGATTAAATAAACCACCGTTGACTTGCCGGAAGTGCCGGTCACGCCAATGACAATCAGTTTATCCGAAGGCGAGCGATAAATAAAATTCGCCAGCAAGGCCAGCGTTTTATGATAAACAGCAAAAACTGATTGGGGAATAAATTTTTTGATTTTATTCAACATTTTGAAACAAAACCTTGATTACAAAAGTAGCAGGCTAAACTTTTTTATTATTTCTTAACCAAAAGCTTCAAGGCCTGCTTTAAAATTTCACTGCTGTCGGTGATCTTGGCGTCAATTTGGCTTAAAACTTTTTTCGCTTCAATAGCAGAATAACCAAAACTGACCAAGGCTTCAAAAGCATCGGGGTCAGTCATGGCGGTTTTAGGCTGCTTGCCTTTGGTTTTAACGGTTAAACTTTCCACTTTATCTTTCAAAGCACTGATGATTTTATCGGCCGTTTTTTCACCCAAGCCTGACATTTTGGTTAGAATACTCGGATCATTACCTAAAATCGCCTGCTGGACTTCTTGCATCGTGGTTTTAGATAAAATATTAATCGCTGACTTGGGGCCGATGCCCGGCACATCCAAAAGCAAAGTAAAAAAAGTTTTGTCCGCCGGATCTAAAAAGCCGTAAAGGTCCATGGCGTTTTCCGAAACTGCCAAATAAGTATAAACCATCACTGAATCTTGTTCATGAACCCGCCGCAGGTTGGTAATTGGCGTATAGATTTTGTAACCCACACCGCCACACTCAACAATAAAATATGAGTCCTTGCGCAATTCAGGACTCTTGTAAATTATTTTGCCATTAACTGAAGCAATCATAAGTAATCATAAAGTTATTAAGCTACCTTATTAATATTGTAGCGCAAAAAAGGTTAATTGTTAACCCGCCTAACACCATTGTCATCCTGAACTTGTCCCGATCCCGACTTGACGTCGTGGATCGAGGATCCCGCCTTGGCGGTGAATTCAGGATCCAGATTCCGGATCTCCACCCAAGGCGGATCCGCCTCTGGCGGAAAGTCCGGAATGACAAAACAAGAATCCGAAAAGTTGGGCGGGGTTGACCACCTGAATCTAATAATGATAAAGTATAAAGCTGAAACGGCTAAGAATCCGATTGAACTTGATTAAAGGAGGTTAGCACTTTGACAACTACCATCACACCGTCTCGCCGGGCTCACCGAGGTGACCGGATCAGAATCAGTCATCACCGCGGCAAAAAAACCGAGCGCTTGACGCTGCGGGTTTTGTGGCGCAGTGGCGCTGGCATTATTGGCATCGCCACCAGCGGCGAAATCTACGACACGGCCTGGGAAGAAGCCAAAGGCGACACGCCCGGCCAGCGCGGCCAGCATCACTTTCGGCCTCAGGAGCGCCATTGGCGTTGCTATGCCGACGGTCTGTATCGGTATCAACACGGCATCATGCACGCCTTGATGGGTGGCGACCAACGCCTACCGCAAATCGCTGAACTCCAGTTACTCTGCCGGCAGGTTAACGTCGAGATTCAGCCAGCCGACAAGATATCGCTGGCAGAACTGATCGCCATCCAAGAAAATGTGGACCGTCTCTACGGTGCTATCGCCAATGGCAGCAGTCCCGAGCTTCTGGAAGCCGCCGAGCAATTAACCTGCTGTGTCCTGGTCCGCGACAACCAAGCCGTAAACGGTTTTCAACTCTGCGTCGTCAAAGCCCGGCTCCATGCCGTTGACCGCCGCTTTCTGGAGCGGCTCCAAAACATCCTGGGTTGGCAGCCCCAGTACTTGGCCCGGTTCGCCGTTGCCCAGCAAGGCTGCCGGCAAGCCAAAGAACTGCTCAAAAGAACCGTCCACTGCCTCCAAAGCGTCCGCGACACACTGCACTATGACCAACGCCGAGAACGGCCAAGGTCAATTGACGCTTTAAAAGAGCTGCTCGCCGACATCAAACGTTGGGGATTGATCAAGCCATTCGTCGCCTGGTCGGAACACATGGTCAATGACCTGAGTGAGCTCATCACCAGAATGCAACACCCCTACAACAGCAACGACGAAAGGATAATCAAAGAAAAGCTGCACATCTTAATCCAGGCCAGCCAGTTTAAACTGCTCCAAGGTCCGTTGGAAAACACCATTTGGCTGCTCAGCCGTTCATTGGAGTTTGCCAGCGTCCTGCCCAATCAAACACTCGAAAGACACCTGGGCTGGCTGCGCCGCGAAGCCGGACCGATCAACGACAGCCAATGGCAACAGCCAATGGTCAAACCTTTCCTGGCCCAAATCGCCAAAGCCAATGAGGCCCTCAGGCATGATGACCGGAAATCAATGCTGGAAAAACTCAAAGAGGCCAGCCGGCTGATGTGATGACAATTTTCAAAGGCCCGAAGCGAATACGTTCGCTTCGGGCCTGATTTTTTAATTTTTCGCGCCGAATAATTATCTCAGCAGCTAGAGGCGCAATGAAAAATCAACCCCGCACTAATTCTATAGATTGGCTAAATATTATCTCGAAATAAGCCGCAGGCCTGCCTGCCGTAGCCACGGCGCAGGCAGGCGACTTCGCGCGAAACTTAAAATTAAAACCAAACAGAGATTTTCGCGGAATTTAGTGTGGGGTTTGGGCTAAAGCAACTGAGTTTAAAACATTCTATTCCTCTTAGTGTAAGAGGGAGACCTCCCTAAAAAAGTCTTGGCCACGGTCTGACACGCTTTAGCGTGTTAGATTTAGTAATGGGCATAACGGTCTAAAGACCGTCAGACCAAACCCGGAAATCTAGCTAACTCCTAAATTAAGAGGGGGATACAAAGTATAACTTAGCGGGGTTTAGCGGCGCTTTTTGATCTTAACTTTGCGGCTGACTCTTTTTCCTGCCCGCTTCACTCGGCTGACCCGGATCAAACCGGAGCAAGGAATAATTTCAATGCCGCGTTTTTCCAGTTCATCCAAAAATAAGTTCATGCCAATGGAATCTGAAGACATGTGACCGGCAATCACCACGTTGATGTGATTTTTTTGAGCTTCCGACTTGCGTTCTTCGGTCATGTGCATGCCGATAATAGTGCCAATGCCGGCCTGAGCCATTTTTTCGTAAATGCCCACCGCGCCTTCGGTACCGCCGGTGATTTCAGTCACGACAATTCGGCCGGTACTGTTGTCTTCCTGGCCGGAAATAATATGCGGCCCGGATTTACGGATAATCGCTTTTTGATATTCCGGTACGGTTTTTAAAACTTTGACGATTTCACCGACAGTTTCCGGTTTATTTTTTTTGATTAAATTGCTTAAAAATGTCGCTACCATGTTGTCGGTCGTGGTATGAGTGCACATTAGGCCGACGTCTAAAAGTTCGGCCGCATCCACCGCCCGGTAATGATTGGCCGCGGAAATGCCCCGAGCGACTTCGGAAATTCTTTCTTGAGTCAAAGCTTCGGCAATATTAATCGGCACGCCGTACATCGCTAAAACATCAGCCTGCAAATGCATCACGTCATGCAAACCGGCTAAAGCGTTGCCCACCGGGTGGTGAGCAATTACCAAATCGACCCCGAGCTGTTTAGCCAATAACAATTCCGAGGGGGTGATGTCAATGCCGGCCATGATTTTTTTAATCTCCCGGCCAGGATCAACAAAAACCCGGCTGTCAGAATAAGGATTAGTCAGTTTCTCTTGGTCAAACTCTTTCTTTTTTTCCGGCGACAGCTGGCCGTATTTTTCCTTGGCTTTGACCAAAAGTTTTTTAACTTTGACTATACCTCGCAAATCGTTGGCAATACCAAGTTTAACCGCTAATTCATAGATTTGTTGGATATTCATGTCTTTTTTGATTAATCTTTAACAAAACTAATAACTGGATAATGCCTAAAGCATTCGTCTAGCCACTCTTGGCCAAATTGCCTTAGGTAATTATTGTAACTGCAAAATTGATATTTTTCCAGTTCCTTAAGATTTTTAACCAAATTATGCTTAATTGGATTCTGATGAATATAATTTAAACGGCGATAAAAATCTTTCTTATTGTCTATTATTTTATCAAAGTATTGATACCAAACTCTTCGTCCTTTTTTATTCTCTAACTTATTTAATAAATACGAACTCTTACCGTTAATAAATTTAATCAAACCCGAAATACTGTTTTTTCCTTGAATTCTAATTAATAAGTGATGGTGATTATCAATTATCGCCCAGGCCAGCAATCTAATATCAAACTTTTCACAACCTTGCCTGATTGTATTAAAAAGCAATTCTTTATTTTTATTTGACTGAAAATACAAATATCCTCTATAGACTCGGGCTGTCAGAAAAAAATACTCTTGATCTAAAGTCAAATGAATTGGGCGATGTTTATTTCTATTTTTTGGCAACATAGCATTTTACGCCCAGAGGTCTTAGACCGGTCTGACACGCTTTAGCGTGTTAAGTCTATAAATCTAGCTAACGGTCTAAAGACCGTCAGACCCAATCCGTTGTTCTAGCTAACGGTCTAAAGACCGTCAGACCTTCTGAGTGGTGCGCTATGTTGCGTTTTATTTATTAATTTTTTTAATACCAACCCGGCCGCCTTCAATTTCCTGCATCAAGTCAATTGTCCCGGCCTGGATGTCTACGGCTAAGGTAGATTTCTTGATGATAGAATCAAATTGGCCGAAAATTCCGTCTAAACCTGTTTGATATATTACCACTTTATCCTGAATCGTCAAACCCTGGTCTTTCCTGAGCTGATTAATCTGCCGGATGATTTCCCGGGCCTGACCTTCGGCTTTCAGCTCTTCAGTGATATTAATGTCTAGTTCATTTTCGTTTTCTATTTTGGCGTTAAAACTGACGGCTTTAACGTTAAGCTCGTCTTTAACTAAAGCCAAAAGGGCTTGATCATCAATCCGCAGTTCGGCGTTTTTAACTTTCAACTCGGCTAGAGGCTGACGGACTTTGATGCCGGCCGCGGCCCGGGCCGATAAGCCCTGTTCGACCAGCTGACGGACTGAACTCATCTGCTTAAGCAACTCCTCATCAATCAATTTTTTCTCCACCTTGGGCCAAGTCTGTAAATGGACCGACTCGGCCGTCAGTTCCGCGTTATCTTTTTTTAATTCTTGATAAACATATTCGGCGATAAATGGCGTAAAGGGCGCCATAACTTGAGCTAACCCCAGCAGCACCTGGCCCAAAGTCACGACCGCCCCTTGGTCACCGGCCTTAAAGCGGTCACGGCTGCGACGGACATACCAAGTCGATAAATCATTGATAAAATCTTGGAGCGGCCGAATGGCTTTGATTAAGTAATAACTGTCTAAAGATTCAGTCACCTGCTGAATCAATAAATTAAACTTGGCTAAAATCCAGCGATCTAAGACATTCTTAACATTCGTAGATTCGGATGTCATTCGTAGATTCGCATCGCTTTGATTATATAATTTATAAAATGATAAAACGTTATCCAACAGCATCACCACTTTTTGCAAGGCTTCTTTGACTCCGGCTTCGGAAAAATTCAGATTCTCGCCTTCCATCACCGGCGAACTTAATAAATAATAGCGCAAAGCGTCAGCGCCGTATTGATCCATGACTACGACCGGCTCCGGATAATTTTTAAGCCGCTTGGACATTTTAGCGCCGTCCTGAGCTAAGACAATACCATTGGCAATGACATTTTTGTAAGCCGGCTGATTGAATAAAGCCGTGGATAAAACCAATAGGGTGTAAAACCAGCCGCGGGTCTGATCAATGCCTTCAGCAATAAACTCAGCCGGAAAAGTTGTTTTAAATTCCGCCTCTTGGGCAAAAGGATAATGGCTTTGGGCATAAGGCATGGAGCCGGATTCAAACCAGCAATCCAAGACTTCTGGAATTCTTTTGGCGCCATTGGCTAAAACCACCTGGTCAAGGTAAGGCCGGTGCAGACTGTATTCGCCTTCAGGCGTGATTAGCTCAGTTAAAAGCGGCGGATTAATCAGTTCGCCCACTTCAGGATAGGGTTGAATTTGGCCGCGCAATAAAGGTTGATGACTATTAAGATTGTAACCGAAGGCCACCAGCTGGGTATACCAAATCGGATCGCCGTGACTGACCACTAAAATCTTTTCATTACTGTATTTTTCATTAAGTTCTTTAATCGCTAAAAGCATCCGGCTGGCGACTTTATCCGGCGTTTCAATTTTATCGGGCGTTTGATAGTGATCAAACGGCGTGAGATAAAGTTTGTGGTACTCTTCAGATGCCATGCCGTCAATTGCTGGCGACCAGACTTCACCCAAGCGTTGATCGAGAACGACTGGTAAATTCAAATGTTGACCAACAATTTCCGCTGTCTGCTTGACCCGAGCGTAAGGTGAACTGATAATTTTAGTAATGCCCAGTTTTTTTGCCTGGACGGCCAAGTCGGCAGCTTCTTTTTTCCCTTGCTCAGTCAGAGGATACCGGTCGCTGGTTTCCAGTTGATTATTTTCAATTTTAGTTTGGTTTTTAAGCGATTGGCCATGACGGGCTAAATAAAAAGTATTCTTTTTTACGGCTTTACCATACAAATCAGCTAGACTGCCGATCAGTTCCAGTTTTTTGCCGTCTAAAGACTGCCAAATAGGCAGCGGCGTGCCCCAAAACCGATTGCGGGAAATCGCCCAGTCTTTAGCGTCTGCCAGCCACCGGCCAAACCGGCCGGCTTTGACGTGACTTGGCACCCAATTAATCTGGTGATTATTTTTCAGCAGCTGTTTTCTGATCTCTGTCACCTTCACAAACCAGGAAGTCGTGGCGTAATTTAAAAGCGGCGTATCGCACCGCCAGCAAAACGGATAACTATGGATATATTCGTCGGCTTTCAAAACCAGCCCCTGACGACGCAAATAATCAACCACTTGCCGGTCGGTAGACTGCGGGTCGGCCTTAGGCTTAACCGCTAAACCGGCAAAGTCTTTAACTTCGGCGGTAAAATGCCCGAGATTATCAACATGCAAAATCGTCGGCAAATGATTTTTTTGACCCAAGCTCATGTCATCTTCGCCAAAACCCGGCGCGATATGCACCACGCCGGTGCCGTCGTCGGTAGTGACAAAACTAGCCAGCTGAATGGTATAAAGATTTTTTTTATTTTCCAAGTCGGCCGCGGCAAAATAATCAAACAGCGGCTGATATTTTTTAGCCTCTAAATCTTTAGCTTTAACCGAGCCGACAATTTCATACGGCTGACCGGCAAAAATATTTTCTAAATTCGCCCGGGCCAAAATATAATGGCAGTCGGCCAGTTTAATTTTTATGTAATCGACCTCTTGGTTCATGGCCAAGGCAACATTACCCGGCAGCGTCCAAGGGGTAGTCGTCCAGGCCAAAATAAAGGTGCCGGGCTGGTCAAGCAATTCAAATTTGGCAATAACGGACAAATCTTTAACCTCTTGATAGTTCTGGGTCACTTCAAAATTGGATAACGTCGTGTCGCACCGGGGGCAAATGTGCATTGATTTGTAACCCTGATAAATCAGGTCTTTATCCCACAAAGTTTTAAGCACCCACCAAATCGATTCCATGTAGCCGGCCTCCATGGTTTTATAGTCGTCGTCCATGTCAATCCAGCGGCCCACTCTTTGCACGGTTTTGCGCCATTCCGAGGCGTAACGCAAAACCGAATGGCGGCAGGCGTCGTTGAATTTGGCCACGCCGAAATTTTGAATGTCTTTTTTTTCTTTCAGGCCCAGTTCCTGTTCAATCAAATTTTCCACCGGCAAACCGTGGCAGTCCCAGCCCCAGCGCCGGGTAACGTAGCGGCCCCGCATGGTCTGGTAGCGCGGAATCACGTCTTTCATTAGCCCGGCGACCAAATGCCCGTAATGAGGCAAGCCGGTGGCAAACGGCGGGCCATCATAAAAAGAAAAAACCGCACCGTTTTTGGTCTGCTCTAAACTTTTCTCAAAAATTTTGTGTTCCTGCCAAAAAGCCAGGATATCTTTTTCCTGTTGGACAAATTTACTTTCCATAATATGCTTATTCTAACGAAAAAAACACCTTAAGTCAATTCGCTTGTCATTGCGAGGAGGAGCAACAGCGACGACGAAGCAATCTTCTTGGTATTACGAGATCCCTCGACAAGCTCGGGATGACGCTTCGCCTCAGATTGCTTCGCCCTCACTACGTTCGGGCTCGCAATGACAATAAAACAATCAACAAATTAAAAAAGGGGGAGGCGTTCCGCTGTCGGAAAAAAGCCTCCCCAATGGTCCTGCCTAGGGCACCCTGCCCCCGGTATTCATAACTGCTATTTCTGCTTGCCGACGGTAAAACCGCTGGAGCTTGAACAATGAAGTTCCGGGGATACACTGCGGCGCGTCTTATCACGCCACTTCTCGCCCTAAAGCACTGGGGTGACCAACTCGCCAAGCCAGGACCCAGTGCCGGATCTCACGGGCCAGTATAACCGGTGAAGGTTTTTTCAAGGGCGACCAGACCACAGTTGATGGCTGGTTTGAGGACTGAAATCCTCAGGCCCTTCGGCCGTCCGGCTTAAAGGCTTTTTCGGCATGACCGAAAGCCAATGTCACCACCATAACACAAGCGGATAAAATTTTAAAGCCAAAAACTCTTAAGCATTCTCTCCCTCTTAATTTAAGAGGGAGAGGGAGGGAGTTATCCCAGCTTTGATAACTCCCCCGCTTACTCTTATTTAAAAACCAGAAAGACACACTTAAAATCCCCCTCTTAAATTAAGAGGGGGATTCTTCAAATATAAATAAATGACTAAGGGTTTGTTGTTTTTCTTAAAAAACTATTTTTCCCAGCTAATCGCTTGAGTCGGGCAGGCGGCCATAGCCTCTTGAATCGCTGACTCGGTTTGACTGTAATCATCTAACGGCTTAAGTGCGGCTAAACCGTTTTCGTCCAGCCGAAAAACCGCCTGACAAATGCCCACGCAGGCACCGCAACCAACGCATTTATTTTTAGCCAACACTAGTTTTTTAAGGTTAGCCATACTGAAAAACTAAAAATACTGCCTGACCCGGGCGGCCAGCTGCAGCGGCGTTAAACTAGTTTTGACGATAAAGTCATCAGCACCAAGCCTGAGACCTTTTTCAATTTCTTCGCGCTGTGATAAGTTGGAAAAAATAATCACCGGAATTTTATTGGTCCGGCTGTCGTGTTTAACCTTTTTTAACATTTCATAACCGTCAACTTTTGGCATCATGATATCCAATAAAATCAGTTCTGGCACTTCCCGGGCGGCAATGGCAAAGCCCTCCTCACCATTTTGGGCGGTAAAAACGGCGAAACCTTCTTCTGCTAATTTCAACTGATAAAGCTCGCGCAACAAAGGGTCGTCTTCGACTATCAGTATTTTGGATTTAAGCCTTTTCATAACACTAAGATTTAATTTAAAAAAATCCGAGTCTCGCCCCGCTCCAAGCTATTAACTAAACATTTGGCCTTAGACGAACTGAGCCGAAGGCGTCTCCGAGACTAAAATTTTGAAAATTACCAAAACAACTTTGAGCTTGTGGCGGGGTCGTCTTCGACTATTAGTATTTTGGATTTAAACTTTTTAACCATTTACCCCCACACTTAACTTTTTAAACTAGCAGGTAGACGCCTTTTCAGTTGGGTTAAGGCATTTGCCCGCAACTTAAGTTGATGCTCCCGACTGCGAGCATCAGACTCTACTAAGTAAGCCTCATAGTATATCAAAATAAAAGGTTTACGCTTCCGAGTAGATGGCACCAGTCCTTTATTATGCTCTTCAAACCGTTTTTTCAAATCTCTAGTAGAACCCACATACAACATACCATCTTTTTTGCTTTTTAGCACATAAACATAAGCCATAATTGATAAATCAAAAAGTTAAGTGTGGGGGTTTACATTTTTTCTGGCGCGACAATACCCAGCAAAGAAAGGCCCTGGGCTAAAACTATTCTGACGTTATCGATTAAAAACAACCGCGCTTTTTTTAATTTGGCTTCCGCCTTTAAAACCGGCAGCTGCTCATAAAGCAGGCTGAACGACTGGGCTAGTTCATACAAATAGTTAGCCACCTGCGACGGATCATGATTGGCGGCGGCGGCTAAAATAACGGACGGAAACCGGGCTAAAAGTTTAACGAGGTTGAATTCTAAATCATGACTTAAGACCGAAATTTCAACCCGGCCGCTGGGTTTAGTTTTAGCTTTTTTAAAAATACTGCAAATCCGGGCGTGAACATATTGCAGATATGGTCCGGTCCGGCCGTTAAAGACTAGGGATTTGTGGGGATCAAAAACCATGGTATTTTTTGGTCCCACCGCCAGAATGTAAAACTTCAAAGCGGCCAAAGCGATGCCTTCCGCCCGCCGGCTGATTTCGGTTTTGTCCAGTTCGGGAAAGCGGCTTTTGATTTCCGCGGCGGCCAAATTTTCCAGTTGAGAAATCAATTCATCAGCGCCGGTTCCGGGTAAAAGCCCCTCGCGGGATTTGATTCTGCCTGAGGGCAGACGAATCATGCCATAAGAAAGATGATAATATTTATCGGCGTTTTTAAAACCCATCAGTTCCAAAATTTTAAAAAGCTGTTTCAAATACAAATCCTGCTCATCGCCGACAACATAAATTGATTCGTCAAGCTGATGGCGGTCTTTTAAATAAGCTAGGTGCAAATCCTGAGTGATGTATAAACTGGTATTATCGGGCCGCAAGACAATTTTATCGGCTAAACCGTATTTGGCCAAGGGCGCCACGACCACACCGGCCTGGTCTTTAATAAACACGCCTTTTTTCAAACCCTGTTCCACCACTTCTTTGCCGTGCTGGTAGTATTCGCTTTCATAATATTTTTCGTCAAATTCCGTCACGCCAAGCTTAACCAAGGTCTGATCAAAGCCGGCCAAAACCCAGCTCATTAATTTCTGCCAGGTGGCTTTGACGGTTTTATCGCCCTGCTCCCAGGCCAAAAGAACTTTTTGGGCTTCTTTTTCCAGGGCCGGATCAGTTTTTGCCGCCTGACAAAACCTGACGTAAAAACTGCCGACAAAGTGGTCGGGTTTCATTTTGGCGGTTTTGGGGTTTTGGCCTTGACCCCATTTAAGATAACCGACAATCGCTTTGGCAATGGCAATGCCCCGGTCATTATAAAGAGTAGTTTCCATCACTTTATAGCCTAAAAATTTCAGCAGCCGGGCCAAACTGTAACCCAGACAAATGTTGCGCAGATGACCAATCGTCAAAGGCTTATTGGTGTTGGGCGAAAAATATTCCACCATTACCGTTTTCTTTATTTTCTTTTTGCCCGAGCCGTAATTTTGTTTTTGTTTGGCAACTTCTTTAAGCACCAAGGCGCTGAACTGACCGCGATCGACAAAAAAATTCAAATAAGGGCCGGCGGCCTTAACTTCTTTAATTAGTCCCTCGGGTTTAATTTTTTGGGCCAAAGCGGCGGCAATCTGGGCCGGCGGCTGTTTTAACTTTTGGGCCAAAGAAAAACAGGCCACGGTGTAGTCGCCTAGATTTGAAGTTGGCGGATAGTCAATGACCAGGTCGGTTTCTGCCGGCCGGCCGGCCAAGGCAATTTTAAGCGCGTTGACAATTTCTTCATTGACTCGCTTTTCGGCCGCGCTATAATTTTTTACTGCCATTGTAGTCATGGGCTTATTTTAGCACAAAATAGACCGCCAACCAACCATCATTATTAAAAAACCGCCGATTTGCCAGAAAATAATGTAGCGATAGAACATTGTTCTGTCGCTACAACGTCGGCGGTTTTTTAATACGGATTACAATAGACTTCACCGTGAGCGGCGATAATTTGTGAGACATCAACCCACTGGGCTTGGCCGGCAATAGTGTTGCCTATCGCTCCGGCAACGTCGGGTTTGACGTAAAAAAACGGCGGCATCAGTTGATAGGGAATTAACCCCATCAAATATAAATCTAAAGGACTGAATTGACGCAGATTAGTGTCAGCCATTTTTGACAGCTGAGAAGTAAAAGTACCGTCAGCGTTATCAATCCAGCCGGAACCGCCCAGCGGCGAAACAAAGCCGGCATAATAACTCCAGTGCTGGAAATCCGGACTGCGCAACAACGAAAAATTTTGCTTACCGGTTGAATCAATAAAACTGACATAGGCCGACCACTGGTGCAAAATTTCATGCAAAACCAGGTTCAAGGCTTCGTTAAGTCCGGCATTAGTTTCCGGTTTGTATTTACTGATATCACCCATGGTAATAATGCCTTTAAGTTTGCCGGTGGTGCCGTAACTGCGCGACCAGTTGAGCGGATCAACGTTGCCGCCCTTCTGCCGATTGGCGATGGGCGTAAAATGGGCGATCTCATTAGTATTTTCCGCCGGGATTTTAAAGTTAGTCCAGAGAATCAAAAAATCAAAAGCGTCCGGGTGTTGATCATAAAAAGTGTTAATCAGTTCGTTTTGAATTTCCCGGCTGCCGTCGTTACGCCGGGTAGTCAAATAACCGTCGTCAGTCATAATGATTGTCGGGTAGCTCAGGTCAATGGCAGAAAGTTTATCGGTCGCGAGAGCAAACCGCGGGCTGACTTCACTTTTAATTTTTTCCAACACCGCCAGCTGATCGGCGTTATAGTCTGCCGCGGTCAAAAATATCACCGCCGCTTTCAATTTTTTGTTTTCACAGTCCCGATTGTCAGCGGTTGGTTTCTCTAGCAGATTAAAAATACGCTGATCTAAACCGGTAATCGGCCGCTGCCGCTGGGCGAATAAATAAGTTTGGTCAGAAACAACGGCATCAGTCAGCTTGAACTGATTGGTTAAAACGCTTTTGACTGAATCAAACGGCTGGAGTAAGTCGTTAAGTTTGTAATAATATTTTTTGGTGTCTTGGTCTTGATAAAGCAGCCCGTCGGGAATGTCACTTTTTTCATCAATAACCTTGCCAAGAGCGTAGTCGCCAAAAAAAACATCGGGAATATCAATCACCCGCTTATGCCAGTTAAGGCCGTAGATACTTTCGGCCACGTCTTCATCTTTAATTTCCCGCAAAACGGCACCGGTCGTCACGGCATAAACCTCTGGGCTAGTCCGAATTTTGACTAAAGCAGTGCCGGGCCGGACCGTAATGTTTTTGCCCAGCGGATACTTGGCCAAAAATTCGCTGGAGACCGTAACGATTTTAGAAAAATTATTGCCATACCAGCTCTGATAAGTCGCCTGGTTGGGAAAAGGATGGCGCAGGCCGGCACTATCCAAATAATAAACCGTGCCAAACTCGGCGGATTTAACCAGGTCAATCGCCGCCAAAGCCGGAGTGGTAAATAAAAAATTGCCTAACAGGCTTAGGCAGAAACAAAAAAGTAAATTTTTTGCAAAAATTGGCTTCATTAAAAATATTATAGCAAAATAACACGTTTAAGCAAACCCTTCGCTGCGCTCGAAGAATACAGTATTACTGTTCGAGCGTAGTCCGCCCAAGACAGACTCAGTCGAGAACTGGATTTATGGTAGCTTCTCGACTCGCTTGTAATAAGCCAAAGACCGCTCGAAGAAAAAAAGGTTAGTGTTCGAGCGAGAGTCTTAAGATTGTCAAGGGGAACGAATCGAGAACTGTATTTATGGTAGCTTCTCGACTCGCTTGTAATAAGCCAAAGACCGCTCGAAGAATAATTACTGTTCGAGTGAGCCTCGGAACTTCGGGACGAATCGAGAACTGGATTTATGGTAGCTTCTCGACTCCATCACGTCGATTGGGACCGACGTGATTTCGCGAAAGGCGAGGTTTAGTTCCTCTCCGATTTCGGAGAGGAAAAACAACTTAAAACTGCCTCATTCGTATGTGCCTATTCGCCTGCCTGCTGGAGCCGTAGGCGTAGGCAGGTAAGGCTATTCGGATACTACAATCATTCTTATCCCGCACTAAATTCCGCGACGGTTCTAGTCTAAATATGATTTTAGGTAGCGCGCGAAGTCGCCTGCCTGCGCCGTGGCTACGGCAGGCAAGCCTGCGGCTTAGTTTTTATAAATTAAAAGAAAAAAATTTGAATTAGTGCGGGGTTATTTTTACAATCGTCATTTATTTCACTTTGGTTAGGCAAATGACGGTAAAAATAAAAATAGCTTGGCAATGTTTGAACAAACACACTGCCAAGCTTTAGACTCTACCGCGTCGTTTCCAGGCGACGAGGTCAACATAGATTTAAAGAACGTGAAAGAACGGGATTTATGGACTCAGGCCCAAATCGGCCGCATACATCGCCGCAATCTCTGCCGCGCTGAGGGCCGCGTTAAAGATTTTGACTTCGTCAATGCTGCCGTAGAAGGGGTTGTCAATTGACGGCGAGGGCGTGATAGCGCCAATCACCAGCGGATCCGGGTTACTGATTAGGCAGTTGGCGGCCCCGGTCGCCGTGGCTTCAAGCACACCGTCAACGTAGAGGCTGATGACGTCTCCTTGCCGAACGACAAAGCCCTGGTGCCAGCCGCCGTCGTTGAAAGCGTGCTGGCTAAAGATGGTCAGGTGGTAGTGATCAGGCTCCTGCTCGTGAACCACGAACTGGAGCTTGCCCTTGTTGGCTGTTTCCCGCATCTCCATGCGGATATACCAGCCATCGTTAGCCCCACTCCACCTCATTTTAGTGACCAGGCCCATGAAGCTACCGGGTACGGCGGTGTTGCGGCTGGTGTTAAACCAAACCGACGAGGCGAAGTTGTTTAGCCCGAAGTTGAACGGCTCGGATGGTCCCTGCAGATAGGCATTGGCAAGACCGTAAGCCTTGTCTGCCTGGCCGAACCGATCAACCACGGAAGTGAGGCTGCCGTGTTCGGTCAGGTTGGCTGAACCAACGCTGTCCGCTTTCTTTTCCGAGCTACCTACTGCTCCGTTCATCAGCAAAACAGTGATCAACCGAGGATCCGGTGTGGGACTCGGCACCGGCGTGGGAGTTGGGGTTGGAGTCGGTGTCGGCGCGGGAGTTGGGTCGGGTTCAACCACTCCCAGATAGTCATTGCTGACTTCGATTGAGCTGAGCGCTTTACGCCAGACCTTGACTTCGTCAATTGGGCCAGCGAAAGCCCCGTAGAGGTTCTGTTGCCGAACTGCGGTTTCGTAATGAATCCCTAAGGTTAGCGGATCCGAACAATCAAAACTCTGGCCCACCAGACCGCCTAGAGTCTGCTGGCAGACACCATTAAGATACAGATACATGGTGTCTCCAAGTCTGACCGCGGCGAAATGATGCCAAACGTTCAGAGTAACTGGATTGATTGAAGTCACCACCCATTGCTCGGGGGTATTATTACGCAGGACAAACTCCAGCCTGCCCGTTGTGGCATTAACCTGAACGGCGTAACCCTGGTTGGGATTGCCGTTTTTGGCCTTGCCAATAATGATGTGGCTGCTGTTACCGGCGATCAACTGATCCGGTTTGAACCAACCGCTCAGGCTGAAATCACCGGCACCAAAGTTGCCTTGATCCGCAACTTTAGCATACAGGTAGTCCTGAGCGCTCAAACCGCTGAAGCGGTAGGCCCCATCTGTCACACCATCGTGACCTGGCACGCTGAGAAGATTGCCGTGTTCGGTTAGACCCAGGTTTTGATTGAACTGAGCGTTTTGCCTTTTGGCGAGGCTGCCCAATGGCCCGTTGAAGTGGTATTCAGCCACTAGGTCTGAATCCGGATCCGGTTCGGGCAGCGGCTCAACGTTCTGGCCGCTCTGGAGGTTGTAGTTGACGGCAATTTCTTCGGGGGTTAGCGCCTGGGAGTAGAGTTCCAGGTCATCCAGCCAGCCGTGAAGTTGGCCATTAGTGCCGTCCAGGTAAGCGCCCAGGCTGAGATCATCCCAGCCAAAGTTCCTGCCTTCAATGCCGCTGGCTTGTTTGACCAGCTGGCCATTAAGGTAAAGCTTGTACCAGTCACCGTCTTTGACGCAGTTGGCTTGGTAGGTTTGGCCTAAAACCAAGCTCTGGTCGGTGACTAGTTCGCAGAACCTTCCCTGGGTGTCCAGCAGCATCAGCTTGAGCTGGCCGGTGGCGTTAAATACCGCCAAGGCCAGCCTAAGGTTAGAGTTGCCCTGGAAAAATAGGTACTGCCGGTCCCAAGGCGTGTTGAATGAGTCCACCCGGAACGAGAGAACGTAAGTCCAGTCGTTCTGACCCAAGATTAGGCCTGGAGCGAGCAGGTAGCTGTTCTGCCCGCCCGGAAAGTTGTAGCCGTTGCCGTCAACTGGATTGCTAACGGCGGAGCCTTCCAAGAGGTCGCGAAGAGCTGAGCCCTGGAAGTTTAACCGTTTGAGCTGAGAACCCAGTTCCCCGCTCATTGGGTAATACCCGACCAAGGCTGGATGCCAGGCCGTCGGGGTCTGGGTGATGGTGGTGAGGTGATCGGCATTCGGCGTGATGAGCAGCGTGGCCACGTTATTAGTCTCATCATACTCCTGGACCGTGTTGTATGGGTCTATGACCAGTCGCCCCAGCTTGGTCCCGGTCGTCATGTTGTCCAGGTAGAAGTTGAACTCATACAGTTGAGTATGGGCCAACGAATTCACCTGGATGGTTTGGCCCCGCTGGCCTTGGACTTCCAGGTAGATCAGGAAGGGCTTGGTCACATCCTGGGTCCAGTCGGAGTTCTGGATGTTGCCGTAGACGCGGTTGGTTGCGGCGTCATAGAACAGCCCGAAGACCACCAGCTCCGGCCTCAGGTCGTTAGCTGAGACCACGGTCTGAGCGGTGGTTTCGTTGATACCTGAACTGACGCGCGAGCAGTCCAGCCAGACATTGGGGTCAGCGTTGAGGTCGGCCACCACGGACTTCAAGGTGAAACTGCCCGTCTGAGCCAAGAACAGGCTGCCAGAGAAGGTGTGGCTTGCTCCGGGTTGAATTGTGACTGGCGTGCTTGAGTAGCTGCTGATGTTCACCAGGCTGCTGCCAGACATCTGCTTGACCGCGCCGATCAGAGTAACGGCTTGAGGGCCGGTGTTCTGAATGGTGAAAGCCAGGCTGATGCTGTCATTTTGGACCACCGGCGGTGGCCAGTCTGAGACACTCACGGCTTGGGTTAAAGTAACCGGAGCGGTGGTGCTCGGGAAGGCCGGGGTGGTCACGGTGATTGGCTCGGTCGTGTCCAAGACGTTGCCGAAGTTATTAATGGCTCTCAAGTAGACCTCATAGGTCGTCTGCTCTTGCAGGCCGGAGATAACCAAGGTGTTGTTCTGGAGCTGACCGACGTAGCTGTCATTGAGGTAAATCTCGGTGAAACTTTGGCCCATAGCGTTGCCCCAGACTTGGATGGAAGTTGGGGTGAGGGCTTGGGCTTGGAGGGTGAGATCGGGGATTGGACCAGAGGGTGGAGGGACGAGGGCGATAGTGATGGGATACGAATCCGGATCAGGACCACCGAGGTCACCGCCACCAGAGTCAATGATAGCGTCGTGGATAGTGACATTTTGACCAGACCGCCAGAGCAACATTTTGTCACTCGTGGCGTTACTGAAATCCTGGCGAGTATACTGCAGACCGGCGGTACCAATTTGGCCACCGGTATCGGTCCACGGGTATTCACCACTCCAGGGTTCGCCGAGGACAACGGGCCCATTATTGTTTAGATAATAGAGCCGGAATCCTTGCTTGAGCAGGTAGGCTTTCGAAAGCCCCTCGTTATAGACGAGGGTGTATTCGTCAACGGTTTGCTCATTTTTGAAGTCTTGGAGCGTTACACCATTCCAGCTGTGAACGTACTTGGTGCCACCGTTGTTGTCATGAGGAACTCCCAGAACAGAGAGACCGCCGTAACGGTTGTAGGCTTCGGCGATGGCTTGGGATTCGGTTTGACGCCACTTCGGGTCATTCTCGTACTGGCCAACCACTATGCTCTTTGCCCGCACCCAGCCTTCGACTTCGTAGCCATGGCTACTATAGAAAGTAACTGAGTACGTGTTGTTGGCATTCTTGACGATGTCGAGTTCTGGATCGCGAAAACAACGATTGCGATTCCAGTTCTGCTCGATGATGCCGAGCTTACCAGTGGCCAAATTGACTGATGTGACAATGGCCACATGACCAACACCAGCGCCATCGAAGCAGAGGATGTCGCCGGTGAGGGGTGGAACTGTGCTGATGTCATTGGGGTAGGCGAAGAAGTCTGCTGACCACTCCAACAACGCCTTGTTGTACATCTGATTGGCAGTGCCAATCGAGTCAAAAGGTAGACCGAAAACACCACCTGTGGTAGTGAGCCCGTAAAACCGTCTGACATACTCAACGCACTGCCATTTTGCGACATCAAAGTCGACTCCCTCATCCGTTCTAGCCGTATACTCGCCGTTCGAGTACGCCTCAATGTCCATGTACTCGCCGAGGTAATCACCGACATTCTTGTCTTGGCTAAACGCAGGTTGGATGCTCAGCATGGACAGAAGGACGATGAAAGTGCCAAAAAGCACTTGCGGAATTCTTGAAGTCTTCATGAGACTTCTCCTTTCAGTTGTAAGGATCATTTTCCTCTTACTAAAAGAGGGAAGCTGAACTAGCGATGCTAGGAACTCCCCTTAATTCTCAAATACATAGCTTGAGAGTTAACGGGAACTCCCGGCGCTATGTTGGTTAGTTGCTTTGAAATTTTAATTAATTTTCATAGTAGAAATAATTTTATCCACTACTTGTATACTATAACCAAGGGAGCTGCATATTTGTGATGTTGTATCAATCTTATCACAACCGCTACCAAGTATTAAATAATTATATTGATTATCTTCTAGTAGAATGGAGTAATTCGATGAGTTAAGGCTTTGAGAATAGAAACCATTGAGTTTGTAACCGGCTAAATCAAACGTTTTCAATAATTCATTTTCTGAATGGTAAGATTTGTTAAACTCATCTTGAGTGAATTTTTTGTCCATCAAACCAATAGCAAACATATAATCCTGCCATGGTAATGGTCTTACTACAACCGTAAAGATCTTCCCGACACCATAAAATCCTTGCAAAGAAGACTCGTGGAGTACAAATTTTACGCTACCAATTTTCTCCGGATACTTAAACTCAAACCCATACTGCTCATTTTTGTAGGTCTTCCAGTTCGAAGTATCAATCTCCGCACCTTGATTAATGTTGGCATTCTGATTGGTATTCACCGGAATACTCGGCTCAGGTTTGGTAATCTGCACATACACCAAAGCAGCCAGAGTTAAACTAGCTAGTAAAATTAGGCTTAAAAATAGGGTTTTCTTGGTCATATTGTTTAAGTTAGTTAACAAGTTAACAAGTTTTCAAGTTAGTAAGCTGTTAAGTTTTCAAACTGGCAAACTGATTTTAGCTAATTTTACATAAAAATAACACAGCCGGGCGCTATGTTTTTAATCTTTATTCTGTAGTTATTCTAGCTCTAAGATATGCTGATGTCAAGGGCAGACGGCTTTGTGTCAACGGGAAATAGAAATGTCATACTTGGCGGGATTTAGAAACGTCATACTTTGACAGTTTGTAAGGCTGGTTGTTTCTGGTTGTTTAATGGTGGCGGGTAAAACCCAGGGAATGG
>Ga0209542_10007737_pt1 | contig 20316 bp, 16 predicted proteins | sample RifCSPhighO2_01_FD_184028 | JGI IMG/M metagenome (GOLD analysis project Ga0209542, IMG submission 184028) | Soil microbial communities from Rifle, Colorado - Rifle CSP2_plank highO2_0.1 (SPAdes) (version 2) | ecosystem: Environmental > Terrestrial > Deep subsurface > Rock core/Sediment ...
TTTGTCGATGCTGAGCATGCGGTTGACCCAGATTATGCTAGAAAAATTGGTATAAAAATTGACGAACTTTTAATTTCCCAGCCAGATACCGGTGAACAAGCTTTGGAAATCGTGGAGACTTTGGTTCGTTCCAACGCGGTGGACGTAATCGTCGTTGACTCCGTAGCGGCCCTCGTGCCAAAGGCAGAGATCGAGGGTGACATGGGTGATGCCCAGATGGGTTTACAAGCCAGGCTCATGAGTCAGGCCCTTCGAAAATTAACCGCGGTCATTAGTAAATCCAAAACTGTTTTGATCTTTATTAACCAGACTCGCATGAAGATTGGCGTGTATTTTGGCAACCCAGAAACTACGACTGGTGGTGTGGCTTTAAAATTCTACTCTTCAATCCGGATTGAGATCCGCCGCGCCGCTCAAATTAAACAGGGAGATAAGGTCATTGGTAACCGCGTTAAAGTGAAGATTGTTAAGAACAAAGTTGCCCCGCCGTTCCGCACCACCGAATTCGACATTATGTATAACGAGGGTATTTCCTTATCTGGCGATTTGTTTGATACTGGTGTCACCTACAAAGTAATTGATAAAAAAGGTAATTCTTACAATTATGGTGAAGAAAAATTAGGAGTCGGCAGAGAAACGGCTAAGAAATTTTTAAAAGATAACCCAAAACTTATCGCCGAGATTAGAGACAAGGTTTGGGAGGTGGTAGAACGAGGCGAGGCGCCAGACGAGGAAGAAGGCAATCCGGGCGAACCAGCCGACGAAGAAGTGCCTTTGCCACAGGAAGAATAATATTTAAACCCCCAGAAAACTTGGGGGTTCTTTTTTACAAACAATTGTCCACTTGCCAAATCGGCTAAAAATATATACCATACTAGTTAAGTATAAGTTATAACCTTAAATTTTATGCCCTACGCTCTAATCGAATTACCGTATAAATATGATGCGCTTGAACCGCACATTGACGCGAAGACCATGGAGGTGCACCACACCAAGCATCATCAAAAATATTTAGATAACTTCCAAGAGGTCGTGAACAAATATCCGGATCTCGCGGATAAGACTGCGGAGGAGATTCTCCAAAAAATTAAAACCATTCCAGTAGAAGAAGCCGACCGAGTAAAAATTAAAAATAACGGGGGTGGTTTTGTCAACCACAACCTCTATTGGTTGATTATGGGTCCCGAAAAACAGGCGGATGAAACGTTAATAAAAAACATTGAAGACCGCTGGGGGGCACTCGAAACCTTTAAAGAAGAGTTTACCAAGATTTCTCTTAGTCATTTTGGTAGTGGCTGGAGCTGGTTAGTACGCGATGAAAGCGAGGTTTTAAAAATGTATTCTTTGCCCAACCAAGATTCGCCCCTATCTCTCGGCCACGAACCAATTATTGGGCTGGACCTTTGGGAACATGCTTACTACCTTAAATACCAGAATAAAAGACAAGAATACATTGAGAATTGGTGGAAGGTGTTGAAGTTGTTTTAACAAATTCAGGCCTTTAGTGTAGAATATTATTGCATCATAAAGTCTAAGAGTAATCTTGGACTTTTTGTTTAGAATGTATAAGTAGATCTAAAGTTTACGCTAGCCCGGACAAGAACTTATCTACACTCATTGTCCTAATCCCGTCTTTTAAATAATCTATTCCCGTACCGCCTCCGACCACTTGATATTGAAAAGGAATTCTCAACCTATCACCAAAATATTTCAAGTGGGACGAGGGGCTGGTGTCGTTTTGTTTCACTTCGACGCTAAACCAAGGCTTGCGATCTACTGTTAACAAAAAGTCTACTTCTCGCCCCTCGGTATCACGTAAGTAATACACCTCGGCTTTGAAACCAAAATAATCATAAAGCAAGTGCGCTGTCTTAAGCAAGTGAGAGGCAACCATATTTTCTAACCGAGCAGCTTCATTTTCAACCTGCGACCAGTCCCACATATACATCTTGGGTTGTTTTCGTAACGACTTAATTAAACTAGACTTAAAAGGATAAATTCTAAAATGGTAGTAAAACCTCTCTAGCATATCCACCCAACGAGAAATCGTTTTGTGAGTTACCGCCAGGTCTTCTTGCAAAGAATTTAGAGACAACAAAGATCCTACTTTGCTAGGTAATATATCTGATAAAACTTGGAGCAATGAGATGTCCTGAATATTTTCCACATCTCGTATATCCTCTTTAATTAAACGTTCCGAGCGCTCATTGTGAAAGCGTCGTAGTGTTTGAGGGTTTTTCGCCAGATACGGTTCGGGAAATCCACCATAAGTGAGGAGATCAGAAAAAGCCCGGCTTATCTTTTTGTCTTTTAAAAATTTTATTTCATCAAACGGTTCGGTCTGCCAACCCTCACCCATCACTTCTCTAACACTAAACGGGTGTAAACGAAAATAATGATAACGCCCCAATAAAGAATCTCCCCCTCGACGATACACATCCAATCGTGCACTGCCGGTAACTAAAATGCTAAATTTGCCTTTATAAGTATCATAAATCCCTTTGATATAATTTTTCCATGATCGGTATTTGTGTAATTCATCAAAAATAATTAGCTTAGCATCAGCTGGTATATTGTTGCTGATTATCATCTTTCGTTGTTCTGCATTATCCCAGTTTAAATATGCCCGAGATACGTAGTCTTGCTCGCCGATATATTTGGCTAAAGTAGTTTTGCCGACTTGTCGCGGCCCTCCAACGAATACCATTTTTTCTTTTAAATCCGAGAGTATGTGGGATTCTAAATATCTAGGTTTAAACATAAAAATAAGAGGTAATTAATACTGCCTTATTATACCATACTCCAAAAAATAAGCAAACTTTTTGGAGTATGGTATAAACTATCGGAATTTAATTTGGCTAATTTAAGAGAAATTTAAATTTTTCATACAAATAGAGGGGCGCCGCGAGGTGTTTGACGGCGCCAAAAGCGTTCAGGCAGGCCCATGGGGCCTCCTTCTTTCTCGCGCGGTCAAGGGCGGATATCCGTCCCGGACCGTAGGCGCGAGAATCCTTGGTCGTTCTCCGAAACTGGGGACACCCGTGTTCCCAGACCAGGAACGACCTCGAGAACCAAGAATGTCCGTCTTCCGTGAGCGGCGCCGGCCGAATAGCCGACGACGTAGGCAAATCGCCCGCGGAAGAAGACTTTGCCGCGCGTTCCAGCGAGGTCGCGCGGCCAACCTCGTACAAACTGGCTCATGACACACCTCCGTTCCGAGCCAGTGTCTCAAGGGTAGTATACCACAGTCTCAATTTTTGTCTTTCTCGCCTTTTTTGCCAGTGGATAACCTCCCTCGACAACTCTCTCTCTCTTTGTTACAATGGGCTGTTTCCTGGAAGACCCCAGGCAACGCCAAGCCCCAGGCGGTGTGGGGTGAGTTAGGAAGACGATCATGTTTGATCGGGTGTGCGTGAACTTCGCGTGGATTACACGCACGGATGGCACCAGGGACGTCGCGGTGATGTTCTCCGACGAGACGTGGGCGGGCATCGTCCACGAGGAGTGCACCGCCAATTCCGGTACGGCCACCACCCTTCCCTTCGATCAGCCCTTCGACCATGAGTGGACGGCGATCGGACAGGACGACCGCAAGCTGTACAACAGCATGCGCGGCCTTGATCTCGTGGTCAAGGGAAACGAGCCGATGGTTCGTGCCCTGCTCCGCAAGGCGCTCTCCGCCCTGATCAAGTCGCTGGCCCGCGATCCGAGCTTCCACTCGCGGAAGTTTTTCCGCAACTCCGATGAGAAGGCCGTGGTCCTGAAGGAGAAGCCCCTGGGCCGTGCCAGCCTGAGCCCGCCCCCGAAGACCAGCGAGAAGAGCTGACCATCAGCGGCCAATTCCGGCCACTCACTACGCACAACAAATGCGTCGCTTCCCAGTGACGCCCTTAGACAAAAATTATCAATTGTTGTCTAAGGGAAACTGGGAAGTGATTAAACGGAACACATATTATCCAACACTACGGTGTTGGATTTTTGTTTTCTTTTTTATATTTTTTGTTTCTTCTTCATCATTATCAAATAATATGGTATAATTCCTTTGCAAATACTTTTGCGAATTTTATGTTACCTACCGATACATTAAAAGAAGTAATTAAAAAATTTAAACTTGTCCCCGCTTCAACCATACGTTCTTTGGCGGCCAAGGCAGAAAAACAAAACAAGGAGTTTGAGGATGTTTTGGTTGCCGAAGGACCAATTTCGGAAGAAGAACTATATGAAAAAGCGGGAAAATACTTAGATTTTCCGTTTATTGGCCTTAAAGGCAAAGAAATTAAAAAAGAAATATTAAATTTAATCCCCGGGCCTTTAGCCGGCACCCACCAAGTGGTCGCTTTCGATAAAGACGCCACTGAACTAAAACTCGCAATGACTGACCCGACGGATATCCAAACGATTGAATTTCTGCGTCGAAAGACAGGGTTGGAGCCCAAGGTATTTATTACCACCCCAGGAGACCTAAAAGATGCCCTCCGCCGCTACCATGCGGAATTGGAAGATGATTTAAAAATTGTTTCGGATAATGGTTCGGGGACAGTTAATGCCAAAGATTTAAAAAAGGCGGCGGAAGAATTACCGGTCATTAACATTATTAATAGTGTCCTAGAACATGCGGTTTACGAAGGGGCGTCGGACATACATATCGAGCCGGGTGAAAAAGAAGTGGTTATTCGTTACCGTATTGATGGTATCCTAAAACCAGTCATGACCTTGCCTAAGGCCATTCAAAATGGTATTACGGCCAGAATTAAAATTCTGGCTAATCTAAAGCTAGATGAGCATATGATACCGCAAGACGGGCGTTTCAAAATCCAGATCCAGGATGAAAAACTAGCTTTCCGTGTTTCCATTCTCCCGGTCTATGACGGAGAGAAGGTGGTGATGCGTCTTTTACATGAAGGTACTAAACCATTAACTCTCGATCAGCTCGGCTTCTTACCAAAAATTAAAGAAATTGTTGAACAGGCGATTAAGAAACCACACGGCATGATTCTCGTGACTGGCCCGACTGGTTCTGGTAAAACCACCACGCTTTATTCCATCTTAGGTATTTTAAACCAACCCGGTGTAAACATTTCAACAATTGAAGACCCGATCGAGTACCGTGTCGCTGGGGTTAACCAGAGCCAGATTAATCCAAAAGTTGGTTTCACCTTTGCTTCTGGTCTTCGTTCTCTCCTCCGTCAAGATCCAAACGTCATTATGGTCGGTGAAATCCGTGATGAAGAAACGGCCGAAATTGCTATTCACTCGGCTATGACGGGCCATCTGGTGCTATCCACTTTACACACCAATGATGCTCCAACGGCCTTGCCCCGTTTAACGGATATGGGCGTAGCGCCATTTCTGGTCGCCTTTACGGCCAACATCATTGTGGCCCAACGCCTAGTCCGAAAAATTTGTCCACACTGCAAAAAAGAATATAAATTAGAAAAAAATGCCGTGACCGATCTTTTGCGAATATTTGATGTTAAAAAAATGGGAGCACTGTTCGAAAAATATGCTGACCTTAAAGTCAAAGAAAAAACTCTGGAAAGCATGACTTTCTACCAAGGTGCGGGTTGCCGTCGTTGTGGGGATACTGGTTACAAAGGGCGCCAAGGTATTTACGAGGTGTTAGAGATAGATGACAAGTTAACCCAGATTATTAATGCCCGCGGCACAGCGGAAGAAATTAAAAAGTACGCCCGAGAAAAAGGTATGCTAACCATGTCGGAAGATGGTCTGATTAAAGCCAAACTTGGTATTACCACTATTTCTGAAATACTTCGCGTTACCAAAGAATAACTATGTTTGCGACTAAAAATTCACCAACCATCGGGAAAGAGCCGGTGGTATCCGAAAATAAAATTGATGCTTGGATTACGGATCATTTGACTCGGATACCCATGGTTTTAAAGATGCTTTTTATCTACCATCTTAAAACCATGATTAAGGCTGGCTTACCGATTGTTAACGCTCTGCAAGTTTTGGGCCAGGAAATTGAAAACAAGCGACTTAAAAAAGTGATTGGCAAAATTAAAGAGGGAGTAGAAAAAGGTAAACAGTTAAGCGAGGTTTTGGCTCTCTACCCCAAGGTTTTTCCACCAATCTACGTTAGTATGGTCGCGGCCGGCGAAGCTGGTGGCCGAATGGAAGAAGCTTTGGATCAGATCCATATCCAGATGAAAAAAGGCCACGAACTAACGAGTAAGGTTCGTGGGGCGATGGTCTACCCCGCGGTTATTTTAGTCGCTATGGTTGGCATCGCGATCGAGGTGGTGGTCTTTGTTTTACCGAAAGTGATGGTCATGTTTAATGATTTTAATGCCGAGCTTCCCTTACCAACCAAAATTTTGATCGCTATTACCGAAGGAACGCAGAAATACGGCATATTTATGGCCATTGGCGCGGTAGCGATAATCGTTGGTTTTATTCAGCTCATAAAAATTCGCTCGGTTAAAGAAAAACTCCATGCCTTTAATTTGATTTTACCTTTGGCCGGTCCGATCATTAAAAAAATTAACTTGGCCCGTTTTACTTTGACTCTTTCTTCGCTAATGCAGAGTTCGATTCCGATTATCGACGCGGTCCGAATTACCTCGGAAGTACAAAGTAACTTGGTTTATAAAAACAACTTACTAATTGTTTCGGAAAAACTTAAAAAAGGTGAACCACTCTCCGAGATTCTAGCTGAATTTCCCAAGGCTTTCCCGCCGATGGTAACAGAAATGATCATGGTTGGCGAACAGTCGGGTGAGGTGGAACATATGTTAAAAGAATTGTCTGACTATTATTCAAACGAAGTGGATAACACGATGAAAAATTTTTCAACCATTATTGAACCGGTAATTATTTTAATTCTTGGCCTGGCTGTGGCTGGCATCGCGGTCGCAGTTATCATGCCAATGTATTCTTTGGCCGAGAGTTTCTAATTATGTTTTTACAAAATCCCTTTACGGGTGCCTTTGGCCTAAACATCGGCGACCTGTCCATAAAATTAATGCAGCTAGAACGGCGGAAAAACCTTCGCGGCCACAATTATTATCATGTCAAAGAACTTCGTACCGCTCCCCTTTCCCCTGGTTGTATTGTAAACGGAGAAATTCAACAACCTGAAATGATCCGTAAAAAAATCCTTTATCTCCTTGGCCGGGAAGGCCGATACAAGGCGATTAAGTCTCCCTGGGTAGTGGCCGACCTACCAGAACCAAAAACTTTCTTAAAAGTAATTACCCTGGACGCCAACCCTGATCAAGTGACCGAGGAAGATGTCGTCTATCAGGCCAAAAAACACCTACCTTTTGAAATTGAAGAAACCTACCTTGATTGGAAGGTTTTGGGCAGTAATTCCGACAGCAACCACGCCAAAGTCTTGGTGGGGGCAGTACCAAAAGTAACGGCTGATTCCTATACTTATCTTTTAGAGAGCGTCGGCCTAACCCCCCTGGCTTTAGAAATTGAGGTCTTGTCGATCGCGCGGGCGCTCGTACCCGAACACAGTCCAGAAGAAAAAGCGAGTGCTATTTTAGACCTTGGCGCAACCCGCTCCTCTTTAATATTTTTCGACCATGAGGGAGTAAAATTTAGTACACATTTAAATTTCTCGGGCGAGATTCTAACCACCGCGATCGCCCAAGAGATGAAACTGGACTACGACCGAGCCGAGACTTTAAAAATTGAGAGGGGAATTACTTATTCCAAACAAGATCCGAAATATCTAAAAATAATTTCAAAATTTACCGATGAATTAGTAAGTGAAGTTAAGAAAGCGATTAGTTTTTACCAGGAACATTTCGCCGAAACCGACCCGATTCAAGAAGTAAACCTCTGCGGCGGATCCGCTTCTTTAAAAAACTTGCCCGAGACGATTAGCCGAAAATTAAAGGTGCGAGCGACTGTTTTACCACTTTTACCGGTTCTTAAATTTCCCGGCCAATTAGCCACCCATGCTAGTGGTTCTTCTTTAGCTTCCGTGGTTGGTTTGGCCTTACGCGCCGCACAAAATCCTTTTTTGCTTAAAGATTAATATGTTCCGCCAAGCTGTAAACCTACTGCCACCACCGAAAAAATCTAAGTTGGAAAACCTGGTCCGCTTTATTTTCGTTAAAAACATGCTGGAGATTGTCCTCATAACCGCAGCAGTTTTGGCGATTAGCCTTATTTGGAGCTGGCTAACCTTGCAGGAAGATTTTAATTCTCTTTCCGAAAGCGCGATCGTTGTTAGCCAGGAATTTACTACCCAAAACCAAGAAGTCCGGGACGCCAATCGACGTTTAGAAAATTTTAACAATGCTGGCCAAGGTTTTAAGAGAATGTTGCCAGAACTATTAACTGTAGCGGATAATCTGCCGAAAGATATTACCTTAAACAGTTTAAACATTAACCGGGCTGATTCAAGTTTGAGCATTAGTGGTAGCGCTTTAACGCGACAAGCACTTCTAGATTACCAAGAAAAATTAAAAGAGATTACCTGGCTAGAAAATGTTTCTTCGCCGATTTCCCGCCTTTTACAAAAAGAAAACATTCCGTTTGAATTTAAAATTAAAATTAAAGGCTGGCCCAGTCTTTAAAAAATATGCACACGTCGCAAGAAAAGAAAGTCTATATTCTCCTTATCGCCATTAGTCTCTTAACTATCGGCATTGTTTTAGGTGTAATCTACCCGACGACAAACGATATTAACAACCTAAAAGAAGAGACCGCCAATCTAAAAAATTTCTTGGAAAAACGCTACCAACGTACTGTGCAATCGCGAAATTCTGTCCATAAAATTGAGGCGGTAAGAGAACAGGTGGCGCTTTTAGACAAACACCTTTTCAAATCTGGACGAGAACTGGAGTTTATCACCCTCCTTGAGAATTTATCCCCGAAATTTAAGCTAGAACAAAAAATTAACAGTAGTAACTTAGACGACCCCAACAAACAGGCGCTCCAGTTTAATCTCATCCTTAACGGCAGTTACAAGAACGCCTTAAGATATTTAAACGAGCTAGAAAATTTGCCTTATTTTATTAAACTAGAAAATATTTCTTTGTCTCCCACCGGACAAAGTCCGGAAAAAGATAGCACGGTCCGTTTGGTCTTAGACATTTCCCTATATGTTTCTAAATAAACCGCTCAATCTGAAATTAAGACCGCCCGGTAAATACGCCGGTTGGCGATTATTGAGCATACTACTCATGGGCGTCTTACTTTTAGCATCCCTCTTTACATATTACTTTATTTACAATAATATCTATACGACCCTAGCTGATGCTAATGCGGTTATTGCCCTGAACTCGCAGATTGGCGGAGAAACTGTCGACCAGGGGGCTTATGAAAAATCCTTAGTACTACTCGCAACCAAAGAAACGCCCTACATTATTCCAACCACAACCCGAGACATCTTCCGAAACAACATTATAGAGATGTATGAGACAAAAGCAAGCACCACAACTACCACCACCGTCCCCGCCACACCATAATGAGGTCTGGTTTGTTTTGGGTCGCGAGAGCCGCATCTCAGCCGCAGAAATTGCGGCTTATTTAAATTTAGATATTCAGGATCTTCCAATTGAAGGGAAAATACTGCGTCAAAAATTAATGACTCTAGACCCGACAATAATAAACAGCTTAGGCGGAACCGTAAAAATTGGGACAAGACTTTACCCAGAAACCTTGATTAAAACCGAGGAGGACTTGATAAAAACAATTATCCAATACTTTAGAGATGAACCAGGTAGAAAAAAGGATTTTGGGTTAAGTCTTTATTATGAAGATGATGTGCACTATTCGTCCCACGACGGATTGGGTAAATTAGGAAAGAAGATAAAAAAAATATTAACGGAAGATGGAATCCCCGCTCGTTATATTTTTGATTCCGAGGCAGAACTTTCCAGTGTCTCAGTTAAAAAAAATAACCTGCTGGATAAAGGCGTCGAATTTCTCATTTTAAAAAAAAATAATAACGAATATCTTCTCGCCAAAACAATCGCCGTTCAACCATTTGAAAAGTTTTCCGAACGAGATTTTGACCGGCCGGGTCGAGATGATTTTAGTGGTATGTTACCGCCCAAACTGGCTATGATGATGATAAATCTGGCGCGCGCCAACAAAAACAGCACCTTACTCGACCCCTTCTGTGGTTCGGGGACAGTTTTATCTGAAGCGCTCCTACTGGGTTTTTCTAACGTTGTTGGGACCGATCTTTATGATAAAGCAATAACTGACACGGAAAAAAATGTTCAATGGCTCAAAGAAAAAAACCCGGCAATATCTAACTTTTCCACCCGAGTATTTCAGGCTGATGTACGCGATTTAGACCATAAAATTAATCACCGCTCCGTCGGCGCGATTGTAACCGAACCATACCTTGGCCTAGCTTGGCGCGGAAAAATCGACCGAGCAAAACTTGATACCCAAATAATAGAATTAAAGGAGCTTTACTTAAGTGCTTTTAGAACTTTCACAAAAATACTCGCACCGGGTGCGCCAGTGGTATTCCTGGTTCCCCGTTTTTGGGTTAATAACAAATGGGTAACGATTGACATTAAAAAACCCATTCTGAAAATGGGTTTTGCGACCGAATCTTTACTTAACAACGAAGATTTTCTTTTATACCACCGACCAGGACAACAAGTGGCGCGCGAGATCTGGCGGTTTAGGTATTAACATGGAAATAGCAGACATCGCCGTCTCTAACGATATAATCTTTTCCTTCTAGCCGGAGTTTCCCGGTTTCTTTTATTTTCGCCCACCCACCGTAGTCAACAAAATCTTTCCAATTGGTAACATCGGCTTTAATGAAACCTTTAATAAAGTCGGCATGGATAACCCCAGCCGCTAGCGGGGCTTTAGTACCCTCGGAAATTGTCCAGGCTCTTGTTTCTGGCTCACCAGAAGTAAAGTAGGTAACCAAGTTTAACAATTTGTAACTTGCTCTAATTAATTTCTCTAATCCTGTTTCTTCTAATCCGAGACTTTTTAAATATTCTCGACCCTCCTCTATAGAGAGGTCGGCTAGTTCGGCTTCCAACTTGGCACTTAAGGCAATCTGTTCAGTTAAACTACCGGCTAATTCAGGAACCGGAGCCGTTTTGCCTTCATCAGAATTAATAACATACAACATTGGTTTGGCAGTGATCAACTGTAATTCTTTTAGGAATAGGCGCTCATCGTCTTTAAGTTCGAGGAGTCGCGCCGGTAAACCTTTTTCCAAATGGGCATTTAATTTTTCTAAAAACTCCATTTCCTTTTCTTTCTCTTTAGCCGCCGAACCCTTGGCGGCTTTTTTAGTATTCTCTAAACGCTTAGAGGCGGTTTGCAAGTCAGCCAAGGTCAATTCCAAATTAATTATTTCCGCATCGTCTTTTGGATCAACCCGGTTATGGACATGAATAACGTTGGAATCGCTAAAACTACGAACGACTTGCGCGATCGCATCCACCTCGCGAATATGTGATAAAAATTTATTCCCCAACCCCTCTCCTTCTGAAGCACCCTTAACCAAACCGGCGATGTCGACAAATTCAATAACCGTTGGAACAATTTTTAAAGATTTAGAAACATCAGAAAGTTTTTGCAACCGGTCATCTGGTACCTCAACCACCCCGACGTTTGGATTAATGGTACAAAAGGGATAATTTTGGGCATCAGCCTGCTTGCTGCGAGTCAAGGCGTTAAACAACGTAGACTTTCCAACATTTGGCAGACCAACAATTCCAATAGAAAATGACATACGAGGCTAAAATTTATACAAATAAATTGATAAGTCTTTATCTGTGGGGCGATCAACGACTTCGGGTACTAAACTGTGAATCGGAAAAACATAACTTAGGACACGGCTCCCTGGTTTTAATTCTTTTTTAAACTTGGTAACTAATTTTTCTTTAAGCGTGTTTGGTAAACCAAAAACATATACCACATCGGCTTGACTCAAATCTTCATTAAACAATGACTTCAATTTAAAATGCGCGTTTTTATCTTGTAAGACCAACTTTTTTAGAACCGAAAACAAATACATTGGTAAAGCCAATTCGATGCCGGTTGCTTTTACTCCCACCTCGGCGGAAGCACCAAATACCGTCGTGCCCGTGCCACTACCAAGATCGTAAAAAATCTCTCCGGGTTTCAGACCAGCCAGTTTGAACGCTCGTTTTAGATCTCTTTTCCTAGTAGGAACCCAGGGGGCAAGGGACAAAGACGAAAAAGCCAAAGAAAACATGAGAACAGCGATAATAAGCAATAAAACTAAGTAAACATTGGTCATAGTGCTCGTATTCTACTAGTTAAATGGTTTTTTGTCCAGAAAAAATCCCTCGACATTTTGTCGAGGGAGCTTGATGGGGGTTTGTTCTTGAGTTACTTTATTGGGCTCTTTAAAAAGTGACGTTCCAAATCATTCAAAACAACCTTGTCTTCCAAAATTATGTCATCCCGTACTAATGCCTCATTTGTTTTAAACCATTGTCCATAATCTCCTTCCCCTATAATACATCCTTTTTCCCAATCATTTTCAGGAGTAAATATATAAACATTCTTAATACTTCCTAAAAACTCATAATGATTAAAAAGTTCAACCCGTTTGATGTCGAGGTTAAATCCTAACTCTTCTTTAACTTCACGCACCAACCCCTGTTCGGGTGTTTCTCCCTCTTCACAGCCACCGCCCCAAAACCCGAAATGATTTGACAGTTTCATGTCAGAAGATCTTCTTTGTAAAAAAACACTGATTATCTCCGTTTGAATACGAATGGGAAGAAGAATAGAGACTAACCTTTTCTTTTTCATAGAGTAAACTAGTGGACCCTACCGGATTCGAACCGGTGACCTTCTCCATGCCATGGAGACGCGCTAGCCAACTACGCTAAGGGCCCTAAAAGCTTGGATAGTATAGCTTAAGAACTGAAGAAAATCAAGAGGCGGGTGGTGCCTCCGGAGCGGGGCTAGTTGGCAACTGCGAAGGGGTGGGGGTTGGTTCGACTACTACGGGTGCGGGTGTTGCCGGCGCTTCCTCTGGGACTGGTGCAGAAACGGTTTCGCTGGAAGGTGGAGGCGTCTCTAGGGCTTCGCTTGGCGTAACGGGATCGGCTGTCGGCCCCGAAGACGGGGTTTCTTCGTTGGTGGAATCAGAAGAATTTTCATCGTTAACTGGGGAGGCGCTTTCTTCAACAGGCGGAGGTGTTGGTGAGTTCGGAATATCACTATCGTCTCCAGAGGTTGTTGGTGTGGGTTCATTAGAACTTCCGCTTGGTGTCGTGGGTGGGGTATTCACGACCGGTGGTTCGATGGTTGGGACCACTTTGCGTTTCGCGATAATCACCCAATCAAAGGTGGCGCTACTCTGCCCACCACCAGTCTCCTTAACCACGAATCCTTCTTGGTTTTTTTCTTTTACAAAAATTCCACTGGCTTCACCTGAAGTTAGGGTAACATTAACTTTTAGCGTTTCGTCGCTATTGATTATCTCTTTAGTAGGTATGTCAAAAGCGATCCGCGCCTCGCCAGAAACTAACTTGTCACTGCCGGAAATTATTATTTCATCATTATATGAATTGACGGCATATAATGTTTTTTCACCTTCGGAAGTGTTTACCTTGGAAATCAAGCGACCATTGCCATCGATCAGCCAACGGCCATTCGTACCAATAATTCTCCCAACATTCAACAGGGCAAACCCCTGAAGATTTAAGTTACCACTAGTATAATTCAATGTTCCACTGTTATTGTTAATCTCAAGGTTATTTGGATTATTACCAAGAGCCAAACCTTGCACGGCCGCTAGTGTTTCGAGGTTTGATCTAATTTCATTAATGCTTTGATTGCGATTATAAACCCAGCCGGTTCTAATCAAAGCCATTATTTTCCCACTGCCAATCGTTAAAGAATCCAAGGCCACACCGATTACACCAACTACTCGCGCGTCATCTTTGGTTGGATCATAGCGCATGGCATGACCGGGAATCCCGGAACTGACCAAAAGATCACCCCGGCTAATTGGACCGTTTTCAGCACTAGCTTTAACCGGTACACGACCGACCATGGCCATAACAGCCGTATAGTCTGTTTTACCGTTACCAACCACGATCGTGGGGTTAGTTGATACCACACCAGAGACGGAGGTATCATACGCCCCACGACTTCGCCGATAAGTATCTGGGCTAGCTTCGTCTACTATCAGGACATCACCGGCCTCTACGGTGTCGTCAATTGCAATGTCTACTCGTTCGGCCAAGTCGCCGGGAGTACCAGGGGTACCGACTGTGGCGTTAGAAGCATTCAGGGTGCCAAGGGCATGAACATTGCCGTTTGCGGCAACAGAGAATACCGGATCATCATTGGAACGCAAAGAAATAATATAACGATCCGCACTAGTACTGGCGAAACTGGTAGCATTAAAGATAAAGGCTAATTTACCGGCGACATCTTCTACATAGTTATTTAAAATAGTAGCGGTAGAAAATCCAATTGTATTGGTGGCAGAAGCAGCGCCTGGAGTAAAAGAAAAATCCATATCGTCTCGACCGATCCCGAAGGAATAATCTATAGCAAAGGTAAAATCTTTGCCCCAAGCAAAAGAACTGGTGGCATTATTCACAACTGATTGGCCTAAAGCATAAGAATACTGACCGGTAACTGTGTTAGTGTGGCCAATCACTGTACCATAGTTTGCTGTATTAGTATTGTTCGATCCAATTCCAACACTATAATGTCCGCTCGCTTGGTTAGCAGATCCCAATGCAACCGAATAACTACCGTTTGATTGGTGCTCCTCTCCCACGGCGATAGATCCTTCTCCACTAACCTTATTGTTGCGCCCGAAGGAAACAGCGTAATTTCCCAGGTCACCATCTGACCAATAAGTATAACTATTATCCATGGCCCCAGCTACGAGTGCGCTTTTACGCGGATACCAAATAAACTGAGAGCCGGTGCTGGTAGCCAAAGTTGTTCCACTGCCATAGGTACCGCCCGCCATTATACCACCATCATTAGCTATACTTAATTTGAACTGCGGAGTAGTGGTCCCAACTCCGACAAACCCGGTATCGGCAATAAACAAACTACTGGTAGCTTCCCAGGCTGAGGCGCCATAACGGAAAATTTGACCAGTTGTCCCTGACGGCAGGTCGCCAATGATACCGAGAGTTGAGGTAGATACCCAGGTTCCTCGGCCGTCACCATCAGATTGCCAAAGTTGTCCGGTCGTACCGGCGGCATTGATAAAAAACGGGGTATAATCTACACCGCCGATTGTCAAAGTTGTGTTAACGGTAACAGTAGGAGCTTCGACTGCCCCGGTGGAACCCAAATTATTCACAAGCAATGTCCCATCTACCCCCAAAGACATAATGGCTGTAGCCTCGTTCTTCCAAGTCGCGAAAATTCGGCCGGGAGTAGCTGTCAAAGCACTATTAGCTGTAAATTCAAATGGTGCCGTTGAGGTATAACTATCACCTAAATTAGATAAAAATTTTAAAGTAGTACTCGTGGTTTTGCTTTCTACATAGCCGCCAGTTGCATTAGCACCGGCCTCTAGACCGTTATCTTGAGCAGAATTATAATTCAAAGTAATGGTCGGCGAGTCGCCGCCACGAATTACAACATTGGAATAAAGACTCGCGTCGCCTGTATCCAAAATAAGTATCGGGGCATTGACCGCGTTACCGAGAATGCTGATCGTACCCGGATTACTAGCGATAGTACCAATATTAAAAGAGCTGTAAGTAGAACCACCGGGAGAGGTGATGCTAAATCGTGCATCCCCGTCTAACATGGTCGACGTGCCCGAGACATAAATTTCAGTCGAGGTTACGTCGTTGAAGTTAAAATTACCCGAACTATCTGCCAACGGAACGTAGCTGGTAGTAGTGGGGGTGCTGGTGGCTATCCGGCCATCTAGATACAGAGCATTGAGAGCATAGGGAGAGGTGGTGATTCTTTTGCGTGGTAAGAGCGTTTCTGCTCCAATTGCAATCTCTAAATACAGGGCGGCATTATCTTTAAAAATGGTCGCGTCAATCGCTGAACCATCAGTACCACCAAGCTCAACCGAAAATAAACCGCTGGTGGGGGTGACACTAACCGCACCGGAATTATATTTTATACTTCCCGCGGTTGCATCGTCATATAGCTTAAAGGTCATGCTAAGTGTACTACTTGCCAAACTACTGCCAACCAAAAGTTTGCCCTGATAGGAAATGATCGTCGGCGGTGTGGCGGCCTGGGATGTACCATTGTGGAAAAGTAGGATTACAAAAACAAAAGTAACAAAACATAACCCAAGTACACTTAAAATTAGGGTTTTTCCCGATTTTTTCTTCTTTTCTTTTAATTCATCCATAACTGTGGCTGTTCCATATTATTATACTACTTCTCGCTTGTTTTTCCTACTGTGGATAATCCGTTGACCTTCTTTCTTAAACTAATATTTTTCGCCAATATCTTTTCTTCTTCTTTCCCGGTGTCAATCACCTCGGTTTTGTGTGGGACATACTCGGGTTTGTCATAAGTCACAAAATATTCACCGTCGCCAACCAAAAAGTTATAGCGCCCTTTTCGGTCAGTAACTTCAGTCGCGACTAATTTATTAAACTGGGCGCTAAAAAGTCTGGCTACCACTTGACGCAGAGGATTTTTGTTAGTTTCATCAGACACCATCCCCCAATTCTTGGGCTTAGGCGGCACAGCCAGTCTTCTAAAAAGCAGAAATAATACAAAATGGGCAACAAGCAAAACCCACATATACCAAGCCGGAGTCACATATAAGGAAGCGGCGGTAACCGCTAGACCAAGCCAGGCCAAAATATTTTGTATGATCCTACCAGCTCGCTCCCATTTTAAGCGAGCCGGTGTTTTAATTGCTCCACCTGGGTCAAGCGGAACATTCGGGGAAATGTTTGCTTCTTCTTGGGTAACCAAAATTTTCTCGCCATGGTAAATATCTCCTCGGTGACCATCTTGTTGGAAACCAGCCAAAAGAGCTGACGGAAATTTCATCGACCCTTTCTGCGCCTCAATCAAATATTCACCTGGCTCGGCCCAAAAAATGAAGCGGCCTTGTTTGTCGGTGACTTTAGTTTGCAATACCTTGTTAGTTTTTGCATTCAAAAGACGTACAATAACCAGGTCTAATGGTAATTTGTTTAACGAATTATATACCATACCCCAGGCCTGCCGTTTTTTTCTTCCTAAGAGAAGTGTGGGTTGCAAAAAGATAAAACGCAGGAGTGGCCAAATGCTTCCCCAAGAAATTAAAGGCACCGCACCCACGGCGACGACGGCGGTTGCTCCGGGTGCCACTACTTCACGAGCCACCTTTTCAACCCCCGGATCATCCTTGGCGCGATCGACATCTTTTGCTAAATTTTCTGCAGTTTTAAGACTTCTTTTAAAAGTGGCCTTACTTTTTTCTCCAATATTCTTTGCTACGTTCGAAATATTTTCTGTTATTGACGCTTCCGGATCAATTACATTCTCCAATTTTTCGGGTTTTAAAACTAGAGAGACATTTTCGTTAACCACGTTATTAGTAATCTTCACCACTTTCGTTTCATCGTAATAACTGTCTTTAATAATTTTTAGTTCGTAAAATCCATTGGGCATAACCCAACCATAGAGACCGTTGACGTCGGTGTAGAGACGACTGTTTTGTCCATAATTTTCTGCCACATCACTACCGCCACCGCGCGGACTTATGGTTACCTCGGCCCCGGTAAGTGACGTGTTGTCGTCGCCAATTACTAAGCCAGAGGGTAAACTGTTTAAAATAATAGCCAGGGAGTCAATTTGGCCGGCACCATAGTCTAATTCAAGATAAGAATCATGACGACCAATTTTGGGGAAAGTGAAATCGACAATATAAAAATCATTAGTGCGGTCTAACTCATACTTGTTGGAGGCGGTATAAAAAGTTACTTTCTCCGGTCGAGTGGTGAGATTTTTGGCATTCACTTTCAAAGTTGCCCGGGAATTGGCCAAACTGGTAATAATATTACTTTGAAAGGGCAAAGAAATGTTACGAAGTCCGCCAAAAAAATACAAGGAGGACAAGGTGATCTTGAATTCATCCGGCATATTGTTTTCGTCCGGGTTATATTCATCTGTATCATCAACGGAAATACAGCCAGGATCACTAGGAAAATCGATTTTGGCATCGCCATCATCGTCTTGCCCATTGTTGCAAGCCGCCGACCCGCCTTGATCAGAAGTACAACTGGGGAAACTACTACAATTGCTGTCAGCACAGTCTATTTGGTTGTCGCCATCATCGTCTTGCCCGTTGTCGCAGACCTCGGTTACGGGTGGAGCGCAGGCGCTGGAAGAGGCGCAGTCGGAATCAGCACAATCGATTTTTCCGTCGCTGTCATCATCGATAGAATTATTGCAAATCTCTGGAGTCGGTTCACGACAGGAGGCATCGTTAACACAGTCAGTATCAGCACAATCGATTTTGTTGTCTCGGTCGTCGTCTATTCCGTTATTACAAACTTCGTCGTGACTAGTGCAATTATCGGCGGCCGCACAATCGGTGTCAGCGCAATCAATTTTGGTGTCTTCGTCATCATCTACTCCATTAGTACAAATTTCCTGGTTGGGTGGCGGAGTGATTTTACCAGATAAAAATATGCCGCTACTGTGGTTGTTTGAAGTATCAACGGTGTAGAGGGTATAAAAATAAATAATGTTAAACTGAATATTGGTATCGGTTTTGGTAGCACCCGCCCCTTCGTAAATAATCGTACCATCACTTGGGCTAGTGGACCGGCCACCAATTTTTCGCAATAAAATTACTTTAGAAAAATCATTGTCTAAAGGATTGGTCCAACTCAAAACAATGGAGTTCGTCGTAGTAGTAAGAACGTAATTCCCCGCCTCGGTTGGAGGAACAGTGTCGTTAAGCGTGGTGAAGGTCTGGTTGGCGCTGGTAGCGCGATTGCCGCTAGCGTCAGCGCTCAAAATTCGGTAGTTATATAACGTGGCCGGCAGAAGATTAGAGAGGTTTAGGCCGTGGCTTAAGAGGAGGCTTACATCATTAACACTCTGCCCGTAGTTCGTTGTTAAACCATAATCAACCTGACTATCGGCCGCTTCATTCGTAGTCCAGGTTATGGCCGCACCGTTCAAACTAGGAGTGGCCAAAATATCACTAATGGTGGGGGCGGTCGTATCCTCGCCGGCCGAGGTTTGGAAACTACTATTCTCTTGGGCGCTATTGCCGCTCGCGTCAGTGCAAGTTATGAGAAAGGCATAGGCAGTACTAGGTGCTAAACTACTTAAATTGACAGTGAAATTACCACCGTTATTAGTCGGGGTAGCCGAGCTACCCAAATTTTCACCATAAACAAAAGTGCAACCACTTAGAGAAGAGTTGTCGGTGGCGGTCCAAGTTACTGTGGCACTATTAGCCGTAATATTGCTTGTGGCAACGCTACTAATCACCGGGGCTGTAGTATCTGATGGTGTTGGTGGTTCGCCAGAGCCACCGCACGAGCCGCAATCGGTTGAACAGGTTGAACAGGTTTCTCCATTGTCGCAGGTGCCATTGCCACAGGCGGATGGTACGGTTAAATCCAAATCAATGGTTTGCCCCGAACTAATGTTTACAAATAATAACAAGCCGGTTAGCACTCCCGCTCCGACAAATGAGGTTAATAATATTTTTATCCAGAATGTTTTAAACATTTCTTTTTCGACTTATGCTTTTTAAAACCAAGAGCAGAATAATTAAAATCAAAAGACCGGTGGCAATCGCTAACAGCCAGTCTGGTAGATACCACACTGCAATCTCTTGCTCAATTTGCGCTCCGGTTTTACCATAGGTAATGTCAAAATAAAGTCGATAGATCCCGGGCATTAACAACTTTTCATGCTCCCAAAGATTAGCTTGTAAACGCCTCTCTGAATTCGCAAGGATATCTCTTCCCAAAGAAAGTTTTTCCATCGCTACAAACTCGCCAAGGGGATCTTTTAAAAAAACCTTGCCCTGGACAGGCACTTCCACCGAGCTTAAATTCCTTAGATTTAACTCTACCACCCAAGGTTTAGAAAAGTAAACTGACTGAAGGGATACCAATTCTCTCACTTCCACTTTTTCCATGACTTCCCCTGCCACCTGCAAAGTTAGAAGACTAACAATTTGGCCGCTTAAACCAACCTCACCTTCTTCGGTTGGTAATTCTTTAACCGCCAGAGCCAAGTAGTAAGAGCCGGGCAGTGCGCCTTTCGGGATCACAATTCCATAATCTATCCTCCTCTCCTCCCCGGCATTAAGGGTTAAATCAGAGACACTCGTCTTAACCCAGTTTTCTGCTTGCGACGCTTGAAGTTCATAAATCACTTCGCCTTTTTCAT
>Ga0209542_10007738_pt1 | contig 20316 bp, 23 predicted proteins | sample RifCSPhighO2_01_FD_184028 | JGI IMG/M metagenome (GOLD analysis project Ga0209542, IMG submission 184028) | Soil microbial communities from Rifle, Colorado - Rifle CSP2_plank highO2_0.1 (SPAdes) (version 2) | ecosystem: Environmental > Terrestrial > Deep subsurface > Rock core/Sediment ...
TAAAAGGGTTTAGAAATATTCCGAAAGTTTTTTCTTTTTGGTATTCATTCGGATCAAAGGCCGGAGCCGCGGCAATGGCCCTGATCCTGCCGGTTTTTGGTTCGATAATTATCGCTCCCGCGCTTATGGCGCTCCATTTTTCCATAACTTTCACCGTTTCCGCTTCAACAAAACGCTGCAGATCAGGATCAATGGTCAGTGTTATATTTTCCCCTTCTTCCGCGTCCGTCACCAATTGTTTTCCAAGCGCGATAAGCAAGCCCTTTGCGTCTTTGTCGGCTGTGATCGTCCCTTCCTCGCCGTTTAATTTAAGATTATAATATTTTTCAATTCCATATTTGCCTTCCAATTCTCCTTTATCAGATTCCGCGACAAATCCGAGCGCGTGGGCGGCGAACATCCCTAAGGGATAATACCTCCAGCTTTCAGGTTCCAAACCGACCCCCTGCAACTTAAGCGCGGCGATCGCGTCGGCTTCATTTTGACTAACGCGCCTTTTTAAAATTTCATACGGATCGTTTTCTTTCAACACTGCTTTTGCAAAAAGCGCCTTATCGATCGGCGTTACGCCGTTTAATTTATCATAGAGCCCGTCTTTTTCCTGTAAAAGTTTATTATTTAAGAATAAAATATAACCGTTCCTGGTCGCCGCTAAAAAAACTTCTTCCCTTGTTTTTGTTTTCGCTAAAATGTTCCCCCGTTTGGCTTCCAGTATTTTTTTGAAGCTTTGCTGGCCCTCCGCGCGCGCTTCATAATAGCTGTAGTTCACCACCTGCAGAAAAAAAAGCCTGATGCCTATCAGGATTCCTATTAGAACGACAATCAAAATTATCGTGTTTATTCTATTGGTAGGATTTTGTGTTGTTGCCCGCAACATTATTCGTTCGTTTTAAAATATTTATGTTTTTGGTTTCTTTGTAGCCTAACGCGCCGAGATAATCGATCGTAAGCGTTGCGTTTCCGGCGATGAGTTCCGAACGCACTCCTTCCAGCGCGCGGGATTCGGCGTTCAATTCACGGACCAGCTCCACCCTTTTTAAATTATTGGTGACGATCGCTCCTGAAAGCAAGATATAGCACATTACCGATATGATCAGCATAAAAAGGCCGGTTTTTAATATAGCTTTTCTTTTTGCCGCGGACAATACCGGGCTTTTGTACGTATATAATGATAATTCCAAGAAACTCATTTTTTTAAATTTTCTCTATTGCCCTTAATTTAGCGCTCCTTGCGGAGGGGTTTTGTAAAATTTCTTCCCTTCGCGCAATAACCGGTTTTTTTGTCAAAATGACCGCTTTGCCGTTTTTCGATAATTCCCGAAAATAATTTTTTACTATTCTGTCTTCGAGCGAATGGAAGGAAATTATCGCAAGGCGTCCTCCGGGAGAGAGCGTTTTAAAAGCTTTTTTTTGCGCGATATTTAAATTTTCAAGTTCTTCGTTCACTTTAATTCTTAGCGCCTGAAATATCTTGGTTGCTTCGTGCGATTTGCCTCTTTTGGGTGCCGCTTTACCGACAACGGCGAGCAAGTCCCCGACTTTGATAAATTTTCTTTTCTTTCTTGTCTCTGCTATTTCTCTTGCCAGCTTCCTTGCAATATCCGGCCGTATCTCGCCCAGCTTCGTGAACATCTCGGCGAGACCCCTTTCATCCATGCTGTTTAGGATCGACGCGGCGCTTACATCGGAATTTTTATCGAGATTCATTATCAGCGGTTCATTAGAATTTCCGAAAGTAAATCCCCTGCCGCTTTCAATGAAATGCCAGCGCGATATTCCAAGGTCAAAGAGTATCGCGTCCGCCGTGGCAAAGCCGTTTCTTTCCGCAAGCTCGTCTATTTGCCTGAAATTCGCGTTCTCAATGGCAAGATTTTGCGGTACATTCTCGAGTGTTTTTATCATTTCAGAATCCTGTTCTATCGCGAGTACTCTTCCTGATCCACCAACCGAGGAAAGCATGTCTCTTGTGTGGCCGCCCGCGCCCATCGTCGCATCGATCGCCTTATCTCCATCTTTCAGATTTAAAAGTACTTTTACCTCGCCCGCCAAAACTGGAATGTGGATACTACTCATTATTTTTAATCATTTTAGTAAAGTCCGGCTTCTCCTAATTTTTCTGCGACCTTCTCGATATTGCCTGCCGCGCTCTTGCTATAGTTCTGCCACAATTCCGGAGACCAGATCTCAACGCGATTATAGAGCCCGACAACCATCGCGGCCTCACGGAGGTTTCCGTAAACTTTCAGATAGTCCGGGAGCAAAATTCTTCCCAATGCGTCTATCTCAATATCGGTTGCCCCAGCTATCATTGTGCGGACAAAACTTCTTGTGTCGGATTTCCCCATCGGCAGTTTTGCCAGCTTATCTGCAAGCGCTTTCCATTCGGCAACCGGATAGAGAAAAAGGCATTTGTCCAAACCGCGCGTCAAAACAACCGTCTTTCCCAGCTCCTTGCGAAATTTTGAAGGTACTGAAAGGCGGTTCTTATTGTCTATCGTATGCAGATACTCCCCTATTAACATTTTTATTTAAGCTTTAAGCCTGTTTAGTAAGGTTATCCACATTATCCACAGGTTTATCCACTTTATCCCACCTCACTTTTAGTATATCCCGCCCATGAAACACACGCAAGTGAAACTAAAAGAACCACGACTTACGTCGGGCCCTTATTTAAGGCCAGATTTTATGGCTTTAAGCTAAGCTATTCACAGTTTCGGATTATTATGCTATTTTAGATAACAGAAAGGTTGGAACAATGGCGAAATTTTTTAAGTTGAAAAAGGGATACCAAACGATCACTTATGCAGAGGTTGTCGGGAAGGACCTAAAAATATCATTTGCAGATAAAAACACCGTCACCTTGCCTTTGAAGAAGATACTCGTAAGGGGCTATAAAAATCTTCAATTGGACGACTTATATATGGACTTCGACGGATCTCGTATTATGATTCCCGCAAAACCGATGGATTTTGAAATTCCGTGGCACGCAATACGCCAACTAACAGATCCGGTTTTTTCAAAAACTACGGAGGAATTTGCTAAGCGCCAGCAAATCATGATCGGGGAAAGGCTTCAGTCTTTGCGAAAGGCAAGAAACTTTTCTATTGAAAAACTATCTAAAAAATCTGCGCTTCCGGCGTCGGCGGTACGCAATATCGAGAAAGGTATCGTCAGAGTGAATCATTCAAGATTAAAGAAGTTGCTGGATTCCATGGGTTGCTCATTTTCTGATCTCGCTGATCCTAAAAACAGACCATAATAGCCTGTTTTTAATTTTTTATACCAATATCTCCTATTCGCCAATTCGCGCGAATCGGAGAAGATAAAAAAGAGAGAAATAGCGCCTATATCTACTATCCTTGAACGGCGATTTTTACGCCGAGTTTTTCTTGGAGGGCTTTTTTGATGAGGTTAACTTCAGCTTTTAAGATAGTAAATTCTTCTTTGTAATCAGTCATTGTTTTTACAAATTTATCCAACGTAACCGTCAATTGTTGGATTTGTTCTCGAAGCGCCGATAAATCAGATTTTATTTCCAGAATATCCTGCTTAACTAACCCCATATCCAACTTTAAATCGGCCACATCTTTTATTAAAGGCTTAAGATCGGCAACATCTTTGGCTAAAGGAGAAATTTCTTCTTTGATGACGTCGCGAATTGATTCTAAATCCTGTTTATTTATCGCCATATTTAAAGTATAACTTAAGCGTATTTATTGTCTAGGCTTCATTGTCGGAAATAAGATAATTTCTTTGACGTTGTCGGTGTTGGTTAAGAGCATGACGAGGCGATCGATGCCAATGCCGAAGCCTGCGGCCGGAGGCATGCCGTATTCAAGGGCCTCGATGAATTCTTCATCCATTGGCTGTGCTTCGTAGTCGCCCTTTTCTTTGTTTTCCAGTTCCTTTTTAAAACGTTCGCGCTGATCGATCGGGTCATTTAATTCGTTAAAGGCTTTGACGAGCTCGATTCCGCCGGCTATCAGCTGAAAAGCGATGACCATGCCGGGATTTTTTTCAGAGCGTTTTGCCAAAGGAAATATCTCTACCGGATAATTCATTACAAATGTCGGATTGATCAATTTCGGTCGGCAGACCTTGGCAAATATCTTATCAGCGATCTTTCCTTTTGAATCGTGTGGTTCCGGATTTAAGCCGAAGCGGAGTGCTATCGTAACAATCTCGTCTCTAGATTTCTTTCCGTAATCCATTATCATCGCGTAGCGCTCAAGCGCGTCGAAAAAGTTTATCCGCTTGAACGGCGGCTTGAACGAAATTTTATTCTCGCCGAAAACAATGGCCTTGTTTTTGGATACGGTTTTTGCAAGCTCTCCGGTTAGCTTTTCGATGAATTTCATCAACTGCTCTTCATCCCAGTACGCGGCGTAAGCTTCGAGCATCGTAAATTCCGGGTTGTGGGTGGCGTCTATTCCTTCGTTCCGGAATATCCGCCCCATCTCATAGACTTTCGGCAAACCACCGACAAGCAGCTGTTTTAAATGTATTTCAAGCGCTATCCGAAGGTTAAGGTCTATATCAAGCGCGTTGTGATGGGTTTTGAAAGGCCTTGCTGAAGTCCCTCCCGCGAGGGTTTGTAAAACAGGCGTTTCTACTTCAAGAAAACCTTCACTATCCAAAAAGCTCCGCAACGCCGAGACGATCTTACTGCGAACTACGGCTTTTTCTTTTACCTCTCCATTCATCAGAATGTCCAGATATCTTTTTCTGAATCGCTCCTCAACGTCCACGAGGCCGTGCCATTTTTCGGGAAGCGGCCTCAATGATTTTGAAAGCATCTGCCATTTTTCCGCTTCTATCGTCGGCTCTTTTCTTTTTGTATAAAAAGGTTTTCCCCAGACCGCGACAAAATCTCCGACATCTATCGTCTCCTGAAGAAGAGAATAATTTTCTTTTCCCATTTTGTCCTCCGCGGCAAAAACCTGCAACTTGGCGGTTGAACCGCCAAGTGAATTCGAGCCATCAAAAATATCCAAAAACATTATCCCGCCGTGTCCGCGCTTTGCCAAAATACGCCCCGCTATGCCGATAGGTTTCGGGTTTTTTGTTGCAAGTTTTTTGAAATTTAATTTAGCACTGGCAATTTCGGTGAGCGCAAAAGCAACCTTAGCCGGATAAGGATTTATTTTATTTTCGGCTAATTTTTCAAGTTTTTTTATCCTCTCCTTTCGAATTTCTTCTCCGGCACTCATGTTGCTAAAGATATCAAAATTGCGGATATTTCACAAATTCTAAAAAAGGAGCTTAATATATAGCCAAATTTTTGGACTTGACTTTTATAAATAAATATGCTAAAATCTTAAACGGGTAGATCATTTTTCTAAAAATCAAAGAAAGGAGGGTATTTGGATGACAAAACACTGTGATGAGTGCGGGACAAAACATAATCTCGAAAGACCGCATTGTCCGAGTTGTGGACGAGTGATGGTACGGAAACAGAAAGACTGCATTCCAGGCTGGGGCTGCGGGAACGATTGGCATAGAGGCTGTGGTTTTTGGATACCTGAAAATCCGCGTGAAAGTTATAGGCGAAAATTCTGTTTAGATTGTAAAGACTTCGTCCCGCATCACTATTGGGTCTACGACAAAAAAACTGATTCCGGTAAGATGCGCGTTGGTGATTGGTTTTGCATAAAACACTTAGGTCGCTTGCCTGCTGGTCGCGAAAACATTAAAAACTTCTCCAATCCCTTGCCGCCTCCGAAAGCCGCGCTTTCATAGGCGGTTTTCTTTTTATATAAAAACGTTAAGAGAATCTAAATTATTTGGATAATTTTATACACTCGCTCGCCTAACGGCGCGAAAGCTTTTACTACAATAAATTATTTTAGTGCGTCCCAAATTTTTTCCTCCTCGAAACCCCATTCAAGCATCTTCTTAAAGAGCTTGATATTTATGAATTTATGTAGGTTATGCTGAATGGTATATTTGGCGCCAGTTTTGGGATGCTTGACCAAGCAATGACTTCCGTTGCCTCTTGTACAATCAGTTTCGAGTCCTAATTTTTTACAAGCCCTCAACCAATCTCGCTGCTTCAGATCTGAAAATCCTCCCTGCATATCTATTTAGTCGCATATACTTTTTGCGACATCGTAACCGGTTCGTTGTTCATTGTTATTGATTTAAAATTAACAAGATAAGGAGGCACTTCGAAATAAGTAAAAATCGCGTCTTTAATGATTTGCCCGCTTTCCTTTATATCGTCCCCGCCGGTAATAATCCCATCTATGTTAATGGATTCTGCCGACCAACTTCCATCCGGATGATATTCAATTTTAAAATTAATGCCGCCCAGTTCATGAAGCTTCTTTTGCATAGCAAAAAACGCCGGGTTTTGCATTTCTTTAAAATCAAAGCCCATTTGTCGCATAAGCTGGCTTGCATTAAATAAAAATTTCGTGAGCATGTATTTTAATTTAATTTTAGCATTTTTTAGTATTTTTGTCCACAACGCTTCGAGCTTCGCGCGGTTCGGGGATTTCTTTTTTTAAAAAGAATTGGCGACTAAATTATTTGGATAATTTTGTACATGCGCTCGCCTAACGGCGTGAAAGCTTTAACGCTTTCATTTTTTTTGTGCCCCAAAATTGCTTTGCCAAGCGGAGATTCGTTCGAGATCTTATTTTCAGCGGGAGACGATTCCTGTGAGCCGACAATTATCAGTGTCATCTGTTTTCCCGCATCGTCCTCGATAATAACTTGCGAGCCGATGTCTATTTTGTCCTGCGCCGGATCATGCTTGACTATTACCGCGCGCCTTAAAATATCCTCAAATTCTGCAATCTTTGATTCGTTGAGCATTTGTGCTTCTTTTGCTTCCGAATATTCCGCGTTCTCCGAAAGGTCCCCCAAGCTTTTTGCAAATTCCAAACGGTCGGCAATTTCTTTCCGTTTTTTGGTCTTCAAAAATTCAAGCTCGGTTTTTAATTTTTCCAAGCCCTCTTTGCTAAAATATTGTGAATCATCCTGCATATATTTATTTTTGTTTACTTAATAAGTATACCATTATCCAGCTTGGATAAGAAATTGTTTTGTGCCATCCATTGTATCATTTGTGACGCAACATAAGTCCCTCCTACCAGATTTGCAGCGGAGCCATTTTCCATAAGTATGGTAAACGCGAGCCGCGGCTTGTCATACGGGAAAAACCCGATGGACCATGAATGCACCCTCCCGGTATCCCCAATCTCGGCCGTACCGGTTTTCGCGGCAACCGCTATCGGAAGGCCTCCCAAGCCGGAAGCTGTTCCGTATGTGGCGCTTCCCCTCATTGCCTCATGAATTATAGTAAAAAGTTCTTCCGGTATGGTGTCGCGCAAGTCCGTTCTTTTCGGCGCGTAATCAAACCGCTCATCCGCTTCTTTATTGTTGTCCATGGTTGCCTTTACTAAATGAGGATACTCGAGAATCCCCTTTGACGCAAGTGCCGCCGTATAGACCGCAACTTGCATTGGGGTCACCAAAAAATCACCCTGCCCTATCGTCAAATGATAAGTGTCGCCTATATTCCACGCCCTTTTGTTCTTGTTGTTTTGAGCATCCGGAACGTACCCTTCTTTTTCTCCGGGCATATCCACTTCCGTGCGCTCTCCGAATCCGAAAAGTGAAAAATATTTTTTAAGATTATTCACTCCCAAACCTTTCTGATCGCCGTATCCTCCGCCAACTTCATAAAAATACACATCCGAGGAAACCGCTATTGCTTTTCGCATATCAACCCATCCATGAGCTTTCCAATCCTTAAACACCGTAGGTTTGTCCGGAAAATAAGGGTTTGGAATGGATATTGAGCCCGTACTCAATATTTGCGTCTCCGGCGTTATGACGCGTTCCGCCAAAGCCCCCAGCGCGACCGCCGGTTTTACGATAGAGCCGGGAGGATACAAGCCGCCAACCGCGCGGTTCAAAAAAGGTTTTTTTTGGTCGTTTACCAGGGCCGCTACGGCTTCCGGAGAATTTTTATCGCCGCTTACCAAAATGTTCGGGTCGAATTCTGGGACGCTCACCATCGCGACAATTTCGCCGTTCGTCACATCCATTACTATTCCCACCCCGCCGGCAAATCCATAGTCAGCGGCCGTCTGCCTGATTATTTCGATCAATTTGAGCTGAAGGTTTTTATCGATCGATGTAAGAAGATTCTTGCCTGCGCTGCTCGGTTCTCCGATGCCGGAGCTGACTATATTTCCTTTCGCGTCAACTTCTTCGATCGCCCGTCCAGCGATCCCGCGAAGCAATTCATCGTATGAGGCTTCGAGTCCGGCTACCCCCTCAATTTGCTTCGGGTCGTCCGGCGTTTTATTCGCTCTGCTTGTAAAACCGATCAAGTGTAAAAAACCGGATTCCGGATAAATCCTTTCCCAATCATTGTCATCGCCTTGCATATTACTAAGAATGGGCGCGCCGTTCCGATCATAAATTATCCCACGCGGAGCTTCGATCCTTGATATCTTGATATAATTATTCTCGGATCTTTCCCTCAAAGCCTCGCCTTTTACCACTTGAAGATATCCGAGCCTCGCCGAAAATAATCCGCCCAATAGTAAAAAAAACGCGCCGAGCGCCAAAAATATTTTATTTTTTATCGGGTTTTCGATCGCCCCCTCGAGATTTTCCTTGTGGTATCCGGGCATATTCGCGGCATCAAGGAATATTTCCTCAAATTCTATCTCTCGCCTATTTTTTTTGTAAGACATTTGTTAAATATAGAACTGCTCCGATGATTAGTAAATATACTGCGATATGGGCTATGAACCGCGACGAAGGAAAATTCGTGCCTGCAAGAAAATAAGACCAGATAATCATGATCGCGAAGGCCGCGAGATACGCGATGGCGATATTTAGCCAGACAAAAATAAAAGGTAAAAAATAAAACGCCGCGCTCATTATCAACGCCGGAACAAAATAAAAACCGAACTTTATTCCGGCCAAAATATCGAACACAAAACCGATAAGCAGAGGAAAAATAATAGGGATCATCGGTTTTTTAAGATAATGATATTTAACAGCGAGCCGAAAGGAAGCGGGCTTTTGATAATGATATTTTGGATCTCTCTGCCGTCAACTTTGCCTGCCTCCGAAATGAGGCCGGCGGCATACTCGGGTTTTTCTCCAAGCCATACCGTTTCGCCGGATATTATTTGCGTATCTTTCGGGAGCTCCGCAATCAGTTCCCCGCGGCCTAACCCTGTTGCAAGAACGGCAATTTCCTTATTCGGACCGAACCGCAAGACAATTTTCTCGCCCAAAGCGCCGAATGGCTTGATCTTGCTCCAATCTCTTCCGACCTCCGATATTTGTCCGACAAAAATTTTCTCCGGCGACAAGGCCGGATCGCCTTCACTTATGCCTGCATCGGAGCCTTCATTGACATAAAGCGAATCGGAGAAAATATATCCGCCTCCCAATACGACTTTCGCGGGGATTTCTTTCTGCGCATCGCCCAAACCGGCGCTCTCTCTCAATAGCTGATTTTCTTTTTCTAAGTCCGAAATCTTGGCAAGTAAAAGCATCGCTTCCTGATCATTTTGTCCGGTCGCGAGCGGCCTCAAAAAATTCGCTTTCGAAAATAATTTAAAAACAAAAGTTTCTGCGCCGTTTACTTTAAAAAAAATGACCGCGAGCATTATCACGGCGGCGGAAAAGGTCGCCAAGACCGAATATCTGAAATAATTTTGTTTTTTATGTTGGAGGAATGTCATAATTTTATGTTATTTGCCGATGGTTTTTCTGGCATATTAGTTATTCACTTTCTTCATGTTGACTTTAATAATAGAGGTGCTATATTGTATTCACAAGTGCCTTCGGGCTCGCCTTGCTTCGGCAGGGCAAACAGAGAAGAACCGTTAGCCGCTTAGTATCTATAACACGAATTTGCGAAACTAGCGCTTTGGCTTCTTCGCCATCAACAATACCGATTGATGGCCGGAATTTATGTTTTTGAGGAGATGTAGTTAACGGAACCACTAAACAAGTTTGAGCGCTAAAACCTTTTAAAATCAAAATTGGCCGGCGATATTCTTCACCGGAACCGTCTTGCTCAAAACCGATATTGACACCAAGCGCACACCACCAAATTTCGCGTTCGTGGTAAAAAATCTTCGTCTGTTGGTCATGAAGATTCTTTTTTTTAATATTCCACTTATCAAAATCTTTTTCCATATTATTTCTTTTCCTTAGTCCTATCCATCTCCTCAACAAACTTTTTAACTTCTTCCAATTCTAAAATATCATCTGATGAAATCGGGTCTAAAGATATTACCTGAAAAGTACGCGCGGGATCGGTTGATTTATACAAGCCATTCCCAGTCTTGATATGTAGACGTACTAATGCTTCCTGTTTTTCTTTTACATGCGCAAGCACATGCTTTAACGACTCAGCGTAAAGCGGATCATCTGGCTCAGATAAAAATATTGCCTTCATTCCGGCCCAGTATTTCGGAGAAGGGTCTCTTGGCTCAATGTGCCCGATTTTTTTAATATTTTCAAAATTAGCTTTTGTAGTTAAATGCAATAAGATTTTATCTGTTCGGTAAGGTTCCCAAAATTTACGATATTCTTCTGGAATTTTCTGATGTTTGTGGATATGTTGCAAATTTTCAGGCGATTTTTCTGGCATATTAGTTATTCACTTTCCTTCATATTGACTTTAATAATACTGGTGCTATAATGAACTTACAAATGGCTTCGGCCCTCCCCTGCAAAGGGGTAACAAATTAAGCCTCAATCAGCGCCGCAAGGCGTTTTTTGATTTCTTTAAGACCATCGACCGATGTATCGCCAATCTTATACTGCAACCTTTTCGAATCCAAAAGGCGTATCTGCGACAAAATTACCGTGCTGAGTTCCCTGTTGTCGGATATAGATATTTGCATGTAATACTTTCCCCTCTTTATATTTTTAGTCAAAGGCAAAATCCATAAAACTTCATTATTGAATTTGCGAATCACAATTATTGGCCTTAAGAATTTATCGCCACGGCCATCTTGTTCAAATCCGATATTTACTCCGAGAGAAGCAAACCATACTTCCCGCTCATGGAAAAAGGGCCTTTGCTTATCTTCGTGAAGCTTAATCTTTTTCTGGTGCCAATTTTTAAAATCTTTTTTCTGTTCCATCATAATTATTTCTATTATTTGTTTACCTAAGAAAATTATGTTGGAGGAATGTCATAGTCATCCTCGATTAGAACATCTCTTAAGCTGTCCAGCTCTTCTAGGATTATTCCTGTTCCGCGCACTACCGCGGTCAGCGGGTCTTCGGCCATATAGACAGGCATTTTTGTCTCGCGTTCGATCAGCTTATCCAGGCCTCTGATCATGCTTCCTCCGCCAACCATCAAAATGCCCCTATGCATTATATCGCTTACAAGCTCCGGCGGAGTTTCTTCTATTGTTGCTTTAACGGCTTCGGTTATCGTTTTAACTGATTTTGCGAGCGCGGCTCTCACGTCAGCGTCTGTAACAATTACTTCTCTCGGAAGTCCAGTCACGAGATCGCGTCCGCGGAGAGTCCCTTCGAGCGTTTCATTCGTTTTCCATACCGAACCGATGGCTATCTTCACATCTTCCGCGGTCCGTTCTCCGATCACAAGTTTAAATTCATCTCTGGCATACGCGGCTATATCTTCGTTAAATTTGTCTCCGGCAACTCGGAGGTTTTTTGCTACGACAACTCCTCCCAATGAAATCACCGCGATATCCGTTGTGCCTCCGCCGAGATCTATGACCATGCTTCCGACAGCTTCCTGAATTGGCAATCTTACTCCTATCGCCGCCGCCATTGGTTCTTCAACCAAATAAACTTCGCGGGCCCCGGCGCTCTTGGCCGCGTCTCGCACGGCGCGCCTTTCAACTTCCGTAATCCCTGAAGGTATTCCGATCACTATCCGCGGTCTTGCGAAAAGCTGGGCCCCGGCGCTGTGGACTTTTTTTATAAAATAAGTGAGCATTTCCGCCGTAATTTCGAAGTCGGAAATTACGCCGTCTACCAAAGGGCGCACGGCAATAATATGGCCGGGAGTGCGTCCGATCATTTTTTTTGCTTCAGTTCCGATAGCCACGACCTGCTCTGTTTTTTTATTTAGCGCGACGACGGAAGGTTCGTTGATAACAATCCCTTCGCCCCTGATATAGACAAGCGTATTCGCTGTCCCCAAGTCTATACCAAGATCTTTGGAGAATGCGCCAAAAATTTTATTAAACATAAACTACGAATTACGAATCTTTACTAATATACGAATCCAAATTATCGAGTTTCACTAAACCGGTGTCTTTTTCGTTTCGTTTTTTTATTTCAGCGGACTCTTTTTCCAGCGTCCTGTCGCTTATGACCACCCGCAACGGAATCCCGATAAGGTCGCTTTCGGCAAATTTCGACCCGGCGGAAACATCGTCGCGATCGTCAAACAGGATTTCCACACCGGCCTCAAGATATTTACGGTAAAGCTTTTCAGCTTCCGCTTTTACATTCTTATCATTGCTTTTTAAATAGACCAAGTGGATATCATAAGGAGCAACGCTTTTAGGCCAGCTAAGCCCGGTTTTATCATTATGCGTTTCAGCTATGGCGCCCATTACGCGGGAAGTTCCAAGACCGTAGCATCCGGCGGATACGAGCTTTTCCTTGCCAGTATTATCTTTAAAAACAAGGTTGAAATCTTTCGCGAATGTTGCCTTAAGCGGAAAAATATTGCCGACCTCTATCGATTTTTTTTCCTTCGTAAGATCTTTGCATTTTGGGCATTTTGCCGTTAAATCACCCGACAATTCTTTATTTACCGCGGCATTACAGTTTTCGCATAAGTAAATCACATCCTCTCCTGCGGCACAAAGCACCTGGAATTCCATTGAAAGTTCGGAAAAAGTTCCTCCGCCGGCGTTCGTTGGAACGGCATCAAGGTCAAGGCGCTTGAAAATATCCATGTAAGAATTTTTCATCACGTCATAATATTTGTCGCGTTCTTCATCGCTCGCGTGATAGCTGTAGCAATCTTTCATCCGGAATTCGCGGCCCCGCAAAAGTCCGGATTTCGCGCGCTTTTCGTCGCGAAATTTCGTTTGTATCTGGTAAACGGCGATGGGAAAATCTCTGTAGGAAGACAAGTGATTTTTCAGTAGCGGATAAATTACTTCTTCGTGCGTCGGGCCCAGCGCGTACTCTCCGCCAAATTTACTTTTTGTTTTTAGAAGCGCGTCAAAAGTGTCCCATCTTTTTGTTGCCTCCCAATTTTCTTTGGGCTGCAAAGAAGGCATCAATATTTCAATGGCGCCCGCATTATTCATTTCTTCCCGTACGATATTTTCTATTTTATTTAAAACGCGGAGGCCGAGCGGCAAAAAAGTATAAACTCCTGCCATAAGCTTTTGCACAAAACCCGCCTGAACCAAAAGCTTGGCGTTTATGCTCTCCTCGTCGCGCGGAGGAGTTTTTTCCATTTTTGTGAATAGTTGCGATTGCAGCATACCCAAATCTTAGCTGGAGATCGCGTTTAAGGCAAACTCCACCTCCACAAAAAACCTATTTCTTTCTCGAAACTAGTACATAAGGTAGAATAACTCTATGGACCTCAATAGACATTATCGAAAATGGAGACGGGCGGTTTTTTTGAAAAAAATTGGCCGGATTGCCGGAGTTTTCTTTGCAACTGCGCTTATGTCGTGGGGTTTTTTTTGGATACCGTATTTCAGGATAACAAATATCGTGGCAGACGATTACATAAGCGGTTCGGAGCTTGAACGAGCCATCTCCCCGTATTTGGCATCGGTAAACAGATTCCGGCTTCCGCAAAACAATTTCTTTTTGTTTGATCCGGGTAAGATCGTTGAATTGCTTAAAGAAAAAGAAGTCGGTGTCGCCACAGCCGATAAAAAATTCCCTAAAACACTTGAAATAAAATTTCCCGATACTGAGCCATGGCTTATTTATTGCGGGCCCGCCGTAGCTTCAGCGGAGGCGGGCCATAGCGACGGGAAATGCTATTACATTTCTCCTTCCGGTTTCCTGACCGACAGCGCTCCGCGCTTTTCCGAAAATCCGCTCCCGCGGATAACTACGGAGGGCGGAGATAAAAAAATAGGGGATAGCTTATTATCGGATGATGAAATATTTTTTTTTAAAACTGCTACCGCGGAGCTCAAAAAAATCGGAATAACAATAAAAGAAATCGCGATAGCAAAAGATATCCGGTTATCAACGAAAGAAAATTGGTATCTGCTTATCGATAAAGACGCGGATATTACAAAGGTCTTCGCAGATCTCAAACTTCTCCTCGAACAAAAAATAAAAGAAGGTCGCGTCCGTCTCGAATACATCGACATGCGCTTCGAGAATAAGGCGTTTTATAAATTGCGGGATTAAGCTAGGTAACTCCTCGACAAAAATACGGGAAAATGCTAGGAATGTAAGCAGGAAACCTTGCGAACATTGACATTGTTCTAAATACAGAGATATAGTGTATTTAGGACACTAACTAAGCTGACCCGCCATAAACGGGGCAGAAAAGGAGCTAGTTATGATTAAACGAAGTAGAAAAGCGATTAAGAAAGCCGCGCTGATCATTGTTGACGTACAGAATGACTTCTGCCCGGGAGGAAGCCTAGCGGTCCCCCGCGGGGATGAGGTTGTAGCACCTTTAAACGACATGGTGGAGCTTTTTAACAAGAATGGACTTCCGATTTTTGCGACGCGGGATTGGCACCCGAAGAAAACCAAACATTTCAAAGACTTCGGCGGCATCTGGCCTCCGCATTGCGTTCAGCACACTTTTGGCGCCTGCTTTCATGATGGCTTGCGTTTCATCGGCGCCGAGATAATTACCAAAGGAACCGGTGAAGATGAAGACGAAGCATCTTATTCCGGTTTTGGCGGTGTCAATTACGCCGGGCAAAACCTGGAAGAACTGCTCAAAAGCAGGAACGTTACCGATCTCTATATCGGCGGCCTAGCCACCGATTACTGCGTGAAGCAGACTGTGCTCGACGGACTGAAACTCGGTTTTAAGGTTTACCTTTTGGAGGACGCTGTACGCGCGGTTAATTTGAAGCCGACCGATGGCGCGAAGGCAATCAAAGAAATGAAAAAAGCCGGTGCGAAAGTCATCAAGACAAAGGAGGCATTGGAATAATGAAAAAACTCAAGCCGACCAATCCATTTGTAAACGCTTCGCATACGGATCTTTATCAGCTCACAATGGCTTATGGCTATTGGAAGGCTGGCAGGCATGAAGAGCCTGCTGTTTTTGAATTATTCTTCAGGAAAAATCCTTTCGGTGGAGAATTTACTTACGCCGGCGGGCAGGAAGAATGTATTCGCTACACCAGCGATTTCCATTTTACGGAAAAGCAGATCAAATACATCAAGACCCTTATGCCTGATGCTGAACCGGAATTTTTCAAATGGCTCGCTAAAATAAATTGTTCCAAAGTTAAAGTTTACGCTGTAAAAGAAGGAACGATGATTTTTCCAAGAGAACCGTTGATGAGGATTGAAGGACCGTTGGCAATCTGCCAACTTCTGGAAACTACGCTACTTAACCTGACCAATTTCGCGAGTCTCATGATGACAAACGCCATCAGGCATCGACTTGCGGCAGGACCGGATAAGTTACTGTTAGAATTTGCCCTACGCCGCGCGCAAGGGCCGGACGGCGCAATCTCCGTTTCCCGCTATTCTTATATGGGCGGATTTGACGGAACAAGCAATGTTCAGGCCGGAGAACTCTTCGGGATTCCTGTTCAAGGCACGATGGCGCATGCTTTTGTGCAATCATTCTCCGGATTTGAAGAATTGAAAAACAGGTCGCTCGCGGACACGTCCGATAAAAAGCATGATTTTTTTAATCTGGTCCTTGAGATCAGAAAAGAACTTGGCTACACCGACACAAACGATGGCGAGCTTGCCGCTTTCATTGCTTATGCGCAAGCTTTTCCTAATAAATTTCTGGCCCTCATAGACACTTACAACACATTGAAATCCGGAGTGCTGAATTTTATCTGCGTTGCGATCGCCTTAATGAAGCTTGGTTATAAGCCAATCGGCGTCAGGATTGATTCCGGAGATCTGGCTTATTTATCCAAAAAAATCAGAGCTCTCTTTGTAAAGATAGGCAGACTGCTTTCTTATGATGATCTGACTACACAGAAAATCATGGCTTCGAACGATATCAATGAAGCCGTGCTTCGGGAACTGAATCTGCAAGGACATGAAATCGACGGCTATGGTATCGGCACTTATCTTGGAACATGCTGGGCGCAACCTGCATTGGGATGCGTTTATAAGCTGGTTGAGATCAAAGGAAAGCCGCGCATCAAACTTTCGGAAGATGCCGGAAAAATAACAATTCCAGGGAAAAAGGATGTTTGGCGCCTGGTCGGCGGAGACAATAAACCGCTCTGCGACCTTCTGACGAGAACCAACGAACGGCGTCCGCAAATCGGACAAAAAGTTCTCGCGAAACATCCTTTTACCGAGACAAAATCGGTATTCGTTGTTCCATCAAAAGTTACACAGATCCTAAACTACGTGTGGGACGGAGAGCTAAAGATTCCTTTTCCTTCGATTTCTGAAACAAGACAGTATGTCATGGAACAGATGAAAAACACCCGCGAAGACCATCTGCGCGCCGCAAACCCGACAAAATATAAGGTTTCGGTCAGCCAGAATCTGTACGGTTTTCTGCACGAATTAATAAAAAAAGAATCTCCGATCGCGGAGATAAGTTAAAAAAATCCCCCGCCTCGGCAATGCCGGAGCGGGGTTTAATTTTTAGCGGTTGTTCAGTAACATTGATGCGATGGGTTCCGCCAATGAGTGAACCCAGAAGTTTGTCACATCATATTCTAAATCCTTTATTGTTTCCGGACACGAGTCCGTCACCCAAAAATTGGCGAATGGGAAAGCGCTCATGCGACGGTAGCTCTTTTTAGGGAAAACGGCGTGCGTTACATATGCGCTGACCGAAGCGGCTCCCGCCCGATCAAGAACTTCCGCGCATTCCAGAATAGTGCCGCCGGTCATCACTAAATCGTCTACTATGATCACATCCGAGCCTTTTGGATCTCCCTCGATTATCTTCACATTCCGTTTGTTGCCGAGCCTGTCTTTATGACAAAGGATATGCGGGCCGTCAAAAATTTTTCCAAATCGCTTCCAAGCGCCTTCATCTGGAAAACAAATCGACGCATTGCTAAATTTATCCGGGCCGTTCATCCTGGCCAAATTGAAAAGCGACGCGGCACTCCTCAATTTGGGAATAATCGGGTGTCGAAAATAAAACCTTTCCTTCAGGTCGTGGATATCGTATATTACCAGCGAAGCTTCTTTGCATTCGATAGCAGACAACATCCTCGCCAATGTCATTGCCGTTGCGACCTCGCCTTCCCTTTCAACGCGCTCCATTGTGCCTGTTGGAAAATATGGCAAAACAATAGTAAATGACTTCGCGCCATAACGCGGGAGGGCGTAAATGACGCTCGTCTGCCGAAAAATTTCAGCAGGAGTGTCAAATGACGCCAAAAATGCGACATCCTGGCCGTCAACATTAACCGCGATATTTTCTATGAATGAGTCGGGAAATCCGTCGGGAAATTTACCCCAATTTATCCGTCCGTGGATAATCCGCTCGGAAGTTAATATCTTTTTCGCCAATTCCGCCATTGCGGCACAATAAAAAAGAATCATTTTTCAATCCCCTTTCTGTGTTATAATTAGCATAATTATATTAAAATGTCAACTGCAAAACACGAAAAGGCCCGCCAGAACTCGCGCAGGGCGAGGCGGGTAGTAATCTACGGCGGATCGTTCAATCCCCCGCATATAGGCCACGCCATCGCCGTTGAGGCCGTTTTGCGGAATTTTGAATGCGATGAAATTTGGGTAATGCCTTCATCCGAAAGAAAAGATAAGCGCATCGGCACACCCGGCAGACACCGCGTCAAAATGTTAAATATTTTAATAAAAGAATATTTTGGAAATTCAAAAATACCTATAAAAATTTCAACGCTGGAATTGGAGCGCCCGGGTCTTACCACGACCTATGATACAAAACTTGAACTGGGAAAAAGATACACAAAAAATAAATTTTATTTTCTTATCGGCTCGGAGCTATTGTGGGATATTAGGTATGACTGGGTGAAGGGCAACGAACTTTGGAACAACGCGAATTTTTTGGCGATAAGAAAACCGGAAACAAAAGTTCCGGATAAACTTCCGCCGAATATAAAATTGGTGGACAAAGATATCGTCTGGGTAAATATTTCGAGCACTCTTGTTAGAAATTTCATTAAAAAAGGATATTCCGGTATTCCATACCTTCTTCCGAAAATATCCGCGTACATAAAGAAAAACAGCCTATATAAATAGGCCGCGAGCTGCGAGGTGGGTTAATACCACGGGAATTTTTATGTCATGTTTTAAACGGCTTGTGGCCAAAAAATTCAGCAGGTTTTTCAGCGGAACTTTTATAATCGTGAGATCTTCCGAACTCTCAAGCTCCGGCTCCTTGATCTTTTTCGCATCCAACCCTAGAAATATCGCGAGTTCGTCCTTGAGCAGGCCTGTATTGAACGGACCGGCATCGAGAAGTGTAATGTAATCGACCGCATAACCGGTCTCTTCCATGAGTTCCCTCTTCGCGGCAGATTCTTCGGATTCCCCTTCTATATCCATAAGCCCCGCCGGCCGTCGGCATATTGTGTTTTGACGTTAAACAATATAAACTAATTTAGTATTCCCGTCTTTGGGAATATCATTCCCCGGTAGCTCAGCGGTAGAGCGGCTCGCTGTTAACGAGACGGTCGTAGGTTCGATCCCTACCCGGGGAGCATTGATTGAGATCGGGCAAGAGATTGCTCGATTTCTGTTTTATTCACTGGGTTTTTAGCGGTTCGAACCTTCGCGATTACTTGGTTGGACACGAGTGAGACGGTTTTCATCGGCACAAGCGAATTTTCTAAGGAAACACTTAGCTTTTTGTCCATAAGTGAGAGGTTCGAACCGAGAGTGGAGAGAATCTCTTTTTTCTTCTCCCACGGGCCGGTTTTGAATTTCATAGTTGCGTGCTCCACGAATTCGAAGGCTTCATTGGCAAATTTAATCCGCTTGTCTATCTGGTCGCCGGTATCGGCTAAAAGCTTCTCAAGGCGCTTCTTTTCTTTCTGGGCGTCCTCCATGCGTCTCTGAAAGTCCTCTTTGTTTAATTCCTCCCGGGCCCGCATATCAATGAGCCCATCTACTATCGCCACGCAATCTTTGTAATCCTTTTGCAAATTGGTGAGGACCGCGTTGGTGTTGACCGAATCTTTGGCGTTTTGCTCGCGCATCCATTTCATACTAAAGTCGTGCACTTCTTGTGAGATGTCCAACTGATCGAGTGTTGCAATAATTTGCCCTTCCAAATCTTTTTCCTGCACAACGCTTTGGACGCATTTCGGACCGCGTTTTCGCTTGGTGCAGTGGTAGTAAGTGTAGTGGTGGGTGTTGCCATTTTTCTGGCGCTTGGTTTTATGCTCGGCCGTTATCATGCATCCGCATTCGCCGCACCTGATCATGCCGGTAAAGGCGAAAGTATGAATGTGCGGTCTTTCATTCTCGGCCCCGCCGAGCATCTCCTGTACTTTCCTGAATTCCTCCTCGGTAACCATCGGCTTGTGCCGGCCTCGGAACCAATTGCCTGACTTTCTCGGAAATTCAAACATGCCGTAGTAGAAAGGATCGCGGAACATCACATACGCCGCGCTGTAGGCCATGGGCTTCCCGCCAATGCGTTTATGCTTTGGCGTTAAGTATCCAAGTTTGTTATTGGCAATATCCACCACTTTCGGCACCCGGTAAACGCCGGTAAGCATTAAGCGCCACATCTCTTTTACAATCGGGAATCGTACCGAGTCCTCTTTGATGCGTTTATTGCCTTTCTCGGCATACGGATCATTCGCGTAGCCGGCTTTGGCGCCGCTCGGGAGATATCCCATCTCCGCTTTCTTCTTGAGTCCGCGTTTTACATCCACACCCTTGCTGTCGTTCTCAAGTTTGGCTTGACTGCAGAAAAGATTCAGCAAAAACTTATCATTCGGATTGTCGCGAAATATCTGTCCCGGCGTTCGGACCTCTTTTAGTTTTCCGATATCGAGCAGATAAATGATTAGCCCGGTGTCTACGGAATTTCTTGAGAGCCGATTGGCATGCCACACCAAGAGTCCCTGCGCTTTCCCGGCCTCGATCTCTTTTATTATTTTGTTGAATACTGGTCGGCCTGGCGCTTTTGCGGAGTGTGCTTCGGATTCTATGGCCTTAACCTTGATC
>Ga0209542_10007742_pt1 | contig 20312 bp, 23 predicted proteins | sample RifCSPhighO2_01_FD_184028 | JGI IMG/M metagenome (GOLD analysis project Ga0209542, IMG submission 184028) | Soil microbial communities from Rifle, Colorado - Rifle CSP2_plank highO2_0.1 (SPAdes) (version 2) | ecosystem: Environmental > Terrestrial > Deep subsurface > Rock core/Sediment ...
TTTTGAGTAGTCGTCTCTTCTTTTTGTAAAAGCTTCTCATCTTTCAGCCACTCGACGATCATGTCTCGCGCGTCGGCCACTTTTTTGCCCGCGAGCCGCCCCTCGACCGTCATTTTCGCAAGTTCATTGATGACGATCTTGTCTTTCACAAGCCCGTGGCGATCTGCGATATCCCAGTCGGTTTGGCTGTGGGCAGGCGTGACGCCGACGGCGCCTGTACCGAAGGCAGGGTCGACCGCCTCATCGGCAACTATCTTGATGTGGATCGGTACATCGCAAAACACCGCATCGTATTCGCTCCCCACAAACCCTTTGTACCGCGCGTCGAGGGGGTGCACCGCAACTGCGACATCGCCGACCTTGGTCTCGGGGCGGGTCGTCGCAACGGGGATAGGGAAGTCCTTTGAGTATTTGAAGGTGTAGAGCATACCCTCCCGCTCTTCATAGACGATCTCGTCGTCAGAGATGGTGGTTTGCCCCTTCGGGTCCCAGTTCACGATGCGGTGGCCGCGATAAATGAGGCCGGCGTCGTACATGTGCTTGAAAAGGGCATTCACGGCGCGATTGCGCTTTTCATCGAGTGTGAACGCTTCACGCGACCAATCGCACGAGGCGCCCATCACGCGGATTTGTTTTTGAATGGTTACACGACTCTCGGCAACGAATTCGTTAATGCGGCGCAAAAGCTCCTCGCGCCCCAAGTCATGACGATGTTTTTTCTCCTTCTTGCTGATCTCTTTTTCGACTTTTGATTGGGTCGCAATCGCGGCGTGATCGGTGCCGGGGAGCCAGAGTGTTTTGTACCCGTGCATCCGCTTAAAACGGATAAAGATGTCTTGGAGCGTGAGGCCGAGCGCATGGCCTACGTGGAGGATGCCGGTCGCGTTTGGCGGCGGCATCATGATCGTGAACGGCTTATCACCGCCCACTAAATTATCGGGGTTAAAAAAACCGCTCTCCTCCCACTGTTTGTAGATTTTACCCTCGGTTGCCGCAGGATTGTAGGGCTTGAGGAATTTCTCAGGCATTATAGAGAAAATATACTACGCGAGGGCCAAATTGCCATTGGCCCTGATGTCAGAGGTGAATTCGTCGCGTAGCGCACGGTAGTAGCCAGCAAGCGCAATCATAACGGCGTTGTCGGTGGTGAGGGCGAATTCTGGTATCCGGAGTCCGGTTTCTGGGAAATCGCGAGCGATGCGCTCGCGAAATGTTCGTCTTATGTGAATGTTCGCAGAAACCCCGCCGCCGATGACGAGCGTTTTCGCTCCGGTCTGATTGAGCGCGAGCGCCGTCTTCTTCCACAACACATCCGCCACAGCATTTTCAAACTCATGCGCAATTTGTTTCTTTTGCGCTTCCGTCGGACTGGTATGATATATCATACCGTTTGTTGGGATCTTCGAGAGACTCTTGAGGAGGTACAACACAGCTGTTTTGAGACCAGCAAAAGAGAAGTCGCAAGTGTTCGAGTCAATCATTGGCCGCGGCAGTTTAATGTCGGACATCCGATGTCCGACATTCGAAGTTAGGACATCGGATGTCCTAACTTGTTCGGCGAGACGCGAGATTTCGGGGCCACCGGGGTAGGGGAGCCCCAACATGCGCCCCACCTTATCGAACGCCTCGCCGACGGCGTCATCAAGGGTCTGGCCTACGAGCTCGTAGGTAAGCCATTTTTTCATGAGTACGAGCTCGGTGTGGCCGCCTGAAATAAGGAGGGCGAGGATAGGCATCTGCACGTCTGTTATCTGTAAGCGGTCATCTGTTTTCTTTTGTGCGAGCGCAGCGAGCACATGTCCCTCCATGTGGTTTACGGCGACCAGGGGCTTGTCGTATTCGACCGCGAGCTTTTTCGCAAACTCAATGCCGACCCAGAGCGCGGGTTCGAGGCCTGGGCCTGCTGTGACGGCAATAGCGTCGACTTCTTTTACAGAGATGCCGGCTTGTGCAAGCGCTTCGTCAAGGATGTGAGGCAAGTTTTTCAGGTGTTCGCGTTTTGCAAGCGAGGGGTAGACGCCGCCATAGGGGCGATGCTTCTCTACTTGTGAGAGCAAGGCATCGCCAAGGATCTGAAACTTCGCCGCTTTTTCATTTCCGCTACACTCAAGAATTGCGACTGCCGTCTCATCGCAGGAGGTCTCAATGGCGAGGATCTTCATGTTCAGCCGACGTAAAGGGCATGGGGAGTTGCCACGGGATATGAAAACCTGAAGAGTTTGGGTGCCCGTTGCCGCCGTATTTTCGGGCGATGCTTGAGACATCTATCGAGCCATCGCCTCTGATCGAGACGCCGAGGCCATTGGGGTGCACTGAAACGACGAGTCCGAAGGGAGGCATCTTTTGGTTCAAGGCGTGCCCGATGGCAGATTTAAGAGGCTTGATGGGGGCGGCAGTCGCAAGGAGGACCGTGTGTCCTTCGAAGTGGACAGGGTGAGCGTGCGCGGTCGAGAGCTCTACAAGATGGTTAAAGTAGTTAAGGTATATCTCCGCGCGTGCGATGAGATCGCCTCGCGCGCGTTCCTCTTCAAGTTCGCGCGCGATCAAATCCCACGATTCAAATGCGTAGGGCTGTACCGAGAGGTAGGCGAGGAGCGCACGCGTCTCGGGAAGGTTAAAGCGATATAAATCGTCGTCCTCAATGTGCTTCAAGAGCTTTGGGACAGGGGTGCCGGGGTGAAAATACTCCCATGCAATAGTTGCTCCTGATCGATTTGCGTCGTAGACGTGCTCGGGCATGCTCTCGACAACCTCTTGCACGCCCTCGTGGTGGTCAAGCACGACAAGAGACTTCGCCGCCTTGAGGATACGATCCATCGCCTCTTGGTGGTAACAAAAATCGACGACGTATACCTCACATCCTTCAATCTCGGCAAGCGGCGGCTCCTGCCGGTATTTCATTGGTATGTACGTAGCCGTATCGGCGAATTTCTTCCATGCCGCATAGGCTCCGCCAAAGCCGTCGGGGCAGTCGGCGTGATAGAGAATAACTATTTGTTTGTGACTCATGGTGCGCGGTGTAGGACTTGAACCTACGACCCCATCCACGTCAAGGAAGTGCTCTACCAACTGAGCTAACCGCGCGATAGTGAGAGATTATCGTGTTTTTAGTGCACATTCAAATAAAAAACACCGTGTAACACGCCCGACATATTCTTGACAACTGTACCATACAGGTATTTACTTTGTGCGGTTGCCTTGAACGCAGGAGAGTGCCATGAGGCCTCGGAGCGAAGCATTGCGGATGTTGGGCACGAAATCAAGAAGTATCAAAAGGCATAAGAAGAGGCACGCAAAAGTATCTTCTCTTCCAGAAGAAGTCGGGAGCGTTACTGTGTTGACGCCCATCGGTAACGATCAGGTGCTGGTCCGCACATTCCCACAGAAAGATTCCAAATCCCGATAGTTGTGACGGCGCGCGTTTCCTCAAACGCGCGCCAGTTTCTTTTTGTGACCCCGACGGGAATCGAACCCGTGTTTGCGCCTTGAAAGAGCGCTGTCCTAACCGTTAGACGACAGGGCCGTAGCGAAAATCTAACATCTTTTCGCCTCTTCTCAAAAATGCTAGGGTAGCAAAATTGGAGAGGTGGCAGAGCGGTTGAACGCGCTGGTTTCGAAAACCAGTAGGCTCGAAAGGGTCTCGGGAGTTCGAATCTCCCCCTCTCCGCAACTTCCAGGAAACGGTTTTTAGGGAGAGAGGGTTATAGTCAAGCATGATCACAAATCCTTTTATTAATGCTTTGCGATACTCTTTATCATAGGGTGGGTGGTGACGGCGGTCTAAAAAGGTTGTTGCACTTTTTAACCTGTGCTATCATTGAGTCACGGTCGAATATTGCCAGCTAATTACTGGATGACGACGTTTTTTTGTTTTAAGGCGTCGGCATGCATAACCTTCATGGACGAAAACCAGAATCCCAATCCGACGTCAGCAGGCGATCAGCCGGCTACACCGGCTCCGGAGGCTCCTAAAGCCCCGACAGCCCCTGAAGCACCAGCCGAGGGCCAGAACTAATCTCCGGCAATGCAAAGGGCGCGCTTCGAAAGAGGCGCGCCCTTTGTGCTTACACGCTCGGGAGTGCGTTGATTTTCGCGGCCAAGATGAAATCGTTCTCGGAGAGGCCTTTGATAGCGTGCGTCGAGAGCTCGAGCTTCACCCGATTATAAAAGATATGGATGTCGGGATGGTGGTTTTCGCCCTCGGCGATGTCAGCGACTTGCGAGACGAACTCCATCGCATCCATGAAGTTTCTGAATTTGAACTCGCGACCGATACTTTTTGCGTTCTCGTTTAAAATCCATCCCGGCGTTTCTGGCGCATACTTCTCTACCTCCTCGCGAGGGAGTGGATTTGTTCCTCCCTCACACGGTGCGCACCGCTTCTTTGCAAGCTCGCTCATCGCGCTTTGCACCAGAGGTAAATATCCTCAAGCGCCTTCACGCCGTCGCCCGCCGCGATGTTGTTTTGGTGGTAGAGCTCGTCGGTACAGTCGCCCGCGGCCCAGATGCCTTCGATCGAGGTATGCTGATTCTTTGCATCAATCTTGATGCGGTTGTGCGCGTCGAGCTCAACAAGCCCCTTCGCGAAGTCGGTGTTGGGGAGCATACCGATCTCAATAAAGATGCCGGTCACCGAGAGTTCGCGCGTCTCCTGTGTTCTGAAGTTTCTTACGACGAGACCGCTCACGAACTGGCCGCCCTTCACCTCAACTGGCTCGCTTTCGGTAAGAGCAGTGAAGTTTTTGTGCGCCCTAACCGCCTCGACGGTCGCGGCGTCAGCCTTGTCGAACGCGGCACGCCGATGGATTAGAGTTACGTTTTTAGCATACGCGAGGAGTTGCTGTGCAGTTTCAAAACCGGCGTTGCCGCCCCCGACGACCGCGACATCTTGATCGGCAAACAAGGGGCCATCGCAGGAGGCACAGTAGGTAACGCCCTTGTTCTCGAACTCTTGCGCCCCCGGCACAGCAAGCTTTTTGCGGGAGCCGCCGCTTGCAATCAAGGTCGCACGCGCCTCGTAGGTACCCTTCGTCGTTGTAACCGAAAACCCTTGCGCTACCTTGGCGAGTTTTGTCACGCGCTCGCCGATCGCGAGCGTGACCACATTGTCAGCGTAGGCCTTCAGGTGCTGTTCGAAACTCTTTGCGAGAGCAAGGCCCGTGATTTTTTCAGTCCCGATCCAGTTCTGTACCTCGGTCGAGTCCACGCTTTGGCCACCGACAGATTCAGCGATGAGGAGGGTTTTAAGGCGTTTCCTTGCCGCATAGACGCCAGCGGCAACACCTGCGGGCCCGCCGCCCACGATGAGCAAATCGAACATGTTCGTATCTTACTATGAAACTACTTTTTGTGTCTTCGTAAGAATGCCGGAATCGCGCCCCAGGTCTCATCCTCCTCTTCAACTGGGGGCTTCGGAGGCGCGCTCTCTTTTGCAGGTGCCACGGTCACGATGGGCTCTTCTTTTTCAGTTCGCTCGGGAGTTGTCGATTCAGCACGTTTGAGAACTTCGTTATAAATCTTGCCGCGCTCATCGCGTTGACGGTCGGTGGGGAGAGAAAAAAGCGAATGCTCCTGCGTAAGGTGTGCGGACTGCTCTGGAAAGCCGGTCGCGATCACGATGATGCGGATCTGCCCTTTCTTCAGTTTGCGATCCTTCATCATGCCGAAAATAATCTTTGCATTCTTGTCGACCGACTCGTTGATGACCCGCGCCGCTTCTTGCACCTCCATGATGCCGAGGTCATCGGAGCCGGCGACGACGAAGAGGATGCCCTTGGCGCCCGTGATCGAAATATCGAGGAGCGGGGAGTTGACCGCGCGCTTCGCCGCCTCTTTTGCGCGCTCTTCGCCCTCGGCGACGCCGATGCCCATCAAGGCCGGCCCGGCGTCCTCCATGATGGCTTTGATGTCGTTGAAATCGGTGTTGACATCGCCCGGCGTGCGGATGATGTCAGAGACGCCCTCCACGGCCTGACGCAAGACTTCGTCGCAGAGGGCAAAGGCCTGTTTAGCCGACATGTTGGGCTCGGCTATCGCGAGCAATTTGTCGTTTTGGATCACGATGTAGGCATCAACCTCCTTCTTAAGTTCAGCGAGGCCGCGATCGGCGATTTCTTTACGCTGGGCGCCCTCAAAAGAGAAGGGCTTGGTGACAATCGCAATCGTGAGGGCTCCGAGCTCTTTGGCGATTTTCGCGACGATGGGGGCGGCACCGGTACCGGTGCCGCCCCCAAGGCCGCAGGTGATGAAGACGAGGTCGGAGCCTTGCAAGGCCTCTTGGATGTGTTGGCGCGTCTCCTCAGCCGCGCGCTTGCCGAGCTCGGGGTTCATGCCGGCACCAAGCCCTCGTGTGAGGCTCTTGCCGATGTGGATCTTTTTTCGCGCCAAAGAGCCGTGGAGATCTTGCGCGTCGCAGTTAATGGCAATGAACTCGACGCCGCGCACATTCGAGTTGACCATGTGGTTAACCGCATTTCTGCCCGAACCACCGATCCCGATGACGCGAATGCGAGCGAATGTCTCGATATCGGGTTGGATGCGTCGTGCCATATCTATAGGTGAAGCTTGCGGGGCATGATACCAGAAGTGGGCATTATGCAAACCTTGACAGAATGTCAGAGTATTTCAGAAACTCAAGGAAGGAATTGTCCGAAGAAACGAGAGAGTGCGGCAAGTCCTCGCCGCCTTGGCGCCTCGGTCTCGCCCGTGAGGCCCCAGAGCGCGATCCCGTAAGCCACGGCCCATGTTGCGTCGCGAATCTTTGGATCAGGGGCGAGGCGAAACTCGGCGATGCGGGCAGGGAGCTTCAAGGTGCCCCGCGCGATGTCGGTGATTGAGCCTTGGCCAGCGCCTCCGCCAGAGATGATGATGCCGGCCGGCAGGGGGCCGCGGCGGTTCAGAGATTTCAAATGCTTATCGATAAGCGCGAACATCGCTGAGAGACGACTCGCGACATAGTGGTCGACCTTCTTGCGCGGGTACATGGCGCCGGTGAGACGTCCGACCTTTACACGCTCAGCTTCGTCAAGCGAGATGCGAAATCCGAGCGCGATATCGTCGGTGATGTGGGCGCTCCCCATGGGGAAAACTTTCACCGAAACCGGGACGCCTTCGTCGTAGACGACAATAGAGACGGTCTCGGCGCCAATGTTGGCGAGGAGACACCCCTTGCGCTGCTGCTCTTTGGTGAGGAGGACATTCGCACCGGCAAGCGGGGAGGCCATTTGGTCAATCACCTCGATCTCGGCTTCCTCGACGGCCTCGACAAGGGCAGCGAGGTGCTGAGAAAGAGTCGTGACGAAAAGGTAGTCGGCCTCAAGTCGCACACCTTTCATGCCCTCAAGGTGGCCAAGTACCGGGGCGCCATCGAGACGATATTCGAGCGGTATCTCATGCAGGACCTGCCGATTGAGAAAGTTGGGCGTCGCCGCCTCGCGGGCGGCAGAAGCGACCTTCTCGATATCAAGGTGTGTCACGACCTGATCAGCCCTGCTGATGACGGTCTCGCCCGAAGCGCGTGTCTCATCGAGCGAGATGCCTCCGACGGCAAGAAAGCCCGAACGGACAGGCACGCGCGCAGTCGCTTCGGCTTGACGCTTCGCCTCACGCACCGCCTCGGTCACTTCGTCTTTATTTAAAATGTAACCTTGCCGCAGACCCCTCGACTCGGCGAGCCCGGTGCCAAGGATGCGCAAAAAGCGCTCGCGCTTGTCGCGGAGCTCTTCAACGACGACGACCTTTACTTGGTAGGTGCCGATGTCTATCCCGGTAGTGATGCGACGAGCCATAGGTACGCCCCGCGCGCGTAAACCTCGCAAGAAGCGCGCGTTCGCGTTTCTCCATTGTAGTGCCGTGGGAGAGACCTTTCAAATGAAGGAGTGCGTGGATAAAAAGAAGGAGCGTGAAATCAGCGTAGGAGAGGCCAAAGGCGGGCGCCTCATGTCGTGCGATTTGTTTGCAGATAATGACTTCGCCATGCTTCGTACCGACGGGGTAGGCGAGGACGTTCGGCGTATACGATTTGCCGCGCAGGCGCTTATTTAGCGCCTGCGCGGTTTTTGGGCTTACGAAAGCGAGCGAAATCTCCCAACCCGGCACAATCTCTCGTGCGATGCGGGAGTATGGGCGCGGCATTACTTCTTGCCTTTCGTACGCCGCGCGGTCGGGTCGATCTTGCCGAGCTTCACGAGCTCGCGATAGGCGGCGCGGCGCTCAAGCGAGATCAAGGCCCGCTTGTGGTAGACATTCTTCGACTTCGTGCGCTGCCAGTACCGGCGGCCGCGCATTTCGCGCACGAGACCGAGCCCCTGCGCGCGGCGGGAGAAACGGCGAATGAGCGCAGCTGAACTCTCGTTCTTGCCACGCCGCACCTCGACTCGTGCGGTCGTTACCATAGTGAGCCGCACTCTAGCATGCAGTGTCGCGTGTTGTCTAGGCGACAGAGCGCAGGCGTTCGGTGAGGTGTTCGATGGGAATCGCCACATCCTCTTGCGTTGCGCGATTGCGGAGAACGACCGAGTGCTCGAGGGCCTCTTTACGGCCCATGACGATGAGGTAGGGAGGATTGAGACGCTCGACGTGGTACATCTGTTCGGTTAAGGACTCGAGGCCGATTATCTGCCAGATAGGGAGGCGCGCTTTGCGGAGCTCTTCAGCGAGCTTGATCGAGGCGTGCTTTGCTTCGTCGCCAATGTGGACGAAGGCGAACCGGAGGCGCGCACGTCTTTTGACCGGAAAGACTTTTGCGCCCTCGGTCTCGGTTTTGAGGACAGCGCCTACCGCCGGCATGGCGCTCTTGAAAAAGAGACGTGCGAGTTCGCCGTAACGCGACCCCCAAACGAGCGTTTTATCCTCGTGGGTGAGGGCAAAGCAGGCTTCTCCCCACCCGCCACTGCGACTCAAGAGATCAGGCGCAAGTTCGTAGGGCGTTTCAGTGGCCTCGAGGTAATCTAAGAGCTCTTCGAATCGTTTACGGCTCTGGTCAGAAAGAAAGTCAGTGGGGGCGGGCAAGTGCTCGGCGAACCGCCGCTCGATTGCAAGCTCCGCCGCTTCAAAGACATCACGCCTCGCGCAGGTGAGGCACTCCTCGGGCAAGATCGCGCTGTTTTTCTTGAAAAAATTCCCAAGTTCGCGCGCAAAACGTGCGCGTGTCTCTTTGTCGCCCAGAGTGTTGATGCGGATTACATAGTCGCTCTTCATCAGATCGCGTGCCAAGGCGCGCATCGCGTGGATTACGACGGCGTCAGCGAGCGCGCGGTCGGTGCCGATCGCATGAAACTGTATCTGCGCGACTCGGGGGGCATTTCTCCCTGGCGTGATGTTACTATGCCATACGAAGAGGGGTTGGCGCGGGGAGGGCATAAGCCCGGCATCAACGCATTGTTTTAAGAATACGGCAATTGATTCAGCGGTGGGGTCAAGCGGGGGGAGTAGCGGCATCTCACTGCTGTGAGAGGGGCGTCCGCTCCCTTTGTGGCGAGCGGCGAGGGAGGCGAAAGGGATGAAGCCGTAGTAATCGCCGATAGAATGCACCTTCCGCAAGATCTCTTCAGCAGAAAGCGCGTCGCGTGTCATGGTGTCGTAGAGGGCCACGGTATGGCGACACTCGCGACCCCGTCGTACTGCGCGCTCCCGGGGAAGAAGCTTGCTTTTGATAAAGGCAAGAGGCGCAGGAGCGCTCGGCCGACAATATCTCTTTTTGGCAATGCTCCCCAGGTGCGCGAGTCAGAGCTGTTGGGGCGATTGTCGCCCATGACGAAATACTCTCCTTCAGCAAGAGCCACGTTCTTCGTATAGGTCGCGTCTTCAATCGTGACATAGGACTCATCAAGCGCTTCTTGCACCCCACCCTCGCTTTTGACCGACACGATACCGCGACTAATCGAAACGGCCTCGCCGGGGAGCCCGATGACGCGCTTGATGTAAAAAATCGAAGGGTTGAGGGGGTAGCGAAAGACGATCACATCGCCGCGTGCTGGCTCTATGAAGCGGTAAGAGATCTCGTCGATGATGAGGTAATCGAGATTTTCGAAGGTGGGAGACATTGACCCACCGTCAACGATGAACGGCGAGATGACAAAGGCGCGTAGCGGTAAGACGACAAGGACAATCAAGAGTGCAAGGGTGAATAAATCTTTCCAAAATCCACCCGAGGAGCTTAGCATGCGGGCTATTGTACGCCGCACGCGCGAGCCGTCAATCTTTGTGATAGATTTGAGCGCATGGCGGTTGTCATTGTTGGCTTAGGGAACCCTGGGCACGAGTACGAAAAGACGCGACACAACACGGGACGCTCGGCCGTCGAGCTTGTGGCGAAAAAAGAAGAGTTTGGCGATTTTGTTTTCAATAAAAAAGCGAACGCGCTCATTGCGGAGGGGAAGCTCGGTAAGGAAAAGGCGACACTCGTTTTGCCTGAAACCTTTGTGAACAACTCTGGCAAGGCGGTGGTGGCGTTCGTGAAGTCGGTGAAGGCCGCGAAGAACCTTTTAGTGATTCATGATGACCTCGATGTGCCGCTCGGCACTTTGAAGATGGTGTTTGCGCGCGGCGCGGGCGGTCACAAGGGCGTTGAGAGCGTCATGCGCGCCCTGAAGACCGAAGAGTTCGCGCGCATTAAGATTGGCATCAGCGCGGAGGGGAAGCGCCATCAGGCGAAAAAGGTGTCTGGTGAAGAAAAAGTGGTGAAGCATGTGTTGGGAAAGTGGCGACCCTCTGAAGAGCGCGAGGTGAAGAAAGTACTGACGCGCGTCGCAGAGGCGGCGCGCGTCTTCGCGACTGAAGGGTTCGCAAAAGCCCAACAACTCGCCAACACGCGATGAAAAAGAAGCGAGAACATACGCCAAGAGCGAGATTTGCAAAAGACATTGTATGCGAGTTCATGCCGCCTACGCGGAAATCAAACAGGGTCTTGATTTTGTGCGCAGGTGCGCCGGTGTATCCCGGCCGACGCGCTGATTTGTTGCCGTTTTTCGCAGCCAAGGGATATTGGGTTTTTCTCCCGCGATATCGTGGCACTTGGGAGAGCGGGGGAGTATTCCTTAAGAAGTCTCCCCACAAAGACATTCTCGATGTCATGAGCGGCATTAGTCGTGGGTTCGTGAATCTCGAGACGGGCAAGAGGTATAGGGTTGCACGCCCGCATTTCTTCATCATAGGCAGTTCGTTCGGTGGCCCGGCGGCTCTCCTTGCATCGCAAGACAGGCGCGTTGAAAAAGTGGTTGCCCTATCTCCTGTCATTGACTGGAGTGCGCAGAGAGGGACTACCGAGCCGCTACCGCAGCTTGATCGCACCACGCCTCTCTTTTGGGGTATGGCCTATCGGGGCTCTAAAGATGCATGGCGAAAGCTCGGGAAGAGTGCCACGTATAGTCCGAAACATCACGCGGGGAAAATTAGTGGCGAGAAGATCATTGTTTTTCATGCAAAAGACGACGACGTAGTGCCGTTTGCACCCACACGTGCATTTGCAAAGCGAACGCACGCCGCTCTCGTGCCGCTTCGGACTGGCGGGCACCTCGGGCTTGGTTATGCAGTGAAGCCGCGCTGCTGGAAGCGCATCGCAAGATTCTTCAACGCCCGTTAAAGGTTCAAGATCTCTGGAAAACAAAAACACACCTATATATAGGTGTGTTTTTGCTACTCCCTATTCTCGTCTGTTTTCGTCTCGATAACGAATTATTTCTTGTGCGGGCCCGTGTATGAGAGCGTCATGCGCTGTTCTTTGGACTCGAACAAGGTGATCTTGAAGGGGTAGTTCTTGCCGAGCTCTAAAGTCTCGCGAAGTTCTTGAGGCGAGGTGAACTCGGAGACATGCACGAGGCCGGCCACTCCCTCTTCGATCGAGGCCAAGGCGCCGTGCTTGTTGTATTTGATGATGACGCCCGGCACCTCTATGCCCTTTTTGTAGCGCTCGCCAGCCGTGTGCCACGGATTTTCTTTAAGCGCTTTGATCGAGAGCGAGATCTTCCCGTCTTTGATCTCAATAATCTTTACTTTGACCTCGTCGCCCACCTTGAAGAGGGTGCGCGGGTCTTCGACGAGGCCCCAATCGAGCTCGCTGATGTGCACCAGGCCTTCAAGCCCGGGCTCAACGCGAACAAAGACGCCGAAATCGACAACCCCCGTCACTTCGCCCGCGAGGACATCACCAACTTGGTATTTGTCGATCAGAGAGGCCTTCTCCTCTTCTTCATTACCCATGCGTTCAGAAAAGATGAGCTTACCTTCTTTCGCGTCGGCGGTGATAATGCGCACCGAGAGTGACTGCCCCACAAGCTTTTGGAGCTCGGTCAAGATCTTGTCTTTGTCGCCGTCGGTGATGCGCGGGTAGTGCTCTTTCGCAAGTTGTGAGGCTGGTAAAAAGCCCTGGATACCTTGCCACGAGAGGATCAGTCCGCCCTTGTTCGCCTCGAGAACAGAGAGCATGTACGAGGTACCGGCGACGATGGCCTGCTCGGCCTCACCCCAGATCGCGGCCTGCCGCGCTTCTTTCAAAGAGAGTTCGATGTAGCCTTCGCGGCCGGCGGGGTCAACGACCTTTGCCGTAATCGCGTCGCCGGTGTTTGCCTTGCGCAACACATCGGCGGCGTTCAAATATTCGCGGCCATAAATCAAGCCCGTGCCAAAAGGCGGTAAGTCGACATAGACCTTGCCGCGGGCGATCGCGACGATAGTGCCATCGATCAGGTCGCCGGCTTTTGGCGGGGTAGGGATACCTTCAATAAGGCCCGCCATAGGGTGGCCAGGATCGATGACGAACGCCGGGATTGCCGCCTTGGGCGCGGCTGTCTCTAACTCACTCATTATATAAAACGGTGCAGATTTTCGGTTTGGGTATTGGGGCCTTTCGACCCCAAGGGTTAGCCCATCCCTACTACCAAGCGCGTGAGGAAAAGAGGATTTCCGATGCTCTTTTCCGAACAAGCGCAGGGAGCAAGCTTTGCTTACTTCTCAAACACGCAACGAGAGGACTCTAACATATGAGTATAAAAAGTGAAAGGGCCTCGATTCTCCGGGGGGTGGAGAACCGAGGCCCGAGTACCCCGCGTGCTAAGGAGGATACCACGCGGGGTTTGGATGATGGGATTACAAGAGAGGCCTGCGCTGCAAGACGCAGGCACGTGGTTTCGGGCACCTTTTCTGCTGGAGCCTCCTCTCATATCCTACCATCTTGGCCATATCGTTCAAGTTGTTATGCACATAAAAAATGAAGGGCGGCGTCTCCGTTATATCGAGACCGCCGCCCCCATCCCTCTGGTTTGTTAACCGATGCGCGGTGTTACCAGAGGAATCTGAATGACCTAATGTAAGGCTAGCATGGGCATTAATTTTTTGGTAAAATATCCACATCTATTATGGTTATCACCCACCACGGCGGGCAGTGCTTCAAGGTGACCTTTGGCGACCTCACTCTTGTCTTCGATCCCATTTCAAAATCAAGCACACTGCCCGCAGTAAAATTCGGCTCCGACATTGCGCTCGTCTCGCGTAACCACCCTGACATGAACGGCATCGAAGAGGTTACCTATGGCGACAAGAAGCCCTTCGCGATCACAGGCCCGGGGGAATACGAACGCGAGGGGGTAAGCGTGCAGGGCTTCCTCACCAAAAGCAATTATGGCCTTGCGAAAGGTCAGGGCGAAGCTACTAATACGGTGTACGCCGTCGAACTTGAGGGGATGACCCTCGTGAATCTCGGTGCCCTTGCTGATAAAGAGCTCCCGCAAGAGGCGCGCGAGGCCCTCGACGATATCGATGTACTTTTTGTGCCGGTCGGTGGCAACGGCGTCCTCCCTCCCTCCGAGGCACACGAGCTCGCGATTTCTTTAGAGCCACATATCATCGTGCCGATGCATTGGTCAGGGAGGGGCTTGCCGTCTGACGGTAAGGGAATTTCCAAATCGCTCGAGGCCTTTTTAAAGGAGGAGGGAGATGCCGCCCTGAAGACCGACAAGCTCACCTTAAAAAAGAAAGATGCGCTCGCAAAAGACGGTGATATCATAGTGATAACGCCATGATACCGCTCATCCGCCACCTCGAGTTCGTGCGGCAAAAGCCCGAACCGGTGCGCCGCCAGATCGCGCTCGGAGTAGCGGCACTTCTCACCGCCGTCATTGCTCTTGTCTGGTTCGGCATCTCACTCGCGACCGGCTCTTTCGCCCTTTCAAGCCCTCCCTTTGCTGGAGCGGGGGGTGACATCGCGGAGAGCGAAGCGGGGGGTGCGGAGACCGGTTTCGCTAACCTTTTTGGCGTGGCCGCGGCGGTCGTTACCGGCGGTGACGAAAGCCCGGCACACATCGAGATCGTCGAGACAAAAACGAGCTCCACGCTCGATGACACGACTGCCCTCGAGTCGACGGTCCTCCCGTTTTAATACATGGCGAAAGAAGAAAAACAACCTGCACCGGCAGCGTCAAACATCATTGAACAGTCAATCGTCGCCGAGATGCGCATCTCGTATCTCGACTACGCGATGTCGGTCATCACGGCGCGCGCCTTGCCTGATGTGAGAGACGGTTTGAAGCCCGTCCACCGCCGCATCCTCTACGCGATGCGTGATATGGGCCTCGTGCCGAGCTCGAAATTTCGCAAAAGTGCAACTGTGGTCGGTGAAGTCCTCGGCAAGTACCACCCGCACGGCGATGCCGCCGTCTACGACTCGATGACCAAGATGGCGCAAGAATTTTCGTACCGCTACCCCTTGGTTTTGGGGCAGGGCAATTTCGGCTCGATCGACGGCGATTCGCCTGCGGCGATGCGCTACACCGAGGCCAAGATGAGCCGGCTCGCTGACGAGTTCCTCAAGGATTTGGAGAAGGAGACTGTCTCGTGGAGCCCCAACTACGATGCGACTCGGCAAGAGCCGAATGTCCTCCCTGCAGCCGCGCCGAATCTCCTCTTGAACGGCACTCTTGGTATTGCGGTCGGTATGGCGACCAATATCCCCCCGCACAACTTGAAAGAGACAGTTGATGCGGCCATGCATCTGATTGATAACCCCGAGGCGACGACCGAGGGCTTGCTCGAGTTCATCAAAGGGCCCGACTTCCCCCTTGGGGGAGTAGCGTTCAATTACGCCGACATCAAGCATGCGTATGCCGGCGGCAAGGGGCCGGTCATTGTTCGCGGCGAGGCCGAGATCGTCGACGATGGCAAGAAAGAGGCCAAGATCGTGATTACCTCAATACCGTATCGGGTGAACAAGGCCGAGCTCATCACGAGGATCGCCGAGCTCGTGCATGAGAAAAAGCTCGAGGGCATCAGGGACCTTCGCGATGAGTCAACCAAAGATATCCGCATCGTCATCGAGCTTAAGGGCACAGCGCACCCGCAAGCGGTACTCAACAATCTCTACAAACACACCGAGCTTGAGAGCGCTTTTCACTACAACATGCTCGCGCTTGTCGACGGCGTGCCGCAAACGCTCTCCCTTAAAGGCATGCTCGAGCATTTTGTCGAGCATCGCCGCACCGTCGTCAAAAAGCGCACCGAGTTCGACCTCAAGAAAGCCGAAGAGCGCGAGCACATCTTGCTCGGGCTCTCGAAAGCGCTCGACCACATCGACGAGGTCATCGCCCTCATCAAAAAGGCAGCCGACGTACCCTCTGCAAGTGAGGCCTTGCAAAAGAAGTTCGGTTTTACAGCGCTCCAAGCGGCGGCCATCCTCGAGATGCGCCTTTCGAAACTTGCGGGCCTTGAGCGCAAGAAAATAGAAGATGAACTCACCGAAGTGCAGGCCTTAATCGCGCGGCTTAAAGAAATTCTCTCGAGCGCCAAGAAAATCCTCGCTGTCGTCAAGAGTGAACTCAAGGAGATTGGCGAGAAGTACGGCGACCTTCGCCGCACGAAGATAGTGAAGGGAGGGGTGAAGAATATCTCGATTGAAGACTTAGTGCCTGACGAGGAGTCGGTACTTGTCTTAACTGCGGGCGGGTACGTAAAGCGCACGAACCCCTCGGAGTACCGCAAGCAAAAGCGCGGCGGGATCGGGGTCATCGATATCGCAACGAAAGAAGAAGATGTCGTGACGCATTTCTTAGTGGCAAGCGCACATGCTGACCTCCTCTTCTTTACCGATTTCGGCAAGGTATACCAAGCCAAGATGTACGACATACCGGAAGGGAAGCGCGCGACAAAGGGCAAAAGCATCATGAACTTCTTGCCGCTTGCCGGCGACGAAAAGGTGACTTCGATTCTGCCGGTACAAAAAGGCGCGGCGTGGGAAGCGTTGTCGGTCATGCTCGTGACCAAGGATGGGACAGCAAAAAAGGTCGCGGCAAAATCATTCTCTGACGTGCGTCGTTCAGGCATCATTGCGATTAATTTGAAAGGAGGCGACAAGTTAGTTTCAGCGAATCTCGCGAGCGAGGGCGACAGCGTCTCCTTGGTGACCGCGAAGGGGCAATCGATCCGCTTTGACGAGGGTGATGTGCGGCAGATGGGGCGGGCTGCAGGCGGGGTGCGCGGCATTTTGGTAAAGAAGGGCGACGAAGTCGTCTCGGCTGAAGTGATACCGGTCGCAAACGAGAAAAACGCCTCGCTCCTCATCGTGATGAGCAAGGGCTACGGCAAGCACACGAAGATAGGAGAGTACAAGATACAAGGCCGTGGCGGCTCGGGTATCAAGACCGCGGAGGTAACGCCGAAGACCGGGCAGATCATCGGCGCCAAGGTCGTCACGGGCGATTTGAAAGAAGAGGAGCTTGTCGTTGTCTCTAAAAAGGGGCAGGTCATCCGTTGTACGATCGGCGAGATACCTTCACTCGGCCGCGCGACCCAAGGCGTGCGCGTCATGAAGCTCCGCGAGGGCGACTCCATCGCCAGCATGGTCGCGCTTTAGTACGAAGCACGGGCCGCCCCGAGGGGCAGCCCGTGGTATTTTTATAGTGATGTACTTCAGTCAGCCAAAAGAAAATGTGCTCCAGTTGGCGCTTCGCGACGGGATGAAGGTCGTCGATTTGGGGAGCGGGAGTGGGCACTACGCACACGCGGCCGCCGCAGTCGTCGGACACGAAGGGAGGGTCTACGCGATAGAGATCCGCCAAGATATGCTGAAACATATTAAAGAGAGCGTGCACCATCACCACCGCGGCATTGTCGAGCCCCTGTGGGGCGACATCGAAAAGCAGGGCGGCACGGGGCTTCGCGACCAGTCGATGGATGCAGCGATCCTCGCGAATACCTTCTTTCAGATCGAGAACCGGCAAGGACTCGTGGCCGAGATCAAGCGGATCTTGAAGCCTACAGGCAAGCTCCTCGTCGTCGATTGGGCGGGCTCCTACGGCGGGATAGGGCCTGCGCCCGAGCGTGTCGTCTCTGAACATTCGGCCGAAGCGTTTTTCATCAATGCGGGCTTTCACAAAGTGAAGAGCTTTCGCGGCGGGCCGCATCATTATGCGCTAGTATTTAGCGTATCGGCCTCATGAAGATCTCTCTCTTTCAGGGCATCTTGCTGGGCGTGTTCTGCTTCGCCGCCATCGTCGGCATCTTCGTCTTCGCGAGTTTTCAAGGTGGCGGCAGTTCGACTGAAGAGATCGGCACCGTCGTGATCTGGGGCGCTCTGCCAAAGGCGCCGTTCGATCGCGCGCTCACCACGGCGCGTCAGTCGAACACCGAGCTCAAAAGCGTCTCATATGTGCACAAAGATGCCGAGGCGCTCCAGAGCGAGCTCGTGAGCGCGATCGCCGAAGGCATCGCGCCCGACCTTGTTTTGATATCGCATGAAGAACTTTTTGCGCTTGCGAGGGTCATTCAGCCCATCTCGCCGTCGCTCCTCGCTGAACGCACTTTCAAAGATGCTTTTGCTGCGGGGAGCGAGATCTATCTCATTTCGGGCGGCAGCGGCGCCTACGGGGTGCCTCTCCTGATCGATCCTCTGGTTCTGTTCACGAACCGTGCCATCCTCGCTTCAGGCGGTATTGCCGCGGCACCCCCCTCCTGGGAGGCGATCACTGGCCTTGTGTCGCGCGTCACGAGCAAAAACCCGGCAGGCAACATTGACCGAGCTCTGATTGCGCTCGGCACCTATGCAAATGTGAGTAATGCGCGCGGCATCCTTTCGGCCCTCTTTTTGCAGGCAGGCGTGCCGCTCTCGACCATCTCTTCGGTCGGCGCGCGCCGAGCCGATCTTGGCACTTCGCGTGCCGAGGGCACACCCCCCGGGGCCGCCGTCGTTCGTTTTTATTCGCAGTTTGCCGACCCCTCGAAGGTTTCATATACCTGGAATGCTTCGCTCCCCCTCTCGCAACGGTATTTCGCTTCTGGCGACCTTGCGCTCTACATTGGCTACGCGTCTGAAGCGACATATTTCAGGGTGGCAAACCCTAACCTCGATTTCGATGTCGCGCCTTTGCCGCAGCTCGCGACTGGGAGAAGCAAGAGCACCTATGGCCTCATGTACGCCTTGGTGATCCCGCGCGGCGCCGCGAACCCGACAGGGGCTTTTAAGGCGGCAGCGGCCCTAACTGACCCCACGTTAAACCGCGCGGCGGCGGCCGCGACTTCGCTGGCGCCTGCGGTGCGCAGCGCGCTCGCGACACCGCCCTCCGAGGCCGCCGCCGCAACGGCCTATGCCTCGGCCCTCTACGCGCGCGGCTGGCTGTCCCCAACACCCACCGATACCGACACTATCTTCTCGGCTATGATTACCAATGTGATATCTGGCCGTCTCACAATAGACGCCGCGCTTGCCGCCGCCGAGAGCACCCTCTCGGCCCTCTTACAGCAATGAACAAATACATTTTCACCCCCCTCTTTTTTGTTGTCTTGCTTGCGGTGCCCACTTTCTCGCTCGCGCAGTCAACGGGCGTTCAAGGAGGCAGTGGGGGAGGGTCAACGGGCGTGCAGGGAGCTCCCTCGAATCCGAGTGTCACGCTCATCAACCCGCTCTCGGCAGAGACTGATCTTGAAACGTTCTTGCGCGGCATCCTCGATGTCGTTATCAGTGTCGGCACGGTTGTCGTCATTCTCATGCTTGTCTATGTCGGGTTTCTCTTTGCGACAACCTCCGTCAACCCCGAGAACAAGGTCAAAGCGCGTACGGCCCTCTTGTGGACCCTGGTCGGCTCTCTCGTTTTACTTGGTGCCAAAGCGATTGCCGAGGGCATCGAAGCAACAGTAAACGCTCTTAGTTAATGTATGAACTTTAAAGATTGGGCGCAAAGCTTGGTAGACGGAGCGAATATCATTATCATCCCGCTCCTGTTCGCAATCGCTTTTCTCTCTTTTGTGTGGGGTATCCTGAAATATTTCTTTCTTAACCCCGATAGCGAAGAGGAGCGGCGGCAAGGCAAGCAATTCATCCTTTGGGGCATCCTTGGGATGGTGCTGCTTTTCTCGGTGTGGGGGGTGGTGTATATCCTCCTAGACACGCTCGGCTTTGCGGCCGCATAATGATGGGTATGAAAAATCTTGCACGCCTCGCGACCCTTGCGGTCTATACGCTCTTTCCCTTCATCTCGGTCGCACAGACGACGGTTGTCGGCGGGGTCAACTCCGAGGGCGGCTGGTTTTTCGGTATTGGGTCGGGGTGGGGCAACATTGCTATCGGTTGTAACTACAACACCATCTGCCAGGTTGCGAGCCAATTTCTCTATATCATCAACTATGTCCTCGTCCCACTCCTTTTTGCCGTAGCTTTCATCGCTTTTCTCTACGGCGTCGTGCGCGCATACATCTTCAGCCACGGCGATCCTGAAAAGGTAAAAGAGGGTCACCAGCTTATCCTCTGGGGCATCATCGGCTTCGTGGTCATGATATCGCTCTGGGGTATCGTGAATGTTGTCGCCAACACTTTCGGCCTTGCGGGCTACTCTGCGCCGCCCCTGCCGACCTCGTTCTAAGTATGAAGTATTTTTTTGCGGCGCTTGCCCTCTCTCTCGCGCTGCCGGTAGCCGCTTTCGCCCAAAGCGGGGTGCTGTGCTTCAGTGATGCCGATTGTGCGGCGGGAGAGTATTGCTATCAAGAAAGCGGAGAATGTCTTGTTCGGTCAATGGGTAGCGGCGCAGGCGGCCTGAACACAGCCCGGGTCGAGGCGCTTATGGGGAGCATCGTAGACCTCATCAACTTTGTTCTTGTGCCGCTCCTCATGGCGATCGCGTTCATCGTCTTTCTCTGGGGCGTCTTCAACTACTTTATCTGGGGGGCAACGAGCGACGAAAAGCTGAAGACGGGGAAGGCCTTCGTTATGTATGGCATCATCGGCTTTGTGGTCATTATCTCTCTGTGGGGCATCGTGTATGTGGGGATAGAGCTCTTGGGTTTTGGAGCAGGCGGCGGCCCCCCTCCGTATCCCGAGCTTTGAAACTATCCACAGA
>Ga0209542_10007744_pt1 | contig 20312 bp, 19 predicted proteins | sample RifCSPhighO2_01_FD_184028 | JGI IMG/M metagenome (GOLD analysis project Ga0209542, IMG submission 184028) | Soil microbial communities from Rifle, Colorado - Rifle CSP2_plank highO2_0.1 (SPAdes) (version 2) | ecosystem: Environmental > Terrestrial > Deep subsurface > Rock core/Sediment ...
GTCGAGCTCAGCGGAGAGGAGAGTGCGAAACTGATGGAGATACTGAATGCAATCGACGACCACGACGACGTCGAGGAGGTCTACACGAATGCGGAATAAAAAGCGGGGCGCTCCTTGTGGAGAGCCCCGATTGCAAGCAGCACGTGCCAACGCTTTACTGCTTCGGCGCATCACGCAGCATCGCGCGAAGTTTCCGTCGGTACGCCTCGGGCATCCAGCAGTGCGCGGCCGCCCCCTGCCAGATATACCACCTCCCGTCCTCCACGAAAACGAGGTCCTTGTTGCGCTCGCGGAGCCTCTTGGCACTCTCCTCCATCCATTCGTCCGAGAATTGAAGTGGCACTTCAGCACTGACCGGGATGCCTGCCTCCGCGATCTCTGCTGAAAAGATGAACGACATCGTGGTCGTCGGTTTCAGGACGAACGGCGCCTCAGGGAAACCCATCGCCGAAAAGAATGGAGCGCGCACATGCTGTAGCACCTGCGGCCCCGAGTTCCGGACGATACACGTGTACCTGACGCGATCATCCGTAAGTTCGAAGTACGATTCAGAACTAACGGCGCGCTTAACGATGCCTCCTGTCGACCACCACTCGGAAGCGGTGAGCTTGTTCTCATCCGGCCTCTTGTACACGATGCGGTCGAGCACTGCGGAGCGCACGAAGCGCTCTTCGTGCGCGAGATGCACCTCGTGCACCGTCTTACTGTCGGTGACAGGTAAGTGGGCGGGAACCACGGGTCGCCACAAGGTAAGCCTGAAGGCGGTATTGGCCGGCGCTTTCGCGATGAGCTCGATCACCTCGGTGTCCTCGACGACCGAACGGTCGTCGACGGCCGTGATGATGTCGCCACAGTGCAGGCCCGCGGCTTCTGCCGGCGAATCCTTCCGCACATTCACGACGCGCACGCCGCTGTCGTGGTCGACGCGGAACCATCGTACTGCGCCCTGCTTTTCGTCCCAGCAATGGTATTCCTTGTCGTTCTTGACGGTATCGACGGTAACGCCGATGCCGTTGTAGTAGCGCGACGTCAAAGCCTCCTCGCCGTATGCGAAGGACGCGAACAAAAGCGCCAAGAGCACTATAACGGGCTGATATCTCATCGGTTCCCTCCGTCTTTCGTCCATTTCTCCAACCGCGGAGTATATACCGGACGCTGCATGACGTACACGAGAGTGCGTATGCAGAGTTAAGTGCGTGAAGTATCAACTCTCTGCTGACGGAAGCGTGGTCTATACTTCCGGTATGAAAGTGCTGGCGATCGATCCGGGATACGGACGGTGCGGTGTTGCAATCGTCGAAAAGGAAAACGGGAAAGAGAAACTCGTCTATTCGGCATGCATCGAGACATCTGCCCGCGACGACTTCCCCAACCGCCTCGCCATTGTCGCCTCGAAGTGCAGGGAGCTTCTTGAACGGTACAGGCCGGAATCGCTTGCGATCGAGAAATTATATTTCCAAAAGAACCAGAAGACCGCAATGCGCGTCGCCGAGGTGCGCGGCGCTCTCATCGCGCTCGCAAGCGCGGAGGGCGTACCTGTGTTCGAGTATACTCCCGGAGAAATAAAGAGTGCGTCCGCTGGTTTCGGAGGTGCCGACAAGAAAGCTGTCGCCAAGATGCTCCACGCCCTCATCACAATCGAGAAAGACATAAAGCACGACGACGAGTACGACGCAATCGCGATAGGTGTCACACACCTTGCGCGTTGGCGTCCTCCGACCCGCATATGAGGTCCTCATTGCGCGTTAATGAAATTTTTGCTTCATTGATGCGTCAAAGCGCTGTACAATAGCTGCAAACATGAAGATCCTCCGAAAAGTTTGGCGGCAGACGGTTGGCCGCATGCCTGAGTGGATGCGCCTTCTGTGTATGGGTGTCGCGGGGCTCTGCATCTTTGGCCTCGGCATTACGGTCGCATGGGCGACGTTTATGCCTATCCCGTCGATAGACAACTTCGAGAACCGACAAGTCGCGCAGTCGACCAAGATCTACGACCGTACTGGCAACATCGTGCTCTACGACGTTTTCGGCTCCGTACGCCGCACGAGCGTGCCGCTCGAGCAGATGAGCCCGCACATCCAAAAGGCGACCATCGCGATTGAAGACGCGACGTTTTACGAGCACTACGGCTTTCGGCCGCTTTCCTTCATGCGCGCCGCGTGGGAGGACATCACGACCGGTTCGTTCAAGCAGGGCGGCTCCACAATCACGCAGCAGGTCGTGAAGAACGCGCTCCTCACGCAGCGCAAGACCATCACACGAAAAATCCAGGAGATCGTCCTCGCAGTACGTCTCGACCGTGCCTACTCGAAAGACAAGATTCTTGAGACCTACCTCAACGAAAACCCGTACGGCGGCACTATATACGGTGTGCAAGAAGCTTCACAATTCTTCTTCGGTGTCGATGCGAAGGATGTGACACTTGCGCAGGCGGCGTATCTCGCCGCGCTTCCGCAGGCTCCCACTCGATATTCACCGCACGGCAACCATCGCGACGAGCTCGAAGCGCGGAAGAATCTCGTGCTCCGTGAAATGCTCGACAATAAGTTCATCGCCCAAACAGAATACGACGAGGCGATGAGTGAGGTAGTGCAATTCAAAGATGTCGCTGAAGCCGGTATCAAAGCACCCCACTTCGTTTTCTATGTGCGGGAATATCTCGAAGATAAATACGGGGTCGATGCGGTGCTCAAGGACGGCCTGCGCGTCGTGACAACGCTCGACTACCGTCTACAGGAGCAGGCCGAAAAGATCGTAGAGAAGCGAGCGCTCGAGAACGCGCGAACATTCAATGCCTCGAACGCTGGTCTCGTCGCGATAGAGCCGACGACAGGCCAGATACTCGTGATGGTCGGCTCGCGTGGATACTTCGACGACCAGATTGAGGGCAAAGTCAACGTCACGGTCGCCGACAGGCAGCCGGGTTCGAGCTTCAAGCCTTTCGTCTACGCGACAGCTTTCGAAAAAGGCTACACGCCCGAGACCGTGCTTTTCGACCTTAAGACGCAGTTCTCGAACGCCTGTGCTCCCAACAATTTCTCCGATGTATACCCATGCTACTCTCCCGAGAACTACGATCACAAGTTCCGCGGACCCATCACGCTCAGAAATGCGCTCGCGCAATCGGTCAACATCCCCGCTGTGAAGCTCGTCTGGCTCGCGGGTGTCGACAACTCCATAAAGACGGCCGAGCGCCTCGGGCTCACAACACTGGAAGACGCAAAGCGCTACGGGCTCACGCTCGTCCTCGGCGGTGGCGAAGTGAAGCTCGTCGAGATGGTCGGTGCCTATGGAGTATTCGCGAACGACGGTCTCCGCAATCCGCATACCGCCCTGCTGAGCGTGGAGGACAAGGACGGCAACGTGCTTGAAGAGTTCGAAAAACGCGAATCGCGTGTAATGGAGCCGCAGGTCGCGCGGCAGATCTCGAGCATTCTCTCGGACAACGAGGCGCGGACTCCTCTGTACGGCGCTAATTCTCAACTGCACTTCCCGGGGACCGACGTCGCGGCAAAGACCGGTACAACCAACGAGAACCGCGACGCATGGGTCATCGGCTACACGACGAGTCTCGTCGCTGGCGCGTGGGCTGGCAACAACCGGACCGAGTCGATGAATCAGATCTCTGGTCTCATCGTGACGCCCATGTGGCGAGAATTCATGGATGTCGCCCTAGAGAAGTACCCCCCGGGCAAGTTCGTCTCGCCGTCGCCCGATCCTGATGCAGACTCGCTCCCACCTGTTCTGCGCGGACAGTGGGATACAAGCCCGGCGGAGGGTGTCCACGATATATTGCACTGGGTGAAGCGCGACAACCCACGCACTGGCAGGCCCGCAAACCCCTCTTCTGACTCCCAGTATGCGTATTGGGAGTATCCAGTCGCACTCTGGTCGCAGGGTGTGGTGAATCCTGGAATGGGGACAAGCACGCCTGGCCAAGGTGGAGGACTCCGTATCCTTACTCCGCTACCGGGAACCGTCGTCGGATTCAATCAGCCGCTCGTCGTGAGCGCGTATTATCCTTTTCCGCAGAACGTCATACAAATCGCGTATTTCCTCAACGACGTACCTATCGGTTCAGCGAACCAGCCACCGTACGCGATTACAGTCACTCCTACGTCGCGCGGCCCTGCAGTACTACGCGTTTTCGCGCAGACGACCATGGGCACCGAAGTGCAGCAAATACCTCTCACGCTCCAGTGACATTGCCGACAACTTTTTTGAATTTTGCGAGTGCGATACGACTGATGACATAGCCAGTCCAGACGGGGAACGAGCCGAGTATCGTGAGCTCCGCGACACCCGTCGCTGCCAGTCCGATACCCATCTTCACACCAAGGTGGTAGAACCATATCCAAAAGAGGATGCCGGTGATGACGCTGATGAAGGGGTTCACAACGATACCAACGACCAACAGGGTGAGGAGTGCTTGCAACCCGTCGACCACTATCGCGACGAACAGCATCATAAATGCCGTACCTCCACCGATGGTCTTCTCTTCGCTCATACGAGCCGTGGTCAGCGGTTAAGCGGCATGACAAGGTACATGAAAGAGGGGTCGGAAACTCCCCGTATAACGAGTGGTTTTCCGAGCCCCGCAAAACCGAGAGTCACGCTATCAGACTCAATGCTGGCGAGACATTCGGCGATATAGCCGATGTGGAAATTGATGTCGAGATCCTCGCCGGAGAGCGCGGCATCTACGGAGTCGGACATTTCCCCGACATCGTTCGAACGCGCCGTTGCCGTAAATATTTTTTTCTTTGGGTACATATGAAAGCCGAGGTGCTGGTCGTTGCCCGCGAATACTCGCGCCTTGCGCAGCATGTCCGCGAGATCAGCCTTCAGGACGGTCGCTTCCGTCGACGCTTTTTTTGGTACTATCTCTTTATAATTCGGGAATGTCGCGTCGACAATCCGAGAGACATATCGGAGCGGCCCGCCCGCGACTACGAGCTGCGAGTCGTCGCCGCTGAGCACTACGTTCTCCTCGTCCAGTCGCTCGAGTATGTGCTGCAATTCGAGCGAATGGCGGAGCGGGATGAGGAGTTCAATATTCTTTTTTGAACCCGTTTCAGATATCTTTTTTTCTGCGAGACGAAAAGAGTCAGTCGCGACAGCTGTGAGCGAGCCGTCCTCGAGTGAGAGGTAGACGCTGCCGAGGTCCGGCCTGATCATCGACGGGGACGCGGCGTACGAAACTGCCTGCAGCCCGTGCCAGAGTCGCTCACGTGAAATTTCAGCCCCTTTTGCTCCTGTCGTGGTTGGTAATGACGGGAATTCTTCGTGTGGCACGGATTTTATCAATGTCTTCGTACCGCGTGATTCGATGAGGAGGTTGCCCTCCTCGGTTGTCAGCTTGATACTATCTCCGCTGATCGATCGCAGCGTTTGTGAAAGGATGGTTGCGGGCACTGCGATCGTTCCTTTTTCTGTTATTTCGGACGGGATACGGACCTCAATACCGGCCTCAAGATTCGTCGCTCGCATGATTGTTTCTTTTTCCGCGTCGAAACGAATGCACGAGAGGATCGGGAGTGATTCTCTCTTTCCTGTTACCCGCTCTGCAAGGAGCGTCGCGTTCAATATTTTTTCTTTGGTAGTCGCTATCTTCATAGATCCTTAATAAAATCTATTACTACTATTAGTGGTGTGGATACTGGGGATATCATGATAAAAGGCCTCTGTTGAGCCATAAATAGTCAATCTGTGGGCTGTTGAAAACACCGGAATATCGGAAGCACAACCCTGTGTATAGGAAAAGAGCGCCGCCGCGCAGGTTGTGTTCACGGCATCTTCACCCATGTTTCCATCGTGTCCTCCCCCGCTCTGTGCACGTGCTGTCCACATGGTTATGCGTGGATAAGTGCGCGGATATGATCGAGCTCCTGTTCGAGTGTATTATTCGTTTTCATTTCTTCCTTTATCTTTTCACACGAATGAATGACCGTCGTGTGGTCGCGTCCGCCAAGCTTCTCTCCGATCGATGGATATGAGACTGAGAACTCTTCTCGGAGTACATACATGATGATCTGGCGCGGCTTCACCACCTCTTTTTTTCGCGTCTTCTCGTAGATGCTCTTCTCCGGAATTTCATAATACTGCGCGATACGGCGAACGACTTCTTCGACAGATACACCGCGATGCGGCTTCACATTGTGTTTGATGAGTGCGCGGACATCCGCGTGTGTCACGCCCTTGCCCTTGAGCTGCGACTTGCAGACGATCATGTTCAGTATGCCTTCGAGCTCGCGGATATTGCCGCGCACGTTCTCGGCAATGTATTGGATGATGTCGTCGGCAATAGAGAAGCCATGCTGCTCTATCTTGGCTCGAATGATAGCGATGCGCGACTCCACATCAGGCTCCGGTATCTCGGCTATCATGCCGCCCGAGAAGCGACCCTTAAGTCGGTCCTCGAACCCGGGCAGGAGCGCGGGGTGTTTATCGGATGAGAACACGATCTGTTTGTTGTTGTCGCGCAGCGCATTGAAGAGGTGGAAAAGTTCCTCCTGGGTCTTTTCTGTATTTGCGATGAACTGCACGTCGTCCATGATGAGGACATCGTATTGGCGGTACTGGTCCTTGAAGTTGTTGGCCTGCTCGTGGCGCACCGCATTGATGTAGTCGACGGCGAACCGCTCGCTCGTCACGTAGAGAACCTTCTTGTTCGTGTGTGTTTTCTTGAAGTAGTTTCCAATCGCCTGGATGAGATGCGTTTTTCCCCGGCCCGTGGAGCCGTAGATGAAGAGCGGATTGTATGTCGCTCCCGGGTGTTCGATGACGGCTTTTGCTGCCGCATGCGCGAGCTGGTTGAAAGGGCCGACAACGAAGGTCTCGAAAGTGTAGCGGGGGTTGAGATTGTCGCGCTTGTCGATATAAAGTGCCTGAAGATCGAATGAAGCGTTCTGGTTCGGCTGCTCGCGCTGAGGGCGTGCGCGCTCTGTCGGTGCCGCACGATGCACCACGTACTCAACGGTGCGGATCGTACTGTCGAGGCTCCTCAGCGCCTTTAGGATGAGTTTGTGGTGCTTATCGGAGAGCCATTCTTTGACGATTTTGGAGGGAACAGCCACCTGTACGGAGCCGGAATCGCGGTTGGCTACGTCGGTGTTCCTAAACCACGTGCGGAAGCTTGCTTCGGACGTACCGAGCTCAATCTGAACAAGCGCATTCTGCCACAATTCCCGATTGGACATCATACGCGGTTCTCTGTGGTGAAGTAAGTTTTGATAGGCACGCGCGTCTTATTAGTTCCAACGCATTATACGTGCGCTACTTCGGCGCGTAAGCTTGCGCTCTATCCACGGGCGTGTTCACAACCTGTGCATAAAGTGGGGAGAACTTCACGGGGAATATGCCTTGGGAGTCGCAGAATTTTCTGCTGAAAATTTGCCCCTGCTCGGCCCGTCGGTCTGCGCAAGACCCCCTCGGCGCTCTCCCCGCGTGAAGAGGTGAAGGTGAAGGTTGAAAAGCCGAAGGAATAAGCTATAGTTGCGCGATGAAACGCACATACCAACCCAAGAAACGCAAGCGCTCCCGCACGCACGGGTACCTCAAACGTTCGAAGACGCGCAGTGGTCGCGCGCTTCTCGTGCGCCGCCGCCGCAAGGGCCGGGCCCGGCTCTCGGTGTAAATGTAGATGCCGCGCTCCTCGTCGCTTACAAATGCTGAGCTGAGACGAATGCGCCCGGGACGCAAAGTCCACGGGCGTTTCTTCATGCTCACGAGATCCCCGCTCTTCCCGCCGCGTCCGAAATGCGCGGTGGTGGTGAGCAAAAAGGTCGCGGTGAAAGCAGTGAAGCGCAATCGTATCAAACGACAAGGACGCTCTATCCTCGCGACCTTGCTCTCGGAGCTCGGCTCCGGCGCGCACGTCTTCACGGCCAAACGCGAGGCCGCCTCTGCGAGCTTTGCGCAGATGGAGGCGGATATCCGTGAACTAGTGCGGAAGGGTAACTCGTGAATTTCATCCGGCTGCGTTCCTAGGCTATACTCTTCCCGTGCTGTCCTCCATTTTCCACGTGCTCATCTACGACCCGATATACAACGGGCTCGTGTTTTTTGTAGATATTGTCCCCGGACACGACATCGGTATCGCGGTCATCATTGTCACTATCGTCGTCCGCGTCATCCTCTTTCCCCTCTCACGACGTGCCATCAAGACACAGATGGCGATGAAGAAGCTCGCCCCCGAGATAGAAGAATTGAAGAAAAAGTATAAAAAAGAGCCGCAAGAGCAGGGCCGCGCGATATTCGCCCTCTATCGCGAACGCGGTGTGCACCCGTTCTCTGGCTTCGCTCTCATACTCATCCAGATACCGGTATTGCTCGGACTCTACTGGGTATTTGCGCACGGCGGATTTCCCCAGATAGATAGCGAGACACTCTACTCGTTCGTGCCGGCGCCCGCCGACATCAAGATGTATTTCCTCGGTATGCTCGACATGGCGGCACCGCACAATGCGATACTTGCTTTTCTCGTCGCACTCTCGCAGCTTTTCTACTCACGCCTCTCGATGGGTCCGCGCGATGCGACGTCTCCTGTCGAAGCAACGCTCTCGTCCGACATGGCGCGCAGCTTCGACCTGCAGGCGCGCTATGTCTTTCCCCTTCTCTTTGGCGTCATCTCGTACTTCGTCGTCGCGGCAGCGCCGCTCTACTGGCTCACGAGCAATCTTTTCATGATCGGCCAGGAGTTCGCGACCGGAAGGCGCTTTAACCCGAAGCAAGAATAGTCCCTTACCACGTCTTTTTTGTAAAAAGAAGTGGTAAGGGGTATAGTGCCGCAATGCACGATACGATTGAGACTCTTCTCAAAGAACTCCTCGAAGCCATGGACTTCCCCTTCAGCGCGATAGAGCGCCAGGAAGTCGCCGGACAGACTGTATTTTCCGTGAGGTCCGACGACGCTCGCCGGCTCATCGGCGGCAAGGGCGATACCATCCAGGCACTCGACATGCTCGTAAAAAAGATGGTCGAGAAGAGGCTCCCCGCTGCATCAGCTACAGAAGAGGAGGCGGAAGCGCCGCGCTTCCTCATCGACGTCAACGATTACCGAGTGAAGCAAATAAAGGACCTTCAGACAAAAGCGCGCATGATGGCCGAGCGAGCGCGGAGCTTCGAGTACGATGTGGAGCTCACACCGATGAGTGCGTATGAGCGACTCATCATCCACACGACGCTCCAAGATGCGCCGAATATCAAAACTGAATCCCAGGGGGAAGGGAGAAATCGTCGCGTGGTCATCAAATACTCCGCGAACTAATGGCCATTTATTGGCCGGTGCACTTCGCCCAGGTGGCGTAGTTTACATTTTTTTGATGGCTCAACCCCTGCGCCTCAACACGCAAGGCATTCTTTTCCTCAGTGGTGTAGGGTTGACCGGTTGCAGGATTCACTGACCGTGGATTTATCAGAATCCCATTTATTTGTGCGACCCGCGCGACCGGACTGGTCCTGTCCCCGACCCCGATATGTTCGTCGAGCCAGGCAGTTGCCTGCGCACATTGCTGCGGAGTGTACTCACCGTCCCGCGCCTGTGTGACCTGCTCTTGCTGCTGTCGTATCTGCTCGGGTGTAAGTGCGGTGGATTGTTGCGTTGGCTGCGACGAACTTGTCGTTGGAATAGGTGGCAGCTCTTTGAATACATCGAGATTGAGCAGCTTCGGGTTGATGAGATTGAGAATGAGGAAGATAGCGATGAGCAGGAGCAGGCCAATCGTGGCATTACCGATTATCTCGCGCGCTTTCGCTTTCGAACTCCACATATCGGAGCCCATGTACATAAAGCCCGCGCGCGTGAGCTGGAGCACGGCGAGTATCGCGCCGACGGAGAGTGCGACCTTGAAGAAGCCGTTGACGAATTTGCCCAGGCTCGTGCCAGCATCGCTGTAGATGCCGGAGAGCTTTTGTGAACCATCTACATTTGCGAGTGGGCAGAATTTGTTCGTGCAACCGTACGCCTCGATCATGCCCGCTTCATCGGCGTGTACGTACCCAACGAATGGTGTCGCAAGCAGTACGAGTCCGAGTACTGCAAGGCAAATGCCGGTGAACGTTTTTGCCATATCATTCTGCGGCTAAGCGAAGTGACCAGAGCGACCCATCAATGGCGTTCATAAATACCAGTGTACCGCTTCGCTCGTCGATTTGCGGCCGCATGACATCGACTGAGGTGCCTGTAGGGAACGAGAAAAAGACATCAGCTGTCCCCGCCGCGACATCGACACGCCACCACTGGTCAGTCGTGTGTGCTGCACCCTTTGCCCGTCGGTCGAGGTACCCTGCTCCGGGATTCCCGATTGGCACCGCGCAATATGCGATTGGCTCGCTCCCCCTCGTCCACGCACACTTGTCAGCGGTGGTCGCGATCGGAAGCCGGACGGCCGTAGCCTCTGCGCCTGCGCGCGCAAAGAGCGCGAGTCCGCCGGCAGATGTGCTGTAGAGCAGGGGCCCACCTGCAGTTTTGGGATGTGCGATAAGGCCGGGACCGAGTGCGATGCGCGTGAGCGAGCCCGAGGCACTGAGTGTATACGCATAGCCGACGACGTTGTCCGCCGGTTTCTGCGCGAGGAGCACAGACCCGTCATTTGCGGAGTCGACAGTCCACTGCGAGAGCGGCAGCTCAAGCACCTTCCGTTGATTGGTACCTCGTACGCTCGATGCGACTATCACCGATCCACCTTCGGGATCGCGCACCACGTAGTAGAGCGTGTCTCCGGAAACTGCGATGGAGACGATATCGGCCGGAAGGTATGAGCCCGAGAGCGAGCGAATGCTCGTCTTTGCGCTCGAGCTGGTCGCGACCGCTTCGCCTGAGAATGTGGCGACGCTGCCGTTCTCAGCAATCGAGCGAAGGAGCACCGAACCACCTGTCGTGAAAAGCGCCTCATACACTTTCGGAACGAGCGTGTTCGTGAAGCGCAAGACCTGACTTGTTTCAGGATCGGCGATCATGATGTTGCCATTGCCACGCTCCACGTAGTAGATGCTCGATGATGCTGAACGGAATCCGAATCCGGAAACGGGTCCGGGAGTAATACGCCACAGGCGTGGCGCGCGACGCTCCACCGTGCTCGTGCCGAGCAAAAGCGGCTGGTCTGCGGAGGGACGCACGCTTGCCCCTGGTTCGCCGAACGACAAGTTGGACCCGAAACCGCGCGCGGTGTCAGTCTGAGCAGTTTCTCCCACCTGCTGGTCGATGAAAAAGTACCATCCGCCGAGACCTCCGAGGACCATGACGATGATTGCCGCGGCCAAGAATTCTACGATGCGTATTGTTCGTTGCATGGTCAAAAGGCACTCCCCGGTGTCGGGATGAGCGGACTAAACAAATCACTCTCGCGCTCGAATGTGATATTCCAGCGCCCGGAAGCCTCGAGGAAGTAATTGGTCGCATGGGTGAGCACGAGTTCGATGAGTGCGATGCCGGTCGAATTTGCCGCATCAATCGTTATTTTGTCGGGCTCAGTTCCGTCGCCTTGCACTGCCGTCCGATTGATGCGCCACTGATACCGCAAGAGCGGGTCGGCAGACCTGCGGGTTGGTGCGAAGTATGGTACGACCACGAACACCGCTTCTTGGTCGTTGACGATCGAGGTCGCTGCAAACGCCTGCTCATAGAGGACTCCATACCGCGGGTCCTCGCGGTAGAGCGCGAGCTCGGGGTCGCGTGTCGTTACGCCGACGGTGCTCTCGGCGCCGACCGCTTTATCTGCTGAAGTAGCCTCGACCGAAATGCTGTCCGACCCGAAAAGAAGCGGCGCCGGAAGTGTAATAGACCGTTTTCCGCGGCCGGAGAGCGAACCGAGAATATCGCCGTTGCGACGCCACGTGTAGATTACCTGGTCGGCCTGTATGGTACTGCCACCAGGCTGTACGAGGCGAGGTATCGCCCAGAGGGTGACGGTGCTCCCGGCGCTCGCATGAGCTCGTCCGGCGTAGAATGGCGGAGTGAATGAGTTCGCCTCGAAGAGTAGGTCGACTTCGGCTGGAATGATACGCGCGTTCGCCTCCGCGGTGCCTTCCGCGCCCTTGACGACGACACTTACAGCGGATGCGCGCCCAACTGACCCACTCTGAAAGCTCATGGTGCGCGAGCCACTGCTTCCTTCCTGCACGTCACCGTCGACGAACCATGTGATGTCGCTCGACGAGAGGTCGAAGACTGTGCTCGTGAGGGTGAGCGTAACGCGAGCGTTCGGTGCCGGATAGCGGGGGGAGATCTGTAGTGAGAGCGCGTTCTCGAATCCTGGGGGCGAGAACTGCGCGAAGAGGACGCCCGGCATACCTAAGCAAACCGCGACGAGGAGCGCATAGACACCAAACGTGCGGGTCATACCCCCTCACATGCATGACAATAATTTCGCAGTGGATATTCGAAAAAAATGCGACGCTCCTTCATACGGAAGCATGTGAGGGGGTCATACGTCCCTGCTGCTCGTCGGTATGTCGGGATTGAGCGCAGCCCTGAGCACACTCGACTGAACGGATTGTGGGGCGGCAGGCTTCATCGCCGCTGCCGTCTGTGCCGGAGCAGCCGGCTGCACTGGCTTTTGTTGCGATGTCTGCGCGCTCGGCTGTGCCCTCGGGGCGGCGCCCTCGACGGGTAGCGGCACTGCTTCCGCATCTTCCAGATCGCGCTTGGCTTTCTTGATCGCAAGTATCTGCGAAGGATCCGAAGTAATTATCTGGTCCTCAGTGTATGAAGCAATAATCTTGATAGCGACGTGCTTGAGACCCGCGAAGAAAATTCCCTCACCCACGTCGCTCTCGAGGAGCAAGTACTTCTCTTCGTCGGAGAGCTTGAAGGTCTGCTGCACGAGGTCGACTGATGTCGGTGATTGTCGGAGTAGCATCTGAATTGATGAGTTCGTTATCATCGGCACGCCGTAGGGAGAGTTGAGGAAGTCAGACACGTCCTGCGTGATTGTCGAGATGCCGAGGTAGTATTTGCGGCCACGTTTTGCAATCGAAAAGAGGAAGGAGGCCGTGTCCTCAGAGCGCATCATCCACCACGCCTCGTCGATGACGAGAAGACGCTTGCGCAGCTCTTTGCGGACGGCGTTCCAGATGTGGTGCGTGATGATATACATCGCGACGGGCTTCAGGTCGTCTTCCATGTCGCGGACGGAAAAGACGACAAGTTTTTTATTCATATCGACATTCGTCGGCCGGTTCATAAAGCCCGACCACGTACCCTTCGTGTATTTCGAGAGCCGATTGACGAGTGACTCGCTCCCCTCCATGCCAGAGAGCACGAGCTCGAAGTCGGACAGAAGCGGCGGCTCGATTGAGGCGAAATTGACGTCGGGAGTGATGTCTTTGAGCGCGTACGTCTCGGTGAGGGCCTTGTCGATGATGGCGTCCTCCTCCGGCGTGAGACCGCCGAGCATGATGCGGAAGAGCCCGACGAGTGTGATGATGTTGTTGCGCAGCACGTCGGCCGGATTCTCATCCTCTCTGGGGATAGGCAGGTCGAACGGATTAATGTGGTGCTCAGAAGAGAGCGAGATATTGAAGTATCGTCCGCCGACCATTTCCGCGAGGTACTCATATTCGCGTTCCGGGTCGATGATGATGACTTCGGTGTCGAACATGAGAGAGCGCAGTATCTCGAGCTTCGTCGTGTATGACTTACCTGCGCCGGACTTTGCGAAGGTCACAGAGTTGTAGTTCTCGAGACTGAAGCGATCGAAAAGGATGAGAGACGAGTTGTGACGATTGATGCCGTAGAGAATGCCGCGGTCCGACGTGAGGTCGAACGAAATGAACGGGAATATCGAAGAGAGTGGTGCGGAATTGAGCTTGGTATGCACCTCAAGCTCGTCGGTCGCGATGGGCAAGACCGAGCGGAACCCCTGCTCCTGCTGGAAGAGCGCGGGACGGATATAGACAAGACGCGACTCGAGGATCGAGCGCACCTCGGACTCCACCTTGTCGATGTCCTCGCGCGTTGCTCCGTAGATGGTGAGATAGAGACCGACTTCGAATATGCGCTCCTGCGCCTGCTGAAGCGAGTCGCGCAACTGCTCGAGGTCGGAATACGCTGTGTCGAGCATCGGGTCTCGCACCATCCCCTTCTGCTCGCGTGTTGCGATCTGGCTCTGGACTTCGGCGACTTTCTTCTGGAATTTGCGGAGCATTTCGTTGGTATCCATCGGATGGATGAAAATAGAGATATCGAGCACCTTGTCGATGTTGATGATGGGAGCGAACCACCCTGTCGTGAGGAAGCGTGGATATGAAATGACGAAGAAAGTGCGCGCGATCTTCTCTCCCAGATCGAGCTCGTGCGAAGAGATCTTGAGCGCGTGCGGCGCTATGACATCCTGCAAGTCGAGCACACCGGTCTCGTAGATCTCTTGCGGAAGCACCGGCAAGATATTGGGCGTGTCCGCTTCTTTTTTTCCGAACGGTAAATAGTCGAGCAACGCCATACTTATTGTGAATTAAGCGGCATCGGCTTGCCTTCTTCCCCAGGGTTGAACATCTTGTAGAGCAGTTCTATCGTCTCTTCGGTGCCGAGCTGCACGGTGCGCACACCGGTGCGCACGAGACCTTGCTGGACGATGGCGATGCGCTGCTCGAGCTGGCTCACTTGCTCCTCGAAGGACTTGTCCGACTCCACCTTTGTCTGCGAGCGGCCCGGTAGTGGGAGCATCGAGAGCGGCCCCTTGGCAGAGACGACTGCTGGTGAGTACGGGACAACGACAAAAAAGTTCTTGGTCATGATGTTTGCCGCCTCGGTGAAGCTCTTAATGAATTCGATGTATTCACGGATCTGGATGCGCATGAGGTCATCGAGCTGGCTCTTGTAGGCAATCTCGAGGGTCGCGACGTATGGCCGGATATCGAGCATGCGCGACTGCACGAAGATCTGCACAGAAAAGTCGAGCGAATTGAGGAAATTCTGAAATTGCACGATGAAGGCCGTCTGCTCGTCTTCCGACTTGAGCGCGAAGTTGATAGATGATGCGAGCAATACGGCGCGGAGACCACCATTTTTGAGAACGGCGATGCCGTCGCGCACTTCGGCGACCGGGACGAACTCCTGCGTCGACTTGTTCGAGATGCGTGATGTTGCGGTTTCCGGCATAGCTATATCATCGCGCCTTTGGCGGTGCGGAGCGGGGCAACTGCGTCGTCAGCCGGGCGCGACCTCTCTTCTTCGTTCGCGGTGCCGCCAGCGATACGCTCTTTTATGTCGAGACTCCATGCGAGCTCATGCAGCTTGCTGTCCGAGAGGTGCGGAATATAGACCGCGCTGTCCCTAGTCGACGCCCCCTCCTCTTTGATGATGGGTTTTTTGCGTGCGTTATTCCACAAGTAGAGTTTTGGATGGATGAAAAAGGAAAAGGCGGATTCTATGGCCAAAATAAAGGGCCTGCCATTGTATTCCATGAAAGCGAGCGAAAGCGCGAGCGCCGCCACAGCGAGAATGAGCGGAGCGCTGATCAAAAGCGGTAGGATGCGCCAGAATACGTAGCACATGCCAGCGCCACCAGCGATAAAAATGAACTGGCGGAAGGTAAGCGGACCGAATATCCTGTCCTCCACTTCGATGAATTGAGGGACTTGGAATTGCATGGATCGGCTTGCAGCAGAGGGCCTGTAGCTTCATGCAAGCGACAAGCTACTCGCTTACGCAAGTAGCATAAATTGTACCACGCGTCATTTCGCGCCTTTGCTAGAGGGGTGGCACGCGATAAGGATCGTCATGTACGTTCGCCCGTGCAGCACTCGTCTCGCCCGCTCTGTATGATGCGCTTACCGGCGCGCGCACGGCTTTTTCTGTAACGGGTGGTGGTGGAGGTGTCGCGGGAGCGATAGCGGGCACGGGCATCGGTGGTGCCGCCGCGGCAGTGAGCGCGACCCCGCTCGAAGGTGAGCTTGAGAGCACATTCGTACGGACGTCCTCGATTTCAGTCGTTTTTTCCGCTTCTGCGCCTGGATGCTCAAGTTCACGCTCGAGCTCCGCGCGTATCGGCTCGAATACGACCTTCGAGATATCTTCTGCGAGCGATGCGGCCGTTTCCTGGTCCACGCCGACCGCTGATCGGATATTGTCGGCCAGCTGTTCGGCGGGCTTAAAACCCATAAGCGCGTACTGTACTTCTTCTTCGAGTGTTTCCCACTGGTCGATGTGCAGCTTATGGGTCTCAGCAAGAAGACGTAACCGCTTCTCTACATCGGCCGAGAGTATCGCCCGTTGCACGACGGGAGGGAGCTGTTTGAAACGCTCCTGCACTGCTACCTCGAACTCTTTGTCGTCATCCGCCATACGTATTGTTTTACTTATTAATGCGGAGCAGGGCCACCTACGGGTGGCGGAGCTGCCGGTCCACGGGGTGACGCTGGAGGAGGTGCCGTCGGAGTACGTGGAGCCGCGCCTTTGTGTTCGTCATCGCCCGCCTCCTTTTGGATAGCCTTCGCTAAATCCTTGATTCCTTTTTGCTTGCGCTTTTCTCCAACCTTCCTCTCCACGAGTTTGGCGAATTTATCGTTCTCTTCGGTTGTGATACCGAGGTATCTATTGAGCGTATTGGACCAGCGTCCGTGGGCAAGTTTGAACGCAGTGTCGGATGCCTTGACGATCTCCTTTGGTATGAGCCCGCGGCGCACCGCCTCCTCTTTTATTTCCTCTTGGACCTTTGTGAGCGCCTCGTTCGCGCGACGCGCGATTACGGTCGCATCGCGTATCTTGGATGTTTGCTCATTTAGTGCCGGGCCTTGTGCCTTCTGCATCGTCTTGACCGCTTCTGTTGCGACCTTGTATCTCTCTTGCGCCGCCGCGTCTTCTTTGTGAGTTTCTGATTCTGCTCGCGCGCGCGCCTGATCTTCTATCAGTGGCTTTAGATCGACCGCGTGTGCTTCTTTGAGCACTGTTTCCTGCCGTTTCAAGCTCTCGACAATAGCGTTGGCCGAATTCTCCATTGACGACATATCACTTTGTCGCTTTGAGAGGCCCGGGCTCGATTTCACGATCTCCTGCATCGCCGTTTTAATCGCCTCTTGCTGGTCTTTGGCTGGCGCAGTAGTGCGTTCGGCTTTCTCCGCGAATCGCTCTGCGCGCTTGGTCTGCCAAGCGTCGAAGCCGCCGACCTTTTTGCCGGTGAGTGTGTCGGACTTCAGCTTGGACGCTCGCGCGAGCATACTGCCGAGAGGTGTTCGCGTTGCGTTCATGTCGCTCTTGGCAATGCCCTTGAGGCGCTGCGAGGTGAAGTCATAGAGCCAACGAGACGTGTCACCCCTCTTTGTGTCTTGCGATCTGGTCTGCGCTCCGGTTGCAAGCCGTGCGGCACCGCGTCCAATCGTCTGTCTTCCTAATATCGCTGCTCCGCGTGCGGCAAAGCCAATCGGGAGTGCGGTGACCGCCGCGGCGATACTAAATCCACTTATCGTCCCTGCGAGCTTGCTCGCCATTCGCATCGAGACGAAGAGCAGCCCGACGCCGAGGAGATAGACGAGTATCTGGTCCCACCCCCCTTTTTCAGCTTTTTGAGTATCAAGAATAACTGCTCCAAGTGTGGCAGAGTTGCCCGTGCTCGCGATATTTCCAGCAGCACTCATGATGACGAGAGATATCGCAAGGAAGATCATGAGCAATGGCGCGAACGCGGCGCTGTTGAGGAGCGATTTCCACCACGCGTCCCATCCGAACTCGCCCTTTTGGAAATGCGGAACGAGGTACGTGGCGAAAGCTATCGCCGAGGTGAGCATAAGGAAAATAAAGAGCACGGCGCGCGCAGCGATGAGGAAACTGCCATAAAAAAGCACGAGCGCTACTGCAAAAATCAGTATGCCCCCGACAAGGCCGTACACGAATGCCGCGAGTGGCCCGTTTTTCTCACCAAACTTTGCTGTAATCGTATATGTATCTTTCCAAATATCGTTGATGCCCATGGGGTCTAGAAAGCCCTGCGAGATGCCCTGCTGCTTGATGTTCATCTGGTTGTAGACCGCATACGCAGTCACATTAGAGAAATCGATGATGAGCTTGGTGAAGAGAAGGCTGAAGTTGATGAGCACCGCAATGATGAGTATGCGCGCGAGGAGTTTTTTGTACCCATAGCTCGCACTGCCGAGGATGGTCGCTATCGCCATGAATGTGAAGATGCCGATGATGAGGATGTTGGAGAGGTCGCGGAAGACCTTCCATCCAGTATCGATAGCGCTCGTTATCTTGAGGCTACTGAGCGTTCCAACAAAGTCGATGATGACCAATCGCACAAGGTTGTCAAAGAGAAGCCCCGCGAGACGCAAGATGGCACCGCTAATCGTGAGGAACCATGAACCCATCCAGCTCATGAGTGGATTCCATATCCAGTTCGTGAACCACCCGCTGTTTGCTCCCGGGTATGCTTCGGCTTGCGGAGTTGTGGGGTTCTCTACCTTGGGCGGCGCCGACGGTCCGCTTAGGAAAGTTTTTTCGTGGTCGTTACAGCCAGGTAATGCAGGATCTGTGATCCGGATGCTGCCGCCAATCATTTGAACCGTCGAGCGGCACAAAGGGCTAAGTTGTGAGTAGAACGTAATGTGGTCGGCGGAAACCGATTGAGGCAACAGCACCGCAGTGAGAACAAGGAGCGGCAATGCGATTGTAAGATGGAATTTCATGACTACTCTTCTTCCTCTTCCGGCGCCTTCCAGCGCTCCGTCCACATCTCTGTCACGGCGGCATTATTGATATTGCACCAGCCGACGTTGGGGTCTGGCGAGTCACCCCACGCTGAGCGCGTCTCTTGGACGAAGCTTGCCATTGCCGTCGTTATCTCCTGCTGCGTTTGTTGCGCTTGGCGCAGGTCAAGCTGCGTGTGCAGCCGCTTTTCGGAGATAAGTCGATCGAGCGCCTGAATAGCGGCCTTTTGTGAATCCGGAGAAGCGTCGTTGCGGACAGCCTCGATGAGCTGCTGGATGAGCGCAAGCGCGACATTCGACGCGTTGATGTTCTGAATCGTCGAGCTCGCGAGGGGGCCGACCTGCGCATTGATAGCACGCTGGGCGAATTGATACGTCGAAGTAGCTACGAGAAGCTTTGTTGAGGACGCTGCGGCGACTTGCTTGGAGAAGCAGACACCATCGACGGGCGGTATCTCGCAAACGTTGTCGATGATGAGGTCCCAACACTGGTCTTCTGTGCTACGCAGCTGCGCTATCACCTGTGAGAGAGTCGAGGCGATGCTCGTCATAATGGCATTGTACGCCTTTTCGACCTCGAGGTTGGCCAGCAAATTCTGAAGCGCCGCATTTGCGATGGAGCCGAAGAGCCCGGCATTAGTCGCCTGCGCGAGCCGCTCGAGATATGAAGGCTGTCCACCGGAATTTTGCACAAGGCTTGAGAGCCCGCGATTGTCAGCGACGACTTGCGTCGCAAGTCCAGCGAAGAGCGAGTTGACCATCTGGCCGATGTCGTTGGCACGCTCCTGAATGCGGAAGCCTGACGTAATCGCTTGCAGGTAGGAGCCTTCGATGACGGATGCGGGCGTCACGATTTGCGAATACGGATCGTTCGGGTCGGCTACCCGCGGGTAGAAACCACGACCGAGGAGGCGCTGCTCTTGCTGGTACACGATCGCAGCCGCACGGGTATCGTAAAGGTACTCGCTTGCTCTCAATGTTGCGCTCAGTGCATCACAACCTGGTACGAGTCGCTGAGAGAAGTCACCCCAGAATGAGCCATCGCTTGTCGCCGTGCAGGCAAATGCCGACGATGGCTGGCTGATCGCAGTAGTATATCCGCGGGCAAGCGCGCGTATCACTGGTTCGCGATGCTCGGGGCGAAGCGTATTGAATACACCGCTTTGGAATAACTGCAGCACAGCCCTATTGCACGCATCGGAGTCCTCTTTGACCGGCTTTGTCGAGTATAGAGGATTGCCGTTGTTCCCCGTCTCGACGGCAATGGTGATAGCGCGCACCTGGCCGACAACTGCGACATCGCGCTGCCTATTGACGACCTCGCGAAGGATGCACTCCTTATATACGAGGTATCCGGTATTGAGCGTGACGGAGGCATCATTGACCGGTACGTAGGCACCACCCATCGCGCTCATCGTGCCGACACTCATCGAGTACGAGCCGTTCAAGCTGCAGCCGAACACGCCGTCGCGCTGGAAGGCGTAGGTCTGCGAATAATCAAGATTGACCTGTGCGCTCGCAATGTGAGCGGAGAGCGAAAGCGAAGCGAGCGTGAGCGTACCGAGTATAAGCGAGCGGAGCTTCATGGTTTTTTCTGGCCATAGTAGGAGGCGAGTTTGTCGAATGAGAAAAACATGTCGGACTCCGCCTCGTTGTAGCTGCGCAGGAGC
>Ga0209542_10007746_pt1 | contig 20311 bp, 15 predicted proteins | sample RifCSPhighO2_01_FD_184028 | JGI IMG/M metagenome (GOLD analysis project Ga0209542, IMG submission 184028) | Soil microbial communities from Rifle, Colorado - Rifle CSP2_plank highO2_0.1 (SPAdes) (version 2) | ecosystem: Environmental > Terrestrial > Deep subsurface > Rock core/Sediment ...
TCATAGACTTATTAGTTTGTCAAAAAGCATAGAATAGTTAGTAATTGTGGCTTTTGGTTCTCTTGACAGCAAAGGATATTGATGGTACCGTAATACGTGCTATGCTTGACACTGCCCAGATAATTCTTCTTTCTATGGTTGTTATTTTAACCGTTCTTCTGTTGGCGTTAGGAACCCAGGTGTTTTTTATCTTGCGGGATTTCAGAAAAACGCTCAAAAAGGCAGATAAAGTTCTTGACAATACGGGGACCATTACGCAAATTGTATCCACTCCTCTTTCTGCTTTCTCTAATGTGGGCGCGGGGATAAAAACAGGAAAAGCGCTCATTCATTTTCTTAAAAAAACAGTTGGGAAAATGAGCAAAGAAGAAGAATGAACAATTCAGAGCATCACAATAATTTTTGGAGTGGTTTTTTGATGGGCGCGATCGTTGGCGCTCTCGTGGTGTTTTTTCTTGCGACAAAAAAAGGAAAAAGGCTCTTGAGGATTATCACCGAAGAAGGATCAGAAGGGATATCCGAGCTTGAAGAGTTGTTCTCGCAGGATAAGGGCAATCCTTCTCAAAAGGAATCCAAATCTCGCAAACCTCCCAATGGACACACGAACACGGAATCACCTCTGGAAAAAATTATCGTGAAAGGATCAGAGATAGGAGACGCGGCCGTCTTACAAGGCCGCAGATTGTTTAAAGGGATCCCCAAAAAAAGGTAATGTTATAGTCCATACTTTTTAATATTCCCATTATGCTCTTCTAGTGTTTTTGCGTAATGGTTTATTCCGGTTTTATCGGAAATATAATAGAGATATTCTGTGCGAGCGGGATTAGCAGCTGCTTTTAGTGACGTAAGGCCGGGATTTGCGATGGGTGTGGGAGGGAGGCTCGGATACTGATAGGTGTTATAAAGGGAATCTGTTTTGAGATCGTCAAACGTGAGATGTCTTTTCCACCACGTTTTTTCGTTTTCTTGGTATCCAAGCACATACTGAACGGTTGCATCAATCTGCAGAGACATACCAATCTTAAGCCTGTTATGAATAACGGATGCAACCAGAGGCCTATCATTTTCAAGCTTTGCTTCCCTTTCAATAAGAGAGGCAATAATGACAATATCTTTTTCTGTAAAGCCGGGAGGCATGTCAACGTTCTTTATATTGTTTTGGAAGTTCCGGCGTAAGATTACAACTGCATCTGAGAGAGTTGCATTTTTAGGAATTAAATAGGTATCGGGAAATAGGTACCCCTCATATTTTACAAGTTCACTGATCCATGATGGATCATACGTGGGTAGTCTCTCTTTAAAGATTGCTCCAATCTCATTAGACCTAAGGCCTTCGGGGATGGTGACCCATATATCAAGCGTCCCATGGGTAAGTGTTTGAGCGATCTCCGTTGCGCTTTGGGAGGAGGAAAGGCGGAAATCTCCTGCTTGAATCTTTTCTTCTAGCCCAAGCTTTTTTACTATCAAGAAAAACGCAACAGAATCTTTGATAAATCCTTGGTTTTTGAGTTGACTGGCAATGCTTCTTACGCTTTCTCCTTTTCCGATGACAAATATTCTTTCTGTTTTATTCAGAGTGTCTGCCGGTGCAATTGAGTTGTTCCACCAAAGACCAAGCAATATAAAAATTATTCCAAATACGCTAACTGCAATCAATATTTTTTTCATGTGTTTGTAATTTCAAAAACAGTAAGGTTGGGAAGCGATTGCTTAACCTGAGCAAGAAGAGACGCGCTTTCGCTATAAAGCGTGCAAAGCGCTTCTTTTTTCTCCACAGATTCCCCAATTTTTTTATGAATATAAATTCCCGCCCCTTTACTTTTTGGTGCGCCAAGCGTTTTGGTGATAACCGTAGCAACATGACTATTAATTTTTTTAACGGTTCCCTTCTTATGAGAAGTAATTCCATAGGAGAATCTCCCCGGTTTTAAATGATTGCTGTTTACATTTGGGTTTCCGCCCTGCGCCTTAATAATTTCCTTCATCTTTTTTAAAGCGAGTCCGCTCTGGAGAATATGTGTTGCCCATCCAATGCCGTTTCCGTACTTTTTTTTTATTTCCTCGCGCAGTTTTTTGGCAGAATCTTCAAGACAGAGCTCTAAAAGATTTCCCGCAAGATGAAGGCTTCGTATCTCAAGGTCAATAGGGCGATTTTTTCCTTGTTCAAGAACACGCAAAGACTCTCGTGTTTCCAGAATTGGTCCAATTCCTCTTCCAAACGGCTCATCTGTTTTGTGAATGAGACAGCGGATTTTAATGTCGAATTTTTTTGCAAGATATTCAAATTTTTCTTTAAGAAACTGCGCGTCTTTGAGCCTGTGCACCTTTACACTGTCCCCATACGGGAGGTCTATCACCACATGGGTTGATCCAAACGCTATTTTTTTTGCCATGATAGACACAAGAATCTTATCATAGCTTTCTAGTAAAAGAGGTTCTTCCACTCGAATAATAATATCATCAGCAGGCGCTATATGAAAACTTCCTCCCCACACGATGCACCCGTTGGTTTTTTTTACCGCGCTGTATACTTCTTTTTTGGAAAGATTGACCGGAGCTAGAATTTCCATGTCATCTGCTGTTCCTCCCGGAGTTGTAATTGCCCGCGATGAGCTTTTTGGGATGGTGAATCCGGCGGCTGCAACAATAGGAACTATAACAAGAGTAGTTCTGGTTCCGGGGATTCCCCCAATAGAATGCTTATCCGCAACAACGCCTTTGAAGTGAAGCTGATCCCCTGTTGCGACCATAGCTTTGGTTAGATAAAACAGCTCTTGGTTGGTAAACCCTTTCGAATAGCCCGATGCGGCAAAATAGGTAGTAAGCACGTCCCCAAGTTTTTTAGTGGCGATGGAATCCATAATTGCATAAATCTCTTTGTAATTAAGTCGTTTTCCAAGAAGTTTCTTGCGAATTGCGGCAAGAGCGCTTTGAACTTCCAAGATAGACTCTTGAGGTATCTTTCTTTCGGATTTAGATATTTGCTTCATGCAATAGAGAGACAACTATATCACAATTTTTCAATGCGTGCTTTTATAATAAGCCGTTTCCACACCGTCCCCGGAGGCGTGCAGGTTACTAAAGTAAGGTGGCTGTACGCATAATCTTGGTTAAAAATAGAGGTTTCGGAAGGATCAACAACAATTGTGCTATAAATACGATACGCGTATTGAACCCCGGACACAGAAAGATAGACTTTATCTCCGGGAGCAAGAAGATGAGCTTTTGCAAATATTGTCTTATAATCTTTTGCGTTAAAAAGTTGTGGTAGTGTTGAGTGTCCAAAGATAACCGTATTTCCGTTGGTAGGAGGAAGAGCAGTTCCTTCATAGTGTACTAGATGTGATGCTAAGTTGTTATCAATCGTTGAAACCGTTGCGTTTGCAATTCCAATTTTAGGAATCGAAAGGGTATAGGAAGAAATAGAAGGGATCGTTTTTCCTTTTGGTGCGTTAGGAAACCAATTTTTTGCATTTGTATAGTCGATAGAGCTAGCAAAGGTGCTTTGAGGACTTGATGCTACAAGGGCGTTTTGAGGAATAGGAGAAGAAAAATATTGAGAAGCAAACGCAGAAAGAAAATATAACTGCCAATTAACAAGTGGGATCAATACGTAGACAAGTATCCCAACCCCAAGGGAGAGTAATCCAAAAGAAAAGAGCCGCAAGAGCCTCTTTCCGTGCATCCCATGCGTGTTGTAAACGTAGTAGTATTTAGTCATTGGCAATTTGAGACTGAATGGTAATGTTTTCAAAACGAATAGGAAGTTTGTTTCCAAAAACAGGCAGACGGGGAGTGATCTTAATTTTTGCGTCCGATGCCGCAGGAAGCCCTAACAATATATCTTCTGCATCTGTGATTTCCCTACCCGCAAGTTTTTTAGCGAGTTCTTTGGCGTCAATCTTAGGAAGAAGAGGAATGGTGAATGAAATGGTTGCTGCAATTTCATCAGCATTTTTTATGGAAACTTTTTGGATCTCTTTTTTCATGCCCTCAGTTACTATGGAGAGATTTGTAGGGATTTGATTCTGCAATAGTGCAAGCGCAATATCCTGCAGCTGGTTTTTTTGATAGGAAATTCCCGTGTATTCAACGGTCGCTTGCAGGTTTAATACGTCAGATTCCTCCCCGGTTTTTTTGTTAAATTTTTTCTCGACAAGCACGTGTTTTACGAATGTGGGAAGAACGGTCTCCCCATCCGATACTTTTTTGGCGGCGTCCTCTCTTGCTTTCTGTTCCAATTGTTTGGGGAGTCCATCGGTTAATTTTTGTATGTCTTTTTCTGAAACGACCCGTATCTCTTTTTTTGATCCACCGGAAAACGCGCTATCATTTTTTCCCACCACTATTGACGTATCAAAGTCCCCAACGGAAAACTTTTCGTTTGAAGGGAGATTAGCCTCTTTTCCAATAGCTCTTGCCGTTATAGATGCTTTGGCGGTTGACGGTTCTGTGCTCGCGTCAGCGGATGTTGATGCAAGGCGCGCGTCTCCGTCCAGCGTAAACTCAAGATTATTGGATGACACAAGAAGCGTTCCCTTAGGCAGTGTTTTTTCTTCCGAGAAGCGACCAAAGATAGTAACAGTTCCTTTGGCTTTTTCTCCTATCTCTTTCTTGCCGGTTGTTTGGGTAGAAGAAGATCCTTGTTGGCTAACTGAGATGATGGAAGATCGCACAATGCGAGAGGAGGGATTTGAGTCAGCCGTTGAGGAGAACGTAATATCTTCTGTTTGTTTGATTATTTCTGGGGCAATGGTTACGGTGGCAGTTGCCTTGAGTCCATAGAGATACAGCCATGCTCCTGCACAGAGAACAACCAAAGGAATAGCAAGAGCAATAATAAGTTTGGGGTGTCTTATGATCCCGGAGGGGAAATTGAAAGACACATGGAGTATTGTTGGGAATTTTTTTCCATGAACCATTGTTAGTCCTTGTGTATAAAGATTTTTTGCTACAAGAAGAGTTTTTTTAAACAAAGACGTTTTTTTAGGAGGTGGAGGAGATGGAGCTGTTATTTGTTCTTCTGAATCATCTTGCCCGTCCGTTTGCGTAAGGGCAACGTCCGTCTCTTGTATAAACCCAAACTGTTTAGGAGAGCTATTGTTTTCAGAAGGAATCGGTGTGGGTTGCGTTACTTCTTCTTGCGCTGACTCTAGGACCTCAAAACCCATTTGTGTTGCGGAAGCGCTGACTACCGCCTCAACGCCAAAATTTTTAGGAAGAGATGTTATTTGAGGGACATGCAGAAACGGAAGGCGCGTACTCCACGTGTGTCCAATAAATTCCTGTAAGAGTGTGTCCTCATTTCTATCGTCATTAAAAAGAGTGATTCGAGAAGGAAAAATTTCAGCGTTTTCAAACTGTTTAAGGAGCTCGTCCGCAGCACTGGGACACGATCCTTCAATAGGCACGCTTTTTGTTTCAAGCACGCGTCCTGCCTTTACCAACGAGATAAACATAGTCTTTTTTCCTACCTCAATAAGAATAGTAGAGATGGGTATTCCTTCTTCTTGCTTCATTCGATGCACGATTGCCTCCGGAATAACAAGAAATCCTACAGGAGAAAGACCGAGTGCGTCGCATGCTTTTTTAAGCCTCAAAAGATGTTGTTTTTTAATTCTGGTTTCCTCTGACCAGTCTGGCTTTACGCCGAATACTGTTTTGTGGGTAGGAATATTTACGGAAAGGATGCTTTCTGCCTTGCTTATGGCTTCATCAAGATGAGCAAGGAATTCTCCATCCGATACATGTTCGATGGAATTGGCAAACGATACCTCCTCCTTTGCCTTAACACTTATTGTTCCATTGTGCTCTTCAAGAAGAACCGCTTGAACCTTTTCATGCCTCAAAAGAAGTACCAAGAAGTATTTGGGCGCATCTTTTTTTCCAAAAAATGAAAGAAACGGTATGAGCATATTAATTTCCTACAGTTGCATAAATACGTTTTTGGTTTTTTCCGAGGTTTTCTTGCCTTACTATCTTAAACGATTTGAGCTTATCTGTAAAATCAACATGAGGACCACCACAAAACTCAATAGAATAAGACGGGTTTTTTCCAATAAAATAGACGTTGACTTTATCAGTATATTTTTCATCAAATAGCCCAATTGCGCCAATCTGTTTTGCCTTTTGTAACGGCATAACTTCACAGTACACCGGAAGATTCCGCGCGATCACACCATTCACAATGGACTCAATATGAGTTAGTTGTTCTGCCGTAAGGGTTTTATCATAGCTAAAGTCGAATCTAACTCTTTCATTAGTAATATTGGATCCTGTCTGGTGTACTTGGTTTCCCAGTAAGTCCCGGATAGCCTGATGGAGAAGATGGGTTGCCGTATGCCCCATGATCGTTTTTTCCCTCTGATCCGCAAGTCCCCCGGCAAATTTTTGAGAAGCTCTTGTACGAGAAAGTGACTGATGAGCTTTCATTTTTTCAGCAAACGCTTTCTCGTCAAACACAAATCCCAAGCTCTTTATTTGTGTAGGCGCGAGTCCGTGAGTCGTATACAGGATAAACGCATCTTCAGAAGATATCTCTTTTTGTCCTTTTAACTCCGTACCTATAGTGCGATATTTTTTCGTGATAATTTTTTGAGCGCTTTTGAGGGTTTGGACGTAAAATGATTGTTCATCAAGAAGAGCAAGTTTTATTCTTTCATAAGAAGAGACAAGGAGGGGATCCGTTTCTTGATACGTCTGAATAATTGCTTCAATAACAGGTTCTGTGATTTCTCCTTGTAGCGCATGCATGCTATCTATTCCCCGCCGAATAAGTCTTCGCAGTACATATCCTTGTTCTTTGTTTGAAGGAGAAATTCCGTTTGCGATCATGAATACAGATGCGGTTAAATGGTCGGCTACAATTCGCATCTCTTGTGCATGATTCTTATACGATCTTTCTGTTTTTACTTCAATTATTCGAATAATTGAAGTAAAAAGACTGGTTTGAAATATGTCGTTTGCGCCTTCCAAAACCATAAGAAGCCGTTCAAGTCCTGCGCCGAAATCTACGTTTTGCTGGGGGAGTTTTTTAAACGATCCATCCTGCTGTTTTTGGTATTGCATAAACACCGAATTGCCAATCTCAAGAAGTCTGCCGCTGTCAGATAATTTCCTAAAACTTGTCCCTAATGTTCCGCGGGATGGATCAAGATCAAAATAAACCTCGCTGTCTGGTCCTCCTGGTTCTCCGCTAGGCATATGGTTTGGAGCGCCCGATCTTGACCACCAATTGTCATCAACGCCGCAAAAAAATATGCGACCGTTGGGATTAATGTTTACACTTTCAAAAAGGTCGCCCCAGATCGCGGCAGACTCTTCGTCTTTTGGGATATCCTTAAGCCCAGCAAATACGCTCACATATAATCGAGAAGGGTCAATTCCCAAACCCGTATCTTTCTTAGTAAGAAATTCAAAAAACCACAAGAGTTGTTCTTTTTTGAAGTAATCCCCGAGCGACCAATTTCCAAGCATTCGGAAAAACGTTGTGTGCCGATTATCGCCAACCTCATCAATATCGGCGGCTCGAAAACAATTTTGGACATTCGTGAGTCTCTTTCCTTGAGGGTGAGGTTCTCCCAAAAGGTAGGAGACGAGCGGTTGCATCCCAGAGCTTGTAAAAAGGGTGGTTGGATCATTCTGGGGAATAAGAGAAGCAGAGGAAATTTGAATGTGTCCCCGTTTTGTAAAAAAAGCAATATACGTATCGATTATTTTTTTTGCGGTCATTGACTTCAATTATATCCTTTTGCGTGGGGTATTGACAAGACGGCGAAGGATATGATATACAAGAGATACCTTGTTCTCAAAAGGATAACGGCCAGTGGGGCCGGTTGTTTTTTTGTTGTAAAAGCCTTGCCTACCATACCAAAGCAATGCCAGCCAATAAAACTATCACCACACAGAAGCGAGAAAACTGGGGACGAACCTATCCGGTGGAGCCCCCACTCGATTTACTAGCAGTGCAAAAGGAATCCTATAAATGGTTTTTAGAGGTTGGTATTGGAGAAATTATTCAGGAGATATCCCCCATTGATGACTTCACCGAAAAAAACTGGAATCTTTCGTTTGGAAGCTATCGTTTTGGGAAGCCAACCAATACCCCCGATACTGCTCTTGTAAAAGGACTCACTTTTGATTCCCCACTTTACGTAAAAACCCAGCTAACAAATAAAAAAACACAAGAAACGTATAATGCCGAAGTTTTTTTGGGCGATATGCCTCAAATGACTTCTCAGGGAACGTTCATTATTAATGGTATTGAACGGGCGGTAGTGAATCAACTTGTTCGCTCTCCGGGAGTTTTTTATACCACTATGCAGGACTCCGTTACCGGAAAAACTCTTTACAGCTCAGAAATTCGTCCAACTCATGGCTCATGGCTTGAGTTTTCCACAACCCGCCACGATACGATTATGGTAAAAATAGACCGTCGTCGCAAGTTTCCTATCACTACATTTTTAAGATCGCTGGGGCTTTCTACCAGTGAAGAAATCAAGAACAGGTTTAAGCTTATAGAAGCTCAACTACAAGGCGTGGAAACTCCTCCTTTTATTGAAAACACATTGCAAAAAGATGAAACCCAAAGCGAGACAGACGCGCTTATTGAGATTTTTAAAAAGATGCATCCGGGTGAGCCAGTTGTTCTTGACAAAGTACGAGAAAACTTCCTCAGCTCGTTCTTTAATAGTAGACGTTATGATCTGGGAAAAGTAGGAAGGTATAAAGTCAACAAAAAACTCTCTCATGTTTCAGGATTCAGGCCATCAGAAAACAGGGTGCTGACCATAGATGACGTAATAGGAGCAGTAGGATATCTGATTCTTTTAGCAAGCGGAAAAGGAATGGTTGACGATATTGATAGTCTTGCGAACAGGAGAGTTCGAAGAGTTGGGGAGCTTGTTGCCACTACGGCATTTAGAGTAGGAGTCCTTCGACTAGAGAGAAGCATTAAGGAAAGAATGAGCCTTATTCAGGCAGAAATCGGTGTTTCGGTGATAAGCCTTATTAATGCCCGTCCCATCATGGCCTCTATCAACGAATTTTTTAGAACGTCACAACTTTCTACTATTCTTGATCAAACAAATCCACTATCCGAAATTGATAATCTTAACCGTCTTACCGTAATGGGAACGGGAGGGATTTCGCGGGAGCGAGCAGCGTTTTCCATAAGAGATATTAATAGTTCGCAATACGGACGAATTTGTCCTATTAGGTCTCCGGAAGGACCAAATATAGGACTTGTTACGTATATGGCGTTGTACTCTCGCGTAAATGAACATGGTTTTTTGGAGGCTCCTTACCGCAAAGTGATTCAGGAGAAACGAGGTGCCATAATAAAGACTAAGGCGACACTCGACATAGCGTATTTGGATGCAGATGATGAAGGGAGTCACTATATCACAGAGGCAATGGAGCTTTCTGCGACCGACGGTATCCAAAAAGACCGCGTATCCGCGCGTTTTAAAGGAGAATTTTTAGAGGTTGATAAAGAGAAGATTGAATACGTAGACGTAACGCCCCGTCAAGTGCTTGGAGCAGCAGCTTCTCTTATTCCTTTTATTAATCATGATGAAGCAAATAGAGCGCTCATGGGTACTCACATGCAGTGCCAGGCGGTTCCTCTTGTTGATCCCCAAAGCCCCATTGTGGGAACAGGTATGGAGCGGGTGATTTCTTCTGTCATGAATAGGGTAATTTGCGCGCCTGTAAATGGAAAAGTAGAATATGTGGATGCAACAACATTGGTATTGAAGAAAGATACGGGAGAAAAAATTACCTATGCAATTGAGTCTTTCACGCGAACATCCCAGGCGACTTCCTATACGCAAAAAGTTCGTGTATCAACCGGTCAAAAAGTAAAAAAGGGTGATGTTCTTATTGATGGGCCGTCTTCGGAGGATGGAGAACTTGCTTTGGGCCAAAATCTTCTTATTGCGTATGCGTCTCTTGATGGACTTGGATATGAAGACGCAATCGTGATTTCGGACAGGCTTGTGAAACAAGATATTCTTTCTTCCATTCATATTGAGAAGTACGAAGCAACTGTTGTGGAAACGAAGCTTGGTCCGGAGGAAACCACGCGGGATATTCCTAACGTCTCGGAAGAAGACTTAGCAAACCTGGATGAAGACGGCATTGTCGTGGTGGGAAGCGAAGTTAGTACCGGAGATGTATTGGTTGGAAAAATCGCCCCAAAAGGAGAGACCGAGCTTACCGCGGAAGAAAGACTCCTGCGGGCAATATTTGGTGAACAAGCTCGGGAGGTGCGCGATACAAGTTTAAGGATTCCTCATGGAGAAAAAGGGACTGTTATCAGCCTTCAGATTCTTGATCGGAAGAAGGGGGATGAGCTCGAACCGGGAGCGGTAAGAAAAATCGTGGTAGAAGTTGCTCAGTTTAGGCATGTTGTGGTAGGAGATAAATTAGCGGGAAGACACGGAAACAAGGGAGTTATATCAAAGATTCTACCAGAAGCGGATATGCCACATCTTGCTGACGGAACACCCGTGGATATAGTCATTTCTCCCATTAGCGTACTTGCTCGTATGAACTTAGGACAGCTTCTTGAAGCGCATTTAGGATGGGCGGCGCAAAAGCTGAATCACAAAATCGCAGTGCCGGTATTTGAAAATATAAAAGAGGATGCCATTGTGTCTCTCCTCAGTAAAGCAGGTCTTCCCGTTGACGGAAAAGCAGTGCTCTATGACGGAAGAACAGGGGACGCATATAACAATCGTGTGGTAGTAGGCATTGAGTATGTAATGAAGCTTATCCACATGGTTGAGGATAAGACGCATGCCCGATCCACAGGGCCTTACTCACTCGTTACCCAACAACCTTTGGGAGGAAAAGCGCAAATGGGAGGACAGCGTTTGGGAGAGATGGAAGTTTGGGCACTTGAGGCGCATAGGGCCGCTTACGCACTTCAAGAAATGCTTACGATTAAATCGGATGATGTGGTGGGTCGAGCAAAGGCGTTTGAGGCAATCGTAAAAGGAGTTGATATTCCAACGCCCAAAGTTCCAGAATCCTTCAAAGTGCTCATCAAGGAATTGCAGGCGCTTTGTCTTAATGTGATTTTGGTAAAGCCGTTATTGCGCAGTCAAGAAGAAGAGAAACCGATTCAAACAAAAGAAGAAGAAACAGAAAAGGCAGCAAAACAGCTTACGGAGGTAGCAGGAGTACAGGAGGTTACATAATATGGATTCTCAAAACACACGACGATCAAAAGACGTTATGATTTCCGATTTTCAATCACTGAAAATTCTTATTGCTTCCAAAGAAGACATTCTTTCATGGTCTTATGGCGAAGTTACCAAGCCGGAGACAATTAACTATAGAACACTTCGTCCAGAGAAAGACGGATTGTTCGACGAACGCATTTTTGGTCCCACGAAAGATTGGGAATGTTACTGCGGAAAGTACAAAAGAGTTCGCTACAGAGGCATTATTTGTGATAAATGCGGAGTTGAGGTTACGCTTTCTCGGGTAAGAAGAGAGAGAATTGGACACATTACGCTTGCCTCCCCCGTAGCGCACGTGTGGTTCTTTAAAGGCGCTTCATCTGCACTTTCAACTATTTTAGATATTTCGCAAAAAAAACTTGAGTCGGTAATATATTACGCATCTTACTTAGTGATTGATATTGACGAACAAAAGAAAAAAGAGTCTCTTAAGTTCCTTGAGGAGATAATTGGTAAGCGCAAGAAAACGCAGAAAGAAGAGATGGAAAAAGAAGAAAAGATAATTGAGCAAGAGTTAGTTATAAAGCAAAAAGAAATATCCTCAACAAAGATAACAAAGGAGCAAAAAGAATTAGTACTTCAAGAGCTTGATTATCTTAGGCGTAAGAAAACAACAGCGCTTTCTCAAAGGTTTGAGGCAGAGCTTAAAAAAATTGACGAGATTCATGATACCTTAATCCATATCGTAAAAAACCTTAGGATCTCAAGCGTTCTCTCCGAAGAAGAGTACTTTAAGTTATTAGAGTACGATATCCCCGTGTTTTTTACGGTCAAGACAGGAGCGGAGGCAATATTTGACCTTGTTAGGAAAGTTGATTTTTCAACACTTGTGGCATCGCTTCGGGAAGAAGTCCAAAAGTCCACAGGACAAAGGTATCTTAAAATAGTCAAACGATTAAGGCTCATCAATGGCATGCGTAAGGCAGACGCGGTGCCTTCGTCAATGATTCTTACGGTTCTTCCGGTATTGCCTGCGGATCTTCGTCCGATGGTTCAGCTTGCCGGAGGTCGTTTTGCCACATCAGACCTCAACGATTTGTATAGGAGAGTTATTAATAGAAACAACAGATTGAAGCACCTTATTGATTTGGGAGCCCCAGAAATTATCCTGCGTAATGAAAAGAGAATGCTTCAAGAATCTATTGATTCGCTCATTGACATATCTCCCCGCGCAACTCAAGTTGTTTCATCGCCGCTTCGCTCTCTTTCGGATATGCTTCGGGGCAAGCAAGGTAGGTTTAGACAAAATCTTCTTGGAAAACGAGTCGACTACTCAGGAAGATCGGTTATTATAGTAGGTCCGTCTCTTAAGCTCTCCGAGTGCGGACTTCCTAAAGAAATGGCGCTTGAGATATTCAAGCCGTTTGTGCTTAGAGAGGTTATCGCAGGCGGATTCGCTCCAAACATTAAATCCGCAAAGCGGTTTATTGAAAAGAAACCGCCTCAAGTGTTTGATATTTTGGAAGAAATCACCAAAAATCATCCGGTTCTTCTTAACAGAGCCCCAACGCTCCATAAGCTAGGAATCCAGGCGTTCTACCCTGTTCTTACCGAGGGATCAGCAATTCAGCTTCATCCCTGCGTGTGCGCAGGTTATAACGCCGACTTTGACGGAGACCAAATGGCAGTCCATATTCCTCTTTCCAAAAAAGCGCAGGAGGAGGCAATAAGTCTTATGATGCCAAGCAATAACCTTCTTAAGCCGGCAGATGGCACCCCCATAACGCTTCCCAATAAAGAGATGGCGCTTGGTATATTTTATCTCACCAGCATAGATGAAGCGCTCACAAAAAAGGTAACTTCCGTATTCATGGATAGCCATGAAGCGCTTCTTGCACATTCTCTTCATAAGATTGAATTGCGCCAGTCAATCTCAGTCCGTATAGAGGGCAAGATTATTGAAACAACAATGGGAAGGCTTTTGTTTAACGAACGTCTTCCTCAAAAGTTTGGTTTTGTGAATACCGCGGTGAAGGCATCCGGTATTAAAAAGATTATCACAGAAGTAATTCCTGTATGCACGCCTGAGGAAGTAGCCCGCCTCATTGATGATATCAAGAACCTTGGATTCTACGCGGCAACGATTTCCGGTATCTCGGTATCGGTGTTTGACAATACGAAAGTGGCGGAAAAAGACGATCTTATCGATGAGGCAGAGAAAAAAATAACAGTAATAGAAGAAAATTATCAAAAAGGGCTTATTACCGTGGAAGAGAAAAAACGCTTGTCAAACGACGTATGGCTTAAAACAACAGATAGAGTTGCCGATCTTACGTGGAATAATCTTAAAGAAGACAATCCCATCAAAATTATTATTGATTCCGAAGGAGCCCGTGCAGGTAAAGAACAGCTCAAGCAGCTTTCGGCAATGAGAGGACTTATCCTTGATCCTCTTGGGAAAATCGTTGAGCTTCCTATTAAATCAAACTTCCGAGATGGATTGTCTATTTTTGAATATGTAGCTTCGGCTCGAGGATCCAGAAAGGGACTTACGGACTCAGCGCTAAAAACAGCAAACGCAGGATATTTGACAAGAAGACTTGTTGATGTTGCTCACGATGCTATTGTGAGCCAAGAAGATTGCGGCGCAACAGAGGGAATTTTAATTAGCGCAGACGATACGCACCGTACGAGCTCATTTACCGATCGAATCATTGGGCGGGTAAGCGCTGAGGTTGTGGGCAAAAAAGGGAGAGGTTCTATCTTAAAACGTGGAGAGCTTATTACGGAAGATATCATAAAAGCATTAGTGCGTGGTGGGATTAAAGAGGTGCGTGTAAGGTCCCCCCTTGCCTGCAAGCTTAAACAGGGAACATGCGCAAGCTGTTATGGTTGGGATTTTGCTACCCATAAAAAAGTACAACATGGAGTGCCTGTGGGAATTATTGCCGCACAAAGCATTGGGGAACCGGGAACCCAGCTCACCATGCGGGTGAGACATTTTGGAGGAGTGGTAATGTCGGACGTAACGCAGGGTTTGCCAAGAGTGGAAGAGCTTTTTGAAATGAGAACTCCAAAAAATCTTGCTCCCATAGCCGAGATTACAGGAAAAATTAAAATTGAGACTATGGATCAGGGATACCGCATTAAGATTCGCAATACCAAAATAAAGCCGGTTGAGGAACGTGATTATTTTATTCCGCTTTCCGCAACGCTTAACGTTAGGGACGGAGATGACGTTACCGCAGGAATCCCTCTTGCTGCAGGGTACCTTGATCCAAAAGAAGTGCTTAAGGTAGGCGGTATTCGATCAGCTCAATTCTATATTATCTTGGAGATCCAAAGCGTGTATGAGTCTCAAGGGATAACGATTAACGATAAACACTTTGAGGTAATCGTACGCAAGATGTCGGACAAGGTAATTATTGAAACAGTTGGTGATACCGCATTTATTCCGGGAGAATTTGCTACGAAAATTAAGTTTGAAGAGGTAAACGGAGAGGCATTAAGTCAAGGAGGAGAGCCGGCAACGGGTCGACAGGTTATTTTGGGTATCACCAAGGCAGCGCTTTTTTCTGATTCATGGCTTTCCGCGGCATCTTTCCAGGAGACAACACGCGTTCTTACCGACGCTGCCCTTGAAGGGAGAGAAGATAATCTCATCGGGCTTAAGGAGAATGTTATCATTGGACGTCTTATCCCAGTTGAAGGAAAGCCCCAAGAAACGCTATAATAGTGAGATATAAAAAGAATCTTATATGCCAACACTATCACAGTTAGCTAAAAGAGGAAGAAAGAAAAAAAGTAAAAAGACTCGTTCAACTGCGCTTCGGCGTCTTTTTAACGTGCGAACCCGTTCCTACAAAGGATTCCCCGCCCCTCAAAAACGGGGAGTTGTTACGCTGGTGAAAACAATGACTCCTAAAAAACCGAATTCTGCTCTTCGTAAGGTTGCAAGAGTTAAACTTTCAAACAGAATGGAAGTAACTGCATATATCCAGGGTGTTGGGCATACGCTTTCGGAACACGGAATTGTATTAATAAGAGGAGGAAGAGTAAAAGATTTGCCAGGAGTCAAATATCATATTGTGCGCGGAAAGTTTGACCTCTTGGGCGTTGAAAGTCGTAAGACATCCCGCAGTAAATATGGGACAAAGCGTCTGAGTTCATCTCCCCGCGTAGCGGGAGGAAAACCAACGCCGGTTCAAGCCCTCGCAGTCGCGTCTGAGACGACGCCAAGCGCATAAAAGATACACATATGAGACATAAGAAAACCCAAAAACGTGATACAGAGCCGGATAAAATCTACAAAAGCAAATTGATCACCAAGTGCATTAACCGCATGATGCGTGATGGCAAGAAAACGGTTGCCGAAAGAATATTCTACGAAGCATGCGATCTTATTGAAAAAAAATCCCTTGATCCTTTTAAGACTTTTGAGCAAGCAGTTCAAAACATTGGTCCTAAAGTAGAAGTACGTCCTCGGCGAGTAGGAGGAGCATCATATCAAGTACCAGCAGAAGTAAGGGGAGACCGTAAGATTTCCCTGGCGATTCGTTGGCTAATATCATCAGCCCGTGGAAAATCCAATAAAGAGTACCATACGTTTTCAGAAAAGCTTGCCTCAGAAATCATGGATGCCGCGGAAAATAAAGGAGAGGCAATTAAAAAGCGGGATACGATTCATAAAACGGCAGAGGCAAACAAGGCCTTCGCCCATTTTAGGTGGTAGAGTTTATCTCCCACAAGTCCCCTGCGCGAATTTTTTGTATTATGGCCGATAACAAACAAAAAACAACCTATGATGTAGACAAGATTCGCAATATTGGCATTATTGCGCATATTGACGCGGGAAAGACAACTACCACCGAGCGAATTCTTTTTTATACCGGAAAGACCCACAAGATAGGAGATATTGATGAAGGAACAACCGTTATGGACTGGATGGAACAAGAAAAAGAGCGGGGTATTACCATTGTCTCCGCAGCAACCACGGCGTATTGGACTCCCACGAATGGTCTTTTTGAAGGAATGAAGTATCGGGTAAACATTATCGATACGCCGGGACACGTTGATTTTACCGCTGAGGTTGAACGTTCTCTTCGGGTTCTTGATGGAGGAATAACGGTTCTTGATGCGGAAGAAGGGGTACAGTCTCAATCAGAAACCGTATGGAGGCAGGCAGATAAGTATAAGGTTCCGCGCATTTGTTTTATCAATAAGATGGACAAGCTGGGTGCCGATTTTTTTGCTACGATAAAAAGCATTGAGGATCGGCTTGGGGCAAATCTGGCAATAATGGTTCTTCCTATAGGATCGGAATCAAGCTTTAAAGGGGTTGTTGATCTTCTAACAAGAAAAAGCTATGTATGGGGATCGGATGAGTTGGGAGCAACATATGAAGTTTTAAATGAGGTTCCCTCCGACGTAAAACCCCAGGCGGAAGAATGTAGGCAGAAACTTATTGAAAGGATCGCCGAGACAGATGACGCGCTTTTGGAAAAATATCTTGCAAATCAAGAGCCAACCGTTGAGGAACTGTGCCTTGCGTTACGCCGCGCAGTCATAGCATATAAACTCGTACCTATATTTGCCGGTTCTTCTCTTCGTAACAAAGGAGTGCAGCCGCTTCTGGATGCGGTGGTTAATTATCTTCCCTCGCCACTGGACGTTCCTCCCACAAAAGGACTGAATCCTAAAACCAATCAAGAAGAGGAAAGAAAAAACACCGAGAGCGAATCCGTATCGGGACTTGCGTTTAAGATTCAAATTGACCCTCATGTAGGAAGACTTACGTATTTCCGCATCTATTCTGGAAAGATAGTCGCAGGATCATATATTCATAACAGCACAAAAAATACCACCGAGCGAATTGGACGCATTTTATTAATGCACGCAAATCACCGAGAAGAAGTGAAAGAGGCGAGCGTAGGAGAAATCGTAGCGCTGGTTGGATTCAAAGACACCACTACAGGAGATACTCTTTGCGATGCAAAGAATCCTATTGTTCTTGAAAAAATTACCTTTCCGGAACCGGTTATCTCTCTTGCGATTGAGCCTAAAACAAAAGCGGATCAGGAAAAGCTTGGGTTTTCGCTTAAACGTCTTTCAGAAGAAGATCCTACCTTTACAATCAAAGTCAATCATGAAACGGGACAGACCATCATTAGTGGCATGGGAGAGCTGCAGCTTGAGGTTATGGTGGATCGGATGAAGCGAGAGTTTGGAGTTCTTGCCAATGTAGGGGCGCCGCAAGTTGCGTATAAAGAAACCGTTAAGAAAATAGCAACAGGTGAGGGAAAATACATAAAACAGTCCGGAGGACGAGGGCAATACGGACACTGTTTCTTGCGGGTTGAGCCAAAGCCAAGAGGAGAAGGATTTGAATTTGTTAATGCAATTAAAGGAGGAGCAATTCCTGCTGAGTTTGTAACTTCCATTGAAAAGGGAGTTAAGGAAACAATGGAGAACGGGATCCTTCTTGGATACCCCATGGTGGATATGCAAGTTACGGTATATGACGGAAGCTACCATGATGTTGATTCTTCAGATATTGCCTTTAAGATTGCGGCAAGCAAGGCTTTGCAAGAAGCATGCAGAAATGCAGAATTTGCCCTTCTGGAACCCATCATGAAGCTTGAGGTGACAACTCCTTCGGATTTCATTGGGGATGTGATTGGAGATCTTTCGGCAAAACGCGCGCAAATTCTGGGAACAGAAGAGCGCGGAAAGGCAACGGTGGTTTTAGCGCTTGCCCCCCTTGCGGAGCTATCCGGATACGCCACAACAATAAGGAGCATGTCGCAGGGAAGAGCTTCTTACTACATGGAGCCTTCCCATTATGAAGAAGTTCCCCGCAATAAAGTTGAGCAAATGCTTGCGCAATCAACGTTCACCGGTCGCGTTGCACAATCGTAATAGATGAGGGGTTTTCATGTATACTGCAGAATCAAAACCTTCATTTCCTTCTTTCGACAGATATGTTCAAGAATTCCAAGTAGCAACCGAGGAGTTTTTGACTCACCGACCACAGATTGAAGAACGCCTTAAAGAAAGAGGTTTAGATCTCAACGGAACTCCTATTCTCCTGACTCATCCGGGTTCCGCAGCCATATATTTACTTCAACAATATCATCCAAAGAGAAACGGGGCACTTGTTCTTGTTCAATATATGAGACCACATAGAAAGTCTTCTGTTCATGTTCATCCGCTCGGCGTAATAGAAGAGTATCTTTTTATAGCAGGACATCTTATCATCAACAAGAATGAAGTCCTTCGACCGGAATACGGACACATCATTCTTCCCAAAGAGGTTCATAGGGTTCATACGGATAACGAGGCAGCACTTACCCTTATTGTCATGCAGGGAGTAAACGGGATTCCAAATGATAATCTTCATATTCGATTAGATCCTACAGAAGGAGATAAGTTATTGGGAAAGTTCGTTCAATGATTGCCTCAATCGGGGTTGACCCCTCCTAGCTCACTGGGGTGGAATAACCAATGAATTTTTATGGTATAATTAATCCATGATAAGAAAGTTGGACTACTTGATTAAATTAACCTACGACAAAACCTACAAAGGATATGTTGCGGATGTTGTGAATTTGTATGGCTGTATGTCTCAAGGCAAAACAAAAAATGAAGCCTTGGCGAATGTGGAGAAAGCAATAAAAGCCTATATGCAAGTTGTTGCAAAGAGTGAGAAAAACACGGAGTTTACTCAAAAATCCGTAGATACCCCCTTTCCTTCACTGCATGTCTAAACTAGCCAATATTTCTGAGGAAATACCACCTTCCATTTGAACTAGGTTGACACCTTTTCTTCTTGATGATATTCTCCATTTATGCCATCAAATAGAAAAGTAGTTTTTGCAAATGGTGAATATTACCATATATTCAACAGAGGGGTAGAGAAAAGACCCACCTTTATGACAAAGTATGAGTTTTTAAGGGCAGTGGATTCAATGAGCTTTTATAGATTTGCAAATCTACCGATTAGATACTCAAAATATTTAGCATTAAGTAAAGAAAAACAAGCTGAATTTCTAAAGGGATTAGATAATAGTGATTTACAAGTTGAAGTAATAGCGTATTGTTTTATGAGGAATCACTTTCACCTACTGTTAAAACAATTAAAAGATAATGGAATAGTTAAATTCATGGCAAAGTTTACCAACAGTTACACTAAATATTTTAATACTAAACGCGAAAGAGTGGGGCCTCTCTTTCAAGGAGTTTTTAAGGCAGTTCATGTAGGGTATGATGAGCAACTGTTGCACTTAAGCCGTTATATCCATTTGAACCCGGTATTGGGTTTTATAGCTAAGGTTGAAGAATTAGAAAGTTATCCCTGGTCATCCTATCCGGAGTATTTGGGTAAAGTAAGCTCTAATCTTGTTAATAAGGCTGAGATTCTGACATTTTTTAAAGGTCCGTCTGAATATGAAAAATTCGTTTTGGATCAAGCAGACTATGCAATGAAATTAAAGACAATTGAACATCTAAGAATTGATTAAAAAAGGAGAGGTGCAAACGTAAGTCAAATGGAAGGTGGATTAGGTTAGAGACCATCCAGGTTAATTTTAAAGGTAAGATCACTGGTTTGGAGGTTGACCCAGTTATAAACTCTCGTATCATTAAACTGACTTCTTTAGATAAGAGTCAGACTTACTCATTCACTATCAGAGATGAAAAAGGATTATATTTTAATTCTCAAGGTGAAACCAGCTCATCAGCCTTAAAGAGTGATCAAACACTGCTGATCTCATTCACTTGTGATAAGAAATCCAATGGATTTAAATTTACCAAAGTTCAGCAGTTATGATTAAGTTATGATATAATATATCAAAACTATGGGACCTGCAACGGAAAAACAGATGGCATCCGTGCCTGAAGATTTAAGTCCAAAATGTGGGAATTAAGCCATACTTGCATTTTGGAATGATAAATCCTGAAGGAGCAATTATATCATTTACCTACGTCCAAGAGAACCGAAGCCAACAGGTAGAGAGTCAGCTATTTCGGCGTGTAATAGCTGAAATTGTGTATAACAGACCAGAACCGTCATTCTGGCATTGGAGAGACATAGCAACAGGGCTAACTTCGCAGAATAGACTTGA
>Ga0209542_10007747_pt1 | contig 20306 bp, 21 predicted proteins | sample RifCSPhighO2_01_FD_184028 | JGI IMG/M metagenome (GOLD analysis project Ga0209542, IMG submission 184028) | Soil microbial communities from Rifle, Colorado - Rifle CSP2_plank highO2_0.1 (SPAdes) (version 2) | ecosystem: Environmental > Terrestrial > Deep subsurface > Rock core/Sediment ...
ATAAGCTAGTAAAATACCATAAGATGATTGATTTTCTACAGTATTGTTATTAATAAAATTGTTTGGACTTTGATACAAAGTTATACCTTCATAATTTGACGAAACTGAGTTGTCTTTTATTATAGAATTTGTTGACCCCCCAGTTAGATGAATACCATATTGAAAGTCTGTTATTTTGCAATTCTTTATTGTAACACTCGTATGAGAAGTTGATATTATACCATTTCCATTTTCTTGACCATCTATTTTATTACTATTACAATCAAGCAAGATGTTATTTGCATTTATATTAATTCCATTAGCAGGACAGTTAGTTAGATTATACCACATTGTTTGCGATTCATTTAAACTATCACCGCAATTACATTGAATTTGATTGCCACAATTTGTTGCATTAACTGAATTTATTAAGATAGATAAAATAAACAGTAAGAACAGGAGTTTTTTTATCATGCCATTAAGTTAGTAAGATGTTTAAGTATATATGGTTTATTATGATTATATATATATATATATATTATTTGGCTATTTTAGATTGATTTATAAATTCGGTATTTCTTACTAAAATAGTATAAAATGAAAATCAAAGAAAATAAATCAATATTTTTGAAACATTTCGGAGATACACCACAATTAAGAGTATTAGATTTTTTCATAGATAACCAGCTATTTGATTATCCTATAACTGAGATAGCAAAAGAGAGCAATGTTAGCTATAACTCATTAAAATTATTTTTTCCTTTGTTTATTAATTCCGGGATTATTATAAAAACAAGAAGGATTGGAAAATCTGATTATTATAAATTAAATATTGAGAATGAATTTATTAAAAACTTAATAAAACTTGATTGGATTCTTGTTAAGAAGAATATTTTTTTAGAAGAAAAAGTTTATGCTTAAAACAAAGCTTTAAATACAAAATATATTTTACAAACTTATGTTAATATTTAGCTTTAAAGAGAGTGAGAAACTAGCTAAGAATGTAGCAAAAAGAGTGAAAGCAGAATATTCTTTAGTTGAATTAAGTAAATTTCCAGATAATGAGACTTATTTAAGAATAAGAAAAAATATTAAGGGAAAAGAAGTTGTTTTAGTTGAAAGTTATTTTAATCCTGATGAAAAGATAATAAGAACTTTATTTTTTGCTTACACTGCTAGAGAATTAGGAGCTAAAAAAGTTAGACTAGTAGCTAGTTATTTGCCTTATATTAGACAAGATAAAAGATTTAAGGATGGAGAAGTTGTTTCTAGTAGGATAATAGGAAAATTATTTAGTGTTTTTGATGAGATAATTGCAATTGATCCACATTTACACAGATATAAAAGTTTAAGTGAGATATTTTATACTAATGTAAAGAAATTAAGTGCTAATCATTTAATTAAAGAATATGTTAAAAATAATTTTAAAAATTCTATTATAATTGGACCTGATGAGGAAAGTTATCAATGGGCCTTAAATATTGCTAAGGAATTGAAAACAAATGCAACAATATTGCAGAAAAAGAGATTTAGCAGTAGAAAAGTTAGTGTAAAGTTAATGTATGATATTGAAGTTAAAGGTAAAAAAGTTGTTGTAATTGATGATATGATAAGTACGGGACATACTGTAATAGAAGCTGTTAAATTACTTAAGAGAAAGAAAGCAAAAGAAATTGATGCTGTTTGTGTTCATGGATTATTTGCAGAAGATGCAGATAAAAAATTAAAGAAAAATGGAGTAAGAAATATTGTGAGTACAAATACCATTGAAAGTAAATATAGCAAGATTGATGTTTCTGGATTAATTGGAGACGCTTTAAAGGGTTAAAGCTTTTTCTACAACTTTAGTTTCATTTATTGTTAGATAACCAGAATATTTTGTGTCCATTACTTTTTCAAATTTAGAAATTTCTAATCTTTTTGAGAAAAATGGAGCATCTACAACAAGAGAATTATAATGACCACCTTCACCAAGATAATTAAAGCCGTATTTTATTGATTTTTGTTTTAATTCTTGAAGATTTTCTTTTGTTAGTTCTTTACCAAGCCAATCTTCATTCAATCCATCTGCTGCAACTTCTGTGATAAATATTTTATAACCGCGAGAAACCATATCATCCATCAAGAATTCTTCATCATCTCCCGAATGTGTAGCAAAAACTTCGATTCCAAATGGAAGTAAAACATCTTGAATAGATTTAATTTGAGTTAGTTGTAATCCTACACCACCAAGAACAACTGCATCTACCTTATGATCTTTGACAAAATTTCTTATGATTAAAGCTTCTTTTATTGGATCAGCTACATTACATCTAAGCAAGTAATGTTTAAGATTAAGAATTTCAGCTATTTGTGGAGTATGTTCTACTGTAGCAAAATGAAATAAGTAACAATCTGTTCTTGAAGGTTTAACTGATAGTAAATATTCTATCTTCCAACCTTTCTTTAAACAATATTCTATAGCTAAGGTTGAATCTTTTCCACCTGAATATAATACTGCTACTTTCATAATATTTTTAGTTTAGTTAATATTTAAAAAGCTATTGGTTTTTGTAATCATCAGATGGTTTAATTGATATATAACGAGTTTCTCCCGTATCTGGATCTGTAATTGGTTCAAAAGCTACTCGTATAGAATCTTTTCCTTGTGATGGTGCAGGACTACTTTCATAATTTAGATGTGGTGGATTTCCTACATCACAAAGATCTAATGGTCTTGTAATCTCACGATCACCCAATAATTCTTTTAATTGTTGTACTCGAATCAATTCGGTTAATGTTAACATGAATATAAAAAGGCAAATAACTATTTAAATTTTATCATAATGTAAAAACAAAGATTTATAAGAAAGAAAGTATATTTTTGAATATATGGCTGATAAGATAAAGAAAGGAGAAAGAATATTTTTCATTTTACTATTTTTATTAGTAATTATTGCTTCTATATTTATTGTTAGAAATTTTGTTATGGCTTTAATATCAGCCATAGTTTTATCTTATTTATTTTATCCATTACATAACTGGCTTAACAGTAAAATAAAGATGAAAAGTTTAAGCGCAGCATTAGTTTTAGTTTTAATAATAATCATAATAATTTTACCATTAGCTTTTGCTATTAATACGATGATAAGTGAGGCGGGTACATTTAGCAATGCTATAAAAAATATTGATGTAAATAAAGTAGATAAACAGATAAATGATTTTACTGGACTAAACATTAATTTAAGAGAACAGATAGATAATGGATTAAAAAGTCTGAATTCTTTAATATTGTCGATAATTCCTAAAGTTTTACTAGCATTACCAAAGATATTATTAGATTTGTTTTTGATTTCGTTCATGACATTTTATTTTTTGAGAGATGGAAGAGGCATATTGAAACATGTTTTTGAATTATTACCCATAAAAAAAGATTTGAAATCAAGATTTGCAAAAGAATTTGGAGATGTTACCAAAGCCATAGTGTATGGAATTACATTAAGTGCAGTAGCACAAGGGGTTGTTGCAGGAATTGGATATGCTATATTTGGAATAGGAAATCCGATATTACTAGGAGCATTAACTATTGTGTTAGCATTAATTCCATTTATGGGACCTGCTTTTGTTTATGTTCCAGCTTCAATATATTTAGTAGCAACTGACCATGTAACAAAAGGAATATTATTATTAATCTTCGGAGTATTAATTGTTAGCACCATAGATAATGTAATTAAACCAAGAGTGATAAGCCAAAGAACAAAGATACATCCAATAATTATTTTAATAGGATTACTCGGAGGATTGACAACTTTAGGATTTATTGGAATTGTTGTTGGACCTTTATTATTATCTTTCTTAATTTTATTCTTTAAGATTTACAGAGAGGGAAAGCATGAAGTTTAAAGTTAAAAATCTTAATATAAAGAGCGGCGGGCCATTAATAACAGTAATAGACAAACATGATGCTTCTTTGATGGATTTAAAACCTATAGATAGAATTAGAATAAAACATGGAAAGAAAAGTGTAATTGCGGTTATGGATATAAGTGAGGAGCATGGAAATATAAAAGATGGGCAGATTGGAATGTTTCAGGAAGTTTGTGAAAGATTAAATGTTAAAAATAATAAAATTGTTGATGTTGAATTTGTAGGAAGACCAAAAAGTATTGATTGCATAAGAAAGAAGTTAGATGGGAAAGAATTAAGCTTAAATGAAATTGATATTATAATAAAAGATTTAATTGAAAATAGATTGACTGAAACTGAATTAACTTATTTTGTTTCTGGAGCTTATACCCATGGATTAAGTGATAAAGAAACTTATTATTTAACTAAAGCTATAGTTGATAATGGAAAAAGGCTTGGAATTAAAAGAAAGATAATATTAGATAAACATTCTATTGGTGGAATTTCAGGAAATAGAACAACAATGATAATTGTTCCGATAATAGCTGCTGCAGGATTTACTATTCCAAAAACAAGTTCAAGAGCAATATCAAGCGCATCTGGAACAGCTGATGTTATGGAATGTTTAGCGAGAGTTGATTTAAGCATTGAAGAATTAAGGAAAGTTGTTAAGAAAACAAATGCTTGCATGGCTTGGGCTGGAACTATAGATTTAGCAAGCGCTGATGATACATTAATAAAAATAAGAAATCCTTTAAGATTAGATCCAGAAGGAATGTTATTAGCTTCTATAATGGCTAAAAAAGTTGCTGTTGGAAGTTCGCATGTTTTAATTGATATTCCGATAGGAAGAGAAGCTAAAGTTAAGAATGTTAATGAAGCTAAAAGATTGAAAAGTAAATTTGAGAAACTTGGGAAGATGTTTAAGATTAAAGTTAAAGTTATAATAACAAATGGAAGTCAACCTATAGGAAATGGAGTTGGACCAAATCTAGAAGCAAGAGATGTTTTATATGTTTTAACCAGAAATGAAAAAGCTCCAAAAGATTTAGAAGAGAAAGCGATTTTAATGGCAGAGACATTATTGAGAATGGTAAATGTTAAAGATGCTGACAAACTTGTAAAATTTATATTAAATTCAGGATTAGCTTATAATAAAATGAAAGAGATAATAAAAGCTCAAGGTGGAAATTCAAATATTAAGATAAATGATTTAAAAGTTGGAAGATTTAAACATGATGTTAAAGCTGGTAAAAATGGAATTGTAAAAGATGTTGATAATGATTTAATAAATAAAATTGCGAGAATTGCCGGAGCGCCTATTGATAAAGATGCTGGAATTTATTTGAATAAACATGAAGGTGAGAAAGTTAAAAGAAAAGAAATATTATTTACAATATATGCTAGAAATAAAGAGAGATTAAAAGATGCGATGTTAATGTTGAATAAGAATATTGTGAAGATTAGATAGACTTTTAAATTAGAATTCTTAACTTTATTTTGCGGAGATGGCACAACTCGGTACTGCGCCGGTCTCGAAGTTTATTATTAGAAAACCGGTTTCCGAAAGGATATCAGGGTTCAAATCCCTGTCTCCGCGCTTATAATATAAACAAATAGAGTAAAAATTATTCACCTTTTAATGCTCTTAAAACTTCTTCAGTAAACTTCACCGTATTCTCTATATTTTTTCTAACTTCATTAATAGGAGTTGGTGAAGGTCTTCTAATCAAAAGTGGAAAACCTATATTTTGTGGGGTTGACTCCCATTTTATTTGTTCGGAAGCTGTATCTCTTAGTTTAGTAACTGCTGCTATTGCTTTATCTTTTGGTAAATCATTTATAGCATTTACTAATAGGGTCATATCCATTGCAGCATAATCTAAGCTTAGAGGAGTATCATTTTTGTATATTCCACATTCTCCACCATAGTATGCTATGTGTTTGTCCTGAATTGTTAATTTCATTTTTTAAATTATTCAGAATAAGGTTTCTGAGGTACCATCACCCCATAAAATTAGTAAATTAATGGTTTTTAAGCTTTTCTATTTTATTTATACTGGCCTAAGCAGGATCGAACTGCTGAACACTTAGTGTAAAAGAATCATAGAAAGTTTTTTAAATTTAATAAATACAATTTATGAATGAATAATAAAGAGATGAGCAACATTTGAAATAAAAAATTATTTTTAATATGAAAATTAGAAAAGATAAATACTTAAAAAAAAGAGGTGGAAAAGCTAGAATAATTAATGTTTCATGTATTAAATGTGGAAGATTAATATTTGTTTATCAAAAAGATTGGCCACGTGGTTGGTTGAAACGTTGTTATTTAAATAGAATTATTAAACCAAAAAAATATGAAAATTTGCAATATAACAAAAATATTAAGGATGTAAAAGATTTAAAAAATTTAATTTGCTATTGTGGAATGATTATTGGATATCCCATGAAACATAAAGAGGGACGTTTAGCTTATCTTTTAGTAAGAAAAACATTTAAAAGAACAAATAATAAAGAAGAATAATTTATTTCTTTTTTCTTACATGACTTAGAACTTGAAGAATCTTTTCATCCAACATTTCTATTTTATTTTCCAAGATAAACATTCTTCTCAAGCTAAAAATAACAGCTGCAATAGCTCCTAAAAGTATGAATAATATTATTAATGTTCCTGAATCTGCCATCATATCACCCCATAAAATAATTTATTTAAGTGTATTTAAAGATTTGTTATTATGAAAGAATAAAGAAAATTAAATTAGAAAAGGTTTTTCTACTAAAACAATTGATTCTTCACGTAGAGGACTATAAGGTTTTATATGTTGTTTATGCATTTTTGTTAACAAGACTCTTATTATGCTCATATCATTAGAGATAAGAGCTACTCTTCCCTCAAGACGGGTTGCAGAAGCGATTACCTTACAATCTCTTTCTTTTATTCCAATAGATTTAGCTTGACCAAGTAATAATGCAAGATCATCTTTGTCAGGATACGTTAAAATATCTCTTTTTTTACATACATCTAAGAATCTTTCTATGGATAGCCTATATTGGTAGAATATACCTGTTCTTAATTTAGGACAGCCTTGCTTAGTTTCGTCATATACAATTTTTGGTATCTTTACTTTAGGTGTGCTTAAAATAAGATTTGTGATTCTTTCTAAATAATTTATTTGAGAATGAAGAATACCACTTTCACTGGCAAATGTTTTAACCTTTTTTCTAAGTTCAACGAGTTCATAAGATTCTCTTTTATTCATATTTTCGTATTTTAACCCAGAGGTGTCAAACACCAAAAAATCATTATCTTGAAATACGCGATGTAATCCATATGGATCTGAAATCATTTTAAATATTCGGATGTTGCTTTGTTTGTTCCGTAAAATAATAATGGAATGTGATATGTGCTGTTATTCAAGAATTTTGCATGTTCTACAATAGCTTCTCTGCAATGGTCTTTTTTCATAAGATTTAAATCATGTCTTATAATGATATATTGAAGAGGCTGATTTACTATTAAAGCAAATAATCCTATTGCTATATTTCCTGTTATTGATTTTAGTCTTTTATTCATCTTATATACTGCAGTATATAGATTAGTAAGGTTTATAAAGTTTACTTATTTAGTATAAAATATGAATAGAATTAAAAAAACATTGTTGACAATCATTACAGCAGGCTCATTATTAGGAAGTCCGGCTATAACGAAAGCAAATGATAATTCTAGTGAAAAAGAATTTAGCGGAATAAATCCAGCAAACATGGGATTTTTTCTTAGAGCAGGACCTTTTATTTCACGAGGAGAATTAATAAATGAATTATATGGGCCTGGATCTGAAGTTGAATTTGGATGGGATTATAGAGAAAAGGGTGTTGGTGGAAGTATTGCTGTAAGTGGAATCTTTTTGACAGGAAATAATAGTTTAAGTGAATCAAGATATGGAGTTCTAAATAGAGAGAGTTATGGAGAAGTTCAAGATCTTACCTATCTTAATTTTATTGGAAGAATTTATAGTTCTTTAATGAATCATAAAAAAATTAAAAATGATGTTATAGGACCTTATTTTGCTGTAGAAGGAAGAGCTTTTGCTTTAGGAGAAAGTTTCATTGTAACTGAGGAAGAATCAGGATTATTTTCAGGAAGCAGTTATAGAAATGTAAAAGGTCTTTGGAAAGGGGGATTGGGAATTGGAGCAGCCATAGGGGCGGAGATAGGAACTGGAGAATTAAGATTTAATGTTGAAGGTAAACATTGGATTGGTGAAGTTGAAAAAAAAGAAGTTGGTGGAACTTCTGTTAATGCCGGATTTAGTTATCACGGAAAGAAAAAGAATTAATCCATTGTTTTTTCTAAGAACATTCCGTAAGCAGGTCTTGTTATTAAAACACCGATTGTTATTCCAGCTATAGTTGTTAATGCGAATCCCGTTAATAAACCAGTCCCTGCAAAGAATAATGGGATCATTGCAACAACAATGGCTGAGAATGCTGCAAATATTATGAAAAATGCTCTTTTTATTTTTTGTTTTGTCCTGAATTCAAATTCTTTTCCTTTAGCTAAAACTTCGTCTGCAATAACAATTTGATCATTAACTCCTGTACCGATGGAAGCTATTATTCCTGCAATTGCAGCAAGATCAAGATTGAATTTAATTAAAGTTGCGAAACCAAGAACTATAAATAATTCAGATAACATTGTAAATATCATTGGAATAGCGATTTTGAAACTTCTGTATCTCAAGAATATTACAATACCTACAGCAAGCATAGCAGCTAATCCAGCCAATATAGCATTTTTAACAAAAGACGAACCGAGAGATGGAGATATTGTATCAAATTTTACAACATCAAGTTTAGATGGTAATGATCCTGTTATTAAAACTGTTTGAAGCTTGTTCATATTTTTTATTGCAGTTTGCAATGCTTCTTGCTCATCTAAACCAACTCCGGGACCTTGAATTGAAATTTGAGTTACTTCACTTCCCTTTAAGTCAGATGAAATTTGTAAAGAGTCAACTTGAACGTCATCTAGATATAAATCTAAAGGTTGTGATAAGTAGGATGATCCAGCGGTTCCTGGAATGATATCTAATTTGCTTGTTATTTCAGCATGTTTTTTGGCTGCTTCTGGTGATAATGTAATTGCAAACTGGAATTTGCAAGCATAATCTCCTGTTGATTGTTGAGAACATTCTGTAACTCCAGAACATGTTCCATCATTTCTACAAACAAATGGAATATCTTTTTTTCCGCCTTCGAAAACAGTTAGATTACCTATTTTAGCTTCAAATTTTCCTTGAGATGCAATCAAATCTTTAACTTCTTGTTTTGTTGCTCCAGCAACTTCCACTGAGATAAATTTATTCCCTAAAAGATCATCTGCTTTTTTTATTTTTATATCTAAAACTCCAAATGTATTTAATCTATTTTGCATTACAGCAATAACATCATCTCTTTGCTGTTCTGTTATTTTTTCAGCTGGCTTTAGAATAACTCTAGTACCGCCTTGAAGTTCAAGACCTTTTTTAATATTAGAAGAGAAAGCTTTTTCTACATTTAATCCAAGATCGTCTGAAGTTTTTTGGAATATATATTCTTTATTCTTAGATGTTACAATTCTTATAGATTGATTATTTGTTATTGAAGAAATTTCATTTGAGTAATCTTCTAAATTATTTATTTTTTTTGCATTAATTGAGATAATTTTTTCTAATTGTGTTTGTGGGGTTGATAAAGTTGGATTTTGAAATCCTGCATCAGAAGCAACTGAATTTTGATCAATACTTTTTATAACAACTCCCGAACTGTCAAATTGAGGATTGATTATTATATAACTAAATATTAAGAAGAGTATTAAAACTATCATTCTCCAATTGAATAATATTAAGCTAAGTTTTTTCATGTTTCTTTAAATACCATATTAATAATGGCCCGTTTCCAAGATAAGTAACTATTAAATCTATTATTAAACCAACAAAGATGATTAAGAAAATTTGTTTTATAACTAGAGAGTTTGTTATTAACATTCCAACTCCGACAGCTGCGAGAGCAGTCATTGTCATTGTCACTCCTGTTTTTATTGAGCTTGTTAATCTTTCAGATAATGGAGCTTCTGATTCTCTTTTGATAAGTTTTGTTGTTAATACCATATCAGAATCTATAGAATAACCTATTAGTAAAAGGAAAGCGGCGATTCCACCTGAAGTTAATTTTACATCTAAAAAACTTATAAAAGCTAAAGTTGCTATTATATCAGTAGCTGCTGTTAGAATAACACCAATTGATGGAACAAGTTTTCTGAAGGCTATGAAAACTACAATTGACATGAATAAAAACGAGAAAATAACTGCCCTTATTAATTCTTTAAAGAATGATTCTCCTAAAGTTGCACCTACTTCCTGAACTGAGAAGTTTTCATTTGTTAAAGCAATAGAATATTCTTTTTCTAAGAATGATTTAAGATCATCACTTTTTATATTAGTTATATCGATTGTTATTCCTGTTGAACTTCTTGTTGTTAAATCTTCAAGTTTTCTTACTGAAACATCAGAATCTAGAAAATTTGATTTTAGTTTATCTTCTAATTCGATTAAATTAAAGTCTTTATCTGAACTTATTGTTGCTGAAATTCCGCCTTTTAAAGAAACATCTTTATCTATAAAATATCCTTTAGTTGATAGTTGAATAAAAAGGAATGAAACTGATAAAATAAGTATGATAATTGGGATTATTGCTAGTTTTTTGTAGTTATTAATGTATAATGATTGTATCTTTGACTGTTTTGGTTCTTCCATGGAAAAAATAAGTATAGAATGGGTTTAAAAAGGTTTTTAATCTAAAAACACAATATTTATATATGTTTTAAAGCACTTTTTATTTATATGAAAAAGAGGGTAGTGTTAATTTTGTTAATGTTATTTTTTATTGCTTATAGTGTAAATGCTTTTGATTTAAATAATGTTAAGAATAATAAACTATGTTTATAGATGTTAGTTGCAATTTCTAAACCTCTAATGTATGTGCACAAATAACCGAAAGTTTTATATATTATGTGCCCTTACAATATTATATGACTTATATTGAAACAATAAAACGGAGCAATAAAAAATATTATTATCTTACAAAGAATGTAAGGCTTAGCTTGCACAAATGGAAAAAGATAAGAATTTTCTTAGGAGATAAAAAACCTTCAAAAGAAGAACTAAAAAAACATGCACAAGAGATAGAGGATAAATCAAAACCCTTTTCAAAACTCTCAAATTACACTTATCTTTCAGAGCATGATGCAGAAATCTTGCAAGATCTGAAAGAAAGCTACAGTACATGGCTTAAGCAAATCCCAAAAAGTGTTAAAGAAAAACTGAATGAAGATTTTGTAATAAGATTTACCTATCATTCCAACGCAATTGAAGGGAATAGATTAACATTAAGACAAACTGCTTTGATACTAAAAGATAAAGTAATACCTTCAGGAGTGCGAGCTGAAGATTATAATGAAGCAATAAATGGAAAAGAATGTCTAGATTACATTAAATCATATAAAGGCGAATTAAATACCAAATTACTTGAAAAGATAAATGGGATTCTTACGAAAAATACAGGTGCAGTTTATGGTGGAAGAATAAGATTCTTTGATGTACAAATACAAGGTTCAAATCATGTTCCTCCATCCCATACTGATGTAAAGAAACATATACTTAACTTCTTTAAATGGTATAGTGCAAATAAAAATAAATTGCATCCTTTTGAATTTGCAGCCTTGATTCATGCAAAATTAACATGGATACACCCATTTGAAGATGGAAACGGAAGAACTGCAAGAACAGTTATGAATTTTATACTTATGAAAAAGGGATTTCCTATGTTTTTTATCCCATTTGAGAAAAGAGAAGATTATTATAACTCATTGGATATTGCTGATAGGGGCGATTATAAAGAATATGTTTCCAGGATGTTGCAGTTGGTTATAAATCAAATAAGAAGTTATGGACACAAGAAAAAAAATATCTTAAAAAAATTGTAACTAACATTTTAGGTTTTTGAACATATATCCAATTTATTAGGAATTAACTGCAATGTTTGAATTAGAAACCTTTGTTGACAAACTTAAAGACGAAAATACTCTTTACTTCATTTTAAGAACTATGACTGGAAAAACACAATATTTATATATGTTTTAAAGCACTTTTTATTTATATGAAAAAGAGGGTAGTGTTAATTTTGTTAATGTTATTTTTTATTGCTTATAGTGTAAATGCTTTTGATTTAAAATTAGAGTTAACAAAAACTAATTACGGAAGAGATCAAAACTTTGCAGGTAATTTAATAATAATGGGAAATGAAAGCCTTGATTTAGATAAAATGTTTTTCTCTGATACAAATGATGAACAAAACAATATAAGTATTAAAGATTGGCTCAATAACAGCAAATTAGATTATAATAAAACAGATTTATTATATTTATTAAAGGATTCTGGATGGAACAGCAAATTAATATTAACAGGAAATGGAGAGGCTTTAGTTGGATTTAGTGTTCCAGTTAGCATTAATAATATAAGAGATGTTAGCATTGGATTAAATGGGAAAGGAAATGTAAAAGTTGACTTGGATGATGATGGGATTGTTGATTGGAGTTATAAGGGCGAACAGACAGGTTATGGAAGTGAAATATACAAGGAAAGCTATAATGCAAATACAATAGCAGATAGCGAAGCGGCAATTGTAGGGAATAAACAATTTTCAAGATGTCAAGAAATGGAATTGGGTTTAAATAATTTGTTCAATGAATCAAGATTAAAAATCAATTTGATGGTTAAAAAAGTAAGTGATGGGGGAAAATTAAACGTCAGCATAAATGACAAAGAATGCGGGATAGATGATTCTTCTTTAAATAATAATGAATTTAAAAAAGTAAGCTGTGAAATTGAATTAGATAATCCGGAAAATGGAGTTTATGATATATGTGCATATAGTAAAGCTGGAAGCGGAAGCACAATTTATTACATGTTGCCAAGAAAAAATGACTTTTATTTTATCACGGTTCAAGAAGCTAAGTATAATGAAAGCCTAAATGGACAAACATTTATTTCGGGAATTAAGATAGTTGATATATTACAGAATAAACTAAATTCTTGTTCGACTAATGAATGTATATTGCCCATTAAAGTTATATTAACAGGAAATGGCGAGTCTACAATAAATAATATATTATTGCAGGATGAGGATTTTATCAATTATAATAGAATGTATTTCCTAAATAAGTTGGGAGAACAGATCAATATTGCTGATAAATTTTCTTTACCATTAAACGGATTTAATGAATTAAGGACTGCAAGCGCAAATGGAAGCTATAATTTACAAATAAGCTTAGAAAATGTAAATAGCAATTCGGTAGTGTATAACGTAACAGAAACATCTGGAATTACAATAAATGTAAGTAAAAGCATTGCTGCAATAAATGAAGAGATTAATTTTAATGTTATTTCTCTAGGAAACTGGAGCAGTTATTTGTGGGATTTCGGAGACGGAAAAAATGGAACTGGAAAGAATGTGAAACATAAATATAATCTTACTGGAAACTATACTACCAAAGTAAAAGTAAAAGATGACAATAACTTAGAGGGAAGTGCAACAACTATTGTTAGAATAGGAAATATAGAGGATAATTTTAAAGATTTGATAGATGATATAAAGAAAGATGTTAATTCTGCAAAAAAAAGTTATACAACTAGCAGTTCTAACATTAAAGAGGCTTATCAGATTTTAGGTTATGATATTTTATTAAATAATGCAATTAATAACTTAACTATATTAGAAAATGAATTTAACAATGTTAAAACAATTACAAGTAGTGTTGAAAGAGAGAAAAAACTTAATGAATTGATTAAAAAACTAAATGAAGTGAAGAGCAGTGTTGTTACAGATGTGATAGTTGATACTATAGAAATAGATAATCTGCTTTTAGATTATGAAAGAATTCCAAGTTCATTTGGAGATAAAGACCAAATTTATTCATTCAATGCAGAAAATGTAAAGGTTGATGTTAAATCGAGATTAATAAATGCATATTATCTAGATGGAAAAGAAAATAAATTTAAGTTAATAACAAAAAATGTTAAATTGATTGGAGAAGGAAATTCTAAAACATTGATTGAGGATTTAAGTAATGTTGCTAAGAAAGCAGAGGATGTTAATATATTAACCTTAGGATCTAAAAAAGATGGATTGATGTATAAATGGGATATTATAAATGAGAAAAAAATAGAGTATACATTACAAGGAAATGATGTTAATGAATATGGAAATACAATTGTTTTGGGAGAGTTATTGCAACAAGATTTTTGTGGCGATGGAATTTGTCAAGAAAATGAAGCTTGCCCAAGCGATTGTGGAAAAAAACCAACCTTACCATTTATCATAATTGCAGTTGTTGTTTTAATTGGAATATTTTATATTAATTTTTATAAGGGTAAAGGAAATTATAGAGACTTAGGAAATTGGCTAAGCGTAAAATTAAGAAAGAAAAGATTGTTTACCAACCAACAAGATTTAGATAATTTACAAAACTATGTAACCATGATTGTTAATAGAGGATTTAATCAGGAAGGAGTTAGAAGATTATTAAAGAAACAAGGATGGACAGAAGAACAAGTGGAATATGCATTTAAACATGTTAAAAAGAAAGAAAAGCTTTAAATATAATTAAAGTTTAAGTTTTTATATCAAAAGAGGTGTAAAAAATGAGGATTCAGTTTAATATTGAAAAAAAACATCTTTATTTAGGAGTTTTATTTTTAGCTTTATTTGGAATTAGTTTTGTATTTGCTTTAAGTGCAGATAAAATACCTTGGCATGCATTACAACAAGTTTCTACAACAAGCACTGGAACAACGTCTGTTGATGCAAATAACAATAATATCATTGATGATGCTGATAAATTAAATAGTTTTCCACCAAGTTTTTACAAGGATGCTGATAAAATAAAAAGTAAGGAAGTTTATTGGAGTGGAGATAAGTTATGCGTTGCTGGAAGTTGTGGGGCGAATACAGCAACATGCACACCTAGAACAGACAATATAGGAAATGTTAATATCGAATGTGCTGATCCGGACATAGGATATCCAGGAGGACAATTTGACGCAGCAAGTATGTGTAAGTATTCTAGTGTAGCAGGATGTGGTAGCACTTGCCAATCTGTAACATATACTGGGGGAAGTTGGTTAAACTGCAATAAAAAGATTACTAGTGCAGGGGACATAATCTGGTTAGGAACTTTGAGTTGTACATTGAGTAAAAACATAGCTTATACAATTCCTGATGCACCAAAATGTGCAACATTCCAGTAAGGATTTAAAAGAGGGACAATGAAAACAAAACATTTACTCATAATTTTTTTTAGTTTATTATTTGTAAATGTAGTTTATGGAGCTTCTTTAAATAATAATTGTGATATAGCTACAAGTTGTGGACCTGGTGAGGTCCCAATCTTTTCTGTTTCAAGCGCAACAAATGCACATGCTGCGCAAGACCCTAGTTATTATTCAAATAAAGTTTGCTGTTCTGTTTCAGGATATCAAACTTTTGGAAACTCTTGCGATTCTGGATTATTTACTTTAAGTGATTTAGTGAATGCTCATGTTTCTGTAAATGATTATTCAAATAAGATTTGTTTGGTTTCAAGTGGAAGCAATGGAGTAAATTGTGTAGTTGAGCAAGGAAGTTGCAGCAATGGAAGAAGATGTGTAGTTTCTGTTTCAAGCGCAACAAATGCACATGTTGCTGATTGTAATGATAATACTTATACAAATAAATTATGTTGTGGCGGAGGGATTACACCTCCAGCCGGGATTGTCGGAATAAGAGTTGTTCCATCAACAGCTACAATGATGGTGGGAGATAGATTAGTAATACATGTTTATGAAATTTATAATGATGGACATGAAAGCGACGTTAAAGATATAAGTCAAGTAACATTTACAGCTTCAGGCGGAGTTTCTGTAAATAATTTTGGATTGGTAACAGCTAATAGTGTTGATTCAAGTGCTAAAGTAACTGCTGATTATTTTGGATTAACAGATGATTTAAATATAAATGTTGTTCCTCCAGGTCCTCCAGTAGTTTCATATTGTTTAACAACACCAAATCCAGCTACAGTTGAAATTGGAAAGACACAAGATTTTGCAATGCAAGTTTATTATACAGCAAGGAAAGACCCAGAAGATGATCAACCTGGTGACGCTGGAAGTTATAGATCAAGTGATGCAAGTGTTGCTACAATTGTTGACACAGGGGTTGCAGGGGTTGCTACAGGAATTAAAGTTGGAACTACAAATATAGATGGAAGATTTAACGGAAAACAATGTGAGTATTCTAAACTAGGAGTAATTCCATCAGGCGGAACAACTGAACTATCTTATATTACAATAGATCCAGAAAATGCTAAAGCAAATATCGGAGTTACAGAAAATTATATTGTTGAAGCTTATTATACTGATGAAAAACATAAAATAGTAACAGATTCAGCAAGTTATCAAGTTAATGAATTAGTAGGAATAAATGTTGTGCAAAATTTAGGAAAAGGATCATTTAAATGTTTAAGTTTAGGCAAGGTTCAGATAATAGCAAAATATACTGAAGATGAAAAAACAGTTAGTAAAGATGCAACTCTTGAATGTGTTCCTATTGGAAGTAAAATTTATTCTAATTTAGAGCTAGTGCCGAAAAATCCAGAAGCTTCTAAAGGATCATTATTACAATTTAATGCTTATGCCTATTATTCAGATGGAAGCAAGGAGGATGTTACAAATTTAGCAAAATATTCATCAACAACGGTAATTGGATTAGGAACTGTTTTAACCCCACAAAGTTCTCTTGATGGGAAATTTACAGCAAATGAAATCGGGATAGCAATAGTTTCTGTTAAATATACAAATTTAAATATACAAAAACATGATAAAACTAAAGTAAATGTGGTAAATTCTGGAGAAAGAATTCCTTCGTATGTTAGATTAGATCCAGAAGATCCAAAAATAAAACTTGGATTACAGAGAAAATTTTCATTAACTTTAGTTTATAGTGATGGAAGTAGCGAAGATGTTACTAGCCAAGCTACATGGAATGTTAAGGATATATTTGCTGTGATTTCAACACCTGTTGCTACAAGTTTGGGAAATGGACTTTTTAGAGGAGATAATTTAGGAACAGCTGAGGTAATTGGAAGATATACTAAAAATGGAATTGAGTTTTATGATAAAAGTTATTTATATGTTACAAACAATATTGAACTTTCACATATAACATTACAACCTGTTACAACAATAATACCGTTGGATGGAACTGTTCCATATGAAGTTAGAAGATTTTTATCTACAGATGATGCAGATAGTATTGGGACTTTAGTTACAAGCGAATCTACATTTATAGAGCAAGATATAATTGCAGTTGATTCAGGAGTACCAGGACTAGTCGCAACTTCTATAGGACAAGGAGTTTATCAAGGAACAAAAATAGGAAGTGCTTTGATAACAGCAAGACATACTTTTAATGGGATAACAAAAAAAGCAGTTGCTAATTTATATGTCGGAAGACCTACCACAAGCTGTCAAATTACAAAAGTTTACTGGAGCAGAAATCCAGAAGATGTCAATGACGAATTTGCAAGAGTGATAACAGATCAATCAACTCCGATTTATGTTAATATAGAAACTGAAAATTGCAATTATGGAAATATAATAACCTTTACCTATACACAAACACCTCCTGGAAGTGCAATAAATGATTTAAGCAAGTTTGATTTTATTAGATCAACTAATCTTGATATTTATGGAAAAGGATATAAAAAATGGGACAATCCTTACTTTTACGATACTGGATTAGGAGAATTAATTTACGATACTGCGTTTGAGCAACCACCAGGACCAGATTATTTATTTACAGCAACATATGACGATGGAATAGGATATGTGACAACAAAAGATTCGAGCAATAAAGCTACTGTTCAAAAAGGAACAAGCACTCCAATTGGATGTAATAATGGAATTGTCGATGAAGATTTAGGAGAGGAATGCGATCCTCCTGGAACAACAGATGGAACAAAAACATGCAATAATCGATGCAAGTGGCAAGAAGAAAATCCACCACCAGAAGAATGTACAGGCAGTAATTGTTCGCCAGGAAGCGGAAGCAGCGAATGTTCACAACAAAGCTATACAAAAACTTATGGCGGAACAAGCGGAAGTTATAATGGAGTTTGCGGAGTTATAGACCAATGTTATAATGGAGAAAGATTTAGCGGAAGATATAGTGATTGCAGATCAAATCAAGTATGTTGCAAAGGAGTGAAAGGAGATTCAGGAACTATAAGAGTAAATGAGAACGGAGCATGTAAACCAAACCCAGCAAAGCCAGGAAGTGCTGAAGGAATAATGACTCAGAAGATATGCACAATAAATACACAGACTAATCAGAAAACATGCAATCCTGCACAACAAGTAAAATGCAGACTTCCATTATCAGGGATAAAAGTAAGCTTCTTTACATTGACAAATTTATTAGTTGTGATAGGATTGATAGTAATATTCTATATAGTAAAAAGCGTAAGCAAAAAGAAAGTTGTTAAAGAAGTCAAGAAGAAAAGAAGGAAGAAGAGACTTTAGAAAGTTTTGCAATATTTAGAATTAAAAAAAATTAATTTTTAATTTTATTTAGTATTTTATATGGACTCTTTCTATTTTTTCTGAGCTCTTCAAAAGTTATTCTAACTCCTCCTATCATTAAGGGGACAAACATACCTTCAAGCCCGATTGATAAAACATACAAAAACCAGTTTTTTAATAATCGACTATGGTATACTTGTCTATTTTCAACTTGCATTTCTTCCAGCCGTTTACAGAAATAACTTAAAGGCATTATTTCTCTTTCTTCAGGTCTAATGAAAAACTTATCAAAAAAATCTATATCTGCGCGATCTAGATCTGCATAAGGATCATAATCTTCTTGGCGCTTTTTTCCTCTAGCTACTGCTAACACTTGCCTTTCTTCCTTTGTTGTTACTAAATATTCTTCCAAACTTTTTCTTATATTCATTGTATTCACCTTATATTTAGGTTGATATAGGTATATATTAAATTTATTACTTAATTTTTACTAATTTCCGATATATTTATATAATTGAATAGGATTACAGTAATATGGATAATAAAGATAAAAAAATACTTTACGAATTAGACGGGAATTCAAGAGTTTCATATTCTCAGATAGCCAAAGCTACAAGACTTACACAGGAAACTGTAAGATATAGAATTAATTCATTAGTAAAAGAAGGAATAATCCAAAAATTTCTTGCCATCTTAAATACAACAAAATTGGGAAATTCCTATTATCAAATTATGTTAAAATTACAAAACGTTAATGAAGAAAGTAAAAATTTTATAATTGACTTTTTAAAGAATAACAATAAAATTGCCTGGATTGGTAATTTGGAGGGAAGTTATGATATTGCATTTATATTATATGTTAAAAATCAGATTGAATTACAATCTATGATAAATGAATTATTTGAAAAATTTAGCAAGGTTATAATGAAAAAAACGATATCTGTCAATCTATATGCAGAGTTTTTTCCAAGGGATTATTTGATTAATAAAGAAAGAACTAAAATTAAAAAAGCTGCTTATAAACCTTATGAAAAATCAATAACTTTAGATGAAATTGATGGGAAGATATGTTATCTTTTGGGGATGAACTCTAGGATTTCATCTATTGAAATGGCTAAGAAGATAAATATCTCATCGGATGCTATACTTCAAAGATTAAAAAGACTAAAGAAAGAAGAAATAATATTGGGATATAATCTAGTTTTGAATCAAGAAAAGATAAACCAGACCCATTATAAAATTCTTATATTTCTTAATAATATATCCAAAGAAAAAGAAAAAAGTTTAATTATGTTTTCAAGTATAAATAATCGGGTAATTGCTATCGTAAAAACCTTGGCGGAATGGGACTATGAAATAGATATAGAAGTTGAAAATGTTAACCAGTTGAAAGAATTTACTATGAACTTGACCAATCATTTTTCAGACATTATTAAGGATTATGATTTAATAAGAATAGTTAATATGCCAAAATATACATTCTATCCATAAGATAATAGGATTTAACTCGAACATATTCTTTTTATTATTTATTATTATTCATAATAATATATAAAAGCAAATTAATTTCTAATAAGTTTAATGGAAAAAACACTACCAAAGCCAAGATTCCCAATAGGATTTAAACCAGATGTATCAATATTGGCTGCTGGCAGATACGGAACTTTTGAGATGGCAGATATTTGGGGACCAGAAAAAACTTTTGATTATAGTTTAAGAGTACAGGGAGAGTCTGCAATAATATTATCAAGATTATATCCAGACATAATCCCAAATATGGAAGCA
>Ga0209542_10007748_pt1 | contig 20306 bp, 22 predicted proteins | sample RifCSPhighO2_01_FD_184028 | JGI IMG/M metagenome (GOLD analysis project Ga0209542, IMG submission 184028) | Soil microbial communities from Rifle, Colorado - Rifle CSP2_plank highO2_0.1 (SPAdes) (version 2) | ecosystem: Environmental > Terrestrial > Deep subsurface > Rock core/Sediment ...
TGCAACAGCTAACAACTGATACGGATCCTTTTACGCTAACCTGCCAACCGCCTGGTTTTGATATAATCGGCGCCCAGACTAAGGTAACTAGCGACATTGCTACCAGCAAGGAATTTTTGGGCACACCGGTTATTACACCTCAGAGTCTGCCCAAAGATAGCAAAGGCAAAACTGTTTTTGACAATTTGGCGAAAGCCCCAGACGTATATAAATGGATCAACGCTTCGCCGTGGCTATTGGCCTTTTTTGCACTTGTATCTGGTGCTATAACGCTGGCGTTGTACGAATCTAAGCGCAAAGGAATACGTAGCTTGGCCATATCTATGGTAGGTAGCGGTTCATTTTTGCTTATTATTAGTTTCATAAACAGCTATGTGTTTAACAAAATAAACCAGCCGAGCGGCGCCTTGGGCAAATCGCTGCCAGGCAATTTTCAGCAAACTGGCATTAAGGCTGCTGGTTCTATAAGCAGTTCTATCCTAGGTGTTGTAATCTGGTTTGGGTTGGGCTATCTGTTGCTGGGCCTAGCTATTTTGCTAGCCCTACATTTTACAAAACACAACGAAAAACCTAAAGCACCGCCCAAGGAAGAGAAGACTGAAGATGATGAACCAAAACCTGTTGAGCCAGATAAGCCGCCCGCACCAAAGCCCCGCCCCCGCCCACTCGTACAATAGAGCTATTCATCCGATAAATCTACGACGAACGCCTACCCAAGCCTAGGTGTTTCACGTGTTCTTACTATGCCTTGTGATGTCATCACTTCATTCCTGCCAGGGACGATCAAACCCCTAACAACGTGGCCGTCAGCAAGGATTTGATGACCGTATGGGTCATCTTCGGGTTCATCTTTTACTGGACGATTAGGTAAGTCCGGATCTACGTTACTGTATATCGCTACCTCTCTTTTCGCGATGATTTTGTTGGAAGAAGCATCATCACCGGTGTGGCGATATTGGGCCTTCTTTTGTTTCATAGTGAGCTTGCCAGCCTGGTCAATCGTTATACCAACTTCTGAGGAGCCCTTATAGCCTTTTTCATTTTGTAACGTAGTTTCTTTATCCGGCTCTATTAGGGTAACTTCAAATGGTCCATCGCCCTTCTTTTGTACTAATGAGAACCCTAGTTTATCGTCGATCATTTTACGTTTGACAATTACGGCGTCTACCTCACCATTGTCAAGCTTGATATTGCCGACAATTACACCAACCACCCCTAGTTTATCTGTTGTCTCGACTTCGCCCGCCAAGGGTTCAATGTTGGCAAGATCTAATGTCCCAGCCCTGTCAATGTCTATATGCTCAGTTCTATACCTGTTTTCTGGAGCCTGAAGCTTTTCTGGTTTACTAATAGTAGTGTCGTTAGTTGGCTCATGATTTTCAACTTGTAGCTTTCCATCTTCATCGATGCCAATTGTTAAGTGTTCCCTTGATACGGTATCAGGCAGCCAATCTCTACCAATTCCGTTTCGACCAATATTCCACGTTCCGCGCCGTTCTAGCGGGTGAAACTCTACTGGCTTGCCAGACTTATCAGTCAGTAATATGGCAAAGTTGCCGCGAGACGAGATGGGCTCTCCATTTTGACCCTTACCAGTCTGCCTTAGATACTCGTCCCCGAATTCTCCCATGGGGTTGTGGGTAAGATCCAGGACTTGGATAGTTGCAAAGTCAATGTCGCCGCCAATTTTTATACTTAGGCTTGGTGCGCCCTCGATTATGCCACCATCAGGCATTGAGTATTTGGTATCAAAATACCCTTTATCATCTATACCATAATCAGCAATAGTAACTGTTTCTGCGCGCCTCATGCGCAGCGGGGCATCAAGCTCCATAGGGCTTTGGAGGGCAGTAAGTGATTGTTGTTGGCGTTCGGCTGCTAGTTGTTCGTTCATGTTTATTTTGTTATCCTGCACTAATACTAGCACACAATGTATTTATTGTCAAACTAATGTGGTCGCGGGTTATTTGACTAGCCGGTCATGCCAAGAGCTTTAGCCTTTTTTTTGAATTCAGGCTGTTTGGCCAGAGTTTTGTGAAAATCTGATTTATAAAAGTCCTGCAAGATAGAGGACCAGAGCAGCTCATGAGCTTTGATAGTCGGGTCATTAACTAGCGAACGCGGATAAGAATATATCGGAGCTGGGCAAAAGTAATATCTAGATCCACGAATATCAGCATCCATGAGGGGCTCAGCAAAAGGATCGTCTTTTTCCCACTCCGAGGCCGAGCCTAATATGGCTTTATCGGGGTACCCTAGCACAATTCCATTAGCTATATGATCCAAGTTCACATTGTTAAAATGCTTTAAATTAGGATTGGCTTTTAATAAATTGCGAATTGCCAACGACAACCGTCTGTCGCTAAGTTTCCTGGTAACTAGATCGTGCTTTTCTGATCCCAACAGCAAAGTTTGTTCGAGCGAATACGTTAGTCCTTGAGTGAAAACCATATCGTAGGAGGCATAATCTTCTAATCCATTAGTTTTATCTAACCTTGAAGCTGCAAAATACACGTCGGTTAGTGACTTTAGAACTCCAATCGAAGCGGTAATTTCTTTGACCCAGACTTTAAGTTCGGCAAAACCCTTTTTATTATAAAAAACACCGTCGCAGTAAGCCCTGGCACCACTAAGAGTCAAAATTGTGTTCGGTGTAACCCAATATGCCAGCATTGCTGGCCCAGTTTGAATCTGGAGACGCGAGAGTATGTCTATAGCTGTTTGGGCTTTGGGGGCCAGGCTCACAGAATTCACTCAACTAACTTTATGTCAGTAACTTTGATAGTCCCATCACTTACGTAAGAGCTGCTGCCGGGTGGTTGGAGAAAACCGGTAACTATATATTCATCGTTACCAATAAACGAAATGCGGTGAGTTTTGTAATAATCTTCGGAATCAAGTTGGTAAACTTTTGATCCACTCGAGAAACCATATGCACAAAAATCTACATGCTTTTGAGATTTATATTCTAAACAAGTATAGTGTCCACGAAGTGTAATTGATTGACCACTGGTAGAATGAGCTTTTTGATAAGCATTAAACATATAGACCCCTAGACAGACTAGAGCTAAACCAAGTGCCAGAAAACATAATTTCTTTTTCATGATCTATTTATACCACGTAAAGCTTATGGCGGAGAGGGAGGGATTCGAACCCTCGATACCCTTGCGGGCACGCTGCTTTTCGAGAGCAGTGCACTAGACCAGACTATGCGACCTCTCCTGATCACAGTCATTGTAACAGACTAGATTGAGTAAATTTGGCTAAGGTTTGGCGACACGGAATCCATCAAGACTATCACCATTAACTTCACCACTTCCATCACTAGTAAAGTAGTACAGCGGCTTGTCTTTGTAAGCTAACTGCGAGGCGCCATTATCAGAACGCGTAATCACGGAGACATTAGCGGGCAAATTGTCAGGAACAAAATCTATCGTATAGGCTGGCCATGCGCTCAAGCATGTTTCGTCACACATACTTGCACCGTCTTTGTCGGCATCGTAAGTATAGAGCGCTAGGTCGTCACTATCAGCCAAATATTTACCTACTGTATCATGGGTTCTGATTTGAAATATTTCATTGCCACTGCCTGATGAAGATTGGCTGCTACCAGTATCGTCAGAATTAGTTGAGTTGGAATCGCCTTTTATGGTGCCTGCTGTCGGCTGATAAAAGAATATAACTCCGCCCCCAAAAATTACAGCGAACACTATGAGAGCAATAAGAAGTGGTTTACGCATTTTTTGTCCTGTTTAATAACCGCTAGAATTATATCAGATTACTGGACTATCAAGGTGCCAGTGTGGTTGGAATTGAGGTGATTGTGGTAGCCATGAGTACCAGTCTCGGTTGGCCTGAGGGTTATGTTCTCACCAAACGCCACAATGCCTAAGTTTAGTTCGGGGTTATCCGTATGCACGGGGTGAGGATCGGAATCGAACTCTAGCTCACCCGATGAATTGTTTTTGATGATTACGGTAGTGTCTGTCTTAACGGTCAATGTAGCCGGACTAAAGCCATCGTCCGTATATGTTATGGCAACCTGCTTGGCTTCTGTGCTTGTTTTGCTTGGTTCGGTGCCAGAACTAACGCTGGAAGGTTTAGTGCTAGCGGAAGAACTAGTTGAGGTAGAAGCTGGTTCTGAGCTGTTAAGAATAAAATAGCCGCCTAATCCCAAAATTGCGACCGCAATAATTCCTACAATAACTGACTTGTTCATACGTCAACCTCCCTTACTTTACAGTTGAGCCTACTGTTCATCGTCCATCCAGCTTCATGTCATTCTGATGGCACTAGCTGCCAGTTTTGTTCGTCACCATAGCTATAGCTATGATTCCTCACAATAACTACCCTCCAATGCTCACCATAATGACTTTCACTTAACAGACGTGAGATGAACAGTAGGCTCAGGATAGTATAGATCACTTACCTGGCTTTGAGAATTTTTTGGAGTAGATGTAGGTAAGTGCCAGGACCAACGTAACACCGTAAAACAGCCAGACTCCGCGCAGCCAACTGGCCTGAAGCGTGCGGCCAAGTTTTATGCCGTGTAAAAATATCATCAGCATGGCAATATCTGTTGCATAATTGATGTATCGCCACCAGCTTCGATCGCTATACCAACGCCTCAGCTCATAGGTCAAAAAAACCAGCAAGCTGACCATACCCAAAACAGCCGACACCCGTAGCGACGGTGCAACATAATGCTGTAGGACATTCCCTGGTGGCAAGCCAAAGCCATCACGCCACAGTTGCCATTCTAGTAGACCCGGATGAGCAAAAATAGCCACCAGCACCACCAAACTTGTAGACTCTATGTAGGTATGTAGATGTTTTTTTTCAATTCCCAAATATTTGCGGACAACACTAACAATATAGTGGCACCACATTAGACTGAAGGCTATCAGCCCAAAAACAGGGAAGAGATTATAGCTGCTAATGTGCTCAAAGCGCCAATGCAACCCAGAGCCCCACCCCAAAATCGCCAACAATACCGTAGCTGAACTCAGAGACCAGGCAAAAACTTGCAGCCAAAAGATCTTTTTTGTCATTTCAGAAGTTGAAAGCCAATCATAAATAGTCCGAAACACAGGCAATAGATAGCAAACGGCTTGAGTGTGCGCGTTCTAAAATAACGGTCCAGAAACTTAACCGAAAAATAAGCGGCAATTGCGGCTGCAACTCCGCCAGCTAGCATCTCTGGGCGTGAATTAGCCAAATCACTGCTTAGAAGATCCGGCAACTTATATAGTCCAGCGCCCAAAATAATTGGTGTTGAGAGCAAAAACGAAAACCTTGCAGCATCTTCGCCGTCTAATCCGCTAGCCAAGCCACCCACCATTGTCACGCCAGAGCGGCTAATGCCAGCAAATAGAGCAAGCACCTGCGAAGTTCCTATAATTCCAGCGTGCTTAAAATCCAGATTAGCAGTGTTTTTGGCAGTCGTTTCAAGGCTAAAGTCAATACGTTTACGGCGTTTATGCAAATGATCCCCAAGCAGCAGGATAAATCCATTAATAATTAAGAATATGGCGGCCGACATTGGTTCGGCAAACTGTGGTTCTAGCATTTGCCCAAAAATTAGTCCAATCAATCCGGCCGGGATGGTGGTAATTACCAAAAACCATGCCAACTTTTCGTGCGGGTTTTGTATTTTACGATGGTTTATTGAACTGAAAAAACCTTTGATTATTTTTGCCCATTCTTCTCTATAGAAAATCAATAGTGCAAAAGTTGTAGCTAGATGAATCAGAACCGCAAATGACACATAAAAAGACACCCCTGTGGCTCCATTGGTGTACACACTTTCCCAGCCCAACAACGAGGGGATTAATATGGCATGTCCTAGGCTAGAAATAGGAAACAGCTCAGTAAAACCCTGTAAAATCCCGATAACAATTGCTTGAAAAAAGGTAATCACGCTACAGTTATTGTAACAAATAACTTAGGTTAGTCTTTTATGCTTGGTACGGCACGATATACAAAGTTATAACTATTCTTACTTCTTTTGCTCCGCAGATTTTTGATCACATGCAAAGTCTATAACGCGTTCACCCGTAACTTTACTTAAGTTCTCAGGATAAGGCTTTCGGATTGGTCCACGAACATCAGTCCATACAGCATCTTGTTCCACAAGCCATATTTCAGACTGACAACTACTTTTAGCGTGAGAGTAAATCCGTTCTGGCTGTGCATTTATAATTTGCCTTGAAATAATCACAGCCGCAAAGATTGCAACTATGGCGAAGGCTATAATGAAATACTTTTTCTTTAATTTCATCATTATATTATACCAAAGAAGAAGATTCCTATCAGGAGTCTTTAGGCATAAGCGAAATGGTACCAGCTACCCGATATATTACGTACTGAGTACCACCAAGCTATTATACAAATATCAAAGGAATTGCGTATAGCTAAGGAGTATCTTGGTGATGGTTTGCCATTACTGAATGCTGCATAAGTAGTTTGCTGGTCGCCACAATAGAGGAAGTTATAATTATTATCGAGCAGGATCTAGTGATAATTTAGTAGCTTACTAGCTCCCGCTAACGGAACGTACTTAGTGGCTATTCTTACAAGGTACTGTCGCCAGAACTAAGCTACAGCAAGTTCTAGAACTTCACCTTCGGTTGAAGCGGGTTTAAATTCACGATTGTGGGGTACGCCTACTCGTTCCAGATCAAGTTCTACGTGTAACTTTTCATTTGGTCTAATTGGTGCAAGAAGAGCAATCCCTCCTCTTCGTTGGGTTTCAGAGGACGTTCCTCTATAGGTGTAAAATTGTGATTGTTTTCGAATTTGGTACACCCGGCGAGATTCGAACTCACGACCTTTGGCTCCGCAAGCCAACGCTCTATCCAGCTGAGCTACGGGTGCTCGTCGAAGCCTACGCATAAGTCTCGTTTTGGCTAATTACCAAAAGCTTCGACCTACTACTATGCTTCTCCTCTCAATACATCAAACAGACTTTGTCTTGGTTTGATGTATTGGTGATTGGACCATCAGTAACAGGGGAGAGTTTAACACAAGTTACCCCTGTTTACCAGAGGACATTAATTATGTATTTAAGTTGCAGAACGATAACTTTGGTACACCGCTTTCTGCTAGTTGTGAGATTTATCACAAGATAAATTAGCTTTTGCCCTTATGCTAGGGGTGGAATGGAGAGCATAAAAATGTTAAGCCTCATCAAAAAAATATTTCGACGCGCTCTTGCCTCTAGACAATCAGAAGCCTGGCGCAAGTATTTGACTGATTAAATTGGCTTGTCCGCGTAGCAATTATGCGCAGGTTATTTTATGCCCTCTGAGTCCCACTTGATATCATGAATTAGTGAAAACCCCACAAAAATCTTTGACAGATATCTTACCGGCTTACCGGCAGGCACGTAAAAGACTGCTGCTACTTGACTATGATGGGACGCTGGCTCCCTTTGTGAGGGACCCAAGTAACGCCAAACCATCAGATCGTGTACTATCAGTTTTGCAAAGACTTACTGAGGATAAGCGCAACACGGTGGCCGTCATTAGCGGTCGCGAAAAGAAGGTACTGGATGATTGGCTAGGACATTTGCGGGTCAAGTTAATAGCCGAGCACGGCGCGTTCGAAAAATACGGCAAAGAGTGGCAAAACGTAATCAGAGTTAACCCCTCCTGGAAAGAAGTCATCCGGCCCATAATGCACTCGTTCTTGCCAAAAATTCCTGGCTCGCTGCTCGAAGAAAAGGAACTTTCATTGGTATTTCACTACCGCGGCGGCAAAAAGCCTATTCAGGCAGAGGAGTTCGCCAAAAGTTTGGAGCATAAAATTAGTCCGCTTCTTACCAAGCTAGGCTTGAACATGACGGATGACAACTTAACCATTGAGGTGCGCCAACTGGGGACCGATAAAGGCAAAACGGCCATCACCAGTTTAGGGCATGGCGTATATAGCTTTGTTTTGTGCGCAGGTGACGCGCAGACGGACGAGGATATGTTTTTGGCGCTAGAAGACAAAGCCTTTTGCATTAAAGTTGGGCCTGGCAAAACGGCTGCCAGCTATAGAGTTAGGGATTCCTCTGAGTTTATTGAACTTCTAGAAGCTCTTGCATAAAACGCAGTTCATCGCGCATCATTCTGGGCAGTAAAAAGTTTTTTCGGACATACTCGTGCCCCAAAGCCCCCATTTTGGTAGCCAAGGGCTTATTTTGGAGCAGTTTAACGATATGTTGGGCACATTGTTCGACGCTATCAACTAAATAGCCATTACGGCCGTTCTTGATTTGCAAGCGAATGCCGCCCACGTCTCCACCTATAACAGGAGTTGAGCACCAAAGTGCTTCTGACACAATCAGGCTAAAACCTTCACGGATTGATTTGTGAAGCACAATATCACTGGCTGTCAAAAAAGGTTTAGTGCCCCGCCCGATGATGTCGTTGACGAACAGGTATACATCAGACTGGTTTTTGATAAGTTTTCGTATATCGCGTAGTATCTTCTGGCCCTGTTTGTCATAAGCCGATGCGATACCAACAATAATTAATTGCAGCTTTGGGATTTTTTGTTTGGCCAACTGCCAGGCTTTGATGGCCCCGGGAATGTCCTTCCAGGGGTCAAAACGGGATAAATGGGTGGCGATGGGCCGCTTGGTATCAATGCCGTATGAGCCAAGAATCTTGCGAGCTTCTGTTTTGGACATAGGCGAGTTCTTGGGACTCAATGGGTCAATTGCAGCCGGCGAGATCAACAAATGGTCTGGTCTATAACCGGCATAGGTGTAATCCTTGGCATGAAATATAGCCCCGTCATATGGCTGTAAATATTTTATAAACCGCTCCAGGTATGCTTGATTGGGCTGAGTTAGGTCAACATGGCAGCGCCATATCCACTGGGCGGTGCCTTTGCTATCCATAAATGACAGTGTGGCGGCCGGTTGGCTATCGTGAATAACAATAATGTCCCAGTTGTTTGGGTTAATATGTTTAGCTAGCCTTTTGTTAAACTGTTCGTACCGGTGCCACTTGGCCTGAGTAAGCTGCTTGGAGCTGCCCTGCAAACCATTGTGCATATATTTACTTATAGCGTAAACATCTTTGGGCATATCAAATATTTGCCATACGGCGCGTACGCCCATGTCACGCAGTAAGGGAATTTCGCTGCCTAAAATTTCTGGTATACCGCCGCGGGTAGCAGTAGAATTAATATGCAAAACCCGGACATCCCTCAACTCCCGGGCAAGTTTTATAACCTCTTCGTATAGCTCGCCATCAATAATTCTGCGATACGCGCTAAATTTTTTCGAAAACGTCCTCACGGTGTGAAACACAGTAACCTATATATACCACTAAATCTCTAAATAAGCATGTTGTGTAACTAACAGACAAAGCTTAATTAGCCCCCGACTTGCGCAAGTCGGGTATACTAGATGAACATGAAAGATACTGCGAAAGTCGTCAAGTTGAAAGGTGTTGTGTCAACTTACAGTGGCAACGGACGCAAGCTAGGTTACCCCACAGCCAACATCAAAGCCCAAACCAAGTTGGCTGACGGTGTGTATTTTGGATTTGCTAAGTTGGGTAAATTTGTTGATCGGCCTGCTCTGATTTTTATTGGCACACCAACCACAGTTGGTGACCGCGACAGGCGGGTAGAGGCACACTTGTTAGATATACCCGATGCAGACTACTATGGTGCAGAACTGGAACTTAACATTTTGCAATTTCACCGGCCAAATCAAACTTTTGGCACAGTTGATGAACTTATAAAGCACATGAAACAAGATGAGAAAGCAGGTCGGCAATGGTTTGAATCACGGGGGTTGGCATAATGTTTACCGGGATTATTACCGATGTTGGTAATGTTTTGGACAGCAAAACTGACGGCAAGAGCTTGGCTATTAGGTTCAAGAAGCCGATAAGCTGGAACAATCTAGAACTAGGAGAATCAGTTAACACAGATGGAGTTTGCCTAACTGTAGCATCGCAGAATTTGACAAGCTATGTTTGCCAGCTTATGCCCGAAACACTCAAAAAAACCAACTTTGGCGTAGAAATTCCAACAAAAGTTAATCTAGAACGCGCTCTGAGAATTGGTGATAGGCTTGGTGGTCACTTCGTACAGGGACACACGGACGACATTGGCCAAGTGGTAAGGGTTGATAAAGCAAAAAGCCGGGATATTTACATACAGTTTTTGCCAAAATACCTTGATCTGGTAGTCTATAAAGGCTCAATAGTTATTAACGGAGTGGCGCTGACAATAACTGAGGTAAAGGGAAGTGTACTTGGCGTATCGCTGGTACCATACACCTTGGAGCACACTACACTGGGTTCGCTCAATGTTGGCAGCAATGTTAACCTGGAGTTTGACCTCATTGGTAAATATATCGCCGCTAACCTGAAAGGTAAAGATAATGCGGGCAGCTGAACAAGCAAATTTTGAGACATTTGATGCCAGTAACTGGCACGTTGGTATAGTTCTGGCCCAGTTTAACAAGCAAATTACCGGGCAACAGTACCAAAGTGCGTTGGATAAAGCCAAGCAATACAAGTTGAAACCGGCTAACATTCGCACTATCAGAGTAGCTGGGGCTATGGAAATACCTATTGCGCTGCAATACTTAGCCCAAAGCGGTAAATATAAGGCACTGCTAGCCATTGGCTGCGTGATAAAGGGTGAGACGCCCCATTTTGACTATGTTTGCAGGCTCTTAACAGATGGTATTTTGCGCGTAGAGCTAGACCAGCATATTCCAATTGGGTTTGGTATTTTGACATGCAATACTTTGGATCAGGCACTATCGCGTGTTAATTTGGGCGGTGACCATTTGGAGGCTGCATTACAACTAGCTAGGGCGTTGGAAAAATAAGATCAAATACTAAAGTGTTAGCGATATACTCCTATTTGCGTGCCGCCCGTGAATGATTGGGTTTCTCTCTAACTTTAGAATCTTATTTGATGCATCAACTTATCAAACGGATCCAGCTCACGGTTTTCCATTGGCAGATGGTTTGATATAACATCGACAATTTTTTGCTGGTCGTTTGGCTCAAAATAAAGCGAAATAGCCGGCATATACTTCTTCATGGGCATCAGCCAAATAGACTCAATGCCAACCTCTTGGACAATTGAGAATGAACGAAAACTGGTGTAGAGAAACTCCTTGGAACCAACTTGCAGGCCTTTATCGCTAACCGTGTAGGGTAGCTCACGGGGCTGACGACTGCCCATAAAGCCCAGAATTCCGCCACCTATAACAATAAAGATAGTAGTTACCTTGTCATGGGTTAATAAAAATAGTAGGCCGGCGATAGCAAGGGTAACCATTGCAAGCGCTGCGTACCATCCAGGGTTTTTGGTGTGCGCAATAAACTCAGAGGCGGACCAGCTAAACGACTGTTCTGCTGACGGTTTATCGGGACCAGCAACGCTTTCTGTTGACTGATCACTGGCACTGAATTGCCAATTTGACCTCGTATCAGCATTGTCTAAATCGGGCTTTTCATTAGGGGTTGATGAATCTGGCTTAACTGTTTTGCTCACTTTTTCGTCTGCCATAAGCATTATTGTAACACCATGCACTAATGAAAAGTATAACTAATTACTCGGTGGCAAGTTATATATCAATATGGACCCCGCAATCAGATCTACAGGCTTATTGCCGCGGATTTGGTAGTTCTGATCATGCATCCCGCAGTAATTGGCAAGTGATGTCGACAACGCTAACCATCCGGTGCGTTTACGGACCATATAATTAAACTTTCCTGGATTAAAGTCCGAGATAGCCATATAGACTGTTTTTAGCCCATAATACTCAGGTATTGCTTCTCCGAAATAAATAATGGGCATGTTTTTTATATTGTGCTTATCCGCATATCCTCTTAGTTCTTTGAGCCCTTGTCCGATATCTAGGTTGGAATCGGCTAAATAGCGATATCCTCTGGTTCTGCCGCCAAACAACTCGTTTGAATAGGCTAGATAGTTAGGGAAGGTACTCACTAGTGTGAATGAATAGTAGGTAATTAGCGCCCATACCAGTACCTTAGCCTTACTTGTACTTCTCAGGATGATGCTTACTACATAGCCGGCAAGTATAAACATAAATGGATATATGATAAAAATTAATCTCACCCCGATATTAAACTTGCTGCCCATAGCATAGGTAATAATGACAACTATAGGAGCTATGAGATATACCTTGTTTTTTGATAGCCAGTTTTGTTTCTTCTTCGCCAGGAACACCAGCCCGAATATTAGAACTACCGATAGCGGTATAGGGTTCTTAGCCAATATGCTGCCGGGGAAATACCACCACTCACCATGACTCGATAATCTTCCGAATAAGAACATCGGTTTTATGCCTAGGAAGCGTACTTGACCTTGGTCCATTGCGTAGATAAAGTCAGCAGGAAGTAAGCTAATCCCACGCCAGACTTTATTGCCTAGCATTATGAAATACGTAGCCCAGATTGTAGTAATAGTTGTGAGGTAGATTAATCCTAACCGGCTGATAAAAAATTTGATTTGCTGAATAATCCCCTCTTTTATCTTAGAAATTGCAGGTCCTAATAGTAGGGGCACTATAAACACAAATGCTAGTGCACTTGCCTTTGACGTAAGAGCTAGCCCCAAAAAGATTCCTGCACAAACATACAGCCAGATTTGTTGCCTTTTGTCTGCTACCCAGATACAAAATGCCGAGACAGCAACAAAGAATGCCATAGGCAAGTCAAACAATACTAAATGGCTAAAAGCAATCATAGTTGGGTCAAGAGCGTAAAAACCCAGCGCAAATAATCCGGCCGTTTGACCAAACATGGCACTAGCCCAAAAGAAAATTACCAGCCCCAGTCCAATAGAAAGTATAAAAATTGGAATCCTAGCCCAAAACACAATTTTGTCAGCGTTATTTTCGGGTGTCGCATAAAGTAACTGCATGCCAAAATACCACTCACTAGATCTTTCCCATGTTTTCCATCCTTGACTCATTTTTGGATGTGCAGCAGCCTGAGAGCTCAAACCACTTAAATACTTTACTAATGCTGGGTGTTGAGGATTGATCCTAAGGTCACCAGTCTGTACATAGCTTATGCCGGCAGGTATGTGCGATACCTCGTCGGCTGTTGCTGATTGGCGCGAAGATTCTACTAGACTGAGCGTTGCAAAAATGCCGAGCAAAAGAACTACTATAATTGGCTCTTTCCAGCATTTAGCAATAGCTATGGATCGTTTTATCAATTTTATTATGTTTCTGGAAACCACTATATTCATTGTACATGTGATGATAAATCACGACGAACCGTGGCGGAGAGGGAGGGATTCGAACCCTCGCGGGGGCTTGCGCCCCCCTATCGATTTAGCAAACCGACCCCTTCAGCCTCTTGGGTACCTCTCCGTGGGTGGTAGTAATTTTAACATCCTAACAGATTATAGCAAACTGGGCAGCACCTACAGAGAGTAACTAGTGGTATATTAGAACGACTAGGAGTGACGAGTGAAAAAGCTCATAAGTTTGGTGCTGCCTGTATATAACGAAGCTGAAAATATTGGGCCGCTATACAAAGATATCATTGGCGTTTTTACCCTGCTACATAAGCAACACGACACGGAGCTTATATTTGTTAACGACGGCAGTACTGATAGTTCGCCAACAATTTTGGCAAATCTTGCAGCCAAAGATCAAAATGTATACGTAATAAATTTATCGCGAAATTTTGGGCATCAGATTGCTATTACGGCCGGCCTGGACTTTGCAGCCGGCGATGCCGTAATCACCATGGACAGTGATCTACAAGACCCACCGAAAGTCTGCCCAAAACTTATCCGTAAATGGGAGGCCGGATATGAAGTAGTTTATGCCGAGCGTCGTAAAAGGAACGGTGAATCGCTTTTCAAGCGAATAAGCGCCAAGTGGTTTTACAAAATTATAAACAGCATGTCAGACACGGATATACCGCAAAATGTTGGCGATTTTAGGTTGTTAGACCGCCGAGTTCTTGATCAGCTAAAAAGATTTGGTGAACATCAGAGGTTTATAAGGGGTTTAGTTGGCTATATAGGCTTCAACCAAACATCGGTGCTATTTGACAGACCAGCCAGACAAAACGGCAAAACCAACTACTCTCTTGCCAAGATGTGGAGGTTGGCAAGTGATGGGATGATGGGCTTTTCGACCATGCCACTTAAGATAATATCGCGGCTTGGTTATGTAATAGCCTTGTTCAGTATGCTCATGATTTTGTATACAATCTGGGTTAAATTATTTGAGCCAGAGCGGGCAGTTGAGGGCTGGGCCTTTGTGACTGTATCTATATTTTTTATAGGCGGAGTTCAGCTCATAATGCTCGGGCTAATCGGTAGTTATATCGCTCGAACTTACACCGAGGCCCAAAATCGCCCTTTGTATATTGTGTCATCCGTCCGGAGTAAAAAAGCCGTTCCAAAAACAGCCTCTTCAAAGTCAAAAGCCAGACTATAACATGAGAGTTACTGAATATCACAGATTGCATGACGTCGAACATTCATATTGGTGGCATGTTGGCCGTCTAGCCATAATAAAAAAGCAGCTCCAGAAGTTGACCTCAAAGGGGTTGCCCAAAAACGCAAAAATTCTTAATATTGGAGCTGGCACCGGCGGCACCATCCCCACCCTAGAAGCCTTTGGAAAAGTTACCAACTTGGACAGTTCTAAGGACGCAATCGCATTTCTGAAAAAATCGGGATATTCGGCAGATTTAGCAGGCGGGATATCACTGCCCTATAAAGATAATGAGTTCGACGCGGTAGTAGCATTTGATGTGCTTGAGCACATTAAGGACGATAGCGAGGCTTTAAATGAGTGGTGTAGGGTTTTGAAGCCAAATGGTTTTATGGTTATCACAGTGCCAGCATATCAGTGGCTGTGGTCGGCTCACGACGAAGCAATGCATCATTTTAGGCGCTATAGCCGCCGAGCACTGAAGTCACTTTTCGATAATCTGCCAGTAATAACACAAAAAGCCAGCTACATGATTGTGTTTTCTTTTCCTCTGATTGCCGCCCATAGGATACTTTTGGAGCGCGACAGTCACTCGTTTAAAACATCATTTGTCAAAGTACCGCAGACAATAAATCGCCTATTCATCTTTTTACTCTCCTTGGAGTCGAAAGCTCAAAAGTGGCTTAACTTTCCTTTTGGTACAAGTGTTATGCTAATTGTTCGTAAAAACATTGCAGAAAACTAGAGGCCTAGATAGTCCGGAATAATGTAATGCTTATACATGGTATAAAGCGCTTTTTGAGAAAGATATCTAGGTTATACTTAAATGTATACAGTTTCAAATATTTGCCAATATGAAAAAGTCGCAGACGTACAAACGTTGGTGGAGTAAGTGCTACCAACAGACAATAAAGTTACTCAATTCTCGGTCTAAAAAGTTGGCTGTAGCCAAAATAGCTGTTATCTATTTGATTATTCTTGTGGCCTCTTGGAACAGGTTAGACCCCGATTTTGGATGGCATCTTGTTGTTGGTAACTACATACGTGAGCATTGGGTCCCAAACTACGATCTATATTCATATACAACCCGTGGCGTGCGATGGGTTGACCATGAGTGGGGCAATAATGTTATGGTTTCGTATTTGTACCAATGGGGCGGATACGGTCTTTTGGTAGGTGTCTTTTCTGCAATTTGGACCGCCTCAATCTGTCTTTTCCGCAAACGAATTAGATTGATAATTCTTGTTATAGCGGTCCTGGCAACCATACCCTACATTGGCGTTCGAACAACAGTCTGGGGTGTGTTAGGTGTAGCAATTTTACTGGAATTAATTGAGAGAAATTCAAAAAGAGCATTTGCGATTATTCCGCTTCTGATTTTGGTTTGGGCTAACCTGCATGGCAGTTTTGTTATTGGTTTGGCATTTTTGGCATATTTTGGTGTTATGCGCTGGCGGCTAAAGTATATTTATATGTTTGTTATTTGCGTGGCAGTAACATTAATTAATCCCTATGGACCACGTGTATATGAACAAATTGCTAATATTCTGTTTGACCGATCAGTACATAGTCAAATAACAGAGTGGCGATCATTCTGGCTAACACAAAAAACCTGGCCATTCATAATCCTTTGGGCGGTCGGGTTTAGTCTGTTTTCAAAAAATAAAATCAAGAATTGGTTAGCCCTTGCGCCGCTTATGTTGATCGCCAGCCTGTCCGCCAGCAGATATTTGCCTGTATTTGTAACTGTGGCTTTGCGGGATATTGATCATTACAGTACGCTCTACAGTTTGCCCAAAAAACTGGATAGACCGAGAAAAATTATCATTGGATTGTTTGCGGTTATAGCAATATCTGTAATTGTCTACTTGTTAAGCGGAGTTTACCGCCGTCATACGATCGACGCTGGTTATCCTAAACAGGCTGTTGCCTATCTAAAGCAACATGGCTGCCGCGGTAATTTGTATAACGATTACGATTATGGCGGTTACCTGATATGGAAACTGCCATCTGTGCCATTATATATTGACGGTCGGATGCCAACTTGGCGTTATCCGTCTGGCCAATCGCATATGACTCGGTACTTCGAGATTCATGATGACCCAATTTTACAGAAAGAAGAGTTTGAGCGTTATAACGTACAATGCGCGATATTAACTGTAGGCCCATTCGATAAAGAAATATCTAACAACCTAATGAAGAGAGGGTGGAAAAACGTTGCACACGGCAACGGCTCAGCTTTGTTCGTATCTCCAAATCATTAAATGTTGGCCTTAAGAGCTTGAATTCAATAAGCTGGCGGAGAGCCTGCGAGCGCTTTCAAACCCACCAGAGACGTTCGACCGCTTGCTAGGTCTCGACGCCGGACTGTAAGTTCGAGACAACTGACTAGTCAGGCGGCTTGTTCCAAGTGCCTGATGCGTCGCTCATGGTTGCCGAGTTTCACACCGTGGCGCTTCTGTTCACGGCTAGTGTCAGTGACTGCGGCCTTGACGACTTTCATGTCTGACTTGAGATCAGTCACGTCCTCGGTGAGCTGCTGAACCTGAGCCGGTACGTTGCCCATGGCCTCAGCGAAGCGTACAAGCTGACCTTGCATGTTCTCCAGGAGCACCCCCTGGTAGCGCAGTTGTTGCTCGATTGGCTCTGGTTGATCCTTACTCATTGTGCCAAGCACTATAGCACAAAGTCGACATAGGGCTCAACGTCAAATGTGCTTCTGTGCGCGACGCTTCGCAGCAGCTTTACGCTTGGTCTGCTGCTTTTTGAAGTCCAACATGAGCTTTTGCAAGCGAATGGTGGTTTCTGGTGGGTTGAGAAGCACTTCTCGAATGTGGTTGAGCTCCTCCTCGCTGTAGACTTGGAAGAGTCTGAGTTGATGTGGTGGTTCTGGTTCTTGTGCTGCCATGGCTCTCGTAGCTGTACGCGCCATCACCACAAAGAACAAGACCTGAATGCGGCTCTTTCAAACCCCATAGACATCTGTACAGAGGCCAAATTTAGATCGGGACAAAACGTGACATAAGAAATGGCGGAGAGGGAGGGATTCGAACCCTCGATACCGTTGCCGGCATACTTGTTTTCAAGACAAGCTCCTTAAACCGCTCGGACACCTCTCCAAACAGATATTATACAGATTGAAGTGTAAGTAATCTCGTAAAAACTATCGCTTCTGAGCAAACACAACCGCATCTACTGATTTAGCCCCAGCTAGCTTAAGTACCTTTGCAGCTTGTTCAAGAGTAGAGCCGGTGGTTATGACATCGTCTACGAGCAGTATGTGTGTTCCACGAATTCTGTTGACACTAACTGGCCAAAAAGCATCCTGAAGCTGCACTTGGCGCTCATGTCTTTTGGTGCCCACTTGACGGGTCTGGCCAACTCTTCTCAGTAGGTACTCAATCAGTAGGCGCATAGACTCACCAAGCTTATCGGCCAGTAATTTAGCGTGATCATAACCGCGCTGCCTAATACGGCTTGTAGCAGTAGGGATTGGCACTAATATGACATCTTCTAAATAAGGAGTTGCGTCTTGCATTGCTCTACTAACTATCCCTGCGGCCGCCTGCGCGCCTTCAAATTTAAGTTTATAAATAAGTTGTTTGGGGTAACCGTTGTAGTCTGACGCAATCCAAACGTGACGCAAGGGACTGACTCGTCTGCAAGCGGTGCATACAGCGTTATTGGCCGTTAAAGCGTTGCAAAGGTAGCAATGAGGCGGCAAGGGCAGACATAGATCAGGTTCACAATATCTGCAGACCAACGGACCTTCTTGCCCGCAAACTATGCACTCATGGGGTGCCACCACAGATATAATGCGTTCTAGCAAAAACATGGTGCTATCATTATAACCAAAATTTGATAAAATTATTCTAAACTTTGGCATTTGGGTCATTGGTATTTATTTAGGTCAATTAGAGGAATTAGGAATTACAAATTGCCACTTTTGGGGCATGTTGTGAATTATGTGTTGTAAATATGTGTTCTGTGCGGTTGCTGGCTGATGAATGCTAGGCTATACTGCTAACTAAGACAAAAACCCCAATAATTTAAAAATATTGGTTCTTCAAATACTTAAGGAAAAGAGCAGCCAGACAAAATGTGAACCATTTTGCCTGCGCGATGAGAAAAACCGTAGGTTTGTCTCATGGCTCGCGGAGGGTAACAACTATGGCTCGAAGAAGCCGTGACGATGATCTGTTGATGGAAGACGAACTAACTGCTGCTTTTTTGGGTGATGACGATGCGCCCGTAGATGACAAGCAAGCCCAGCCTGCCAACACCGCTGCACCTGCAGCCGATGACTGGGACGAAGAAGAAGCCGTGCCAGGTCAGCTGGCAGTTGATGTATACGAGACCAAAGAAAAGCTGGTTATAAAAGGCCGAGTGGCTGGGGTTAACAAAAGTGACTTAGATGTTAGTATTTCCGATAACACTCTAAGTATCCGCGGCACTTTGTCAGCCGGAAACGAAGACAATGTAGAGAACTATTTTGTGCAGGAGTGCTATTGGGGTGAATTTTCCCGCAGTATTGCTTTGCCTGTAGCCGTCAAAGAAGATGAAATTGAAGCCGTGCTTAAAGACGGCGTTTTGACAATCTCATTTACTAAATTGAAACAGGACACAGTCAAAAAGATCCAAGTATTGTAGTGGTTTGATGAAGACACTGAACCGCCATCGCTTCCTGCCACCCTGAATTTGTTTCAAGGTCTACAATTGTAATACTTGACTGAATCGATGTTGAAACAAGTTCAGCATGACTTAGGGCGCTCAGTAAATTGTTCCAATAGTTGGGTTGGTTCAATTGGTTGCCCAGTTGTTAAGTTATTAACTGGATTGATAGCACGAATCTTAGTTTTTGTATTTGCACCGCATATTATAAAAAACTGCCCCCGTTAGGAGGCAATTTTTGTATCGGCTGGTTGAATTCTATGCAGATTCAACAACTCGCTTAAGGACGTACTTCACGACCAACTGCGCCAAGGCCACAATCACTAGACCGATGATGGCGTAGAGTATGGTGTTTTTGGCAGAGGCAACATTTTGGTCGTTGCCACCAGATGTGATGTAACGGAAACCACCAACAATGATCATGATGACGGCAATGATACCAACGATCACCGAGAAGATGTTGATGATAGTGGTTACCAAGCTGTTGACCTTGTTCTCGGAGTTGCCCGCAATGGAATTACAGGCATTACCGGTAATATTAGACGAGAACTGCAGGTTAGAGCCCTGACAAACACCGTTCTCAATATCTGCCGCATGTGCCGCCAGTGGCACAGCCACAGTTGGCGCTAGCAACATAATACTTGCCGTAAGCGTGTAAATAAATGTTTTTAATTTTGTAAACATAGTGAATTTTTACCTTTCTTTAATACTCACATCGATTTATACCATAAACGGTTCAACAATATCAAGACCAAAAATTATTCTTATCCTCTCAACCCTTATTTTTATAAATGTCTACAGCAATCTCGCTAAGACATACTTAACGATAATTTGGGAGCTAACTGCGATGGCTAAACCAATTAGAGCATAGACTATGGTATTCTTGGCGCTGGCAGTGTTATTTGGGTCTCCCCGCGAAGTAATAAATTTGAACCCGCCGTACATAAGCATTACTACCGCTACAATGCCAATTATTACGCTCAGCAAATTGATCACGAAAGTGATTATTTCAGGAATGTTAACGCTTCCTGTCGGAAGTTGACAGCCGGCACCACCCCCGTTAGTGACAACGCCTACGCCTTGGCAAAGTTCTTCTCGCGGAGTGTCAAGAGCATGTGCCTGCTGAGGGAACGACATGAACATCATAGCCGAGACTAGCATGACTACTATGTATGTTATC
>Ga0209542_10007749_pt1 | contig 20306 bp, 18 predicted proteins | sample RifCSPhighO2_01_FD_184028 | JGI IMG/M metagenome (GOLD analysis project Ga0209542, IMG submission 184028) | Soil microbial communities from Rifle, Colorado - Rifle CSP2_plank highO2_0.1 (SPAdes) (version 2) | ecosystem: Environmental > Terrestrial > Deep subsurface > Rock core/Sediment ...
CCCGCCAGCCTTGTGACCCTCGCTGCCTACGAGATCACCGAGCGGAACCGGCTGACCGACGATCCCGCCAATCCGTTCTTCTCCGTCCAGACCGGCGAGGCCAAGCTGAAGGGCATCGAGGTCGAGGCGACCACGCGGCTGGCCGGCGTCGACCTCACGGGCGCCCTCACCTTCGCCGAGACCGAGATCACCGAAAGCAACAACCCGGGCGAGATCGGACGACCGCTCGAAAGCGCGCCCGAGCGACAGGCTTCGCTGTTCGCCGCCCGGACGTTCGCGCTGAGCGACGAGGTCAGCATTCGCCTCGGCGCCGGCGTCCGCTATGTGGGCGAGAGCTTCTCCGGCGACGTTCGCACGCCCAGCTACACCGTGGGCGACGCCTATGCCGCGCTCGGCTGGCGTGAGTGGCTGGTCAGCGTCAACGCCACCAACCTGACCGACGAGCGCTACTACAGCACATGCCTGGCCCGCGGGGACTGCTTCCTGGGCGTACGCCGCACGGTCACGGCGACCGTCCGGCGCCGGTTCTAGGCGCACGCGATGCGCGGCGCTCTCGTCGTCCTGCACCGGTGGCTGGGGCTCGGCGTGGCCGGGTTCCTGCTCGTCGCCGGCCTCACCGGCGCGATTATCTCGTGGGATCACGAGATCGACGAATGGCTGAACCCGGCGCTCTTCGAGGCCCGCACTGCCGGAGAGACCCGCGCGCCGCTTGAACTGGCCGCTGAGGCCGAGCGCGCCGATCCTCGCGTTCAGGTCACGTTCCTGCCGCTGACGGTGGAGCCGGGCCATGCCCTGCTCCTCGGCGTGGAAGCCCGGCCCGACGCCAAGACCGGAAAGGCGACGGCGCTCGACTTCAACCAACTCGCCATCGACCCCGTCACCGGCGAGCCGCAGGGCCGGCGCTTCTGGGGACAGCCCTCGCTCACCCGCGAGAACCTGCTCCCGTTCCTCTACAGGCTCCACTACAGCCTGACCCTACCCCTGGTGTCCGATGTGGACGTGGGCGTGCTGTTGATGGGCGTGGTCGGCATGGCTTGGACCATCGACTGCCTGGTGGCGCTGTGGATCTCGTTCCCCAGGCGGGCCGCTTGGCGCAAGTCGTTCGCCTTCCGATGGCGCGAAGGCGGCTACCGCCTGACCTTCGACCTGCACCGGTCGGGCGGGGTCTGGCTGTGGGGCCTGTTGCTGACCCTGGCGGTGACCTCGGTCTCGATGAACCTGAACCACGAGGTGGTGCGGCCGCTGGTCGGTCTAGTGTCGCCGCTGTCGGAGGACCCGTTCGCCATCCGCACGCCGCGCGCGCTGGACAGGCCGGCGACGCCGGGCCTCTCGCGCGAGCAGATCCTGGCGCTGGCGACCGCGGAGGCCCGTCGGCGCGGCTGGAGCGCGCCGACGGGCGGCATCTTCTATTCGCCGACGTACGATGTGTACGGGGTAGGCTTCTACCGCCCTGGCGAGGACCATGGCGACGGCGGCCTCGGCAACCCCTGGCTCTATTTCGACGGCCGCACGGGCGCGCCGGCCGGGGCGCTGACGCCGGGCCGGGGCAGCGCCGGCGACATCTTCCTGCAGGCGCAGTTCCCGCTGCACTCCGGACGCATCTTGGGGATTCCGGGGCGAATCCTGGTCTCGCTCATGGGCCTGGTCGTCGCCGGGCTCAGCGCCACGGGCATCGTTATCTGGGCGCGCAAGCGGCGCACGCGCTCAAGACCGCGGCGGGGACCCCGAACGCTCGGAGCCCCCGCGCCGGCCGAGTAGCGTCAGGCGACCGCCGTCAACCGGGCCAGGGCTTCTTCCAGCTTGGACTTGGCGGTCTGGGCCTCGGACAGGCGCTCGCGGTTCTCCTCGACCACCTCTTCGGGCGCGCGGGCCACGAAGTCGGCGTTGCCCAACTTGCCGGAGATCTTTGCGATCTCGCCCGTCAGGCTGCCCACCTCCTTGGCGAGGCGGGCCCGCTCGGCGGCGAGGTCGATGAACTCGGCCACCGGCAGGGCGAAGGTGGCGCCCGCGACCACGAACGGGATCGATCCCGGCGGGGCCGCGTCGAGCGGCTGGACCTCGGACACCCGAAGCAACTGGGCGATCTGGGCGGCGTTGGCCGCGAGGGTGGCGCGCTGCGCGTCGCTGGCCTCCAGGACCAGCAGCGGCGGCTTGGCCGACAGCGGCACGTTCAGGCCCGAGCGGACCGAGCGGCCCTCCGAGATCGCCTCGATGACGAGGCCGATCTCGGCGTCCGCCGCCGGGTCGATCAGCGACGACGGCAGGTCCGGCCAGCGCGCGGTCATCAGGAAGCCGCCGTGCGCCCGCTTGGCGCCCAGATCCTGCGTCTGGGCCCAAAGCTCCTCGGTGATGAAGGGCATGACCGGGTGCAGAAGGGTCAGGATCACGTCCAGCACCCAGGCGGCGGTGGCCTGGGTCTCGGCCTTAGCGGCCTCGTCGGCGCCGGTCAGCAGCGGCTTGGCCAGCTCCACGTACCAGTCGCAGAACTGGTTCCAGATGAAGCGGTAGAGCTGTTCCGTCCCCTCCCCGAACCCGCAGTCCGCCAGGGCCGCCGTGACCGCCTGGGCGGTGCGCGTGGTCTCGCCGACGATCCAGCGGTTCAGGGTCAGCTCCACCGACGCCGGATCGAACCCTTCCGCGCGGGCGCAGCCGTTCATCTGGCAGAAGCGGGTGGCGTTCCACAGCTTGGTGCCGAAGTTGCGATAGCCCTCGATGCGCTGGCGGCTGAGCTTGATGTCCCGCGCCTGGCCCGACATGGCCGTCAGGGTGAAGCGCAGGGCGTCCGCGCCGTAGTCGTCCACCAGTTCCAGGGGATCCATGACGTTGCCCTTGGACTTGGACATCTTCGCGCCCGTGGCGTCGCGCACCAGGGCGTTGATGAAGACCCGCTTGAACGGAACCTCGCCGGTGAAGTGGATGCCCTGCATCATCATCCGGGCGACCCAGAAGAAGATGATGTCGAAACCGGTGATCAGGGTGTGGGTCGGATAGAACCGCGCCAAGTCGGACGTCTTCTCCGGCCAGCCCATGGTGGAGAACGGCCACAGGCCCGACGAGAACCAGGTGTCGAGGACGTCCTCGTCCTGCTTCAGCTCGGTTGGCCGGCCATAGTGCTCCTCGGCCTTCCGCAGGGCTTCGGCTTCGGTCTCCTCGACGAACGCCTTGCCGTCGGGGCCGTACCAGGCCGGGATACGGTGGCCCCACCACAGCTGGCGCGAGACGCACCACGGCTGGATGTTCCGCATCCACTCGAAGTAGGTCTTCTCCCAGTTCTTGGGCACGAAGACCGTCTCGCCCTCCTCGACCGCCTTGATCGCCGGCTTGGCCAGGACGTCGGCCGCGACGTACCACTGGTCGGTCAGATAGGGCTCGACCACCACGCCCGAACGGTCGCCGTGCGGGACGGTGTGGCGGGTCTTCTCGATCTCGCGCAGCAGGCCCAGCGCTTCGAAAGCCTCGACCACCTTCTTGCGCGCGGCGAAGCGGTCCAGGCCGCGATATTCCGGCGGGGCGTTGTCGTTGATCCGCGCGAAGTCGTCGAAAACGTTGATCATCGGCAGGTTGTGGCGCTTGCCCACCGCGAAGTCGTTGAAGTCGTGCGCCGGCGTGATCTTCACCGCGCCCGAGCCCTTCTCAGGGTCCGGGTATTCGTCCGCGATGATCGGGATGGGGCGGTTGACGATCGGCAGGCGCACCGCCTTCCCGACCAGCGCCTTGTAGCGTTCGTCGTCGGGGTGCACCGCGACCGCGGTGTCGCCCAGCATGGTCTCGGGCCGCGTGGTCGCGACGACGATCTCGCCGGAGCCGTCCTCCAGCGGATAGGCGAAGTGCCAGTAGTGGCCGTCGACCTCGCGCTGCTCGACCTCCAGGTCCGAGATGGCGGTCTGGAAGTGCGGATCCCAGTTCACCAGCCGCTTGTCGCGGTAGATGAGTTTTTCCTTGTGGAGCGTGACGAACACCTTGCGGACCGCGGCCGACAGGCCCTCGTCCAGGGTGAACCGCTCACGGCTCCAGTCGCAGGACGCGCCCAGGCGGCGCAGCTGGTTCACGATCGTCCCGCCGGACTCAGCCTTCCATTCCCAGACCTTGGCCACGAACTCGTCGCGACCCATGTCGCGGCGGCTGCGGTTCCCGGCCTCGGCGAGCTGGCGCTCGACGACCATCTGGGTGGCGATGCCCGCATGGTCCGTGCCAGGCAGCCACAGCGCGGCCTTCCCGCGCATCCGCTCGAAGCGGATCAGGACGTCCTGCAGGGTGTTGTTCAGCGCATGCCCGATGTGCAGCGAGCCGGTGACGTTCGGCGGCGGGATGACGATCGAAAACGGTTCGGCGGCCGGGTCGTCGATGGGCGCGAAGGCCCCTGACGTCTCCCAGGCTTCATAGAGGCGCGGTTCGGCGGTCTTGGGATCGAAGGTCTTGTCGAGCATGTGCGGATTTTCTGGCTGGGCGGGTGCAGATAGCAGTTCCTCCCCCGTTGGGGGAGGTGGCGGCGAAGCCGACGGAGGGGGGTCCGCTCAAAAATCGCCGCTGCCGACCCGCGGCGACGGCCGGAGCTGGACGCTCTGAGCTGAAACCCCCTCACCCGCGTCGCGGGAGCTCCCCCGGAGGGGGAGCAATTCGGTCGGCCTAGCGTACCCGTCCGCGGGCGATGCGCTCGACCTCGGCCTCAACTGCGGCCTGGACGATGCCCGGCAGGTTGGCGTCAAGCCATTGCTGAAGCATGGGCCGCAGCATCTCGCGAACCACGTCTTCCAGGGTCCGGCCCTCGGCGGGCATCAGGATGCCGGAGGACAGCTGGCCGAAGGCGGAGGCCGCGGCGGCCGCCACGTGATCGCTGACCAGGCCGCCGGACGGAGGCGGTTCGGCCAGTGGCGGCAGGGCGGCGACGGGCTCGGGCTCCGGCTCCGGCGCAGGGGCCGGCTCGTCGGCGGCGACGAAATCCAGGTCGCCGTGGGTCTCGACCTTCTGGGTCAGCTCCAGATCGCCCTCGTCTTCCTCCTCCTCGAACACCGGCGCGGGCGCGGCCGCCGCGACGGGCTCAGGCTCGGGTTCGGGGAGCGGCAGGTCGGGCTCGCGCGCCGTCGGCACGGGCTCGGGCTCGGCGACCGGCGCCGCAGGTCCCTCGGCGGGCTGCTCGTCCTCCGAGATGATGCGGCGGATGGAGGCGAGGATCTCCTCCATCGTCGGTTCTTGGGACGTCTGTTCGGACATGAATCGGCCGCCGCGGTTGAGTCTTGGTCCAGGACCCTAAGCGTGTGCGGCCGTTCCTGCAATTTCCCTAGGAACGGCGCGTCAACGGGTCGCCGGAGCGGGCTGGACCGCCGGCGCGGGCGCGAGGCCGGGCGCGAGCGGCGCCTCGACCGGCTTCTCGCCGGGCTTATGCCCCGGATAGGGCGTGGCGAGCTGATCGACGACGGCCACGGCTTCTTCCCACGGCACCCAGCCCCAGGTCATCCGCAGCTTCCGGAAGTTCTTGGCCGCGTCGTATTGCGGCACGGTCGGAACCAGGTTGCGCCCTTCCAGCCGGCCCATGGTGGCCAGGACGTTGGCCGCCGCCACGTATTCGTCGCGCCGCGAGGTTACGGCGTTGAGCTCCGCCTGGCGGAGTTCCTGCTCGGCGTTCAGCACGTCGATGGTGGTGCGCAGGCCCACCTGCTGCTCCTGCCGCGTGCCCTCGGCGGCGATCCGCGCGGCGCGCACCTGCTCGTCGCTGGACGAGATGTTGGCGCGCGCGGCGATCAGCTGGCTCCAGAACTGCGTGACGCCCTGAAGCACGTTGCGGCGCACCCCTTCCACCGTGATCCGGTCGGCGTTGTTGCGTTCCACCGCCTGGCGGACGCGAGACGAGGTGAGACCGCCGGAGAAGAGCGGCACCGAGGCGCTGATCGTCGCGCTGTAGGTCCGTCCGAAACGGTCACGAGGCTCGAACGGGTCGATTACGCCCCGCTGGGTGACCCCGAGTTGCGCATTGACCTGCGGAAGCCGGTCGGCCTTGGCGCCTGCCACCCGAGCGCGACTGGCCTGCTCTGTGAACTGTTGGGCGCGTAGCTGCGGATTGAACTGCTCGGCGACCTTGTAGGCTTCGTCCGGATCGGTCGGCAGCAGGAAGGCCAGAGACGGCTCTGGAGCCAGCTCACCGGGGTTCTGGCCCACCAGCGTAGCGTAGCTGGCCCGCGTGATCGCAAGCTGGGCGACGGCCGATTGCAGGAGAGCCTGAGCCTGGGACAGGCGCGCCTGCGACTGGGCGACGTCCGTGCGCGTGACTTCCCCCACATCGAAGCGGGCATTCGACTCCTGCAGCTGCCGCGTCAGGACATTCACGTTCTCCTGGCGGATCCGGAGCGCCTCCTGGTCGCGGCGGGTGTCGGAATAGGCCTGGATCACCGAAACGAGCACCTGGGCCTCGATGCGGCGAAGGTTCTCACGACCCGCGAGCACATCCGCATTGGCCGCATTGACCGCAGCGGCCACCCGCCCGCCGGTCCACAGCGGCTGGGTGAAGGTCAGCTGCGCAGCGCCGGAGTTGCTGCGGATGGACCCGGGCGTCCCGCTCGAATCGGGCACGCCGTCGCCGTTGAAGTCCTGTTCCCGGCCAAGGATCGGCGTCTGACTTTCGGTCCACTGCGCCTGACCGCCCAGGGTCAGCGTCGGCCGCCAGCCGCTGCGGGCCTGGACGTAGCTCTCGTCAAGGGCGCGCTGCGTCGCGCGCTGGGCCTGGAGGGTGGGGTTGTTCTGGTAGGCCAGCGCAATGGCGTCGGCCAGGGTCTCCGCGGAAGCCGGGGCCGCCATGCCGGCGGCGACGGCTGCACACACAGTCGCGGCCAACAGGCGGCCGCGGAGTTTCATAGACATTCGTTATCCCCGATCTCGCGAGAGACGCGCCCTTTATATGCTTTCGTCTGCCGCCTCGGCCAAGCCGCGTCACCTTAAGCTTTTTTCACGCCACCGTTTCGAGGGTGTTTCACGCTCGCCCGCTCAGAAGGCGAAACCGTGACGCGGCTCGAAGCCGGCTAGGATCGGCGGGAAGCAGTCGAACTCGTCTCGGCGGCCCAGGCCTTCCGGCGCCCGGACGTAGAGGTAAGCCTTGCCCACCGGGCCATCCCGCTCGACCACGCCCAGCCGGCCGTTCACGGCCAGGGCGGCCGTCCAGGCCTCGGGCGCGCGGCTGACGGCGCCTTCGCAGACGATCACGTCGAACTCGCCCGCGGGCAGCGCCTCGCCGGCCTCGACGCGGACCACCGGCAGGCCAAGTTCTTCGATGACCGCCGCCGCATAGGGCGCACTGATGGCCAGCGCGCGCTCGCCCGGCATCGGCCGCAGGGCATGCAGCAGCTTGGCCACGTCCCGGGGCTTCAGCAGCCAGCGGCCCGGGGCGTATTCCACCTCGATGTCGGTATAGGCCAGATGCCCACCGGCCTCGGGCACGAACCGCTCGCGCGGGATGGCGCGCATGGCGTCATGGATCCGCACGTCGGTGACGTCCTGGGTCCGCACCTGGCTTTCCACCATGTTCAGGCGGGCGGCGGTGTAGTCGACCATCGGGAATCCTCAAGGGGCGCGGGTGTTACGTGGGCGGGTTATAGGCTCGCCGGCCTGGAAGGCAATTGCGGGGTATGGGCCGTTCTGATAGCACCGCGCCTCGCCTCCGGTGGCCCGATGGCGGAGTGGTGACGCAGCGGACTGCAAATCCGTGCACCCGAGTTCGATTCTCGGTCGGGCCTCCAACCTTCCCTCACTTCAGTTCGCCCAGCACGGTCGGTATCAGCTCCGAGACCGTGGGGTGGATGTGCATGGTCCGCATCAGCGTCGTGTAGGGCTGCTTCGCCGCCATGGCGTCGAGCAGGACGTGGATCGCCTCGTCGCCCTCGACGCCCAGGATCGCGGCCCCCAGGATGGTGTCGGTGTCGGCGTCGACCACGACCTTCATGAACCCCTGCGTCTCGCCCTTCTCGACGGCCCGGCCGACGCGGCTCATGGGCCGTGTGCCGATGCGGATCTTGTGGCCGGCCGCGCGGGCCGCCGTCTCGGTCATGCCGCAGCGGCCCAGGGGCGGGTCGATATAGAGGGCGTAGGTCTCGACCCGGTCGCTCACCCGGCGCGGGTCGTCGTCGAGCAGGTTGGCGGCGACGATCTCATAGTCGTTCCAGGCGGTGTGGGTGAACGCGCCCTTGCCGTTGCAGTCGCCCAGCGCCCAGACGCCCTCGACGCTGGTTCGGAGCTGGTCGTCCACCTGGATGTAGCCGCGGGGATCGGCCGCGAGGCCCGCAGCCTCGAGACCCAGGTCGTCGGTGTTGGGCCGCCGGCCCACGGCGAGGAGAGCGTGGGAGCCCACCACCGTCGGCTCGCCGGAGTCGCAGTTGACGCCCACTTCCACGCCATCGGGGTGGGGCGCGAAGCGGATGCACTCGGCGTTGGTCCGCACAGTGATCCCCTCGCCTTCCAGGATCTCGCGGATTGCGTCGGAGACCTCGGGATCCTCGCGGCCGACCAGGCGCGGCCCCTTCTCGACCACCGTCACCTCGGCGCCGAAGCGGCGGTACATCTGGGCGAACTCCAGGCCGATATAGCTGCCGCCCACCACCACGAGGTGGGAGGGCAGCGTTTCGAGTTCCAGGATGCTGGTGTTGTTCAGCACCGGCACGTCGCGCACGCCGGGGAAGTCCGGGACCGCCGCCCGTCCGCCCACGTTGATGAAGATCCGCGGCGCGGCGAGGCGCTCGCCATCCACCTCCACCTCGTGCGGCCCGACGAACCGGGCCTGGCCACGGATCAGCTCGCAGCCCTTCATCCCGCCGATCCACGCCTCCAGGCCCCTGCGGGCGTTCAGCGTGACCGTGTGGGCACGCGTGCGGACCTTGGGCATGTCGACGGTGACCCCGCCCTCAAGCACGACGCCGTAGTCGGCGGCGCGGCGGGCGACCGCGGCGGTCTTGGCGCTGGCCACCAGCGCCTTGGTGGGCATGCAGCCGGTGTTGACGCAGGTTCCGCCCAGATGTTTCCGCTCGATCACGGCCACGGTCCGGCCGGCCGCGGCCAGCCGTCCGGCGAGGGCCGGCCCCGCCTGCCCCGCGCCGATGACGATGGCGTCGAAGGCCCGGCTCACAGCAGGACCGCCACGACCAGGGACGCGCCGGCGACAGCGACGACGTCCTCGATGACCGCCGCCGGAAGGTCGCGGCCGAACACCGCGGCGAGCCGGCCCCGCGCCCACGCGCCGCCCAATGTGCCGGCGACGGCTCCCGCAGCGCCCAGCACGACGCCCGGCAGGAGCGCGCCGGCCGACAGCCCCACCGCCGCGCCGGCCAGACCGCCCGAGACGATACGGCCGCCAAACTGGATCGGGACCTTGCGGCTGGGGGTCTTGGTCAGCTTGTCGTTGATCAGCTCGCCCGCCGCGATGACGCTAAGGATCCATGGCGTCGCCGCCGCGCCCAGGAACCCGAGGGGCGTGCCCGTCAGCTTGAGAATCCCGAGCGAAACGGCCCAGCTGACCGCGGCCGCCGGCGTCACCGCCCGAAGGCCTGCGATCACGCCCAGCAGCAGGGCGGCGAGATAGAACGTCATGACGAGGGTCCCGGTGCTTGAACGTCCGATGCAGCCACCTTAACCCGGGGTATGGCCGACGATCTTCCATACGTTCTGGTTACCGGGTCCACCCGCGGCATAGGCGCCGCCATCTTGGACGCCCTTGCCGGCCGCGCGCACGCGATGGGCCACGGCAGCGCCGACGCCGACCTATCGGACCCTGCCGGGGCAGACCGGCTGTGGGATGCGGCGATCGCCCGCCTCGGCCGGGTGGACGTGCTGATCAACAATGCGGGGGTCTTCGAGCCGGTGGCGGTCGACGCGAGCCTGGACGAGTGGCACGCCGGCTGGGGCCGCACGATGCAGATCAACCTGCAGGCCTCGGCCGACCTGTGCCGGCGCGCCATCCTGCATTGGCGCGAGCGCGGGGTCGGCGGCCGGATCGTCAACATCGCCAGCCGCGCAGCCTATCGCGGCGACAGTCCGGCGCACTGGCACTATGCGGCGTCGAAGGCCGGCATGGTGGGCATGACCAAGTCCATCGCCCGGGGTTACGCCCGCGAGCAGATCCTGGCCTTCGCCGTCTGCCCCGGCTTCACCATGACCGGCATGGCGGACGACTATCTGGCCAGCCGCGGCGGCGACAAGCTGCTGGCCGACATCCCCCTGGGCCGTGTGGCCGATCCCGCCGAGGTGGCGAGCGCCGCCGCCTACCTCGCGCTGGAAGCGCCGGCGTCGATGACCGGCGCGGTGATCGATATCAACGGCGCCAGCTTCGTACGATAAACTACATTTGTCATCTATCCGCCCAAGCGCTGCCTTGCGGCCGCCACGATCCACACGCGTAGTTTGTGGCGAGGGGCGGACCGGGAGGAAGACGGATGACGCTGAAGAGACTGCCTGTCGCGGCGCTGGCCTGCCTGACCGCGGCCACGTCCGCCCCGCCCGGCGCCGCGCAACCGCGCCGCGCCTACGACGGCGCGCCGTCGGCGGACGCCTGCGCCGAACTCGGATTCCGGATCCGCTCGCCGGATGAGGGCTACACGACCCGCAGGACGAGGCCGTCCATCGCCTACGCACCGCCGCCTCCGCCGCCGCCCCCTCCGACGATGGCGCCGCAGATCCCGCCCCTAGGCCTTCCGCCCGTCCAGCCGCGCAGTGGGGCGGCCCCGCCCCCGACAGGCGGACTGCAGGAAATGGTCGTCTCGGCCCAGCGCTACCAGCCCTCCCCCTCCCAGCCCCGGGACACCGAGCGCTACCCCAACGCCACCGCCAATCCGATCCGGCAGGTGGCGACCGACCCGGTCTCCACATTCTCGGTGGATGTCGACACGGCGGCCTATTCCAACGTCCGCCGGTTCCTGAACGACGGCGTGCGGCCGCCCACCGACGCCGTGCGGGTCGAGGAACTGGTGAACTACTTCGACTACGGCTACCCGCGGCCGCAGAGCCGGGTGACACCGTTCAGCTCCTATGTCGCCCTGGCGCCCTCGCCGTGGAGCGCCGAGCGCCAGATCCTGCACGTGGGCATCCAGGGCTTCGCCCCGCCCAAGGGCGAGCAGCCGCCGCTCAACCTCGTGTTCCTGATCGACACGTCCGGTTCCATGTCGTCGTCGGACCGGCTACCGCTGGCGCAGAAGTCGCTCAGCCTCCTGGTGGACCAGCTTCGCCCACAGGACCGGGTGGCGATGGTCGCCTACGCCGGCTCGGCGGGCGCGGTCCTGGCGCCCACCGACGGGCGGCAGAAGCTGAAGATGCGCTGCGCCCTGGGCGCTCTCCACGCCGGCGGCTCGACCGCAGGCGGCCAGGGCCTGGCGCTGGCCTATGCGCTGGCGAAGGAGAACTTCGATCCAAAGGCCGTGAACCGGGTCATCCTGGTGACCGACGGCGACTTCAACGTCGGCGTCGCCGATCCGGCCAAGCTGAAGGACTTCGTGTCGGAGAAGCGCAAGGACGGCGTCTATCTCTCGGTCTACGGCTTCGGCCGCGGCAACTACAACGACACCATGATGCAGGCGCTGGCCCAGAACGGGAACGGAACGGCGGCTTATGTCGACGGCCTGCAGGAGGCGCGGAAGCTGTTCCGCACGGACTTCACCAAGTCGCTGATCCCCATCGCCGACGACGTGAAGGTGCAGATCGAGTTCAACCCGGCCCAGGTGAGCGAGTACCGGCTGATCGGCTACGAGACCCGGATGCTGAACCGCGAGGATTTCAACAACGACCAGGTCGATGCGGGGGAAGTGGGGGCCGGCGCCTCCGTGACCGCGCTTTACGAGATCACGCCCGCCGGCGCGACGCCCTCCGCAGACCCCTTGCGCTACGGCCGGCATGCGCCGCCCCCTGCGCCCGGGGGCGAGCTGGCGTTCCTCAAGATCCGTTACAAGCTGCCGGGCGAAGGCCGCTCACGGCTCATCGAGCGGCCCGTCACCCGCGCCGACGCGACGCCCACCCTGCAGGCCGCGCCCGAGCCGACGCGCTGGGCCGTCGCCGTGGCGGGCTTCGGACAGAAACTGAAGCAGGACCCGCGGGTGTCGGACGCCTTCGGCTGGAACGACGTGATCGCCCTGGCCCAGGGCGCCCGCGGCGCGGACCCCTTCGGCGAGCGGGCGGAGTTCGTCCAACTGGTCCGTGCCGCCGCCGATGCCCGTTCGGTCGGCGAGGTGCGCTAACCGCCCGCGAACCGAAGCGGCAGGAACAGCGTGGCCACATAGCCCCGCTCGGGGTGTGGCCCCGCCTCCAGCCGCGCGGCGGCGCCGAAGTGGGCGCGGAGGCGGCGGCGGACATTGGCGATCCCGACGCCGGTCCCCGCAGCGCCCCCGCCCCCGGGCCCGTTGTCGGCCACCTGCAACACCAGCATCCCGGACTCGGCGCGGGCGGCGATCTCGATCCGGGTCTCCTGGCCGGGCGCATGGACCCCGTGCTTCACAGCGTTCTCGACCAGTGGCTGGAGGATCAGGCTGGGCACCTCGGCGCCGGCGAGGTCCTCCGGGACCTCGACGACCACGCGCAGGCAATCGGGAAACCTAAGTTCCTCCAGCTCGAGATACAGCCGCTGCTGGGCCACCTCGTCCGCCAGCTTCACCTCGCTGAGGGGATCGCGGACCAGGCTGGCGCGGAAGAAGTCCGACAGGCGCAGGACCATCCGCTCGGCCTGGCTGTTGCGGCCGTCCAGGATCAGCGTCGCGATGGCGTTGAGGGCGTTGTAGAGGAAGTGCGGATTGACCTGATAGTGCAGCGCCCGCAGCTCCGCCTCCTTGGCCGCGATCAGGGCGGCCGAGAGGCTGGCCTCGCGCCGCCGGGCCTTGCGCCCGCTTTCCAGCACCAGGACCAGCAGCAGCCAGAGCGCAAAGGGCACCAGCCAGTAGAGGCTTTCCCAGGCGAGATACTGCAGGCGGTAGTCGTCGTCGCTGCGCAGCATGGGCGTGAAGACGTGGATGGCCGGCATGGACAGCGCGAACAGGCACGCGGAAATCAGCAGGGCGGCGACGGCGACGACGCCTCGCGCCGTCCTGGACCTGTCGCGCACCGCGCGAAGCGCCGCGAAACCGGCCAGGCTCAGCCCGCACGCGATCACCACGCCCACAACGTGCCCTGGCGCATAGCGCAGCGGCAGGGGCGAGCCGCGCATGGCCTGCAGGATCAGCGTCCACAGCTCCATGCCGGTCCAGAAGACCAGTGCGATGGCGGCCGTCTGCACCCACTCCCGGCGCGCAACGGCCCGCTCGGCCCCGTCTGTGGCGCTCATACCTTCAGCTTCCCTGCCCCCGGCTGATGGATAGCCGGGGCGTCACTGTTACAGCGCCCCGCTTACGACGAACGGCGCGATCGCATCGACGGATGACATGGACTTTTCGCGAGCGCGCGGAGAAAACCGCCGTCCGCTGCAACTGCGTCCCGAACGGCATGTCCCCACTCCGTGTCCTCGCCGTCGACGATGAGCCCCTGGCGTTGCGGCGCGTCGAGCTCGCCATGGCCGAAATGCTGGACGTGGTGCTCGTGGGCAAGGCTCGGAGCGGGCGCGAGGGCCTGGACCTCGTGCGCCAGCTCGAGCCGGACGTGATCCTACTCGACATCCAGATGTCGAACCTCGACGGTTTCGAACTCATCGAACAGCTGGATCTGGCCGACCCGCCCCTGGTGATCTTCGTCACCGCCCACGAGACCTTCGCCATCCGGGCCTTCGAGGTCGGAGCCGTCGACTATGTGCTGAAACCGCTGGAGTTCGACCGGTTGCGCGCGGCCCTGACCCGGGCCCGCGACACCCTGGCCGTGGCCGACCAGGCCCGGCGGGCGGCGGACCTGCGGGTCCTGGTCCGAACCCTGCGGGGCGAGATGGGCGACGAGCCGGCCTATGCCACCGGCTTTTGGGTGGAGCGCAAGGGCGAGCACGTCCGCGCCCAGACCCACCAGATCGACTGGATGGAGGCCGACCGCGACTATGTCCGCCTCCACACGCGCGACGGGCCGTTCCTGATGCGGGGCCCCCTGAGCACGATCCAGGAGCAGTTGGATCCGAACCAGTTCATCCGCATTCGCCGCTCGGCGGTCGTCAGGACGGACCGCATCAAGTCGATCCGCAACCGCGGCTACGGCGACTTCCGCGTCCAGCTCTCGTCCGGCGAGGAGCTTCGCGTGGGCAAGACCTACGTGAAGGACGTCCGAGCCCTGCTGGACAAGCGGTAGCGTCGTTCGACGACGAATCCGGACGTTCGTCGGCGCGGGTTTGCCCGACCCGCCGTCCCGCCACAGACCCGTCGTCCTAAAGCGAAAACAGTGATGGGTGTGTATCCGTGAAAACCAACCTCTTCGCTGCGGGCGCGCTCGCAGCCCTCAGCCTCACCTCGTCCGCGGCGGCGGCCGTCATCGTGGCGCCCGTCAGCGTCAGCGTCGCCAGCGGCGGCACCGTCGGCTCCTTCTGGACCGTCGACAGAACGATCGACCAGTCCGGTCTTTCCGTGGGCTACACGGCCGGTGTGACAGACTTCGACGCCTACCTGGCGCAGGGCGTCACCCACAGCGGGGCCCTCAACACCGAATGGCAGAGCAACCAGTCCAGCCGCTCGGCCAGCCTCGTCTTCGACTTCGGGCGGGAGGTCACGCTCTACAAGCTGGCGCTGTGGGACGAGAACAACACGGTGCAGCGCACCATGTCGATCTCGACGCCTAGCCGCGGCCTTGTCGGGTCGTTCTCGCCTGCTGAGAACCCCGTCATCCAGCGGAGCGAGGTGTTCGCGTTCGCCCCGATCACGACCCGCTACCTGACCCTCGACATCAACGGCTGCGGGAACGACCAGGAGGACCACTCGGCCAGCTGGTGCGGCGTTGGCGAGATAATCTTCGCCGACGGCTCGAGCGTCGGCGGCGTTCCCGAGCCCGCAACCTGGGCGATGATGATCATGGGCTTCGGCGGGATCGGCGCGACGCTCCGCCGCCGGCGCCAAACGCTGGCGACCGCTTAGATCGCATCAGCGCCGCTCGGCCCTGCGTCGAGGGGTTCAACGACGGGCTTCAAGCGCCGCTGTGCGCTGCCCGTCTCAAGTTAAAATGAATGGTGTCCGACATGAAGAAGACGATTGCGGCGCTCTGCGCCGTCACGTTGTCCGCCTGCGCCTGGAACGCCAACGCGGCAGTCCAAGTGCTTGATTTCGACGACTTGGCAAAAGAGGGATCGGGGAGAGACTACATCGCCGGCCCGACGTTCGAGTATGGCGGGTTCAGCTTCACGTCCGCCTACTCGGAATCCCCGCACTTCCTCATCTGGCAACAGGACGCGGTCGAGAATGCGGATCAGGGAGGCGGAACGTTCGCCCATCGCTGGGACCGCTTCCCCATGACCATCTCGCGGACGAACGGCGCACTCTTCGACCTCGTCTCGTTCGACTTCGCTGACATTGTGAATTCCGGCGCGCGATCGACCAATCAGCTTGCCCTCACCTATGGCGACGGCAGGACCGAGTACTTTAGCGCGACGAGCGACGGCCTGGCGGGTTTGGAGACGCTCCACCTGAACCGAACCGGGCTGAAGAGCATCAGCATCGCCGCCTTCTCCCGCGAGTGGTGGCAGATCGATAACTTCACCGTCTCCTCCTCCGCGGCCGTCCCGGAACCCGCCACCTGGGCGATGATGATCATGGGCTTCGGCGGGATCGGCGCGACGCTCCGCCGTCGGCGCACGATGGCGCTCGCCTGAGCCCAGGGTTCGTGGGGAGGCCGGATCGCCTCCCCTCAGCCGCCTCAAGAACCTCCAGTCAGGCGCTCCACCGCCTCGGCCAGGATCGGGCGCTGGCCCTTGTGGATCTTGATGGCTGCGGTGGCGGCGTCGAACCATTCCGCCCGGTCCACTTCCGGAAACGTCTGGCGGCGGCCGGAGCGCGGAGGCCACTCGATCTCGAAGGTGTTGCTGGCGATCCGCGAGACGTCGAGGTCCGCTTCGACGAGCCAGGCCTGGACCGTCTTGGCGCTGGCGGTGACCGGCGTCAGCGACTCCGCGTCGCCGTCGATCCCCAGTCCCAGTTCCTCGCGGAACTCGCGGCGCGCGGCGGTCCAGCCGTCTTCGCCCGGGTCGATCAGCCCCTTGGGGATCGACCACCCGGCCGCGTCCTTCTTCGCCCAGTAGGGGCCGCCCGGGTGGACCAGCAGGAACTGCGGCCCGCCCGGCCGCCGTCGCCAGGCCAGGACGCCGGCGCTGACGACGGGCGGCCTGGCCATGCTCAGTCCATCAGCCGCTGCTGCAGGTAGGTGAACTCCAGGGCCTGGCGCATGGCCCGCTCGTTGAGGTTGGCCGCCGCCGCGTGCCCGCCGTCGATGTTCTCGTAGTAGAGATAGTCGTAGCCGTATTCCTTGAGCCGCGCCGCCGCCTTGCGGGCGTGGGCGGGATGCACCCGGTCGTCCTTGGTGGACGTCTCGATGAACACCCGCGGATAGGGCTGGCCGGGCTTCAGGTTCTGGTACGGGGAGTAAGACATCAGCATGGCCCGCTCCTCCGGCACCTTGGGGTCGCCGTATTCGCCGATCCAGGAGGCGCCGGCGCCGATGTGGTCGTAGCCGATCATATCGAACAGCGGGACCTGTATAACGACAGCATTGTAGAGTTCGGGCCGCTTGGTCAGGGCCACGCCCATCAGGAGGCCGCCGTTGGAGCCCCCCATCATTCCGAGCTTCTTGGGGTTGGTGATCTTGCGGGCGATCAGGTCTTCGGAGACGGCGAAGAAGTCGTCGTAGACGCTCATTCGCTTTAGCTTCAACCCTGCATTGTGCCAGCGGGGGCCGAACTCGCCGCCGCCGCGGATGTTGGCGACGACGAAGACGCCGCCCTTCTCCAGCCAGAGCTTGCCGATGGCGCCGGAGTAGCTGGGCGACTGGCTGACGAGGAAGCCGCCGTAGGCGTTCAGCAGGGTCGGGTTGGAGCCGTCCAGCTTCATCCCCTTGGCGTGGACGACGAAGTACGGGACCTTCGTGCCGTCCTTCGAGGTGGCCCAGAACTGTTCGGTGACGAACTTCGAGGCGTCGAAGCGGTCCGGCATGGTCCGGAGCTGGACCGACGCGCCGCCCGCCGCGTCGGCCAGCCACTGGCTGTTCGGCGTCAGGAAGCTGGCGGCGTTGACGATCAGCCGGTCGTCGGTGTCGGACGTCGAGGCGATGGCGATCGTGGAGTCCTTGGGCAGGTCAAGCCGGGTCGAGGTCCAGGCGCCGCCCTTGCGCTGGAAGCTGAGGACCTGGCCCTTCACGTTGTCCAGCAGGGTGACCACGAGCCGGGTCCGGGTCGTGCCCACCTGTTCGACGCTCTGGCTCTCGGTCGGGCGGAGGACCAGGCTGGGCGTCAGGGCGTCCGGCTTGCGCTTCACGGCGGCCAGGTCGAAGTCGACGAGGTCGCCCTCCTTCATCCCCTTGGCGTCCCAGCCCTCCTCCAGGCTGACCAGCAGGCGGCCGTCGAGATAGCCCTGGATCGAGGACTTCTTCGGCAGGTCCAGCTTCAGGGGCCGGTCGCCCACCAGCAGGTAGTATTCGGCGTTGAAGGTGTCCAAGGGCCGCTGGATCACCACGGCCTGCACCGCGCCGGCAGGGTCGCGCAGGACGATGGACTGCACGCCATAGCCGCCGTCGTCCTTGGCGCCGGCGAACACCTGCTTGGCCGCCGACAGCGGCTGGCCGCGCTTCAGGAGCTTGGCGATGAAGGGATAGCCCGAGGTGGTGACGTCGCCCTTGGCCCACTCGGTGACGACCAGCAGGGTGTCCGCATCGATCCAGTCGAGGCGGTGCTTGCCCTCGGGCAGCTTGAAGCCGCCCTCGACGAACTTGCCGGCCTCAGTGTCGAACTCGCGCACCTCGACCGCGTCCTTGCCCCCGTTCGACAGGCTGACGAGGCAGAGCCGATCGTCCGGCGGCAGGCAGTCGGCGCCCTTCCAGACCCAGTTGGCGTTCTCGGCCTTGGACAGGGCGTCGAGGTCCAGGATGCTCCGCCATTCAGGGGCGCCCGCGCGGTAGCTGTCGAGGCTGGTCGCGCGCCAGACGCCGCGCACGTGCTCGGCGTCCTGCCAGTAGTCGCGCAAGGCGCCGTCGCCGCCGAAGCCGACGCCCGGGATGCGGTCCTTGGCGGTGGCGATCTTCAGGGCGTCGGCGTAGAGGCCGGCGTAGCGGGGATCGTTCTGAAGCTGCGGCAGCGAGCGGGCGTTCTCCGCCCTGGCCCATTCCAGCGGCCGGGCGCCCTCGATCTCCTCCATCCACGCGTAGGGATCGTCGTCAGGCGCAGCCGCCCCCATGAGAAACACTCCTGCCAGGATCGTCGCGATCAGCCGCGCCTTCATCGTTCACCCCGAGATCGAACTCAGGCGTCGATAGACGACGGGCCGCGGCCGCCCGGCAAGAGGGTTTCGGAAGCTCAGCGTTCTCGGAGGATGGCCAGGGCCGTGCGGGGCCGCACCACGAACAGGCCGGCCCAGATCACGCGGGCCACGGCGCGGCGCACGCGGCGGCCCGGGCGATACTCGGCTTCATAGACCTGGGCGTAGTCGAGGGCGGTGGTCATCGGCGTCTCTCCTGATCTGATGGAGAGACCTTTGGAGCCGGGGTGCGTCAGTTCCGGACGTGGACCCGCAGCGCCGCGGCCAGTTCGCCCGCCATCATCTCACTGAGGGCCTCGGGCGCCAGGATCTCGACCTTGTCGCCCCAGGTGAAGAGGTGCCAGGCCAGTTCGCGCATGCCGCTGGCGCGGAAGCGGACGATCGTGCCGCCATCCGCCTGGGTCTCGACCTTCTGGCGCGCATGGAAGCGCCAGCGCACGGCGTCCTCGCGACCTTCGGGCAGGATCCGCAGGACCACGTCGTGGGTGTCGTCCTGGTAGATGCCGAAGCTCTCGTCGGCATAGGCCTGAAGCGAAAAGCCTTCGGGCGGCGCGCCCGGCGCGCCGGTGACCTCGACGTCGAAGATCCGGTCGAGACGCCAGTTGCGGGGGCCCGCCCCCGCGCCGACCTCCTCGGCCACCAGATAGTTCGACCGGCCGAACAGGATGCCGCAGGGGATCACCTCGCGGACGCGGCCCGGCGTCGAGCCGCCCTCGTACCGGAAGCGCAAGGTGGAGAGCGACTTCAGCCCCTCGCGCACCGCGGCCAGGACGCTCTCCTCCTCGAACGGGCGCGGGCCGGCGGTGACGGCGATGGTCTCGGCCTGCAGCAGCGCCTCCAGGTCGGGGGCGAGCCGCCGGCGGGCCGACGCCCGGGTGGCGGAGAGCACCTTCTGCTCCAGCGAGCGCAGCGCCGCGGCCCGCCCGGCGGCGCCCTGGCGGTCCATCATCTCGGCGGAGGCGGCGAGCGCGGCCAGCTCCTCGGCGGTAGGGGCCTGGAAAAGTCCATCGAGGCCGGCGGGTATGCGAAAACGGCGGGTCGGCGGATCGTCCACCGCCTCCATCTGGGGAAACATCTCCCAGACCGCGTCGCGCATACGCTCGGCCGTGCGCCGGCCGACCCCCAGGCGGTCGGCCATCTCGTCCAGCGTCAGGCCCTCGGCACTGCTGGCCATCAGCCGGGCCAGCTCCAGGAGCCGCGCACCTTTTTCGTGCCGCATGATCTTTCCTGCGTCCGCTTCTGTCGTAGCGACCAGACAAAACCAGAACCATCGAACATCCGCAAGGAGCTAAACGATGGCCTCCCGCTTTCAGCCCCGCCGCCCGACCCCCGGCCGCTTCAGCCCGTCGCGCTTCAACCCCCGCCCGATCCAGGCCCCGCAGCGGCCCCCGCCCCCGCCCGCCGCCGTGGTCGACGCCGTGCTGCGCTTCCACGACGTGACGGTGGACCAGGGCGGCCAGCGCACCCTCCTCCGTCTCTCCGAACGCGCCCTGCGCGAACCCCAGGTGATCGCCGCCCTGGGCCCCGACGCCCGCCGCGCCGCCAACGTCGCCATCCTGTGGAACGAGCGCGAAAGCGAGATCATCCGGGTGCTGGAAGGCGCGGACATGCGGGTGGCGGCTTAGGGGACGGGCTGCGGGTACGCTGCCGCTGGATCCAACAGGCCGCCGCGGCTTCGATTCGGCGAGGCGGCCCGCGCAGTACGGAGTCTATGGATTTCCCAAGATGGTAGGGCGCGAACCTCTCCCCTCTCGCTTCGCGCGGGGAGCGGAGCATGACGCCGCGAAACTGAGCGGGAGGTCGTTGCGGTCCACCAGCGGACGCCCAGCATGTCCGCAACTGATGCTGTGGACGGCTCTCCACCACCCGCGGGAGCATAGCTCCTGCTGAAGAGGAGGAGAGCATGGGTCAGGTGGTTACGATTGGTCTGGATCTCGC